>ENA-ORCW01000736-ORCW01000736.1-marine-metagenome-genome-assembly--contig:-NODE-736-length-12961-cov-3.391881_pt1 | contig 12961 bp, 12 predicted proteins | sample MGYA00237784_ERZ508517 | MGnify/ENA primary metagenome ERZ508517 (study PRJEB26187, sample SAMN06268979) | marine metagenome | isolation source: Tt ae E1 feedstock associated aerobic enrichment on... | reverse complement strand
TTCGGGTAATTGCTCAAATAATTCAGATAACAGCCAGAGTAAAAAAGCACTATAAAGATTAGGCGACTGCATTAGACTGTCAGCGGCCAGCAAGTTAATGATGCCTCGCCCATGTTCATCTGTTTGCAACAGATCATCCAGATTCAACATTGGCTCACCAAATAACTGGTCAGCCCCCTGCTCTTCCAGTCCTAATAAACGACGTTGAATAGCGCCCACACTAGCAGCAGAAATATTGCCGTATAAGGTTCTGAACTCTGCCGCATTCTCAGCAATAAACTGCAGCATGGATCGGAGATCTTTTAAATCCAAAACCAGCCAGCCATTGTCATCGGCAACGCGAAATACCAAGTTCAAAATGCCCTGCTGCGTTTCATTCAAATTCATCAATCGGGATAACAGCAACGGCCCCATATCGGAAATCGTTGCTCTAAGTGGGTGACCTTGCTTTCCAAATACATCCCAAAACGTGACAGGCATTCCAGTAAAGCCGAAATCTGATAGACCCATCAGATCAACACGCTCATTAATTTTGGGATGCGGTTTACCCGGCTGACTGATTCCCGATAAGTCCCCTTTAATGTCTGCTGCAAATACAGGCACACCTATCTGACTGAAGCTTTCTGCCAGCACCTGAAGCGTGACGGTTTTGCCTGTCCCTGTCGCACCGGCAATCAGACCATGACGGTTTGCCATATTAGCTAATAAGGTAACGGGCTGTGTTGACTGACCCAAGAAAAGAGGTGAAACCATGATGTATCCTTTCAGCAATGGCGGATAGAAGTGATATCAATGGCTTATTAAATCACAAAATAAAACCTTTCAATAAAACGGTTTGTCATGAAGACACTCAATGGCTAGACTAGAGCTTATTCACTTTTAACGGGAAGAACTATGACCTCAACGGAAATCTGGGCACTCACGATTGTCATCGCTATCATTGCTGCATTGCTCGGCTTTGCTCTGGGACGTCGCCAAGCCCCCGGCAGTGATCATCAAATGAAAGAAATCGCTGAGTCATATGATCGTCAACTGGCCGATAAACAAGCCGAACTTGATGCCTATAAACAAAAAGTACATGCCCATTACGACAAAACGGCACAAGCTTTTAAGGATATGGCGGGTTCATACAAAGAGCTGTTTGATCATCTTTCTCATGGCTATGAAGAACTTGGCAACTTTACTGACCAGCGTGTGTTACCTGATCGTGCTGGCGCGCTTTTAGATGGCCCGGATACGCAGACAGCGAAAGAGTCCAACTTCATACATCCAAACCATAAAGGTGATGAAGACGCCTTGAGCCGATAAAAAAAATATATCGATTCATAAAAAAAGCCAGCTTAAAGCTGGCTTTTTTGTTTCACTGACAAACTATTGGTTTACGCTTTGCCTAAGCCTTTGGCAATACGTTCACCGATATCACTGTCAATGTTTTTCCAGTACTCAATGACGCGTGATAATACGGGTTCTTCAACACCATCACTCACGTGACCGACCACATTTGATACCAGACGCTCACGCTGCGCATCATCCATCACTTCCCGAACTAAAATACCGGCCTGACCAAAGTCGTCATCATCCTCGCGTAGCGTGTAAGCTTCGCGTGTGAACTCACCACTGGCCGCCCATGTGGTGTCTTCTGGATAGTTTTCAGGATCGGCTTTCGGCCCACCTTTAGAATTAGGCGCATAAACAGGATCAGTGACATTTTGTACACGCATGGCCCCATCTTTACTATAACTATTGACAGGACATTTCGGAGCATTCACCGGAATCTGCTTATAGTTCACCCCTAAACGATGGCGATGGGCATCAGCATAAGAAAACATACGACCCAGTAACATCTTGTCAGGACTAATCCCTATGCCCGGCACTAAATTACTTGGCTCAAATGCGGCCTGTTCAATCTCAGTGTGAAAATCTGTGGGGTTACGATTCAGCGTTAACTGCCCCACTTCATGTAATGGATAATCATCGTGAGGCCAGACCTTCGTTAAATCAAATGGATTCAGACGGTATGTTTTCGCATCCTCAAAAGGCATAACCTGAACGTTCATGGTCCAGCTAGGATTATTCCCTTCTTTGATCGCATTAAACAAATCGCGTCTGTGATAATCGCCATCTTTACCCGCCAGCGTATCAGCTTCATCCTGAGTCAGAAAATCAATGCCCTGATTGGTTTTGAAGTGATATTTCACCCAAAACTTTTCGCCCTTATCATTCACCCATAAATACGTATGACTGGAATAGCCATTCATGTTACGCCATGTTTTGGGAATGCCACGGTCCCCCATCAACCACGTCACCTGATGCGCCGACTCTGGAGACAAGGTCCAAAAGTCCCACTGCATATCATGGTCGCGCATACCATTATCAGCACGACGTTTTTGAGAGCGGATAAAGTGTTGGAATTTTAACGGGTCACGAATAAAAAACACGGGGGTATTGTTCCCCACCATGTCATAGTTACCTTCTGTCGTATAAAACTTAATGGAAAAGCCACGTGGGTCACGCCAAGTATCAGGGCTACCTCGTTCACCTGCCACACTGGAAAAGCGCATTAATGTTTCAGTTTCAGTACCAGGTTGAAACACGGCCGCCTTGGTAAACTGGCTGACATCATGTGTCACTTTGAAATGACCAAACGCACCAGAGCCCTTAGCATGGGGCTGTCTTTCTGGAATTCGTTCGCGATTAAAGTTAGCCATCTGCTCAATAAGATATAAATCGTGAAGCAGAATCGGGCCATCTCGGCCAACAGTTAAGGAATGTTCATCACTGGATACAGGTAACCCGGAATCAGTCGTTGTTCTGTTGTTATTGTTCGTGCTCATGTTGTCTCTCCTTTCTTAATTAATAAGATTCTCTGAAAAACCGTGCTGCATGCTTGAACCAAAACAGACTGTATTTGATTCGAATAGACTTTAATCACTCAACCCTAACATGGGCAGGTGAAATTAATATAAAACGGTCACCATTCTCTTGGTCACTATTTAACTTGAACTAATAAGTATCTTTGAATGATAAAAGTAGAATTTGTGCTAATGATGGCTGTGATTGAAATTCATTCCCTGTCAGTGGGTAATTCAAAATGTCACTGTAGCCGGGAATATGATGCTCATATTCATTATCCAGATTGTAAAACCCCATGGTCCAATCACAGAACTCCCGATGATCTATGGACCCCTCGTTTAAAATGAGAATATTTTTATGGCGCTTGTCACAGCAAATTTTCTCAAAAGTAAACTTCAGTGGCTCTTCCTCACCTTCCAGAACTTGCATAAACTCTTGATCTTTATACAGCAGCTGTCCAGTAAGATTTTCTCTGAGGTTATTACCACGACATTCATCCAGCAGCTCAAATAATTGCTCCTGAGAAAAGGCATGGGTAGCCGAACTGACATAAGTAATGGAATACAAAAGCACCTCCTGACTGAACTTATGACAATCAAGTAACATTAAGTCACTTCATTTTTAGAGAAAGTTCACAATTTTGGAGGTGAAAGTAACACCCTATCGACTTCTATGATTTAACGTGAGTTAAAAACAATGAAAGTCAGAAAGGTTTTTTGAAACGGATACTGGATGGAGCCAATATTTTCTAATAATAAAAAAGCAGGCCAAGGACCTTTTAATGAACTGAGATTAAATACTGATGACTTTAATGGTCTGGACTAACTTATTCCCATTGAATCTGACCATAGCAATCATGAACTGAAGTATCGATTCCCTTACGAACAGACTCTCTCATACCGGGTACGGATAGTAGATAAAGTGTTTCCTGAATGGCCGACCAGTCATCTTCAGATACCAATACAGCTTTATTTCTCTTGCCAATGATGACGATAGGTTGTTGAGGCTCAGAGCTCTCGTGAATCAACTTATAAAGGTTGCTATATGCCTCTTTTACTGTTATTTCCTTCATGATGTACCTTTATAAATGTTCAGCTTTTCGAAAACGACTAAATTAGGAGCATATAGATCAATTCAGACTCTATCGGTTAATGGGGAAATTTTTCGAGTACTCATATATACAACGACCGTAATTTAACGGCATAAATACATGGGTTGTACTCCAAAGTAACCCGCATGTTTGTGTCTCCAACAATTGACCGTTAGCCTGCATGTAGCTCTATTGGCTGCACATTATCTAAATTGATATTTTGCTTAGCTTGCCAGAGTTCATAGTTGTCTTGCATGCTAAGCCAACTTTCAGGGCTTCGCCCCAGTACTTTGGATAGACGTAAGGCCATTTCGGGCGTTACAGCACTTTTTCTTTTAACAATCCGGTTGAGTGTTGAAGCCGCGACACCAAGATGTATTGCCAGTTTTCTGCAACTAATCCCATATGGTTCCATGTATATGGATTCAATAAATTCACCTGGATGTGGTGGGTTATTCATAACCATTAGTGATAATTCTCGTAATTTAAAATATTCACGGTTAATGTGAAGTAGCTTACTTTCCGCTACTGTCCCACTGTTTGGTAAGGCTAAATCTCAGTAACTTTTTACTCTGCGGCCTAATACCAACAAATACTCGCTCAAAAAACTATATCGTTCAGCTAATGCTCATCATTGAGCATCACCATTCAGAGGCTTTTTAACAGCTTCAGCTTTTAGGCGTTCAACCAACCAAACCTTAATGATCGACTGCCGAGTAATATCTATGCGGGCAGCTTCGCGATCCAGAGATTCGACCAATGATGAGAAATCAGCCTCATTGTCGGCTTTGGTCATGAGCAATCCTTGCTTAAATGACGATTAAAATTAATTTAATCTATCTTGGTAATATTAAATGGTATGACGATATTGATTCCTTATCACATTGATTCTAGTGGATTAAGACTTTTGCTTTAAACTCTCTCTTAGCATACATAACACACTTAATTCTTCTTCCGACAAGTTTTGATTGTCTTTTATTAAGTGTTTCACTTGATCTAAGAAATAATGTGCTGTTTTACCCTCAATGTAATTATCAATGACTCTGGGATCAATATATGCACTTTTAGCAACAGCTGGAGTATTACCCAGCTGCTCCGAAACGCTGACGACCACGGATTTAATATTCTTATCAAGCGATGCTTGGTCTTCTTTGCTGACTGTGCCGAGTTCATCAAAAGCCAATGCAGCGATCATAGTGCCTGCCCATGTCCTGAAATCTTTCGCTGAAAATTCCTCGCCCATACACTCATGAATGAAATCGTTAAGCTCACTGGCTTCAACTTCTTTTTTATTGTTATTTTCATCATAATATTTGAACAGGCGATAACCAGGAATATCGTCTAAGTTTTTAATAGCATTGGCTAATTTTTTATCTTCGACATGACGTTCTTGTTCCTGACCAGATTTACCCAGATACGAAAATATAATTTCGTTATCATTAATTTCTACATGTTTTTTACGTAGCGTAGTTAAACCATACGTATTGTTTTCGTCCGTATATCTAGGGCTACCGGGTCGAAAATACGCTTGATCCATTAGACGTAGCATAGTCGATAAGACTTTTTCTCTCGACATCTTACGTTTTCGTAAATGCTGGCCTGTGACACGCCGCATATGCTCTAATTGCTCAGCAAACCGAATGATACGGTCGAATTTTTCTTGGTTATGTTTTGCTTGAAAATCAGGATTGTAAATATACTGTTTTCTATTTTTAGCATCCCTTCCTGTCGCTAAGATATCGGCTTTTTTATCCTCAGATATTTCAACATCTGTCCATGCAGGCGGTATGACCAAGCTGGTGAACCACTCTCTTATGGATTTATCTTTTACCGTTTCATTCTGTTCATCAATGTAGGTAAAACCTGTGCCATGTTTTCTTCTGTAGTACATATCCGTTAATATCAATCAAATAGTCAGGGGATAGACCATCTTTCACAAAGTCAAAAAATGCCATTAATTCAAACGCATTCTGCCGACTTCAGGTAGTTAGGTCACTGTAAGAATAGTTTACTTCCACTATTCAGCCTCGTTCGGTAAGGCTGATATTAATAGTTTTTAATCTGACCCCAAATAACCTTGAGCAATCCTGGCTTAAATAACTTTTAAATTTAGTCTATATGGGTAAATCAAACGATCTGACCCTATTGATTTAAGGGGCAACCGAAACGAAGTGTAGGTTGTCCGCGGAGGCCGCGCTTTTTGCGGCCGGAGTGTACTTGAGCAACTTGTTAACAGCTTTTGTACTGAATCATGAAATACACCCAGAACCCAATTGCTGCCAAAGAGAATAGAAAATGACTTAGAGTAAACAACTCTCTCAGAGACTTATTTACCCATAATGCAGCTCTCCTAGCCTCAACTTCTAGATCGAACTTTTCTCCACCATCTAGAAGATCGTGCTTGGCAGCAAGAAAATCAATATGCGTGTGGTTTTCATGTTTTTCTAAGCACTCATAGTAATCATTTGATATTGAGTCGTAGACAGTATCTAGATCTTTAGAGTCACTTTCGTTCCGGTATGGAAACAACCGTCTTGCAATGCGCCCCAAATCCATACCACATGCATGCATGCGTTCAGCCCTAGCCGAGAAATTACCAATACCAAGAAGTAGTGAATATGCCAAAAGGGCAACTGCAAATACAATTTGCATGAGGTCTACGTACTCGGGGGAATAGCCTTTATTAAAACCAAGCATTTTTGCCAGAGGAATTACAACAAGGCCAATAGATATAAATGCAGGCGTTATTTGGGAAAACAAATGGTATGTTTTTAACCTTCTGGCAGCGTTATATCTCGCCTTACATGTAAACTGAACTCGACGAAAAAGCTCGTCAAATCTTTGCTTTTCTTCTTTATGTGGATTCGAAGTCATAGGTTTTATGATGTTAATAACGCTTCTATTCAGCCGACGCGTTAGCGGTCGGCTGCAGTGTTTTGTTAGATTTTGACTCAATTTTTGAGAGCATAATGTTTACCTGCTGGACTCTGAACTAGCTCTCTAATGAGTTCTTCCATGTGTTCGTATCCTTCCAAGAATAGTTCATCACCCTGAACTGTAATAAGCTCTATCGCATTATTACGCTGAGTGAAATGATTAAAGGTAACCACTCTGTTTAACGGGAATGAAACTTTAGAACCACCCTTTTTTGTCGAATGAATCCACAAGTTATTACCCTCAACCTCAAGGCTATCCTCACTGCTGGTGTAAAGCACAAAAGGAATGTAGTTATTAAGTAAGAGCACCACGCCAGCAATCATCATTATTAATGAGAGTGCCAGCCCAAACCACAACAACACAACATCCGTATTTGAGTACTTTGTGTATATCCAGAACACCATACAGCCGGTAATAAATATCCAAAAAAATAATTTACCTAAATAAAAAACATGCTCCTTAAGGCGTTCTTTATATGGCTGCTTGTATTGCATATTTAAAAATCTAACACCTCAAGAAGAGGCGCGCGCTTTTTGCGCGTCCTTCTTGCTTGATTTGTTAGGAATGGCCTTGGAATAGCTGCCCCACTTTGTAGTCAACTTACAATCACCCATGCCGCCAGCCTCTATTAATGCCTCTGTTGGCGTTTGTGTATGATGATAAACAACGTCCAACCAACTAACTGTGTAGTATTTGGAGGAGACAACTTTGTCATCTTGCAGTTTAAAAACAACATATTCATCTACATTGTGACCAGTTTTGCAGTAGTGCCACTCTTCACCTTCTTGATCAAATTCCCGTAATGCGGGGTTGCCCATTAATTTTTTTAACTGATCTGACGTAATGCCAGCTTTAACTTCTTGTGCCTTTTCTAAATCTTGCTGGGTATGGATAGAAAGATCGACAAGCGTCGGTTCTTCAGGTGTTAAAACCACCGCAAGCCAAATGATGAGAATCACGTTTAATGCAATTGATCCAAAAACTATCCATTTATTCATAAGCTTCTCTTTTGGCACATTGCCCCCCTAACAGTGTCTTTTGTTTTTCTCCTTCAAGTGCACCAATTGCATCTTCAAGGATTCCTACTATCGTCTCTGGATTCTTTGGATCATCAGAATCAAAAAAACTTGGAACAATATTGTTGTGCAGGTCATTTTGCCCGAAAATTTTTTCTATTAAATCTTGCAGAACCTCTGTTTTCAAGGGCGCTTTTGTGGCTTTATCCACAGCATGGCCTGAGCACTTATTTCTGAAATCTTTGATGGCCTTAACTCGGCCATTCGTAAAGTATTTGTTTAATCTATGCCGCTCACTTTCAGGTAGCATTCTTCCATAACGGCATTTAACTTCATGCAACTTGCAATGCGTGAGGACAACCTGCTCTATCAAAAGCGAGAATTGTATTCTCCAGAAGTCTTCGGATTGCTTAGGAGAGAGAGACTTTAGCGGCCTTGTTTCTTTTAAGTGACGAGTATTTGATATTAAACTATGCAGAGCAAGATAGTTATCTTTTAGACGCCATAAGCAAAGAATAAGATCATCTTTTTCATCACCAATATCCAAATCGTTACGCCCCCCTTCTTTCCTAACAGTGTCTTTTATGAAGCCTATGGCTTCATAATAAATATTAAAGAAGTCGCTTTATAATTCTGATTTATATTTTCCAAGTATTTGTTTGTTAATAAAAAACGTGATTAATTTTTTTTGGGAAATAGAGCCAAAAACATGAACTGAGGTGGAAAAATAAAGCCAACTGTTTTGTATTCATGAAATCTTCCGTTTTTTCTGAACCTGATTTAACTCTGACCTATTTTGTGTTTTGTGGCAATCATTTAGAGGCTACTTTTTTAGATACCGCGCCACATCCACTTCATCAATCTGCTCTGGTGCCAGGAATTTATCGGCATAGACTTTGTAGGTTTCTGTGGTCAGGAATAAATCAAACACGTCTGCATCGATATGTTCTTCTGCTACCATTTTGGCCATAATATCAATGGCTTCACTGACTGTTTTGGCTTTTTTATAAGGTCTGTCTGCGGCGGTGAGTGCTTCAAAGATATCGGCTAATACCATAATACGTTCGGGTATCGAGAGTTGGTCTTTGTTGAGTTTTCTGGGGTAGCCGGTGCCGTCCATTTTTTCATGGTGGGTGGAGGCATATCGAGGTACACGGGACAGTTCTTCTGGGAATGGTAAGGCGTCCAGCATACGAATGGTGCTGATGATATGTTCGTTGATTTTAAAGCGGTCTTCTGTGGTCAATGTTCCCCGTTCTATTTTGAGGTTATAGAGTTCGCCCTGGTTATAAAGATGCTCGGGTATCGCCATTTTGATGCCCAGATGTGGCTCAAAACCGGCTCCATCATCACGAGGAATAATATGCTCAGGCTTATCTGACAATAATGTCTCTTCACAGGGGAGATTATTTTCTGGTGTTGTGAGACGTTCTTCATCAGCGGGTGATAAACCTAATCTATCGCTAAAGTGTCGTATCCATGTGGTCTGAGCAATTTCATCGAGACGTGCTTTTTTATCCTCACTTAATGCTTCGCCTCCTACATTCATGGTTGCCACAAAAGCAAAGTCATCTTTCAGTTGTTGTTGCGTGCTGTCGAGTTCAGCTTGATGCTGTGCTTGCTTATCAGGTGATTGCGTCATGTTTTGCCAATAAGTGATCTCAGCATCACGCCAAAGCACTTCAAAGCGAGTGCGTACCTCATGAATACGGTTGTAGATGGTTTCGAGTTTGCTGCCTTTATCGACGATATGTTCTGGTGTGGTGATCTTGCCGCAGTCATGTAACCATGCCCCAACTTTGAATTCACGCCACTCTTCTTCAGAATGAAAACGAAAATCACGGAAAGCCGGTGCGAGAGAGCCTTCCGCCTGTTCTGCCAGCATGAAAGCCAGCTCTGGTACACGTTCACAATGGCTGGCCGTGTAATGTGATTTATCGTCGATGGCCTGAGCAATAAGCTGGATAAATGAGTCCATCAATTTATCCTGATTAGTTTCATGCTGACGAATAGCTGCCACCATGTCTTCCATGGAGTGTCCCAGCTCATCTATCTCTCGAATAAAGCTATCAGGAATGGATAAGTCTTCGAATTGACGCTCACGTATTTTCTGATTTTCTTCAGCTAACTTTTTAATCGGCGTCACAATAGGCGAGGCAAATAACCATGGTGCCGGTAGGAGTAATAGCAAAAAGCCAATCGACATAAGCAGTGAGAACGTCACTTTTTCCTGAGCCCCACTGAGTACTTCTTGAACGGGTATAGCAATACCTAAATAATCATTTCTCCCACCGTAACTGCCAAACGGCGAGACATAGACATAGTTCGCTTCACCATTTAAATTCACTTCTTTTAACTGACGCTGGTCATTTTCCTCACCAGCATAATCTAATAAAGGTGAATAAGGCACGCTTAGCAAGCCCTGTTGTTTACTGAGAAACCACTTATGTGCCAGCGCAGTTTTTTGCTCATCTGATACATGGGCAATGGCTTTGTTGATAATGGGTAACAGGGCTTTATTTTTATCTGAAATAAGAATTTTCAAATCAGTCGGAAATGGCGTCGGAGAAAACGCAATATCATCATGATATTGCACATCCTGATAGAAAAAACGTTCACCAACATAATGAAGAATCTCTGTGACATCCAATCCAGCATCCGCCTCCCCCTTACTCACCGCTTCAAACACTGTTCGGGTAGAAGACACTTCTTGAATCTTTATTTCTGGAAAGGCCTGCTTTATGACCTGAATAATTGACCAGCCTTGAGGGATAGCAACGGTTTTGCCTGCCATTTGCTTAAGGTGAGAAATCGTTGGAATACCGCTTTTGGTCACCAGTGAATAGGGCAAATGCACATATGGGTCGGTGAAGGTACCGGAGTACAGAGGCTTATCGATATCAAACACCGACTGCAAAATATCAATCTGCCCGGCTTCATACTGTGTCACCAGCTCTTTCCATGAGAAGCCATTGATATAGTCAAATTTAAGCCCAGTCATATCAGCGATGATGCCTAGATAATCAATGCTATAGCCTTTAGGACGACCTGAGCTTGAAAAGTCGATGGGCGCCCAGTCCATTTCATTAGAGACTTTTAAACGAGCAGATGAAGCTATCAGTGCTTTTTCTTCTTCCGTTAAATCCAGTGGTGTACGTGTTTCAGGAATCACAATAGCTTCATTATTCGGCAAGTTAGAGGCTAATAATTCACCTGTAGAGCGGTATAAAAAGACATGTCCAAAATCACTCAGCTCGTGATGGCTCAGATAATCTGACATTGAACTCAACGCAATATCTACAGCTATCACCGCACCATTACTTAACTTTTTAGAATAGGTCTGGCCGGGTGCTTGTATATTGTGAAATAAGTAGGGGTCTGTTTTGTTGATGCGCTTTTCGTCTGCATTCACAAACCAGGGGCGAATAATGGACACATAATTACTGGGTTCACTACGTTCTAGTCTGAGCTTAAAGTCACTGGAGTAATATTCAAATGTGCGCTTACGATCGACACCATCACCACTAATCGTGACGACAAGCCATCTATCCTCAGGTTCGGCGTTGAGTTGTTTACGAACTTCCTCGCCGCTGTTCAGATTAATGACTTCATAGAAATCACCATTAGGTAAACCGAGGTAAATCGCATAAAGCATGTCGCGGTTAAGCATCAGAGACGAAAAAATACCACGTGCATTCTGGCTAACCATATTGCCATTCATCAGGTCAGGATAACTCGCGAGAATCCGCGTTGTTTCCACGGCCTGGCTGTCGATGGTATTGAGTAGTTGGCTGGTTTTATCTGCCAGATAATTGAAGCGTTCAGTAGCAGCATCGGTTGCCATCTGCTGCATAAAATAATATTGCAGTGTCAGCGCTGCAAAAGCAGTAATGAACGTGGCGATGATAAACGTCATTACCACCGTAAGGCGTATTGTAAGCCGAAATGGAAAGCGATACTTTCTGTGTTCTGTCATTTGCAGTGTCCGTATTGCTAAATGCTGAAACCACATTAAATTAACGATGTTTATCGCTACATTGTTAACTTAAAAACTTGACTATACACCTTAAGCCATCGGCAGAAAGACGAAATTAATGAATAATAAGATCCAATAAACAGTTTTTCATTACCGACTCAATTTGCCCTGCCAAGCAGAAAGAATATTTTGGCTTGTTTATCCCATTATTCAGGCATGGTTAAGCTGAACTTCTTCACTATATATATCTCCCTGTTGACGTCATAGCAGATAGAAAAATAAAAAAGGACACCGCATGAAATGGGCTAAGTTGGGCTTACTGAGTATCTGCCTTATAGGGATTATTGTTGGACTTGGCCTGTGGTGGCAACATCAGAAAGTTTATCCCTCAACCGATGATGCCTATGTTCAAGCCAATATCCTGACTGTTTCACCGCAAGTGACTGGCCGGGTAACCGAGTTAAATGTTACTGAAAATGACTTTGTTAAGGCCGGTGACATACTCCTTAAGATTGATGATAGTGATCTGCAAAGTGCTGTTGATGAAGCCACCTCAGAGCTTGAGAAAACAATTCAGAAACACATGATGGCAGGTTCGGATGTCAGTAAAGCTATCGCCAATCTGAACGCAGTACAAGCCACACTTGGTGATGCAGAACTCGAGTTTGAACGTCAGCAAACGCTTTATGAACGCCGAATAATTCCTAAATCCACCTTAGATAAAACCCGAGCTAACCTCGACAAACTCAAAGCAGATAGAGACAGCTCCAGAGCAGCATTGAACACGGCACAAACTCAACTGGGTGGAGAAACCGATCATGATCCTGCGGTTCGCGCCGCGCGTGCTGCATTAAAACGAGCACAAATTGCACTCAGTTATGCGGTGGTCTACGCCCCGGCTGATGGCTGGATTGCGAATCTGTCTCTACGTCCGGGCGACGTAATAACGACAGGTCAATCTCTGTTCTCCATCGTTGAAAAAAATGATTGGTGGGTCACGGCTAATTTTAAGGAAACCGCCCTATCACGGATTCGACAAGGACAACCCGCCAGCATTATCGTTGATATGTATCCAGATATGACATTAAC
>ENA-ORCW01000734-ORCW01000734.1-marine-metagenome-genome-assembly--contig:-NODE-734-length-13034-cov-2.836382_pt1 | contig 13034 bp, 9 predicted proteins | sample MGYA00237784_ERZ508517 | MGnify/ENA primary metagenome ERZ508517 (study PRJEB26187, sample SAMN06268979) | marine metagenome | isolation source: Tt ae E1 feedstock associated aerobic enrichment on... | reverse complement strand
ACCTGGCTGGAGAAGAGCACTTTGTCCCGGTAGCGCCCCATGACATAGCCCCGGAAATCACCATCCTGCCCGACGGCCGGCAGCTTGAAGAAGGGCACATCGCCACTGGCGTACTTGCCGGCCAGGCGGCAGGCCAGGACCTGGTTCTCCGCGAGGGTAAAGTACTGGTTCCAGGAGGCCTCGTAGATCTGGTAGTCGAAGTCACTGCCCCAGCCTTCGGCGCTGATGTTGACCTGGGCCAGGATGTAGGATCCCCGGCGCGGATAGAACTCGTTGTCCCGGGTGTCGTACTCGATCTTGGGGACCAGGTCGAAAATCTGCATTTTCAGGCCCTCGACCAGGTCCGGAAAATCGATATCCAGATCCGGGACGCGGATATCCTCGAGGGTTGTGCTCATGCCCATGATCCGGATTCCGGCATACAAGTTGTCCGCCACCCGGACTTTCCCTTCCAGGAAGCCGATCCCGTAGGTCTGGTTCAACTCCAGATAACGGTCATCGCCGGCCCCGGATTCGCCCGATCCGTAGTAATTATAGACAACATCCGTATAGATCACGGAACCGCCAAGGCGGTAGCGATCCCTGGCCAGATTCATCCGGTGGAAGGCCCCTCCGGCCCAACTGTCGTTCTCGGCATAGAAGGCAATGATGCCGGTGATCCAGGGCGGGTTGCCCGGATCGCCGCCCTTGGGATGGTACAGGTAGGCCACCGGCAGGGTCACGGTCCAGCCAAAGGTGGGATTACGACCGGGAATGGGGGCGATCAGCCATTCATTGCCCGGGCCGTCCTCCGTGACCATGTCCAGCGGTTCCTCCATCTGTTCCTCGAGGTCATCCCCGGGCAACACTTCGGATTTCTGTGCGTGCAGGCTGAGCCAACACAGAATGGGCAGGCCGGCAATTAGGAGTTTTTTCTTCGACAGGGACATGATCATGTAAGCCTAATCCATGGTGTCAGGAATCCCCACCACCGCGCAATTGAAATCCTCATAGGTATCATAGCGGCCACGGAACCAGAGGACCGTCTCCCCGTCTCCCCGGGGCACCACCGGACGCAGGTTATCCGCCTGGGCATCATGGGTCAGCTGGAGGAATTCCCAGCCCCCGGCGGTCCGGGTTCCCTTGAAGAGCTGCCAGCGGCCGGTTGAGTTGGGCTCGCCGGTGACCGGATCGACATTGGCCGAGAGGAAGATTCGATCCGTCTGCCCGGGCACAAGGGCGATCCCGCCGGCATAGTGCTGCTCGGCCGGATAGAGATGGGAGCCGGCGAAGGCGACCGGTTGATGCCTCCACTGCCCTGATTCCGGATTCCAATGCCCGAGGTGATAGCGCAGGTCGTTGCCCGTATCCCCGTCGGCGGAGGTGATGAAGGCCAGGAACGGCTGGCCGGCGGCATCGTACTCCAGGTCCCAGACCCAGCCCCGACCCACCTCGCTGCCGGAGTAGACAAGGGTCGCCTCGGCGGCGATGATGGGCTGCCCGCGGACATCCTCCAGAGTCCTGATCAGGCTGCCGTCGCTGCGGAAGAAGGCGCCTCCCTGGTAGTACATGTGGTAGATGTTGTTGTCCGCGTCATCGCGCGGATGGGCGTCCGTAAAGACAAGGTCGATACGCGACCGGCCGTCGCTGCAATACTTGACGTAGGGACGCGTCCGCTCATCCCCGGAGCGGATCAGCTCGATCGGCTCACCCCAGCTGCCGGCGTTGTCTTCGGAAATCCAAAGGGTCGGGTTCCAGCCGATACAGCGGTCGAAGTTGAAGATCCGGCCGTCCTCGCCGCTCAGCTGCACCAGGTTGTTGTAGGTTACCGGGGAGGGCGCCTCGACCACCTGCTCCTGGCCCCACTCGATGGTCCGCCAGTCCGGGGTGCCCACGATCCGGCCAGTCCGGTGATACCATTTGCTTTCGGTATTGTGCCTGGCGTAGGCGGCAAGGATGGACTGCCCGTCATCGAGCAGCAGGAGAGCCGGGTTGTTATGGTCATCCTTCTCGGTCCAACTGCTGAGGGGATACCGCTGGTAGGCGAAAAGGCTCTGGGCGGGGACCAGGGAATAGTAATCCATCCGGGAGGTCCCGGACGAATCAACTCCGCCTATAAAGAGCCCGTTGCCGTCGGTGACCACCCGTTCGTCGTTGAACCAGGTCCAGGCCCCGTCGCGGGCCAGAAGGCGGATCTCAAACGGGTCGCTCAAGGCCTCGAGGTCGTCCTCGCCGAGGTTCATGCGGTACAGTTCGGAAGCGGCCAGGAGGAACGCCCCATGGGTGTAGTCAATGAAGTCCTCCGGACGCACATTGGCCGGTTCGCCGGAGACCAGTTGCGCGTAACCCAGCTTACCGCTCGTGTCGACGCATCCGGTCAAGCCTTCCCAGGCCTTCAGGGCTACCGGAAGGAAGGCCCGGCGGTCGAGGTACCCGCGGTTGATGCCGCCCAGGAGCCCGAAACAGAAGAAGCTGGTCCCGCTGCTTTCCTTGAAGGGCTGCCATGAGGGCTCGTTGAGGGAGCTCCTCCACATGCCGTCATCCCCCTGGTACCGGACGATGGCCCGGGTCATCTTCCGGTACAATTCAAGGTAGCGTGGACGGTAGGGATCGTCCTCGGGCAGGTAATCCAGGAGGCGGATCAGGCCGGCGTAGACCCAGCCGTTGCCACGGCTCCAGAAAACAGGCCGGCCGCCCGGCGTTTTTGCATCAAAAAACCTTTTGTCGCGGTAGAACAGTCCTTCCTCCTCGCTGAACAGGTAGTCCACCGAGTCCCAGTAGAAGTTGTTCAGCAGGTCCAGGTAGCGCTGGTCGCCGGTGGCCGCGTAGAGCCGGGTCAGCAGCGGGGGCGCCATGTAGAGGGAATCACACCACCACCAGGCGTTGCGGCCGGTGAAGGGCCGTTCCTGGTCCTCCTCGCGCCAGACCGGCCAGCCGACCTCTTTCCAATGCACGGACTCCTTGGCGAAGTATTCCTCGAGGGAGGCCTTTACATCGGCGATCATGTAGGGTTCTCCCCCGTCAAGGTAGATGTCGAGGAAGGTCTGCCCGGTGCAGATGTCGTCGGCGAAAAAATGATTTTCCGGCAGCGTCCAGCCGGCCGCCTCACACCAGGCGCGGGCCTGGTCGGAAAAGTGGCTTTCCCCGGTCGCCCGGTAGGCCGCATAGACCCCGGAATAGAAGGTTCCAGCCTTCCAGTCGGTGTGGACATTCTCCCCGTAGGCGGCGACCTGGAAGGAGCTGACCTGCTTCATCAGGTCGAGAACATAGTCCTGCTTGATGAGGGCTTCCTGCCGGGCGGTAAAGGGGGCCGCCGGCAGGGGCCCGGAATTGAGGATAAGGATGAGGGTAAGGAGATGGTGACGGAGTGACATTAAAAATGATTAAAACAAGGAAACCGGCTTTGAAAAGCCTAAGCTCCTATTCGGATTGCTTCCAGCGGTCGTAGACCACAGTCCTGGCCGGAAAGGTCCTCCCCTCCCGGCGGGCCTCCAGGGTTTCCGACTTCATCTCCTCGTCGATCCAGAAGACGCCGCTCTCGATGAACATGAAGTACTTGGGGATGTTGAAGTAATCTGGCCAGCGGACCCAGCGCCAGTAACCCCAGCGGGTGAAGTCCGTGGTCAGACCCGGTACCCATGCGGCGTATTCATGGATTTCCTCCTGGATCCCGTGCGCCACCTGGTAGGCCTCCTCGGGATCATCCAGGGTGTCCCATTCCGCCAGGAGCGCGTCCAGGCGGTCGGTCTGAATGTTGGTGGTGTTGAAATTCTTGGGTTTGCCGGCATCGGCGCCCCGCAATTCCCATTCATAGGTCGGCACCGTGGCGTATCCGGTGGTCCAGCCGAAGAGGCAGGTCTGGTGCTTCTTCTCGAAAACCTTGGTGAAGAAGGCCGTCCGGTCCAGCAGCTCGATGCGCAATTCCAGGCCGGCCTTTTCCGCCTCTTCCTTGATGACGCCGGCGATCCGGCTGTTCTGTTCGGAGTTATCCGAGGAGAAGGTGAAGGACAGGCGTGTGCCGTCGCTGTTCTGCAGGATGCCGTCAGGGCCCCGCTCGGTAAATCCGGCCTTGCCGAACCATTCCAGGGCCCGGTCAATGCTGAAGGGCCGGGCCCGCAGGTCCGGGTCGTCGTACTTGCCATACCCGTCGGTGAAGGAGCGGATTCGGCGACGGTCGCCGCGGTGAATCTCCTCGTTGACCCGGTCGTAATTGATGGCGTACTGGATGCCGACCCGGAGGTCGCGGTTATCCAGCAGAGGCTGGGCGGAATTGATGAAGAACCCGTCGCTGCCCGCCGGGATCAGGTCATAGACCTGGGCCCGCTCGACATAGCCGTCGCGAATGGCCGGCGCATCCGAGCGGTCGTACCAGAGCTCGGTCTGGTTCAGGGGAAACCACTCCAGCGAGCCGTTGAGGAAGGATTCAAAGGCCTTGAAGTCGTCCCGCACCACCACGTAAGTGATCTGGTCCGCGTTGAAGCGGTGACGGAAGAACGGCTTCTCATCGGCCCACCAGTTGTCCAGGCGACGGAAGGTGACCCGCTGGCCGCGGACGATGTCCTCCGGGTCCAGCGTGTAGGCACCCGTTACCGGGGCGAATCGGGAATGGTACCGTTCCACGTAGTCGGGACCGAACTCGCGGTAGAACTCCCGCTGGAAGAGGATGATGGTCTGCAGCGAATACAGCGGATCCGGAGTCGGCTTGCTTAGCGTGATGGACAGGATCCCGTCCCCGTAGTCCGTGATATTGCTGAAGTTCTCCTCGTAGACGCGGTTGATCGCCGGGTCCTGGATGTGCGGGGAAAGCAGGAGGTAAAAGGAAAAGAAGAGGTCCTCCGCGGTGAAGGGCCGTCCGTCGCTCCAGCGCGCGTCCGGATCCAGCTCGAAGAACAGCCGTTTCCGGTTTTCCGGATCAATGGCCCAGCGCCGGGCCAGCCCCGGGTAGTACCCGTCCTCCCAGGGATGCCGGTGGACCAGGAACACCATGTTGGCCTGCCAGAGCATTCCCCGCAGGCTGCCGTTCGCCTCCGGCCCCACCACCCGCAGGGTCGACTGCAGCCGGGCCTGCCGCAGCCGCAGCTGCCCGCCCCGCTTCGCCGCCGGATCCCCGAAGGGCGTCAGTCCGCTGCCATCCTCCCAATCCAGGTTGCCCGGGAGCTGGCTCCGGTCCGTACGGGTGAACAGCTCCGGGTGTGCCGCGTAGTAGGCCTCCACCTCCTCCGTGTTGTCATAGGCGGTGGGCCCCTCCCCGCCCCGGCCACATCCCGAGAGAATCCATACCGCCATCCATGAAAGAGAGATTACCAATCGACGCATGAATAATGCTGATGTCGCTTCCGTCACCGGGTGGCAACGGTATTCGCGCCTGACCGGTTCAGCCGGGCCACCGCCAGGCCAGGGTGTTCCGGTCTTGTCCCTCCCTCACATCCATGCATTCTAGGCCTGTCATGATCTCTCAATCACATTCAAAACACTTCGGTTACCGGCTCCTCATTCTCGCCGGTGTATTCCTTCTTCTGTCCTTCACGCACACCTCCCAGGCTGCTGTCGAATCGGTTCAGATTCGCATGACCGCCGACTTGGGTGGATCCTATCCCATCCTCTGGGAGGTTCCGGCGGACAAGGTCTTCATCCTGGAGCATGTCGCCTTTTCAGATTACTGGGATGCCGTGGCAGCGGACAAGTCCCTCAATATCCGGCATGCCGGCAATAGTGTTGGGGGCCAGATATGGACCACCACCCTCAATTACAGTTCCAACTTCAACACCCTTTTCAGGCCCCTCAAGCTGCCGGCCGGCAGCGCCATCAGCGCCCCTTACCTGGACAATGGTTCCCTTATTGTCTTCGTCTACGGTTTGCTCGTGGATGTCTCCGATCTCTACGCCTCCGTACCGGTTGAGCAGCAACCCACCGCGGAACACCAGGTACCGGAAGGGGAACTGGCCGGGTCTTTCCGCTTAGCCTCCCCACGGCCCGTCGACATCGATGCCGAGACCTCCACCGATCTCGAATCCTGGCAGGCTGATGACTCGGTCGCCGTGACCCCAGCCACCGACCGGCGGACCCTCAATTATTCCCTTCCCCTCGGGAATCTCGATAATCCTTTGTTCGTCCGCTTTTCCGCCCGCGCCCTGGTCCGCGACGAGTACCTGCCTCGCTTCCGCTTCCTCATTCCCCTTCCCTTCGATGAGGATAACGGGGCCGTCCTCTCCCCCTTCGTCGCCCCAGACCCGGTTCCCCTTCCCGAAAAAGGCTGAGCCGCTCGACACGACTCCCGGTCCACCCCCCCTCCTTTTCGCCTTGACATCTGCGCGACAATTAGGTTTGTATTACAAAGTTATGTGTAGCTTAGACGCAAAATCAATGAACAGCGGCCTGGAGGAACGGATCCGGGCGGTATACTGGGGGGACGGGAGCCTGGACCTGGTGGCGGGGCTTTCGGTGACGGGAATGGGACTGGCCTGGCAATGGGGCTATTTTGCACTGTCGCCGATCTGCCCGGCACTGGGGCTGGTGCTGTGGAGCCTGCTGCGGAAGCAGCTGGTGGAGCCGCGGCTGGGGAGCGTGGTCTTCACGGAGGAGCGCCGGCAGCAGGAGCGCGAGGGGCTGATGCTGCTGGTCCTGGCCGGAGGAGCGGCCCTGCTGATGGCGGGGGTGGGAATCTGGATGATGACCGGGGGCGGCAGTCCTGCGGTGATGAGCCGGATATCGGCGGGAATTCCGGCCTTCATCATCGGGACGGCGGGGCTTCTCAGCGGTGCCCTGCTGCAATTACGGCGCCTGGCGGTATATGGGATCCTGGCGCTGGTCATCGGTCTGGCGGGGGCCCTGGCCGGGTTCGAGCCCTGGACCCTGCTGGTGGTCAGCGGGCTGGTCCCGCTGGCGGCGGGGATGGTGTATCTAACCCGGTTCCTGAAGGAGTATCCGCGCCGTGCGGAAGAGGAGGCCGGGGAATGAAACTCTTTGACTTCGATCCCAAGGAGCTGGCCTCGCTGGACAAGGTCCTGCACGAGCCGGCGCGGCTGGCCATCGTGGCCTGCCTGGCCGCGGTGGAGGAGATGGATTTTGTCTTTCTGCAAGGCCAGACGGGCATGACCGGGGGCAACCTCTCCTCCCACATAAGGAAATTGGAAGAGAAGGCCTACGTGGCGGTCCACAAGGAATTCCGGGAGGGAAAACCGCGGACCTCGCTCAAGCTGACCGGGGAGGGCCGGACGGCCTTCCGGGCCTACCTGCGGACCACGGCCATGCTCCTGGCGGCCTTCGGGGAAGCCTGATTCAGCGCCACTTCTCGGAGAGCAGGCGCAGGCGGGCCTGGCTGTCCGGGTGGGTGGAGAACATGTAGGCCCAGTCGGGCAGGTCCGCGGATTGGTCAAGGATCTCGAAGAGTTGCCCCGCCCCATCGTGGCGGCCATAAACGGCGTCCAGGCATTCCATGGCGAACGCATCGGCCAGGGTTTCCTGCTTGCGCGAGTAGCTGAGGAGCATCAGCTCGGCGCCCTTGCTGGTCATGGAATCGATCCCGCCCCCGAAAACCACCCGCACCGCGATGGAGAAACCGATCCGCCGGCCCATGCCCTTGAGGTGGTCGCGGTGGGCAAAGTGGCCCAGTTCATGGCCGATTACAAAGGCCATCGGGATCTCCCCCTCGAGGGAATCCAGCAAGCCGCTGGTCACGCCGATGGTGCCGCCCGGGATGGCGAAGGCGTTCGGTTCATCCTCCGCCATGAGGACCAGGCGATAATCAAGGGCCACCACGCCCGGATGGTGGCTGAGCTTCCCGAGGACGGATTCCAGCAGGGCCCACTCCTCCGCGTACTGCTCCGGGATTTCGCTCCCCGTGGCGATGGCCGGGCTGAAGCCGCCGAACATCCGCCGCTCCCGGTCGACGGAGATCCCGGCCACGGCGAGATCGGTCAGGAAGGCGATGCCGAAGTACAGGACGGTCATGGCCAGGCAGACCAGGGCCGTCAGGGTCAGCAGCTCGCGCAGGGTCCCCCGGGTCCCTCCCCCGCTGCTGTTCTCCGCCGACTGGCCCGGGTCGCGCTGGACGTACTTCATGGGAGGGAAGTTTCCGGTACTAGGACTGGTAGCGGACCACGGTCCCGGTGGCCAGGACCTCGACCGCTCCCATCCCCTTCTTGCGCCCGTCGGTGGTGCCGATCTGGGAGGTGTTGATGCGCATGTTGACGATCAGGTCCGCCTCCGGGTACTGTTCCTTCATGCGGAGGATGGCCTCCCGCTTGGCCCGGTCCAGCAGGGACTCGTAGCTGCGGACCCGGCCCCCGAAGACATTCCGGAAGGCGGCCAGGATGCGCTTGAAGTAATCGAGGGAGACGACGATGGAGGCGGTCACCAGGCGGGCCTCCCCGACGACCCGGTCCCCGTCGAGGGAGCAGGTGGGCACGGCGGGATAATGGGCAAAAGCGGCCTCCCGTGTCCGGATGGACTTGAAATGGGCCCGCTCAATCAGGCCGCCGATCACAAAGGCCATCAGCGCCAGGAGGACCGGCAGGGCGTAAATCAGCAGCACCAGGACCAGGTTGAAATCCTCTTCCATGGCCTGCCTACCCTACCTTCACCGCCGTTCCGTAAACATAAAGCTCGGCCGCGCCCTGGGCCACCGCGGAGGTGGAGAAGCGGATGTTGACGATGGCGTTGGCCCCCATCCCGGCGGCCTGCTCGATCATCCGGTTGGTGGCCTCGTTGCGCGCGTCCTCCAGCAGCTCGGTGTAGCCTTTCAGCTCGCCGCCGACGAGATTCTTGAAGCCGGCCGCGATGTCGCGCCCGATGTTCTTGGCCCGAACCGTGTTGCCCGAGACCAGGCCGTAGTGCTCGACAATGTTCAAACCGGGAATGGTTTCCGTGTTGGTGAGGATCATGGTTGTCAGGTTTGTAGCCGGAATTGACTACGGGACAGTTAGGATCCCGCACCGGTACATGCAAACCATTTCCCCGCCAATACCGGGGAGCCTTATTCCCCGTGCAGCGTATGCCGGTTGTTGTCCGGATCGGTGTAGTCGATAAATTCCCGGGGGTTGGTGTGGTAGAGGAACTCCTCGAGGTTGGTGTAGCCGTCGTTGTCGGCGTCCCAGGCCCCGTCCCGGTCGCTGCGGGGGTTGAAGCCGTGCTCGGCTTCCCAGGCGTCCGGCATCCCGTCATGGTCCGTGTCGACGGGCCCGCCCATGGTTTCCTGCGGCGGCGGGAAGTTGACGTCCTCCCACTCCTCGTAGAGGTCCATGTTGTCGTTCTCGTTGCCGTACGGCTTCCAGACCCCTCCCTTAAGGATCGGGAGCAGGGATTCCCGGTCGACAAACCGTTTCATAAAATGCCTGTCGGTGCTGTCCCGGGCCGGCAGGAAAGCGCCGGCGATGGGGACCAGCAGGGACTCAAGGTCCCTGGGATCGGTCCAGGTCACCGGCATGGCCCGGTGCGGCTGCTCCAGGTAGCTGCTCGTGTAGTCGCTGTTGAAGGCGCGGACCTTGTCGCCGTGCTCCACGTAGTTGTCGGCCAGATACGCGCTGTCGTTGCTTTCGAAGCTGTACTGGTTGGGATTGCCCGGAATCTGGACGATGTAGTTGCCGATCATGTTGAAGCGGTTGTGGGGACGCAGGGAGTGGCCGCTGCGCATGTTGGCCATGATGTTGTTCCGCCAGTCGATGAGAATGCAGTCGATCTCCGGCGAGCGGCTCAGGGTGTTGTAGAACAGGTTGTGGTGGAAGGTCCCGTATCCGCCCACTTCCGGCCCGTAGGGATGGTCGCCCAGCCCGGCCAGCCCGGGCCCGAGGAGGCAGTACTGGATGGTGAAGCCGTAGAAGGAGGACTCGCCCCCGATCATGCGCAGCAGCTCGTCGCTGGCGTAGGAGAAGCTGCAGTGGTCGAAAATGATGTTGTGCAGCCGTCCGCGGGTGCTCATGCCGTCCTTGATCATCGGGGGACGCAGTCGGAAACGCATCCCCCGGAGAATGACATTGCTGGCGGCCATGCAGAGCCGGCCGTTGACCTCCACACCCTCGCCGGGAGCGCTGAAGCCGATCATGGTCAGGTCGCCGTGCTCGATCCAGGTTTCGTCCGGCAAGTCGATCTGGCCGCTGACATTGAAGAGGATGATCCGCTTGCCGGGCGTCTCGATGGCCTCCTTGAGGCTGCCCGGGCCGTCGGGATTGGTGTTGGTCACATAGATGACCTGGCCCCCGCGTCCCCCGGTGGCCATGGCGCCCATGCCTTCCGCTCCCGGGAAGGCCGGGATGTAGTCACTCGGCATGGACTTGGGGCCGCCGGAAACAACCAGCCAGAAAAAGGGATCGTGCCGGAAACGGGTCGGGGCCTCCTCCGGGAAGTCGCGAATGTACAAATACAGGTTGTCGGTGATTTTGGCCCCGAAATTGCCCAGCTGGGGATCCTCCAGGACACGGGCCCCGTAGGGCTCGAAGGCTTCCACCAGGTCCTCGATGTGGTCCATGACATCGGCCCGGACCTCCTTCAGGGGACGAGTCGGGAGATACTTCTCGGCCAGGGCCACGAATTCCGGATCCAGCTCGTAACGGCGGTTGGAGGGATAGTTCTTCCGCTTCTCCAGCAACTCCTCGAAGGCCTGGTGGGCTTCCGGGTCATCGGTCCCGCCGTAGAAGACCCGGTGCCACATCGAATCCCGGCCGGTGCCGAGCAGGACCGGGTCGTTCTGGGGCGGGCCGCCGGTCGGCAGCTCGGTGAAGTGCTTCCAGTCGGTCTGGTAGGCCAGGATGACCTGGGCCCGGTCGGTGATCGTCGGGGGCACCAGCTCCACCCGGACGGAATGGGTTTCCCCGAAACTGCGGAAGGCCGAGGAGCCCAGCCTGGCCCGCAGGCCGTCCTCGCTGGCCGGTTCGTCGCCCAGTCGCTCCAGGTACTGGTCGTCGACGATGGCGTTGTGGATCAGGGGGGATTCCCGGACCAGCTCGAAGGCATCGCTGGCCAGCGGGTAACGTTCCTCCAGGGTGGCTGCCGAGACGGCGACCGAGCCCAGAAGAACCAGGTTCATGGTTAAGGTGAATCGTTGCATGTACTTCATCAGTGGGGATGCTTGTTGGAAAATTGCGAGAGGGGTGAAACGGTACCCGGAAACCCGGGAAACGGAATTCTACAATAAAGCCCATGGCGTCCGCGGACGCAACCCTCAACCCGGCATCCGTCAATATGGAAGGCCAGCCTCCGGAAATTTACCGGTTTATTGCCCGAAAGTGACCACCCCCGTGCCGGCGTACTGGTCGACGGCGGCGGGGACGGCGGTCGCGTCGTCCAGGATGTAGGCGTAGGGGGGAATCCAGGTGGCCGGCGCGGAGATAATGCTGTTGGGACCGCAGTCGATGTAGACATTGGTCTCCTCGCCGCGGATGTGGCCGGGGATATCGCTCAGCCCGGAGTCGGCGTTCATCGGCTCCAGCACGTTGAAGAAGTAGTTGTTCTCCACCACCACCTGGGCCTCCAGGCGGGAGGCGATCCCGTAGTCGGAGATGGTGTTGTAGTAATTATTGAATACATGTACCGTCCCGAAGCGGACGCTCGGGTTGCGGCTCTTGGTGTTGCGGAACTCGTTGTGGTGGAAGGTGGCCCGCAGGTGCCCCGTGTCCTCGTCCCCGTTGCCCTCGCTGTGCCCCATGAGGATGTTCTTGTTGTGCTGGATGAACCGGCACCAGGAAACGGTCACATAGTCGGCGGCATGGGTAATGTCCACCTGGCCGTCGTACTTGTCGACGTCGGGGGTCGGCGGGCTTTCAAAGACGCAGTGGTCGATCCAGACATGATGGCCGCCGTAGGTCACGGCCACCTTGTCGGTCGGCGCAGCCACCTCCCCGAAGTAGAGGTTGCGGATAATGACATTGCCGATCTGGCCGAATTCGCTGTTCCAGCCGATCTGCAGGCCCAGATTTTCAAAGCCGGCATCGCTGCCGATACCGAGGATGGACTTGTCGGAGTGAACCCGGATGGCATCCCCCACCCCGGTAATCAGGCCGCTGACCAGGATCACCAGGGGGTCGTCGCGGGTCAGGGCGGCAACCAGTTCGGGATAGGTGCCGACCACGAGCGTCTGGCCGCCTTCCCCGCCGGTGGTGCCGCCGGCCTCGGTGGCCCAGCCCTTGATGGAGAAGTCCGGGTCATAGCCGCTGATGTCCGTCGAGAAGAGGGCCTGGACCGTGTAATCCATGTCCATGGTGACCGCGATTTCAGATTCCTCCGACTCGATATCGCCGCTCCATCCGGAGAACAGCGCCTCCTCATCCGGAACAGCGGTCAAGGTCACGACTGTCCCCTCCTCGTAGAGGCCGTCAGCGGCCGCGGGCCCGGCGGAGACCGTGCCCGGCCCCACGGCAGTCGCCTGCAAGCGATGGAAGACGGCACCCTGCGGGGCATGGACATCAAGGTAATCGATGTTGGCCGCGCCGCCGGATCCCGTACCGGTGATGCGCAGGGTGTTGGGCCCGGCCTGCAGGGGAACCGTCAGGGAATGGACCCGCCAGTCGTCCCAAGCCGTGGGGGCCGGATCAAAATTCGCCACAAGGTTTCCGTTCACGCTGATTGCATGGGGCCGGCTGCTGGTGCCGCCAAGGGCGTATCCGATCTCGATCTGGAAATTGCCGCTGAGGGCCACGCTGACCGGGAACTCGATCCACTCGCCGGCGGCGTTGTTCGTGTTCAGGTAACCGGCACCGCTGTAGCCGCTCCACTCCGTTTCGACCACCCCGCTGGAGGAACCGGCCGCCTCCTCCGCCTCCAGGCGGAACAGGGCCGGTCCATCCGGATTGTCCAGGGAGATGATATCCAGAAAGGGCAGGTAGAAGGTGCTCTGGTTATTGGATATCGAAACTTCAATCACCCGCTGGTCCACCGGCACCGGCTCGTCGAAATCGGCCGGGGTCCAGGTGACCAGGTCCGGGCTGGTCTGCACGGCAAGGTTGATCCCGGTCCGCCCCTCAACCGTGACCGGCATGCTGAAAGCCACCCGGGGCGGATCCGCGAGGATCTGGACCGACTGGTAATCCTCCGCGTCGGGCGTCATGGGGTCCCGGTCCCAGAGA
>ENA-ORCW01000733-ORCW01000733.1-marine-metagenome-genome-assembly--contig:-NODE-733-length-13045-cov-2.572332_pt1 | contig 13045 bp, 8 predicted proteins | sample MGYA00237784_ERZ508517 | MGnify/ENA primary metagenome ERZ508517 (study PRJEB26187, sample SAMN06268979) | marine metagenome | isolation source: Tt ae E1 feedstock associated aerobic enrichment on... | reverse complement strand
GGTCGTTGGCGTCGACCTCGCCCAGCGCCCCGGCAATCGGCTCGCGGACGGGGTTCAGGGACTCGGGGCACGCCTGGGGCTCGACGACGCAGACGACCTGCGGCGGGAACGCCGTGAGCACCGTGTCGGGGATGACGTCGTTGAGGGGGTAGGCGACCAGCGCCTTCGCCTCGACGGGCGTCTCGACCTCCTCGGGCTCCTCCTGCGCGGTGGCCGCCGGGGCCGCCACCATGGCGCCCACGAGCGCCGTGGCCATCAGGGCCAGAAGTAGTCTTTTCATAGGTCGCTTTTTAAGGGGTTCTCTAGGTGCAAGGGGAAGCCTCCCCATCGTTTCACATCCCGGATGCAATCAACTGCAATCCTTCTGTCAACGTAAAAAGGTGCAATTTAGTGCGATTTCCCGGGGCGGGAGCGGACCAGGGTGGAATTGGGCGGGTTGAGGGGCCTGAAGGGGGAGGCGGATCAGACCTCGAGGGTGCCCTCGGCGGTCTTGCGGTCGGCCAGCTCCTGTTCGATCTGGAGTTCCATCTTGTGGTTGATGCCGTAGAGGAGAACCAGGAAGGCGGCGCCGAGGCCCATCACGGAGGGGATGACGGAAATCATCATGCGCAGGCCCTGGACGGTCTCGGGGGACTGGATCACATTATCAACGTAGCCATAGTAGACCAGGAGGTGGCCGGCGATGGCGGGACCGATGGCCCAGCCCAGCTTCTGGGAGAAGGTCCCGGCTGAGAAGACCAGGCCGGTGACCCGGTGGCCGGTTTTCCATTCCGCGTAGTCGGCGGTATCGGCGATCATGGACCAGAAGAGGGGCATCAGGGGACCCATGACAAAGGAGGTGACAATGTGGACCACATAGACGAAGGCCACGTCACCGGGCCCGGCGAAATAGAAGCTGCCGGCAATGAAGGAGGTCAGGATGGTAACCCCGAGGTAGGCGTTCTTCTTGCCCCCGAAGATCTTGGTCCACCGCTTGGTCAGGAGCAGGCCGCCGATGGTGGCCAGGGTCCCGATGGTGGGGAACCAGGTGGCGTGGAAGGCGAAACTACCCGTATCCTCCAGGTCGGTCAGGACGTAGTACTTGAGGTAGTAGAGGATGGCTGCGTCGCGGACGGCGATCCAGATGATGGAGCTGACCCCGATGACCACGATGGCCAGCCAGGGCTTGTTCTGCAGCAGGACGGAGAAATCCTTCTTGAAGTTGGACTCCTGGCCCTTGGGCGGCTCAATGCGCTCCCTGGTGCCCTTGAAGACCCAGATCCAGAGGCCGGCCGAGGCAATCGCGAAGAGGATCATGGTCATGACGTAGCCGTGCTGGGTCAGGCCGTTCTCGCTCCCTCCGAAGAAGAAGACCAGGTACATGATGGAGCCCTGGACGATGAGGTTGGCGGTGAAGGCGCCGATGAAACGGTAGGAGGCGAGGTCGGTGCGCTCGTTGACATGCGGGGTCATGACCCCCATCAGCGCCCCGTAGGGAATGTTGATCATGGTGTAGAAGACCATGGCCAGGGTGTAGGTGATGTAGGCGTAGACCAGTTTGCCGGTCAGGCCGACGTCGGGAACGGTGAAGATGAGGATCCCGCTCAGGGCAAAGGGGATGATCGACCACTTGATCCAGGGACGGAACTTGCCGTCCTTGGTCTGGGTGCGGTCACAGACCATCCCCATGGCCGGGTCATTGATGGCATCGAAGATGCGGGTAATGCCCATCATGGTCCCGATGGCCCCCGCGGCCAGGCCGATGACATCGGTATAGAAGAACATCAGGTAGGAGGAAAAGACCTTGAAGAAGAGGCAGGAGGCCATGTCGCCGGCGCCGTAGGCGATTTTCTCGGGCAGCCGGACAATGGTTTTCTTCAGGTGGACATGGGGGACGTTTTCAGGGGTAGTGGCCATGGGAGTCGTCTTCGTTTGAGGTTGGGGACCCGTCGTGCAGTCAGCGACAGAACAATCGTTCCGAGCACTTTTGTAAAGACCGCATATAAGGCTAAATCAGCACCCGGAAACATACCCGTATTTTTATCCAGGCGTAATGAGATCCCCCGTTTGCTTGTCCATGTTCCTTTGTCCCCGTCCTTCGACCTTGGTCCTAAGTCCTTAGTCCTTAGTCCTTAGTCCTTCGTCCTTAGTCCTTAGTCCTTAGTCCTTGGTCCTTGGTCCTTTGTCCTTCGTCCTTCGTCCTTCGTCCTTCGTCCTTCGTCCCTTCAACTCCCGCCAGTGCTGGAGCCGTTCCTTGATCCTGATTTCCAGACCGCCCTCCCTGGGCAGGTAGAAGGTCTCGGGATTTTCCATGAATTCCTGTCCGCTGATGGCCTCGGGAAACTCATGGCTGTAAAGCTAGCCCTGGCCCTGCCCGAGCGATTTGTTGAGGGAGGTGTGGTATTCCCGCAGCCAGAGTGGAACCGGCTGCATGCCCTTTTCACGGATCGACTTGCGGGCCCGGCCGATGGCCTCGGTGGTGGAATTGCTCTTGGGACAGGTGGCCAGGAAGACCACCACGTGGGCCAGGTTGAGCTGGCATTCCGGCAGGCCGACAAACTCGCAGGCCTGGTGGCAGGCCACCGCCATTGGAAGCGCCCGGGGATCCGCCAGGCCGACATCCTCGGAAGCGAAGATAACCATCCGGCGGGCAATGAAACGGGGATCCTCGCCCCCGGCCAGCATCTTGGCCAGCCAGTACAGGGCGGCGTCCGGGTCGCCCCCGCGCATGCTCTTGATGAAGGCGGAGGCCGTGTCGTAGTGCTCGTCCTCGTTGGCGTCGTAGCGGATCTGCCGTTCACTGGCGAAGAGGCTGATATCCTCCGCGGACATCTCCTTTCCGGCGGGCAGGCTGAGGACAATCGTTTCAAGGGCGTTCAGGGCCCGACGCAGGTCGCCGTCACTGAGCCGGGCCAGGCCCCGCAGGACCTCCGGCCGCGCCGTGACCTTGAGGGAACCGAGACCACGGTCCTCATCCGCAAGGGCCACGGCCAGGACTTCCGCGATGGCCTCCTCGGCGACCGGTTCCAGCTTGAAGAGATGGCTCCGGCTGAGCAGCGGCGCGTTGACGTAAAATCCCGGGTTGTGGGTGGTGGCCCCGATGAGGCGGATGTGTCCGGCCTCCACATCCGGCAGGAGAAGATCCTGCTGGGCCTTGTTGAAACGGTGTATCTCGTCGATGAAGAGAATTGTCCGGTCTTCCGGCTGGTAGCGGGCCAGACGCAGGATGTCGCGCATTTCCGCGGTGTTGGAGAGAACGGCGTTGACCTGCACGAAGCGGCTGCCCGTCTCCTCGGCGATGGCCTGTGCCATGGAGGTCTTCCCGGTACCGGGAGGGCCGTAAAAAATCAGGCTCCCGAAACGGTCCGAGCGAACCAGGCGGGGCAGCAGGCAGCCCTCTCCCAGGATATGGTCCTGGCCCACCACTTCCGACAGGGAGCGCGGCCGCATCCGCGCCGCCAGCGGCCGGTAGCCCCGATGGCCACTGGAGTCACTTTCGTCCTTAGTCCTTTGTCCTTCGTCCATGGACCTTTGTCCTTCGTCCTTCGTCTTTTGTCCACGGCGCTCCGGGCCGGAAGTAAAGAATTCTCTCTGGTCGGAATGAGGCATTCTAAACCCGACTTTCCCGCCTTCCCGGCTTGCTGGCAAGCCGTCTGTTGTCATGATCGGTTCCCGGCTGCCCGGCGTCAGGGATGGGGGGAGAATCCGCATTGGCCGGATGCACTTCCCTCGAAATCACCCGATGACCGCAGGAACCGCCAGTCCAGATCCCACTCTCCGCCCGCCCCTTTGTGCCGCGGCGCCGATCCTGTCCAGCCTGCTGCCCCTGGCCGGAGGCGTTCTCCTGGCCCGCATGGGGATGGCCGGGTGGTTGCCGGTGGCGATGCTCACGGTCTGGGTCACCTGTCGCCGGACGAGGCGTTCCGGGTACCCGGAGGTCCTGAGCCTCCTGGCCGGCTACCTGCTGATGGTCCGGGCCATTGTGGATCCGGATCCCTTGTGGGCTCAGCTTCCTCCAAGGGAGGTCGCGGTGGAAATCCGGATCGAGGAAACCTTCAATGCCCGCAAGCCGCGCCACCTTGCCGGTACCGGTAGGATCCTCCGGGCCGGGCTTCCGCAGGACACGGTGAGCGGCCGGCAGGCGGCATTCTATCTGGAGTACCGGGATGATGCCGTCCCGGAATGCGGGCCCGGGGACGTCATCGAGGCCTTCGGCGTGCTGTCCTTCCTGCCGGCGACTGGCGAGCGGGATTCCTATACCCGGTATCTACTGGGTCGCTACATCTACCTGAACCTGAACCGCGGCTTTATCCTTGGCCGGGTTGTTCCTGCGGGCCGGCTGGAACAGATGCGCCGGGTGCTGCGGACGGCCAGCCGGACGGTATTGACCTCCGGTTCGGACGATCCGCAGGCGCCCGGTGCCGTGCTGGCCAGCATGATGCTGGGAGAGCGCTCCCTGCTCACCGATGAGCGCATGGAGCTCTACCGGAAGACCGGCAGCTTCCACCTCTTTGCCGTCAGCGGCCTGCATGTCGGCAGCGTGGCCCTCTGCCTGCACCTGCTGGCCGGCCTGTTTCGCCTGCCACAGGAGTGGCGGCTGCTCCCGGTCCTGGCCGGGACATGGGCCTACGTCTGGCTGACCGGCGCCAATCCCTCCGCCATGCGGGCCGGGATCATGATCAGCTGCCTGGGGCTGGCCCGGATCCTCCTGCGGCAACCGCACCTGTTCCCGGCCCTGGCCTTGTCGGCCTGGCTGGTCCTGGTCACGGACCCGGCCCAGCTCTTTCATCTCGGGTTCCAGCTCTCCTACGCCGTCGTGGGCTCGATCCTCCTGGTCGGCCTGCCCATGGCCAGCCACGGACACCGGCGGGTGGCGGAGGCATGGCTCTTCCGCCGCCATCCCCTGCCCCCCTGGAAACGCCTGCTCCGCAAGCTGCTCCAGGTTTCCCTCAGCCTGGCCTGCGTCTCCCTCAGCGCCAGCCTGGCCAGCATTCCGCTGATCGTGCAGCATTTCAGCCTCTTCACCCCGGGGGGGATTCTCCTCGGACCGCTCCTCAATCCCCTGGCCACCTTCTGTGTCATGGCGGGTTGCCTGGCCCTGCTCCTGGCTCCGGTGCCGGCTTTCCCTCTCGGCGCCCTGGTTGCCAAGGCCAGCTGGCCGGCCATCCGGGTCATGGAATTACTCCTGCAGACCTGCCTCCGTACTCCCGGGACGCATTCCCAGCGCTCCTGGTCATGGCCCGGTACCGGCACCTTCCTGGTGATCCTGATGCTGGCCGCCGCCTGGTGGCTGCAGCGCCTGCGGCAGGGCGGCCACCGCCTGCATCCGGTCTCCCTTTTCCTGCCCCTGATGATTGTCGCCGCCGGATTGGCGATGAGCTCGGTCAGCTCTTGATTTTCATCGATCCGGCTCTAAATTAAGCCGCTTTTTTAACCGGAATAACGGCAACAACCTGTTTAAAACACCAAGATGAGCGAAACGAAAGTCGAGAAACACGCCTTCCAGGCGGAAGTCCGCCAACTGCTGGATATTGTCATCCACTCCCTCTACACGGACAAGGAGATCTTTGTCCGGGAACTGGTCTCCAACGCCAGCGACGCCCTGGAGAAGCTGCGCCACTACCAGCTGACCGGGGAAAGCGTCCATGACGAGAAGCTGCCCCTGGAGATCAACATTACCACCGACGACACGGCCCATACCATCACCATCCAGGACTACGGGGTCGGCATGACCCACGAGGAGTTGATCGAGAACATCGGCACCATCGCCAAGTCCGGCTCCAAGGCATTCGCCGCGGCCATCAAGGAAGCCAAGGCCTCCGGCGGCGACCCGGCCAACCTGATCGGCCAGTTCGGGGTCGGCTTCTACTCCTCCTTCATGGTGGCCAGCGAGGTCCGGGTCTATACCCGCTCCTGGAAAGCCGAGGGCCAGAACCTGGTCTGGATCAGCGACGGGCAGGGCGAATTCCGGATCGAGGAAACTCCCGACACCCAGCGTCGCGGGGCCAAGATCGTCATCAAGCTCCAGGACGAGGCCAGGGAGTTCGCCGGCAAGTCCCGCATCGAGGAAATCCTCAAGCGCTACAGCAGCTTCGTCCAGTTCCCGATCAACCTGAACGGCGAACGGGTCAACAAGATCGAGGCCCTCTGGCTGCGCAACAAGAACGAGATCAAGCCGGAGGAGTACACCGAGTTCTACAAGTTCCAGGCCAATGCCTTCGACGATCCGCGCCACACCCTGCACTTCTCGGCGGATGCGCCCCTCGCCATCAATGCCCTCCTCTTCACCCCGAAGGAGAACATCGAGCGCTTCGGCTTTGGCCGCATGGAGCCGGGAGTCTCCCTTTACTGCAAGAAGGTCCTGATCGATGAAAAGCCGGAAGGGCTGCTCCCGGAATGGCTGCGTTTCCTTCGCGGGGTGGTCGACTCGGCCGACCTGCCGCTGAATATTTCCCGTGAGTCCATGCAGGACTCGGCCCTGGTCCAGAAATTGAACAAGATCCTCACCGGGCGCTACATCAAGCACCTGGCCACCGAGGCCGAAAAGAATCCCGACAGCTACAAGGAGTTCTACGACCAGTTCGGCATCTACCTGAAGGAAGGGATCACCAGCGACTTCGCCCACCGGGAAAAGCTGGCCAAGCTCCTGCGCTACGAAAGCAGCCTGACCGAGAAAGACAGCAGGACCAGCCTCGACGACTACGTCTCCCGGATGCAGGCCGAGCAGAAGGAGATCTACTTCATCTACGCCCCCTCCCGGGCCTCCATCGAGGCGGGCCCCTACCTGGAAGCCTTCACCAGCCGCAACCTGGAAGTGCTCTTCCTCTACGAGCCGATTGACGAGTTTGTCATGAACCACCTGCACGAGTTCGACGGCAAAAAGCTGGTCTCCGCGGACAGCTCGGAGGTCGACCTGGGCGAACACGAGAGCGTCGGCGAGCACAAGCTGGAGCAGGACCAGCTGACCGAGCTGACCAAGTGGATCAAGGAAACCCTCGGGGACAAGGTCACCGACGTGACCACCTCCAAGCGGCTGGTCAACAGTCCCGCCGCGGCCCTCAACGCGGACAAGATGCTGACTCCCTCCATGCGCCGCATCCTCAAGGCCATGCACCAGGACCCGGGAGAACAGGCCTCGGTCCGCCTGGAGATCAATCCTTCCCACGGGTTGATCCGCAAGCTGTATGACCTCAGGGAGGGCAATCCGGAACTGGCCCGGATGGTCACCGAGCAGATCTACGACAATTCCATGATCGCCGCCGGTTTCGTGGAGGATCCGCGCAGCATGGTCAACCGGATCTACGATCTCCTGGAACGCATCGGCTGAGGACCGGCCGGCCCGCCGAGGATGCTTGCCAAAGCCGGCCGGAGCGGCAATTTTTTCCTCATGCCAAGGCGTAAGGCGGATTCCCCACAAAAGACAGGTTACTTCAACCGCGAGCTGAGCTGGCTGGCTTTCAACCGGCGCGTTCTGGAGCAGGCGGAGGAGACCGAGAATCCGCTCCTGGAGCGGCTGCGCTTCCTGTCCTTCGTCAGCTCCAACCTTGACGAGTTCTTCGAGATCAGGGTCTCCGGGCTGATCCAGCAGGTGGAGTCGAACATCACCAAGCCGGCCATGGACGGCCTCGGGCCCAAGGAACAGCTTCGGCGGGTCCATTCCGTCAGCGCGGCCCTGGTGGCCGACCAGTACAAGTGCTGGCATGAGCAGATCGTCCCCGCCCTGGCCAAGGAAGGCATCCCCTTCAAGTCCCGGGAGGAGCTCACCCGGCGCGAGCTGACCTGGCTCAAGAACTACTTCGAGGACCAGGTCCATCCGGTGCTGACCCCGCTGGCCATCGACCCGGCCCATCCCTTTCCCCAGTTCGGCAACAAGTCGCTCAACATCCTGCTCTGGCTGGATGATCCGGACACGCCGGCGACCGAGCGCATGCTGGCCTTTATCCCGGTCCCGCGAATCCTTCCCCGGGTGGTCCGCATCCCCGGGTCCGGGCGTGTCCCGGCCAGCTACATCTTCCTCAGCGACGTGCTCAAGATCTTCGCCAAGAAGCTCTTCCCGGGCTACCGGATCATGAGCGTCCACGCCTTCCGCATCACCCGCAACAGCGACCTCTACATCGACGAGGAAGAAGTGGAAAACCTCCTCCAGACGATCGAGGAGGAGCTCTACAACCTGCGCAAGGGGGCGGCCGTCCGGCTGGAGATCGAGTCCGACGTCCCCGAGGACCTCCTGACCGAGCTGCTGGAAGCCATCCGGCTCGGTCGCCAGCACGTCTTCCGCATCAACGGCCCCATCAACCTCATGCGCCTGATGAGCGTCTACGACCTCATCGACCGGCCCGATCTCAAGTTTCCGCAATTCTATGCCCACAATCCGCCGGTCTTCCGCCTCCACCCGCATGTCTACGATGCCATCCGGCAGCAGGACCAGCTCCTGCACCATCCCTACGATTCCTACGACCCGGTGGTCGACTTTGTCCGGCAGGCGGCCGTCGACCCGCAGGTATTGGCCATCAAGATCACCCTCTACCGGACCAGTTCCGATTCGCCCATCGTCAAGGCCCTCATGGACGCCGCCCGCAACAACAAGCAGGTCACCGTCCTCATCGAGCTCAAGGCCCGCTTCGACGAGGCCAACAACATCAACTGGGCCAAGATCATGGAGGAGGCCGGAATCCACGTGGTCTACGGCTTTGTCGGGCTCAAGACGCACTGCAAGTGCTGCCTGATTGTCCGCCGCGAGGAGGACGGGCTGCGCCGCTACGCCCACCTCGGCACCGGCAACTACCATACCAAGACGGCCCGGCTCTACACCGACCTCAGCTACTTCACCTGCCGCCCCTCCATCACCGCCGAGGTGGCCCAGGTCTTCAACACCCTGACCGGCTTCGCCAAGTCCCCGCAGTTCCGCAACCTCCTGGTCGCCCCCTATACCCTGCACCGGCGGATGAACGCCTTTATCGTCCAGGAGGCCCGCAACGCCCGCAAGGGCCTGGCCTCGCGGATCATCGTCAAGTGCAACTCCCTCATCGACAAGGAGACCATCGACAACCTCTACATGGCCTCCCAGGCCGGCGTCCAGATCGACCTCATCATCCGCGGCATCTGCGGGCTCGTTCCCGGAATCCGAGGCATGAGCGATAATATCCGCGTCCGCAGCATCCTCGGCCGTTTCCTCGAGCACAGCCGGATCTTCTATTTCCAGAATGCCGGGGGCCGCCGGCCCCGCATCTATGTCGGCTCCGCCGACTGGATGGCCCGCAACTTCTACCGCCGGATCGAGGTCGTTTTCCCGGTCGAGGATGACAGCCTCCGCGAACAGATCACCGACAACATTATTCCCTCCTACCTCAAGGACAACCGGCAGGCCACCCTGCTCCGTCCCAACGGTTCCTACCGCCGCATCACGCCCGGCCGCAGCGAGTCGCCCTTCTCGGTCCAGCTGTTCTTCATGCAGGAGGCCAAGCACATGACCCGCGCCGCCGAGCTGGCCCAGGAGGCCCTGGACGGGGAGGAAGAGGAGGGTTGAGAAGAAATTTTAATTCTGGAGCATAACTCAATTAGCCACCCTAATTCATTGACAGCACAGCCCATTCCTGCATCTAACAATCAGGATCAGGGACGCGCCCGTCGGCGCACCCCGTTTTACCTTTAACCCGAAAGAAAATCATGACCACAATCGTAGACATTCGCGCGCGCGAGATCATTGATTCCCGCGGAAATCCAACCGTCGAGGTCGATGTCGAGCTCGAATCCGGCGTCATCGGCCGGGCCGCCGTCCCTTCCGGCGCCAGCACCGGTGAAAACGAGGCCCTCGAACTCCGTGACGGCGCCCTCAAGCCCAAGCAGGCTGACGGGATCGACCGCAAGCGCTACCTCGGCAAGGGCGTCCTCAAGGCCGTCAAGAACGTCGATGAACAGATCGCCCCGGAACTGATCGGGCGCGACGCCGCCGACCAGGTGGACATCGACCAGCGCATGCTCGACCTGGACGGGACTGCCAACAAGAAGAACCTCGGGGCCAACGCCATCCTTGGCGTCTCCCTGGCCACCGCCAAGGCGGCCGCCCTGGCCCTGGAGCTCCCGCTCTTCCGCTACATCGGCGGTACCAACGCCAAGGTCCTCCCGGTCCCGATGATGAACATCATGAACGGCGGCGCCCACTCCGACGCCCCCATCGACATCCAGGAATACATGATCATGCCCAAGGGGGCGGCCAGCTTCAGCGAGGCCCTCCGCATGGGTGCCGAGTGTTTCCATTCCCTCAAGAAGGTCCTCAAGGCCAGCGGCCTTTCCACCGCTGTCGGTGACGAAGGTGGCTTCGCCCCCGCCCTGCCCTCCAACGAGGCAGCCCTCGACGCCATCGCCAAGGCCGTCAAGGAAGCCGGCTACAAGCTGGGCAAGGATGTCTTCATCGCCCTCGACGTGGCCTCTTCCGAGTTCTACGACAAGAAGGCCAAGAAGTACGTCTTCGCCAAGTCCGACGGCTCCAAGCGCTCCAGCGCCCAGATGGTCGACTTCCTGGCCGACCTCTGCGCCAAGTACCCGATCGTCTCCATCGAGGACGGCTGCGACGAAAACGACTGGGACGGCTGGAAGCTCCTGACCGACAAGATCGGCGGCTCGGTGCAGCTTGTCGGCGACGACCTCTTCGTGACCAACACCAAGTTCCTGGCCAAGGGCATCGAGCTCGGCGTGGCCAATTCGATCCTCGTCAAGGTCAACCAGATCGGCTCCCTGACCGAGACCCTCGACGCCGTCGAGCTGGCCAAGGAGCACGGCTACACCTCCGTCCTCTCCCACCGCTCGGGCGAGACCGAGGACACCACCATCGCCGACATCGCGGTGGCCACCAACTGCGGCCAGATCAAGACCGGCTCCATGAGCCGCTCCGACCGCATCGCCAAGTACAACCAGCTCCTCCGCATCGAGGAAATGCTGGGCAGCCGGGCCATCTACGGCGGCAAATTCTAGGGCGTAGTCAACAGTCAACTACATTTCCGGCGGCACCCTCGCGAGGGGGTGCCGCTTTTATTTAGGCCCGCCTTGCACACCGTATCCGTTGGCGGCGATGCCGCATCGTGCCCTGTGCCGGCCTCGAAGTGCCCTGTGCCGGTCTCGAAGAGAAGTGCCCTGTGCCGGCCTCGAAGAGGCCACATGTTGGAGCGAAGGGCTGAGGCCGGATCCCGCATAGCGGGAGAGGGCCGCAGCCCTGGTAAAGCGGGAAATATCTAAACCTCAAGCCCCGAAGGGGCGACAGGTCATTCCCTCCAGAATCGGCACAATTCCGATTTTGATGCCGCCCCTTCGGGGCTCATTGTACAATTCATGCCGGGGATCCAGGGCGGTCCCGCTGCGCGGGACAGCCCTTCGCTGTAACATGTGGCCTCTTCGAGGCCGGCAGCGGTCGATTCGCCGCATTGAGGACGGCTGCGGTTGGATCCATTTCGAGGCCGGCTGCCGCCACAGGGTCTCCGGCCCTTCGAACAGCCGTCCCCTACTTCACCGCGAAGAAGTAGCGGTCGCGGGCGTTGTCGTCCTTTTCCACTACACAATCGGAGTAGCCGAGCTCCCCGGCCAGGGAGATCAGGGCCGGGCCGTGGGCGATGCCGGTCTCGAGGGCGACCAGGCCGCCGGGGCCCAGGCGGGAAAGGGATTGCTCGAGGATGCGCCGCAGGTCGGCCAGGCCGTCGTCCGCGGCGACGAGGGCCTCCCGCGGCTCGGCCTGCCGCACTTCGGGCCGGGCTTCCTCCCACTCCGCTTCCGTCAGGTAGGGTGGATTGGAGACGATGCAGTCGGCCTCCATCTCGAGGCCTTCCAGCCAATTCCCCGAACGGAAAGCGACGCGGTCCCGAAGTCCGAGCGAACCGGCATTGGCCCGCGCCTGGGCCAGTGCTTCCGGACTGCGCTCGACGGCCAGGACCCGCGCCCCCGGGAGCGCCCTGGCCAAGGCCAGGGCGATGGCCCCGCTGCCGGTGCCGAGGTCGACGATGCGCGGCGTCGCGACTCCCTTGAGCCGGTTGACGACCTTTTCAACCAGCAGTTCCGTTTCCGGCCGCGGTATGAGGACGCCCGGCTGCACCAGCAGACGAATGTCGTGAAAATCCACATACCCGAGAATGTACTGCAAAGGTTCTCCGTTGCCGCGGCGGCGCACCTGTTCGCGGAGCTTTTCGAGAACCGCTTCCTCCAGCGGCCGGTCGTGCTGGAGGTAGAGGTCCAACCGCTTGCAGCCGAGGGTTCCGGCCAGCAGCCATTCCGCATCCACCTTGGGGCTCTCCATTCCCGACCTGGCCAGGAAGGCCTCGGACTTCTTGAGAACTTCGACGATGGTCTGCATGCGGAGAGGGGAACGGCAGGTTGGTCAACGGGGGTCGTTGGCGCTGAGGAGGGTTTCTATGCGGGATTTCTTGTCAGCCTCCTGGAGTCCCTCGATGACCGGGTCCAGGTTGCCTTCCATGAGATCCTCAAGGCTGTAAAGGGTCAGGTTGATCCGGTGGTCGGTCATCCGGCCCTGGGGAAAATTGTAGGTGCGGATGCGCTCCGAGCGGTCGCCGCTGCCGACCTGGCTCTTGCGGGAAGCCGCGCGCTCGTCGATCTGCTGCTGGCGCTGCACCTCGTAGAGCCGCGCGCGCAGCACCTTCATCGCCTTGGCGCGGTTCTTGTGCTGGGATTTCTCGTCCTGCTGGATGACGACGACGCCGGTCGGCAGGTGGGTGATGCGCACCGCCGAGTCGGTGGTGTTGACCGACTGACCGCCCGGGCCAGACGCACGGAACACATCGATCCGCAAATCGGAATCGGCGATCTGGATATCGACATCTTCCGGTTCGGGCAGCACCGCCACGGTCGCCGCCGACGTATGGACCCGCCCCTGCGTCTCGGTCTCGGGGACCCGCTGTACCCGGTGGACGCCGGATTCAAATTTAAGCCGGGCAAAGACATCATCGCCGGAAATCGCTGCCTGGGCTTCCTTGTAGCCGCCCATGTCGGCTTCCGACGCGGACAGGATCTCGACCTTCCAGCCGACCAGTTGGGCGTGACGCTGGTACATCCGGAACAGGTCGCC
>ENA-ORCW01000731-ORCW01000731.1-marine-metagenome-genome-assembly--contig:-NODE-731-length-13058-cov-3.916185_pt1 | contig 13058 bp, 14 predicted proteins | sample MGYA00237784_ERZ508517 | MGnify/ENA primary metagenome ERZ508517 (study PRJEB26187, sample SAMN06268979) | marine metagenome | isolation source: Tt ae E1 feedstock associated aerobic enrichment on... | reverse complement strand
CAATTGCTGGTCGAGTACAGTAATGAAGCGCTGCGCTTAACCGCAGAATTGAACAGCCGTTATCATTCGCCGGAAGACGTCAGAGCACTCTTTTCAAAGCTAACGGGGCAGCCTATCGACGATAGCTTTATGTTGTTCCCACCATTTAATGCTGACTTTGGCAAGAATATTCATGTGGGCAAAACCGTTTTTATTAATGCGGGGTGCAAGTTTCAGGATCAGGGCGGCATTTTTATTGGTGATGGTGTGCTGATTGGTCACAATGTGGTTATAGCCACCGTTAACCATGGCTTGAGTAAAGCAAAACGACATTGGAATTACATGGCGCCAGTCACCATAGAAAAAAATGTCTGGGTAGGTGCGAATGTGACCATTCTGCCTGGTGTGACAATTGGAGAAGATGCGGTGATTGCTGCAGGCGCTGTGGTCACGAAAGATGTCTTACCCGGAACGATTGTGGGTGGTGTGCCAGCCAGATTCATCAAAAATATTGATGCTGATGAAGCCTGAGTTTTCTCGATAAGTGACTTAGCGTCAGAGGTTTAGAGCAATACGGACACTATAAGCTACTTAAATCGTGACTGAATTGCTCGGTTACTCACTGCATTATCCGTTAAGCTAAACTGTCGATATTGTCTCAGCAGTTTTATGCAAAATCATTGAGAGGTCACCGTTTGCCCGAACTAAAAATACTAGGACTATTTCTCGTGACGGCCTTGGCAGAAATTATTGGTTGCTATCTGCCGTATCTCTGGCTGCGTGAGGGGAAATCCATTTGGCTGCTGGTACCTGCTGCACTCAGCCTGTCATTATTTGCTTGGTTGTTGTCTTTGCATCCAACGGCAGCCGGTCGCGTCTATGCCGCTTATGGTGGGGTATATATTTTCATGGCTATTTTATGGTTATGGGCTGTAGATGGTATTCGTCCTACCGTATGGGATATGGTTGGCTCTGGTGTCGCATTGCTGGGAATGGCCATCATTATGTTCGCACCACGAGGATCCTAAAGACGGAGTTTTAACTCGCTGGCTTGGCGCCTGCCTGTGTTAACGTTATTTGGCTTTATTAATCAGCAAATCAAGCATTAAAAATGCCCAAGCTAGAATCTTTGCTAGAGATTTTGTTCAAGTAAAAATATGAAGTTGAGTATTAATAACTATGACAAGTTATGCCATAAGCTCAAATATTCTGAGCGATACGCCATAACACACCACTCGGATCATAGAGCACAAAATCGAGCATTCCCCATGGTTGTTCAGTGACAGCCGATATTTCAACCTTATACTTGTCTGCTATCCCTGATTCGGTAATGTGTTGATGCCAAGACTGCACGTCTTCCACAAGCAGATGCATCATGAAATTTTCAGCCAGTGTCTGGTCATAAAAATTCTGAAGCAGAAAACTACCGTTGCCGTGATAGAAGTAGGCAACACCTGCGGTATCAGATGCCTGCGTGAAGCCAAGGTCAGCATAGAAGGCTTTAGAAAGCTCATAGTCTTTTGCTGGAATAAATGCTTTGATTTCAACGGTGTTCATATTTGCCATGGCTAGCCACTCCTTATCAATAATGCTGCGAAGGCTTATCGCTTTGATAATTTGATGGCGGTGCCGATCACACACATAACAAGCCAGACGATATAGCTAGGTAGCCAAGTTGCATTCCAAGCTTCAGAAAAGACCATGGCGGCAGGTTGATTGAGATAATAATTGGCTACTAAGTTAAGTGATACAACAATCATCAGACCGATAAGGCCGACCACTAATAGCACGTTTTTCCGTTTCATTATTTTCATCCTTGTGGAGAGTTTATTCGTCTATTGAACGGACTTTTTGCACGATAAGGAAGGTATGCAACTCAGGATATTGTTCATATTCCAAGTGCATACATACACACCCGAGCTTCATTAATAATGCCAAAAAGCCATTTGTGCCTAAACTGGAGTAATACACTTCTGGTCCCATGAAATCATCTGTGTGTTCGCCCGGTTCAGTTGTGCCACCAAATGAAAAAATCAACACGCCGCCTTTATTCAGGCTGTTTACTAATTTTGCTAATACGGGTTCTTGCTGCAACAGTGGAATATGCCAAATGCTGTCCCAGGCAGTTATGAGGTCATAGTGTTTTGGAATTTCCCACTGACAGATATCTTGCTGGTGAAAGGTCACCTCAGGGTGACGCTGTTTGGCAAGCTCGACCATTTTGCTGGACACATCGACACCTTCAACTTCAAACCCTTCAGCTTGAAGCAGATCGATAAATCGCCCTGTGCATCCACAACCAACATCTAATGCATAGCCTTTATTTTCAACAAAGCTTATGGCACGTTTATGTGCCTCGATGCCATTATTTCTATCAAACTCTTCACGTTCCCAAAGATGGGTAATCGTGTTGTAAGCTTTGCCGATATCGTCTGGATTCATATGAGATTGAGTCACAATTTATTAGCTTTTGTGTATTCCTCAATAAACTCATTAATGAGGAATTCAACGTTTTCATGCAATTCATCCATATCGACGATATCTTTGGCGTATCGTCCCCAGACAAAACCGTCTTTTTTATAGCATTTGCCATTCACGCGGTAGGACATGGTTCTGCTGAAATCGAGATAAAGCAGATATTCTCCCGCGTGCTCTTCAACACGTAAAAACAGTTGAGCATCATCCCGTGGACTTTGCTGAATATTAGCAGCGTATAACTGACCATCGATGATGGCTTCTAACTCACTCTCATCAACACTATCCAGCTCTACGGTATACACCACATAAAGTTGATCTGGCTTAGTTATTTCAAGGCCTGTGCCAGTGTATGCCATGGCGGAAGAGGCTTGTAAAACAAGACAGACTAAGAATAAAAAAGGCAAGAAGTGTTGGAGTGTTGGGTTCGTCATTTAAGCGCTCAATATCAATTGATGGTATTGGATTCATTGCTGAGTTTGATGATAACAGAGCGTGCCAAGCTTGCGAATTTAAGCAGCTGCTTTTTGTATAACGTTATCAATTATTCTGAATCATCCATCTGTCCTGTTACGGTTTTATATATCCAGATAAGCTATCGGCTATCTGTAAGAATCGAGTGGTTTTTTTATGAATACTGTGTGGATGTCAGCATTAAGAATATCCATCATTTATGTGATTATTGGTGGCATATGGATAATCACTTCTGACCAAGCTCTGTCATATTTTTTTGCTGATAAACAAAGCGTTGTTGAACTACAAACCATTAAGGGCTGGTTTTTTATTATTGCAACGGGTTTTATTCTTTTCTGGCTGGTTTATCGTCAGCTAAGCAATATGAATCAGGCTGAAGAGCGTCTTCGCTATGCGCTGAATGCTTCTGGTGATGGGGTTTGGGACTGGGATGTACCCTCAAGTAAGGTTTGGTACTCCAAGCAGCTGCAGACGATGCTTGGCTATGAAGATGGCGAGTTTAGTAACAGCCTTGATGAGTGGTCGAGTCGTGTTCATCAGGATGACATAGAATCCGTGATGAATGAGTTGCAACTACACCTTGATGGAAAAACAGATAGTTATATTAGCGAACATCGCATACGTTGCAAAAATGGTCGATACAAATGGATCTATGATAGCGGGCGAGTGATTACGCGTGATGAAAATGGTCATCCAGTTCGCGTCGTCGGTACACATTCCGATATCACAACCCGTAAAGAAGCCGATGAAAAACTCAAGCTTGCCAGTGTTGTTTTTACGCATGCTTACGAAGGGATTTTGGTCACAGATGTTGATAATAAGATTATCGAAATCAATGAAGCTTTCAGCAGAATTACTGGATACAGCAGAGAAGATATCATCGGACAAAGTCCAAAAATCCTGCAATCTGGTAATCATCCTCCTGAGTTTTATGAAGAGATGTGGCAATCAATAAAAACGGAAGGCTATTGGTCTGGTGAAGTTTCAAACAGACACAAGAATGGACAGCCATTTATCGAAATGTTGACCATAAGCGAAATTCGTGATGAAGAAGGTAACGCGGTTAATTATGTGGCCTTGTTTTCTGATATCACACATATTCGTGCGCAACAGATAGCACTTGAGCGACTGGCAAGTTATGACCCATTAACATCGTTGCCCAACCGTATCTTACTGGCTGACCGTTTAAAGCAATCGATGGCACACTGCCAACGCCATCAACAATTACTTGCAGTGGCATTTATTGATTTAGATGGATTCAAGCAAGTCAATGATAGGTATGGCCATGAAGTCGGCGATAAACTTCTGGTGACCATTTCTAATCGTATGAAGCAGGCATTACGAGAGGGCGATACTCTCGCAAGAATTGGTGGGGATGAATTTATTGCCGTTCTGACTGAACTGAATGTATTTGATGACTGTGAATCGGTTATTGAGCGTTTACTAGTGGCATCTTCAGAGTCGATATCTATTGATGGTAAAACGTTTTCAGTCTCAGCCAGTATCGGAGTTACTTTATTTCCCGAAGACAGTGTGGATGCAGACATACTCATGCGACATGCTGACCATGCCATGTATACCGCAAAGCAGCTGGGTAAAAACCGATACCATCTCTTTGATGTGAACCAGGATGATGCGATCAGGTTACACAGAAAGCAGTTGCTCGATATTGAGCAAGCACTGGAAAACGATGAATTTGTCATGCACTTCCAACCCATCGTCAATATGCGAACGGGCTCGGTAGTTGGTTTAGAAGCTCTACTTCGCTGGCAGTCACCTGAGGAAGGCTTGTTACCACCAGGTGCGTTTTTGCCCTACATAGAAAACAATCCCATCAGTGTTAATTTGGGTGAATGGGTTATCCATGCCGTCTTGAAACAAATCAGCCTGTGGCAAGCAGCACAGGTCACCATGCCTGATATGATCAGTATTAACATTTCAGCTTTACAGATTGAGCAGGCTAATTTTGCTGATAGGTTAGCCTCTCTGCTAAATGCTTATCCTGAGGTAGACCCGCATAAAATTGAACTGGAAATTTTAGAAACCAGTGCCTTAGAAGACATCGAAAATGTCTCCAATACAATGAATGCCTGTGCCCAGCTCGGTGTGAGATTCGCAATTGATGATTTTGGTACGGGCTATTCATCACTGACATATCTCAAGCATTTACCGGCTGAGATAATCAAAATCGATCAGAGCTTTGTTCGCGATATGTTGGTAGATGACGATGATCTGGCTATTGTGAAAGGGGTTATCGGACTGGCCAATGCCTTCCAACGAGGGGTCATAGCCGAAGGCGTGGAATCTGCCGAACATGGAAAAGCCCTATTAGAACTTGGTTGTGAGCAAGCTCAAGGGTTTGGTATTGCGAAACCGATGCCAGCAGAGCGCGTGCCCGAGTGGATAGATGAATGGAAACCTCAGTGGTGAGTAGCTAACGTTATTTAGGTATCCTGTGCTAACGACATCGCCAACTGTTTTTATTCGCTAAGTAATAGTCTATTTCTAATTATTAAGGCTCTCGAGCACTTAGTTTTTCAATATCAATTTCAAGAAACTCAAACGAGCCGTATCACCATTTGATACGGCTTTTTTATTTACTGATTGCGTAATCGTTCGTACTGCACATTATTTTGTCTATTCATTCATTTGCTTTAAATAGGTAAATGAAATACCTTATTAAAAAGGCGGGATTTGATAGCTGACGATATGTTTTTATAAAGTCGTTTTATTAAATAAAAACAATTCGTTGAAAGTTTTTGTTCATTGGTCAATGTGCTGATTGACGCGCAGTTATCGATGTTGTTAATGACTCGTTCATTAACGCCATTCCGTTATTTACTCGGTATTCAATAAAGCCTTGCTCAGGGTATAGGCGCCATCTCACAAAGGAGTGACTGATGACAAACGTAAAAAAACTCTGGTTATTTCTCGCTTTCTTATTGTTTGTTTCTTTTGGTGTGCTGATATGGAGTGGTAATCAGATTTACCAGCAAGCGCCACCTATGCCCGAAAAGGTCGTCACTAATGATGACCAGCTAATCTACAGTCGTGATGACATTGAGAAAGGACGACAAGTCTGGCAATCCTTTGGCGGAATGCAGCTTGGATCAATCTGGGGGCACGGTGGTTATGTCGCACCAGACTGGAGTGCCGACTGGATGCACCGAGAGTTGATGGCCTTACTCAATCTCTGGGCAAACCGAGATTATGGTGTGGAAAGTTTTGAGCTTGCCAATGCCGAACAGCAAGCCGCTTTGCAAGGCAGACTGAAGTCTCTAGTCAGAAAAAATACATACAATCCCGACACTGGCGTCATCACTTTAAGCTTGGACAGAGTCAAAGCGATAAGTCAGGTATCTGAACATTATCAACGTCTCTTTAGTGATGAACCTTCAACGGCTGAGCTGCGTGAAGCTTATGCCATGAAAAATAACACGGTCACCGATCCAGAAAATCGTCGTGTACTTTCTGCTTTTTTCTGGTGGACGGCTTGGGCCACTATGACTAATCGCATTGATGGTGACATTACTTATACTAACAACTGGCCTAATGAGCCATTGATTGATAATAAACCGCCGGCGAGTATGTTTCTCTGGTCTGCATTCAGTGTGACATTCCTGTTGGCTGGAATTGGTTTAATGGGCTGGTATTACGCGGTGTCTCATGGCAAAGAGGAGGCGACCAGTAAACTACCGGCAACCGATCCCATGCGTGATTTAAGACCCACGCCATCGATGATGGCAACAGCCAAATATTTCTGGGTGTTGCTCGCTTTATTCCTGGTGCAAATTCTACTCGGTGCGGTGACTGCGCATTATCAGGTTGAAGGCCAGGTTATGTATGGTTTTGAGTTATCCGAAATTTTGCCTTACTCGATAACTCGCACCTGGCATACCCAACTGGCCGTGTTATGGATAGCACTTGCCTGGCTCGCAACTGGCCTCTATATCGGTCCCGCCGTATCGGGTTATGAACCGCCTTATCAGCGATTCGGTGTGAATCTGCTGTGGGTGTGCTTGCTGGTCATTGTGGTTGGTGCCTTTACTGGGCAATGGTTCGCGGTAAATCAGACCTTAGGTCTGGAGCATAACTTCTGGTTTGGTCATCAAGGTTGGGAGTATGCGGATATTGGCCGATTCTGGCAGTGGTTCCTGTTTATCGGTTTGTTACTCTGGTTGTGTTTGGTGGGGCGCTCGCTCTGGCCGACATTACGTCAACCCTCTGAAAGTCGTTCCATTATTGGTTTGCTGTTCTTATCCACCGTTGCCATTGGCTTGTTCTTTGGGGCGGCACTGGTCTGGAATGAACACACGCATATTTCCATGGTGGAATACTGGCGCTGGTGGTTAGTGCACCTCTGGGTAGAAGGTTTCTTTGAAGTCTTTGCCACAGCAGTTATTGCGTTCTTATTTACTCGTCTGGGCTTAATCCCAGTCAAAACAGCGACTGTTGCTGTGCTATTTGCCACGATTATTTTCATGTCGGGTGGCGTAATTGGCACATTACATCATCTCTATTTTGTCGGATCACCCACACCGGTATTGGCGTTGGGTGCCAGCTTCTCAGCACTGGAAGTGGTGCCACTAGCCTACATCGGGTTTGAGGCGTATCACAATTACACCTTGGGTCATGCGACTGAATGGATGAAACGTTACCGCTGGCCGATTATGTTCTTTGTGGCTGTGGCGTTCTGGAATCTGGCCGGTGCGGGGTTATTTGGCTTTTTAATTAATCCACCATTATCGCTGTACTACATGCAAGGTCTTAACCTGACGCCTCTGCATGGTCATACCGCTTTATTCGGTGTTTACGGTATGTTGGGTATTGGTCTGACCTTGTTCTGTATACGTGGTATCAAGCCCGATCTCATCTGGCCGGAAGGCACGCTTAAAGCTAGCTTCTGGTGTTTCAATATTGGTCTGGCACTGATGGCTTTATTGACCTTACTGCCTCTGGGTGTGATGCAATTATTTGCCAGCCTGAATCATGGTTACTGGTACGCCCGATCTGCCGAGTTTATGCAGCAACCCGTTGTTGATTTACTGGTCTGGATGCGTGTGCCCGGCGATACCATCTTTGCTGTCGGCGCTTTGTTATTAGCCTGGTTTATTCTCAGCTTATGGATCAAACCAAAATACGAAGGTGGGCAACAACGCGGCTAAGAGCCAATCCGATTGAAGGACTGACTAACGGTGATTGAGTTCTATGATGAGGTGCGGCAAGTACACTGGCTAATGGCCTTTGCCAGTGGTGGCTTGCTCTTCATTCATGGGCTCATTCACCTGAGTCAACCTGATAGTCTGCTATCAACATCTGTTCGTTATCTTCGTTACAGCATTGATACGGTGTTAATCACCGCAGCGTTAATGCTGACTAATATCGTGCAACAATTTCCTTTTATCGATGCTTGGCTGACGGTGAAGTTTATGCTGTTGATGGTGTATCTCTCTCTCTCACACATCATGCTCTACAACACTCGAAATCAGCGGCAATATGCCACGGTTTGGGGGCTGGCTTTGATGACGTGGGTGTTTATTTTCAGCGTAGCGAAAACGCATCAAAGCGGGGGCATATTCAGCTTGCTCTTTTGACGTGAAAGATACATTCAAGCCTATAGCTGGTTCGTTGAAAGCTATTTTTTATAAAGTCACCTTTATAGATGCATTTAGAGGATAGTTATGTACGGGACATTATTACTGCTTCACATACTCGCAGCCACCATATGGACGGGAGGGCATATCGTCTTATCGGTGGTGATCTTGCCTAAGGTATTAAAGCATCGTTCGCCTGAGGAGCTGCTTAGTTTTGAGTCAGTGTATGAAAAGATAGGTATGCCCGCCCTGATTATTCAAATCTTAACGGGGTTGTATCTGGCTTATCATGTGCTGCCAGACATCACACAATGGTATAACCCCTCAAATCCCGTATCACATGCCATCATGGCAAAATTGTGTCTGCTGCTTTTAACACTCAGCTTTGCTGTGCACGCACGATTTCGTGTAATTCCTCACCTCTCTCCAGACACACTCAAAGTGATGGCCTGGCACATCATTCCCGTCACCCTTCTTTCCATTTTGTTCGTCGTTGTTGGCGTGTCGTTCCGAACAGGTTGGCTCTATTAATCACACTGCAATAACAGGAGGCATACATGAGCATTAAGCTACATCGCATTTATGAAAGTGATGCACCCGCAGGTTACCGAGTACTGGTGGACCGATTATGGCCACGTGGCGTATCAAAAGAAGACGCCGATCTGGATGCTCACTGGAAAGAACTCACCCCCAGTGATGAACTACGTAAATGGTTTGATCACGACCCTGACAAATGGAACAGCTTCCGTAAAAAATACCTCAGCGAACTGAGTGAACACAAACAAACCGCCAAAGACTATCTAGCCGAAGTCACACAAAAAAATCTCGTCCTTCTCTATGCAGCAAAAGACAAACAACACAGCCATGCAAATATATTAAAAGAGTATCTGGAGAAGTTGGGTTAGCAAGCGAATGTCACATTAAACGCATAACCAGTGTGTATGAGTGTATTCAAAAACAGGATTCCCCCTTTTATTTTATTGTTTTATATGCCACTGATAATAAATGAGTTATAGTCAACTCAATCATCTTGTAAAAAAACGCTTAATGATGGCAACAAGGATTTGATTCAGGATAGAAAGGGAGTGAATGTCATGAAATATTCGGTTCTCATAAAATAAATGCTAGAAATGATTTTTCATCATCAGCTCAACTTTTTTGCATATAAAACACACTATTAAAAGTACAATCAAATTATGAGTACGAGTATAGAATACGTTACTTACGGAATAGCACTAATTGTATATGTTGCAGTTATAACTGGCTTATTAAATCGAGTCAGACAGAGAAAAGCAGATCGGGAAGTAGAAGAAAAGAAAAATAATGATGAATTCCAAAGATCATTATTGAACAGTATTACCAATCAAGCTATAGAATCGGTCCATGATGTGAATAATATCTACATGGCTCAATTCAAGTTGCACCAACTATCTGCACATGGTCAGTCTGAAATAACTCTTCATCTTCGGCAAGCACTTTCATCAATTTCATCCGACGGACGTATTCGCGATGAGACTCGTAATAAAAGACGAACCCTAGTAAATCAGCTTATCTTTGAAAGTAACGAGATATATAAAAAGGAAAATCAGAAAGTTCCTTTTACTGATGCCCCTTCACCAGAAAGAGGTCTTTTAACGGACGTTTTAGAACTTTCTGATAAAGGTAATAATTTGATTTTAACCAAATTAACGGAGTTATCTAACTCCATTGTTGTGCGTCAAGAGACAATTGATAGGTTGTCAGATGAAAGAGGAACTTCTCTAAAGTGGGCTAAATGGGGTGTGTTTGGCACTGTTTTATTTTCAGGCGTTTCAATAGCATTAACTATATATAAGTGGTAGGTACTTTTAACAAGTCAAGCAACTTCGCGCCTTCGGCATCGGACGTAGCAAAGCTGAGCTGGTTATTGAGGCTTTAAAGCCATAAGGAGTCATAGCGAGTATGGGAAGAAATGGAACCTATTATGTAGGTCGAGTTCTCAAGCTTGGCCTTCTCGATCAATCGATGCTGATCGATGGAATATTGAGGCCGACATCAATAAAAGTTCGGGGCAGCAAATGGACAATAATTGATTCTCAAGAATATAAGCAAGGCGGACACCACTTTATCTATGGAAGGCTTAGCAAGTATTCACCAGATGGCAAAGTCACAGTTATTGATGAAGTTAATCGACAACAAATACAGCAAAGTGAGCCAAACCTATTAGTAGCATCAAGCCCTTTTGTTTATATTCCAGGTCACTCTGGGATAGCGTTCCTTAATGTCTACACTCACATCGAGCAAAAAACATTTATTGATCGGTTTAATAAAATAATCGAAGAAAGTCACAATGGTTTTTTCGTCGATTGTGATATTGAATTGATATCAGATCTCAAGTCGTTTGCAGCAAAGCTTGGGGCACTTGATCGAATCTATCAAATCAACTCTAAGGTCTCCCCTCCTAATCCTTTGTTTGGCCCCCTTTGGGCGTCTTTGAAAGATTATTTGATAGAGAGAAATACTGATCGAATGACTATCATCGAAAACGCACCGGAAACTCAATCTATTGAAACTGACTTACCGAATATAGTTCAGCTCGCAGCTGATCAAGAGAGCGAACAAGAGTATTTTACTAATGAGGAAATTCCGATAGGCGACGCTTCCATTCTTATGGCCGCTGATGGTTACGGGAGCGGCATGGTAAGAGGCATGCAAGGCGAAGAGGTTGTAACAATCAAAACAAGCGAAACAGCCAAAAACTTCTCATTTACGAAGACTCCAGATCCTTACGAGCTGTATGAAAAAGTATTATCAATCTTCGAAAAGATTAAAAATAATCGGCATATGCAGCATTAGCTATGAAGCGGTTCATTGATATCATCAGGTTTACGTTGGTTTCTCCTGAATTCGTATTGATTTTAGCGGGTATTGTTCTTCTGTATAGCTATCCATTACCTCTCTCTATGGTGGGCGATAAAATAAGCTCAGGTGATGAGGTTTGGAAATGGCTGCCAACTTTGCCACTATTGTTCGCTGGGGTGGTATTTAGGTTTTCATCCAAAGTTCGCGCTCCCTTTGATAAAGGAAATAAGCAGCTGTATGAGTGGTATCATTATAATCGCATAACAGATCGTCTTTATGCCGCCTACATTCTCGTATGCGTATCTGTAATCGCTGTAATTTCGGTTTGGTTGTTTACAGAAAAATTTACCTCGGCAGTCCTTGGGTGCATATTTTTATGTTCTGTAGGTGTGTCTGGGGTAGTGGCTTTTCAGGTTTTTTTAGCGTCGCAAAAAATAAGAGAGATTCTTGAGCAGTATGGTGACCAGCTTTAACAAGTCAAAGAACCCCGCTATTTGGGGTCAGGTTAAAAACTACTAAAACAAATAGTGTCAGAGTGTTTGATTCAGCCTAACCAATAAAAAACCGACGAACATCGAACAAAACCGTTATGAAAAAAGTATCAACATGAAATTCTATTTATTCGTTGCTTTGTTTTTTATTGCAAGTGATCTGTTTGCTGATCAAACAGAAACCATCATTAAGTTGAAAACCGAGACAGGAATACTGGAAGGCTCCCTCACCATCCCCACTGGAAATAGTCCAGTGCCTGTAGCATTAATCATTGCAGGCTCGGGGCCGACGGACAGGGATGGCAACAATCCTGCGATGAAGAATAACTCTCTAAAAATGCTGGCAGAGGCATTGTCTGAAAATGGTATTGCGACTCTGAGGTATGACAAACGAGGCATTGGTAAAAGCCAACAAGCGGGTGTAAAAGAGAGTGAATTACGGTTTGAGCATTACATTTCAGATGTAAAAGACTGGGTAGCGTTATTAAACAAGGATAAGCGGTTTAAGGGCGTCACAATCATAGGACACAGTGAAGGTTCATTGATTGGCATGGTGGCGGCTCAGAAAAGCTGCGTGAAAAACGTCATCTCTATTGCTGGCCCAGGTCTTTCGGCAGATAAGGTCATATTGGAACAAATAGAGTCACAATCGCCGCAAGTTTTAACTCGTGTTTTACCCATCATTGAGCGTCTTAGGCAAGGCAAAAAGGTCAATGACATTAATCCACAACTGTATGCTTTGTTTAGGCCGAGTGTGCAGCCTTACATGATATCTTGGTTTAAGTATGACCCCGCCGAAGAAATAGCCAAACTTAAGATGCCAGTGTTGATTATCCAGGGTTTGAATGACATTCAAGTGAGTGAAGCCCAAGCAAAAATGCTAGCCAAAGCCAACCCAAACGCACAGTTGAAGCTGGTGGATGGCATGAATCATATTTTCAAACAGTCTGGGGCAAATCGGGCAGATAACCTTGCCAGCTATAATCAGCCCGATCTACCAATTAATCCTATCCTGACTCATGTCATCACTGACTTTGTTATGCAAAATAAATCTAATTCGGCTCTTAGAAAAAGCTGTGTAGCTCAATAAGGCTAGTTAGATGGCTACTGTGCAATACCTATCAATAGGTCAGCAAACTTCAAAAATCAATCGAGTCTGCCTCCCATTGGTTACTTGCACTTTTATTAACCTTTCCGTTTAAAA
>ENA-ORCW01000729-ORCW01000729.1-marine-metagenome-genome-assembly--contig:-NODE-729-length-13065-cov-2.992224_pt1 | contig 13065 bp, 8 predicted proteins | sample MGYA00237784_ERZ508517 | MGnify/ENA primary metagenome ERZ508517 (study PRJEB26187, sample SAMN06268979) | marine metagenome | isolation source: Tt ae E1 feedstock associated aerobic enrichment on... | reverse complement strand
AAGTGGTTCAGTTCCTGAATCAGTACACTCACTGAATCATAGCGACGGGCACGGTCTTTCTCCAGGCAACGCATGATGACCCAGTCGATATCGCCCTGCAATTGCCGTAACAATTCCGGTGATTTTGTTTTGCGCAGTTTTGCGACTGTCTCGAGGACGTCCGGATTCAGGGAGCGCAACCGTTGAGATGGACGGGGTGGATCCACCTCACAAACAATTTGCCGGACCCGCTCGATGCTGGATCCATCGATGACGTCAACCTCGAATGGCAGGTAACCGGTCAGCAGTTCATACAGGATAACCCCCAGGCTGTAGACGTCACTGCGGATGTCCACGCTGTGTTCATCGGTGTCGATCTGTTCCGGGCTGCTGTAGACAGGTGTGCCCAGTACACTGTGCATCCCGGTCAGCAGGTAATGCCCCCGGATCGACTGGCTTCTGGCCTTGGCAATCCCGAAGTCAATGATCTTGGGGACCGATTCTCCCTCAATTCTCGACACCAGGATGTTGGAGGGTTTCAAGTCGCGGTGAATAATGCCCTTCTGGTGGGCATGCAGGACCCCCTGGCAGACTTTCATAAAGAGGTCCAGGCGCTCCGCCAGTGAGAGTTGGTTCTGGTTGCAGAACTCGTTGATGGGGATTCCCGGGACCAGTTCCATGACAAAATAGGGCCGGCCGGTTTCGGTGGTACCCGCCTCGAAGACGGTGGCGATGTGGGGATGGCTCATCATGGCCAGGGCCTGGCGCTCGGTCTCGAACCGGGCCATGACCTCCCGGGTATCCATTCCCAGCTTGAGAATCTTCAGGGCCACTTCGCGGCGCACCGGCTCCTCCTGTTCGGCCCGCCAGACGGTCCCGAAACCGCCGCTGCCAAGGGGCTCGATCAACCGGTATGTTCCAATCCGGGAACCCGGGGATTCGCCTGAAATGGCCTCCAGGGCCAGGCCCAGGACCTGGTCCAGGCAATCCTGTCCGGATGGGGCATCCGGTCGACCCGGACCTCCATCCGGGCTATCTTGGGGAATAGGTGGCATGGGGTGTGAAAGAGCATGCGGATTTTGGTAAAATTCCTCCCGAATGGCAACTGTTTACCGGCACGGTGCATCTGGACTGCTGGACCCCTGCCGGCATATGCCGCTCTGGCCTGGACCGGCGGCTCTAGTCCTGCGCGAGGACCTTGATCAGCTGCAGGGCAGGCGTCCACTCAAGGTCAGGAAGCCGATCAGTCCATCCGGTCCCTCGACGGCAAACCCCGGAAATTCCTCGGATTCCCGGACATACATCAGGAGGGCATCCTCGATGCCGAACCACTCCGGCACGGATCGCAGAATCGCCTCACAGTCGGCTGCCCGCTTCAGGTCTGGTCCAATGATTTCCATCGTTGTCAATTGTTGGAAAATCATTTCGCCGCCTGGGGACGGCTGGTCAGCAGGTAGGCCATCCAGACCAATCCCATCAGCAAGTCCGCCCCACCAAGGAGAATTCCCATTCCGTTGATCTCTCCCGCTTGCCAACTGATGATCACCGCCATGAAGACGTTGAACTTCCCGACTACCCCGACCCAGAGCAGCGGCCGGTTGAATTCGACCTGCCGGGCCAGGTAGAGGTACACGAAAGCCCAGACCAGGATAGTGACTGCACCATAGGTCGAATACACCAGCTGCGGCGGGGGGGGGAAACCCCGCCATTTTTCCAACACTGGCCGGAAACGCGAAACAGAGGAATCCGACAATGTTGTAGAGGAAGGTGAAATACAGCAGGGCCCGGGAAAGCGTCTTCAAGTTCATATGCACCACCACTTCGACTTGGGAGAATTTGAGAGAGAGGGCTCTTTATACTGATGTCAGGTGGAGGTGTAAAGGTTCCAGTGGGGTGGTTCCAGTGGGGTGGTTCCAGTGGGGTGGTTCCAGTGGGGTCGGACCTCTGTAAGTTTCAGGAGGTGAGTCACTTAACAGAAAACATTAAGCTGAATTCGGCCTTATTCATGGCTTTTCAAGGCTATTTATCCGCTCCAACAGCTAATCTGGTCCTGAAGGAATTCAAAAACCGCCTAAATTTGCCGGGAAAAGGTACCTCTAAGCTCATAAAACCCCGCAAAATTTAGATTAAGTGCCTTAATATAAGGCACATACAGCGGTCCGACCCCGATAAAAAAGGCGCCGGACCGCAGATGCAGCCCGGCGCCGGAAATGGGAAGTTCTGGAAGGTTTATTCCAGGTCGAACCGGTCGGCGTTCATGACCTTGGTCCAGGCGGCGACGAAGTCCCTGACGAACTTCTCCTGGTTGTCGTCCTGGGCATAGACCTCGGCGTAGGAGCGGAGGATGGAGTTGGACCCGAAGACGAGGTCGACGCGGGTGGCCGACCACTTCAACTGGCCGCTCTTGCGGTCACGGATGTTGTAGAGGTTTCTGCCGGCCGGTTCCCAGACATTGGCCATGTCGGTGAGGTTGACGAAGAAGTCGGTGGTCAGGGCGCCGGGGCGGTCGGTGAAAACGCCGTGGCTGGTTCCGCCATGGTTGGTATCCATGGCCCGCATGCCGCCGATGAGGACGGTCATCTCAGGGGCGGTCAGGCCGAGGAGCTGGGTGCGGTCGAGGAGCAGTTCCTCGGGCTGGACGACGTATTCCTGCTTGAGCCAGTTGCGGTAGCCGTCAGCCAGGGGCTCCAGCGGCTCGAAGGATTCGGCGTCGGTCTGCTCGTCGGTGGCGTCGCCGCGCCCGGGGGCAAAGGGGACCTCGATGTCGACGCCGGCCGCCTTGGCGGCTTCCTCGACGCCCCAGTTCCCGGCCAGGACGATGACGTCGGCCAGGCTGGCCCCGGATTCCCTGGCGATGGGCCCGAGAATGCCGAGGACCCTGGCCAGGCGCTCAGGTTCGTTGCCTTCCCAGTCCTTCATGGGAGCGAGGCGGATGCGGGCCCCGTTGGCGCCCCCGCGCATGTCGGAGCCGCGGAAGGTGCGGGCGCTGTCCCATGCCGTGGCGACAGCTTCACTCGCGCTGAGGCCGCTCCCGGCGATGGCCGCCTTGACGGCCGCCACATCATAATCCGTGCTGCCGGCGGGAACGGAATCCTGCCAGATGAGATCCTCGTCCGGCACATCCGGACCGAGGTAGCGCACCTTGGGGCCCATGTCGCGGTGGGTCAGCTTAAACCAGGCCCGGGCGAAAGCATCCTCGAGGGCGGCCTGGTCGTTGGCGAAGCGTTCGGAGATCTTCCGGTAGACCGGGTCCTCCCGCATGGCCATGTCGGCATCGGTCATCATGGGGTTGTAGCGGATGGAGGGATCCTCGACGTCGACCGGCTTGTCCTCCTCCTTGATGTCGACCGGTTGCCACTGCCTCGCTCCGGCGGGACTCTGGACATTCTTCCACTCATGGCCGAGGAGCATCTTGAAATAGCCGTTGTCGAACCTGGTCGGGTAGGTGGTCCAGGCACCCTCGAGGCCGCTGGTCACGGTGTTGCGTCCAATGCCGCGGCTTTTGTGGTTGTTCCAGCCCAGGCCCTGCTCCTCGGGACCGGCCGCTTCCGGTTCCGGCCCCAGGTCGCTGGCGTTGCCGTTGCCGTGGCATTTTCCGACAGTGTGGCCGCCGGCGGTGAGGGCGACGGTTTCCTCGTCGTTCATGGCCATCCGGGCAAAGGTCTCGCGCACCTGGGCGGCCGTCTTGAGCGGATCGGGCTTGCCGTTGACCCCTTCCGGATTTACGTAGATGAGCCCCATCTGGACGGCGGCGAGCGGGTTTTCCATGGTCCCGGGATCATCGACGCTCTCGTAACGTTCGTCGCTGGGAGCCAGCCACTCCTTCTCGGCGCCCCAGTAAGTATCCTTTTCAGGGTGCCAGATATCGCTGCGGCCAAAGCCGAATCCGAAGGTCTTAAGGCCCATGGACTCGTAGGCGATATTTCCGGCCAGGATGATCAGGTCGGCCCAGCTGAGCTTGTTCCCGTACTTCTTCTTGATCGGCCAGAGCAGGCGACGGGCCTTGTCGAGGTTGGCATTGTCGGGCCAGGAATTAAGGGGGGCAAAGCGCTGGTTGCCGGTGCCGCCGCCACCGCGGCCGTCGGCCAGTCGATAGGAACCGGCAGCGTGCCAGGCCATGCGGATCATCAGGCCGCCATAGTGGCCCCAGTCGGCCGGCCACCAGTCCTGGCTGTCCGTCATCAGGTGGTGGAGATCTTTCTTGACCGCCTCGTAATCCAGCTCCTTGACCGCTTCCCGGTAGTCAAAGTCCTCCCCCATGGGGTTGGTCTTGGTGTCGTGCTGGTGAAGGATGTCGAGATTGAGGCTGTTGGGCCACCAGTGCATCGGCTCGGTGCCGAGAGCGGTGTTGCCCCCGTGCATGACCGGGCATTTCCCGGCGGAGGCGGTTTCCCCGTGTGGAACCGGGCACTTCCCGGCGCTGTTCATTTCTTGTTCACTCATGGTAATGGCGTTAGCGGTATAGGGTTACAGTTGGAAACATGCAGTCTGTGCCGATGGCGGTGAAAGGTCAAACCGAGGGGGGCTATTCCCACCCAATTTCCTCCAACTCGAATTGCAGCGGGAGGTCGCTCCGCATATGAATCCGGTAAAAGGGGGCCCTCCGGGGCGGAAGGATAATTCACTTCAGCAGGGCCGGGAGAGCCGTGGTCAGCTGTGGGAAGTAGGTGATGAGGACAACTCCCAGCAGGAGGAGCAGGAACACCGGAAGGGCGAAGAGGGCCATCTGGAGAATGGGCCGCTCGAAGCGGTAGGCGGAAAGGATCAGGTTCAGGCCGACCGGCGGCGTGAGGAAGCCCAACTCCAGGTTGGCCAGGAAGATTATGCCGAGGTGGACGGGATCGATTCCGTAGGCGATCCCCATGGGCAGGATCATGGGCACCACGATAATGATCGCGGAATAGATATCCATCAGGCAGCCAACCGCGAGCAGGAAGAGGTTGACCAGCAGGAGGAAGACCAGGGGGGATTCCACGGTGGACTGGACCGAGGCCAGCAGGTGCTGCGGGACTTCCTCGGAAATCAGGTAATTGTTGAAACCCTGGGCGACACCCAGGATCAGCAGCACGCCCCCGACCAGGATGCCGCATTCGGCCATGATCCGGGGAAGCTCCCGGAAAAATTTCACGTTTTTGTAGATGAAGACCTCCACGATGAAGGTATAGAAAGCGGTGATGGCGGCGGCCTGGACGGTGGTGGCGAAGCCGCCGAATATCGAGACCAGGGCCACGACCGGGATCAGGGTTTCCCATTTGGCCTCCCAATGGGCGGCCAGGACCTCCCTGAGGTTGAAGTCGGGCCGCTCTTCCCGGGTCCGCTTGTCCTGGAACCGTCCCCACAGGCAGACCATCAGGACCAGCAGGCAACCGGGCAGCAGGCCGGCCAGGAACATGGACTCGATGGTCACCTCGGTGGCCGCCACGGCGGAGGTGCCGGATTCGAAAATGGCGTCCAGGTCGAGCGTTTCCAGGTCGGCCATATCAATGGACCCGAGATCCAGGGTCGGGGCGGAGGCCAGGCTCTGCAGGATGGTCGAGGCGACGATCGCATAGAGGATGAGCGGGATTGAGGGAGGGAAGAGCAGGCCGATCGAGCCGGATCCGGTCAGGATGCCGAGGCCCGTCCGTTCCTTGAATCCGCCCGCCACCATGACCGGAAGGAGGACACCTCCCATGGCCAGGATGGTGACGCCGGAAGCGCCGGTGAAGGAGGTGAAAAAGGCGCAGACGAGGACGGTCAGCATCAGCTCGCCCCCGCGCAGGGGACCGACCATGGCGTGGAAGACCCGGATCAGGCGGGCGGAGGACTTCTCATTGGCCAGGAGGTAGCCGATCAGGGTGAAAAGGGGAATGGTCGGCAGCATGGGATTGACCGCCATCTGGTAATGGTCGATGGCCAGGTTGGCGATCGGTTCCCCGTTGGTCCAGAAGAGGATCAGGGCCGCGCCGCCGAGGGCGGTGAACAGGGGAGCGCCGAGGAGGGTGGCGATCCCCAGCGCCACCAGGGCGGCGATGCGGAGCAGCTGGGGATCGAGCGGAAGCCAGAGCCCGCAGGCGATGAGGATGGCCGCCAGCAGGAGGGTGGCCCCTTTGCCGCCCCACTTGCTGGAGGAATGGTAGACCAGCCGCGCCGCGATCAGGGCAAAGCCAACGGGGAGGAACAGTTCCACCAGCCAGACCGGGATGCCCGGGATCAGTTCGCTGGAGGCGGCTTTTTCCACCAGGACAAACTGGAGGCTGCCGACGCTGAGCAGGACGGTGATGGCCGCGGCAAAGCCGTTGCTGAAAATGTTGGCGATTTCCTTCCAGCGACCCTTGAGGAATGTTGTCAGCGTGCCCAGGGAGAGCAGGCGGCCCTGGCTGGCGGCAAGGGCGGCTCCCAGCAGGCCGAGGACGAGGGTTCCGTGCTGTTCAATGGGAATGGATCCGGTGATGCCGGGCAGGAAAAAGTCTGAACCCAGTTTCCGGGCCAGGGCGTTGATGCCCGAGACGACCAGCTCCTGGAGCGGCAGGAGGACCATGATTCCCAGCACCGCAGCGAGGAGGAACTTTTCCACCCGGGAGACCCAGACCATCCAGCCGGGCCTATTTCCCTCCTCAATCGCTTCAGGTCTACCTGCGGCAGGGTTCACGTTGGTTGAGGCTAGGGGGTGCTTTTCTTATCGGTGCGGTAAGCCTCCAGGAGTTGCCTCACCTTGTCGAAGATCTCAGCCGGAACGAGGTCCCCGCGGATCAACCGGTAGGTGCCTTGGGCAAATTCCCGCCATTGCGTCTCCAAAGCCTCGTCGACCGGCTCCACTTCAAGGCCCCAGCGCTGCTGCATCGTCTCCAGGGCCTCCTCCGATTCGCGGCGGCCAAGCTTGCGGATGATGACCCCGGTAACCTTGGCCTGGGCGGTCAGTTTCTCCTGCAGGTCGGGTGGGATCTGGTCCCAGGTCTCCTTGTTGATCACGCAGGCCCCGACCAGCGGCGCCCAGTTCAAATTCAGCATGTACGGGGCCTCGCGGTAAATCTGGTTGGCGTTGGCCAGGAAGGGCGGCATCGATACAGCCTCGATGTAGCCGGTTTTGAGGCCGGTCAGGATTTCCCCCGGTTCCATCGGTACAGGCTGCATTCCGGCCTCCCGGATATTGTGCTCCCATTTGGGATCCCCGGCGATGGTGAATAATTTCAGCTTGCTGAGGTCCTCCGGGGTGCGGATCTTCTGCTTGCTGAAAAAATGCACCCAGCCGGCATCCGACCAGAAGAGGATGATGAAGCCCTTCTCCCGCAGGAGCTGGTCCATTTCCGGGGCCAGTTCCCGGTTGATGTAATCCACCTCCTCGAGGCTGTGGAAAAGCATGGGAATGCTTTGCAGCCCTTCCACTTCCGGGACGATCTTGGCCAGTCCGGTGGCGGTGATCAGGGAGGCCTGGAGGCTGTTGATCCGCATCCGCTGGATCATGGAGGCCTCGCCTCCCTGGATGCCGCCCGGATAAACGATGACCTTGATCCGGCCCCCGGAAACCTTCTCCCATTCGTTGGCCATCCGCTCCAGGGCGATGTGGTAGGAGGTTCCCTTGGGAGCCAGGGTGGCCATCTTGATGCGAATGGGTTGTTCCGCGGCATGCAGGCCGAGGGTGCCGGAGAGCAGGGCGGAGAGAAGCGCGAGCCGCCGTATACCTCCCGCGAAGTGCGATAGAAACGGTAATGTCATGAGTTCTTGTCTGATCAGCTTAGTCCAAAAAGAGTGAGTCGGTTTGCGAGAGAAGCCAGGCCGCTCGTTCCTGCATGATCAGGTTGACCAACCGGAATTCGGGATGCGACTCGGCGTCGAAAGCCAGGGCCTCATTGAGCAGCCTCTGGAAATTCTGGCGATCCTGCTTCGGCACGCAAACGGATTCCGCGTAAGCCACCAGGGCTCCTATCTGGCGGCCCTTCTGGAGCTCCATGGCCCGCTCGAAATGGTACCTTGACCGCTCGAAGGGATCCCCTTCCGCGCTGCGGGCCTGCTCGAAGGAGATCAGGAAAACATGGATCGCACCGTCCTCGTAGTCCGGGTCCAGCTCCAGGGCCTTGTAGATGAGGCTCTCGACGATGGGCAGGTCGGCGATCATGTTGGCGTCGTCCAGCGAGAGCGAAATGGCCGCCGCCCATGAGACCGATGTCCAGTAGAGCAGGGGTACATCGCCCCTGGTCATGACCTCAACGGCATTCTCCGGTGCCTCGAACAGCTCCCCGGAAAATCCCCGGTGCCCCGCTTCCAGCCCGCGGAGGCCGTAGTCGCGGGCCCGCAGGTACAGGCGCCGGGCCCGGTCGCGCATTTTCTGCGCCCCCTCGAAATCCTCGTCCTCGAGCTGGTCGGCCTCCAACTGGACGAAGGCGTAGGCGTACTGGGTGAAGCCGCTGGAAGTGGCGAAGAGGAGGCCCTCGTGGTTGGGCACCTCCTGCAGGAGCGACTCCATCAACTTCAGGCTGAAGGGGGCCGCGGCCTTGATCAGCTCGGGATCGTCATCCGAGGCAAAACCGGCGCCGGATTCCGAGAGCGCCGTGGCCACCTGGTCGATGGCCATCCGCTTGATCGAGCAGCCGGCCAGTGTAAGCGACAAAGCGAGCAACCCAAGGGCGGTAAGGCCGGTCGGAATTTTCCTGCGATGCAGGCCATCCTGGTCATGTGCTTGCGCTTTCATTCTTTGTCTCCGTTTCCGGGCGATGAATTCTTCAAATAAACTATTCCGCGGCATGACAAGCCATTCCGGGGTAACCATGGGGTCGGACCGCTGCAAGCTGTTGGATGATAGTAAGTTGCTTCCGGAATTAAGGCTTATAAGCGGCTTATCCGGTAGTTTTTAGCTGAAAAAAGCCGGTCTTAATGATTACAGAGATGCGGTTAAAGAAGGCAAAATGGTCCCAAAAACAATAGGCTAAGGCTCAAATGCCTGAGTCTGGAGTGGCTAAGTTGTTATCCCTGAAGAACATCCGGAGGTCCGACCCCGGCGGGAACCTAGTTGCTGGCTGTTGCGCCGATCGGCTGCAGGTGTTTTTCGGCAATATTCAAGGAGATGGGCATGATGAACTCGCTGGCCACGGCCCCTTCCTCCACGGTGACCCGCGGCATGAACTGCCACAGGATGACGGTTTTGCGGACAATCTCCTGCAGGGTTTTGGAGCCGGGGGTGACGAGGCTGGCCTCCCGGACCATGCCCCGCTTGTCGATGGCCACGCGGACATTGAGGGTGGTTTCCTCCGCTGCCGGGTCCTGCAGGTCGAGAAGCAGCGTCGAGGGCGTCGAAATCGGCTGGGGCGGGGTGGCTTTCTCCTGGCGGCTGACCTCGTTTTCGCGTTTGCGGATGGCCTCGCTGAGCTTAGCGGTATCGATTCCGGGGGTGGTCACGGAAATCCGCTGCTCGGGGTCGTTGGAGGCGAAAAGGAGCAGTTCCCGCAGCTTCTCCATTGGTCGCTTCGGGCCGTAATAGTCGTCACCGTCGTAGCTGTGGGCGAGGAGATTGCCGTTGCGGTCCACGATGACCAGGCAGGGAATGCCATTGCCCTGGTAGTCCCGCCAGAAGGAGGACTCCCGCGTCCGCCAGTTCCCGTACCATGTCATCCCCTCATCCTCCATGTACTTAATCATGTCCCGTTTGGAGCGGTCCCAGCTGCAGAGGACCAGTTCCATGCGGTCGCCGTAGGCCTCCTTGTAAAACTTGTAGAAGCGGACCAGTTCGGGGGTGAATCTCCGGCAGGGACCGCACCAGCTGGCGGAGGTGTAGATGGCATAAAAATCCGGCTCCCGGGCATCGCTCCAATCCGGGTCGACCAGCTTGCCGTCGACCAGGCGTTTGGCGTCCTTGCGGAAACGTTGGGTGAACTCGGTTGGCTCGAGCCGGCCGCTGAGAAGGTCCTGGTCCCGTTGCCGCGACCAGAGGATGATCTCCGCCTGGTCCTTTTCGCTCAGCTGGTAAAGGTCGGCGCTGCCGAAGCTCTTGTCGTTGTAGAAATAGACCGTCGTCCCGTAGGCATTGGCGAATGAGAGCTCGAGTTGATCACCATTCTTGAAGGTCCACATCCGTGGCTCATGAATGTCGGCGTGGAGGCCGGTCTGGGCCAGGCAGAGGAACAGCAGGGGCAGGATTCGTGGGCGCAGCATTTTCATTGGAAAGTGCAGCCCAGCCTTTAATCGAAAACATTAATGGCAAACTCAAACCGGGTACCTCCGGCCGGGGACACGCCTTGAAACATCGGGGCGAGGAATATGAACCCGCAACCGGATTCGAGTCCAAATTGTCAAGGGGCCGATTCCTCTCCTGACCGGCGAACCACAATTTCGTGTGGCGCATCTGGTTAAGAGTCATGATTTTACCCAGCCCGGGCTTATATTCCGGGGCCGGCTGACTCCGCCCTCAGCCGGCAAGCATCAGGAGTACGGCAGACCACACTGCTCCCCGAATCCACTTGGAAGATGTGTCCTTAAAAAACCGGATTGGCATTGGCCGGATTCCGTTTGGCCCGGTTTAAGAGTTTGGTGCCGTCCGCCGGGCTCTTAAATGGTCCGGTAGAATTGATCGACAATCGGCCAGGCCTTTTCGCTCATGACGGATTCGAGAATCTCCTGGAATGCCTCGTCCCGGTCAGTTTCGGCATCTATCCGCTCGTAATCGGCCAGTGAGGCATAGCGCGTCTGGATCGTTGCCCGGCCCCTGCTGCCGGCCAGGTTGTACATGAGCTCAATCGAGATTTCCGGATATTTCTTTTCCAGATAGGACTTGGCCTTGGCCAGGGCTGCGAAGAACTCCGCATAGTCGCTGGAGTAACCCATTTCTCTTTGGTGAATTACCATTTTCTTTCCCCGTTTAGGATTCGCGTATCTCCTCACCCTGCCCGGATCATAAGTTGACCGTTCCGCTGTGGTGGGGAGGTCTTTGATTTCCATGATGCGCCGGAATGGCCCCGGGGCAAGATGAAAGCGGGGCTAATGGATGTAATAAGAAAAACTTTTCGCCTGCCGTTTTGTCTCAACTCCTGCTTAGATCCCTGAAAATCAGCCTGAAAATCGGCCTTTAAGCGTTCAAGGTGAGCCGAAAAGGGGTGTCTGGTCGCTACCAATCAAGAACTTGCGGAGGTCCGACCCCATTAGCGCAGCATCCGTGCCGCCCGGGCTTTGGACCGGTCGATCATCGCTTGTTCCTCTGCATTGGGTGAATGGAAGGGGATGTCGTGGGCGACAACGTACTCGAGGAAGGGGGTCGGGTCCTGGCCGAGGACCTGGCGGATCACCTCGAGGGCGGATTGGTCACTGATTTGCGGATGCCGAAGTGCCAGGATCAGCAAATGAGGCCGGAGGTAGCGCTCGCGGAAATCGGCATCGTTGACCGAAACCGCCTCGCTGTTGGCATACCAATCCGCCAGGGCCAGGAATGCCCGGGAGGTTTCCTCTGCATCCGGCAAATCGTTCAGCACCGAGAGGGCGAGTTCCCGAACGGCCACCCTTGTCCCGGGCCGCTTGACCCTTTGCTGTGCCCAGTCGGCCAATTCGGGAATTTCCGCGACCTGGCCAAGGAAGCGATTCCACAGGGCTGGCGGCCCCGACCACGGTGCAACGGATTCTTCGGTTGCCTCCCCCTGTGAGTAGTCAGGCGGTTCGAAGGCATCCTCCGGCGTGTACAGCCACTCATCGCTCTCCGCTGCGGCAAATTCCTTGACCAAGGCCTCGGGTAGCAGTTGCTGCCACTCGGCGAGACATTCTTCCCGCAAGGTTTTCCAGGCAGAATCATCATTGCTGTCCGGCCGAACCAGCGGCGCGTCCAGACCGATCGGGAGGGGGGGGACCTCCAGATCGCCGCCAAAGAGCCATTTCCCGGAGCCATCCCATGAGCGGCCCAGTTGAAGCTGCCGGAGCTGTCCCCGTTGTTCCTCGGTGAGTCCCAAGCCGCCCTCCAATCCGGATCGATTTCCCGGAAGCGGCGGCTGGTAGAAGGCAAGGCGGGAAAGGCGGACTCCCTCCAGCCGGGCGCCGGCGAAGTCTGTACCGGAAATATCGCTACCATCAAGATTTGCCAGGAAGAGGTCCGCTTCCTGGAAACTGGAGTTTGTTATTTGGGCCTCAGCCAGGTTCGCCGAAGTCAGGTTGGCCCCGCTCAGGTCAGTTGCCCGTAAAACGACATGATCGGCCCTGGCATCTTCGATAATCGCCCCTTTCAGGCGGGCAAAGGCCAGGTTGGCCCGGCTCAACCTCGCCTTGCTCAGATCCGCATCCTCAAGGAACGCCTCGCTCAGGTCCGCATCACGCAGATCCGCGCCCCGCAGGTCGGCCCCGGCGAGGTTCGCCCGTCGCGCCTGCAAGCCGCGCAGCGATTGCCCCGGAAGACGGATCCCACTGAGGTCAGCACCCTCAATCTGGTAGGGGCGCACCCACCTGGTCGGTTTCCACATGACAACAACCATGAGTATAACCATCACTCCGGTAGCCCCTACAATGGCCTTTCGCCGTGCGCTTCCCTTGAGGAAAATTCCCGCAGCGGCGACACTCTGCCCCCATAGGCAGGCCACACAAAAGACAGCCAGGACGACTCCCATGCCGGGGACCGCAGCGGCCTTGATGGCGAAAGCCATGAGGACCAGAATCGGGACCAGCCAGTAGATGAAACTGCCCGACAGGAGCAGGAACGGGTGGTTCAGCTCCGTAAACGTCGGAAGCGGAGCAACAGATCGAGCGTGCAGGGCCCGCCCGAGCTCGCGCCGATACCTCACCTGGATGGTGAGGAAAGTCCAAACCGCGAAGAGCAGCAATGGTCCCACGATGATGAATGAGAACAGGGCAACATCCGTCCCGACCAAGGGAAGATAGATGGAGGGCTCATCCGACAGCAGCAGCGCATCCGGAGAATTCAGTGCGAGCAGGAAATAGGTTCCGATGGCCAGCAGCGAGAGAAGGCTCTTACGCACTCCCGAACCGGCTTCCGCGCGCAGGGATTGCAGGGTTGCGTCCGGGAGCTTCGCGAAATCCGCCTCCTTGGGATACCATGGTTTGGTCAGGCTTCGAACAACACGACGGGATACCGTTTTGATCCATCCGGCCAAACCGCCCGGTTTCTGATCCCCGTCGGCAATC
>ENA-ORCW01000728-ORCW01000728.1-marine-metagenome-genome-assembly--contig:-NODE-728-length-13088-cov-3.131504_pt1 | contig 13088 bp, 9 predicted proteins | sample MGYA00237784_ERZ508517 | MGnify/ENA primary metagenome ERZ508517 (study PRJEB26187, sample SAMN06268979) | marine metagenome | isolation source: Tt ae E1 feedstock associated aerobic enrichment on... | reverse complement strand
TCCTCTTCTTGAGGTCGGTCCCGTCCCAGAACTCGTTGGAGCCGTCCGGGAGGGTGATCATGATCATGCTTTCCTGGCGCTCGTCCTCCACCGGATGGGCGCTCTCCTCATCGCGCAGATGGCGCCGGTGGGCGCGGTACAGGATGTAGGCCTCGGCGACCTTGAAATGGCCCAGGCGCATCAGCTCCTCCTGGACAATGTCCTGCACTTCCTCGATGTGGATCTTGGTCGTCTGCTGCAGGAAAATATGTTCCGCCACCGCGTCGGCCACCTTGACCGCCGGCTCCGAGTCCAGTCCCAGCGTCAGGAAGGCCTTGCGGACCGCGATTTCCACCTTGGTCGTGTCCCAGGACACGATCTTGTTGTTGCGGCGGATGACCGAGACGTTGAGCTTGGCCGGGCGGATGCTGGTCCGGTCGGAATTGCGCAGCAGGAGGAGGCTCTTGGCTACGTCCGGGGCATCATTCTCAATCAGGGTCTTTTCAATGAGAATGTAGACTTCCGCCTCGCTCAGGGTCAGGGGCTTGCCTTCCTTGGCCAGTTCGCCCAGCCGGGTGGCCACGGTACGGGCCACGGCGGCCACGAACTGGCAGTTCTTGTCGTTGAAAATGTCCGTTTCGTCCTCGTCGCGGGAGAGGATCAGGTTGGTCAGGGCGTCGCCGATCGTCTCCGCCACCTCGGCGAGATCGAAGTCGGCCACGTCGTCCCCGGCCTTGACCTTGACGGATCCGGGTATCATGTCCGCCGGGAACAGCGAGTCGTCATCGACGATGCCGCGCCAGTCGAAGCGCGGCTTGTTTTCGCGGGCGGTGCGGGTGAAGCGTTTGAGGGCGAGGTCTTCCTCGTAAGCGGGATGGTTGATCATGGTCGGCGGGCTCCTTGCAGGTTCGTTGTTCGGTAAATTGAAAATTGACTGAGAAAGGCGCGGCTCCATCCGGAGCCCGCGCCGCTTGATTGGGATCAGCGCGGATCCGGGATCAGAGCTCGTCGTCGTCGACGATCCCGAGCGCGCTGGACTTCTGGTACTCGGTGACGCGACCCTCTAAGAAGTTCTGTTCCTTCTGGATGTCCATCATCTCGGCCAGCCAGGGCAGGGGATTCTTGATTCCGGGATTCAGCGGGGCCAGGCCGACGCTTTCCAGGCGGCGGTCGGCGATGTAGTCGATATACTGGGTGAATTCCTCCGCGCTGAGGCCGAGGGCGTTCACCGGCAGGCAATCCTCGATGAAGGCCTTCTCCAGACGGACGGCTTCCATCATGAGTTCGGTCATTTCCTGGCGGAATTCCTCCGTCCAGACATCGGGATTTTCCTCCACCAGGTCGAGGAGGAGGTTCTTGAAAACGGAAATGTGATTGGATTCGTCCCGCAGGGTGTAGCGGAACATCTGGCCGATACCGGGGAACTTGTTCTGCCGGTAGAGGCTCAGGACCATGCCGAAGAGGCCGTAGAACTGGGTTCCTTCCATGCACTGGCCGAAGAGGAACATGTTTTTGGCCAGGGCCTGCTTGTTGGCGGTCTGGGTCAGGTCGACATCCCGGCGCAGGCTGCGGCTGTTGTTCACCACGAGGGAATTCTTGGCCTTGATGGTGGGCACGTCCTCGAACATGGCCTCGCACTCGTGCGGGTTCAGGCCGAGGGAACTGATCATGTAGACCAGGCTGTCGGCATGGATGTTTTCCTCATGGGCATGGCGGCCGAGGACCAGCTTCAGTTCCGGGGCGGTGACCAGTTCCCGGGTTACATGGAGAATGTTGTCCCCGACAATCCCTTCCGCGGCGCTGAAGTAGCCGATGGCCATCTTGATGATCCAGCGGTCAATGTCGGTGATGGCGCCGGTGGTGTCCCGCCACTGCTCGACATCCTTCTGCATCGGGATGTCTTCCGGCTCCCAGTGGTTGGCTTTCATGTTCTTGTAATGCTCGTAGGCCCACTGGTACTTGAGGGGCAGGATGTTGAAGAACATGGTGTCCCGCCCGTTGATGATCTTCTTGGCGCTGAAGGCCTCTTCGGCCTTCCGTTTGTCGAGTGTGAATTCCTTGGTTCCAATTTTTACGGTGGTCGTTTCCATGAAGGTGTTCGCTAAATGATTGATGCTGAATCGAATAAATAAAGAGACTCTGGAGGGAGTAGTTGTCGCAGGGACCCCCAATATATTGGGGTAGAAAGGAAACTACAGCACAAGATATGCTGTCAACCCATTTGAACCTTGCTCATTAAAGTTTTTTCCGGGGCGGGTAGTGGAGCTTATGATGAGGGCAAATGCGGGGCCCGCTGACAAGCGCGAGATATTGGATTTTATTCACCTGATTATTAACAGGGGGAAAGCCCTCATGCTTGGGTTTTGACAAGCCACGGGTGTTGCATACCACTTTTCCTGCATGATCCGGGTCGAGGTGGAAAAGGTGGAGAAACGGTTCGGCGATGTCGTCGCCCTGAAAGGCGTGGACCTGGCCGTCGAGCCTGGGGAGTTGTTCTTTTTGCTCGGCCCCAGCGGTTGCGGAAAGACGACCCTCCTGCGCTGCCTGGCCGGGTTCTACATTCCCGAGTCCGGAACCGTCCGTTTCGGGGAACAGGACGTGACCCGGCTGGCTCCACACAAGCGCAACACCGGCATGATGTTCCAAAGCTACGCTCTCTGGCCGCACATGACCGTAGCCGAGAATGTGGCCTTCGGCCTGGAGCAGCGGCACATCTCAAAAAAGGAAATGCGGGAGCGTGTGGGGGCTGCGCTGGATTCCGTGCAGATGGGTCCATACGCCCCCCGCAAGCCGAACCAGCTGTCCGGGGGCCAGCAGCAGCGCATCGCCCTGGCCCGGGCCCTGGTCATCCGCCCCCGCTGTCTCCTCCTCGACGAGCCTTTGTCCAATCTCGATGCCAAGCTGCGCCAGGAAATGAGGCTGGAGATCCGCCGGGTCTGCAAGGAATTCAACCTGACCACAATCTACGTCACCCACGACCAGAAGGAAGCGCTCTCCATCGCCGACCGGATGGCTGTCCTCAAGGACGGGGAAATCCTCCAGATCGGTTCGCCGGCCGAGGTCTACAAGCGGCCGGCAACCCGTTTCGTGGCGGATTTCATTGGCGAAACCAATTTCATCGACGGTGAGGTGGTCCGCTCCGGCGGGGGCATGGCCCTGGTCCGGACTCCCGTCGGGGAGCTGTCCGGATTCCTCTCCGATCCCGGCCTGGAGCTGCAGGAAGGGCAACCGGTAACGCTGTCCATCCGGCCGGAGTGTGTCCGCATCGAGCGCCAGCCATCCGGGGACAACGGATTTCCGGGAAGAATCGGCGAGTCGGTCTATTACGGCGAACTGGCCCAGTATGAATTCTTCAGCGGGGAGGATTTCCATATCAAGGTCTTCGAACTCAACCCCCGCTACCTGAACCGGTCCGGACAAGACGGCCTCTTCGCCTCGGTCGACTCGGACGACGTGGTTGTGCTGGTGAAATGAATACGGCCGGGAAGCTGCTCACGGTCGGCGCCATGGCTTTCGTCATCGGGCTTCCCTTCGTCCTGCGAAAAGGGGAGGCCCCCTCGCGGTTCGCCGAGGACACGGTGGTCATCATCACGCCGCACACCGAGTCCATCCGCTACGAGTTCGGGCGGGCCTTCCGGGAGTGGTACCGGGTACGGACCGGCCGCAGCGTCTATGTCGACTACCGGGTCATCGGGGGAACCAGCGAGATCTCCAAGTTCCTCGACTCCGAATACACCAACTCCTTCCGTAATTACTGGGAAGGGGAGCTGGGACGGGAATGGACCCTGGATGTCCAGGAGGCTTTCCTGAACCGGTCCCTCGTGCCGGACGATAGCCCCGGGGACGACACCCCGGCCGAGGCCGCTCGTCGGGCCTTCCTGGCAAGCGAACTCAGCTCGGGAATCGACATCGTCTTCGGCGGCGGGGCTTATGACTTCACCTCCATGGCCAGCCGCGGGTTGCTGGTCGACGCCGGTCTGCTGGACCGGCATCCGGACTGGTTCCAGGAGACAGCGACGCCCGGGACGGTTCCGCGGGCCATTCCCCGCATCAACGCCGGGGAGACGCTCTACGATGCCCGCGGCCGCTGGTACGGAGCCGTCCTCTCGACCTACGGAATCGTCTACAACCGGGATTCCCTGCGTCGCCTCGGGATCCCGGTGGAACCGCGGCAATGGCCGGACCTGACGGATCCCCGCTATTTCGGCGAGATCGCCATCTGCGATCCGAGCAAGAGCGGCTCCATGACCCAGGCCTTCGAGATGATCATCCAGCAGCAGATGCAGCTGGCGGTGGATGAGGGACTAAGGGCTAAAGGCGAAGGACTAAGGACGAAGGAGGGAGATAATGACTATCCAGACCTTAGTCCTTCGCCTTTAGCCCTTCGTCCATATCTTGAATCCGGCTGGATGCGGGGGATGGAGATCATCCAGAAGATCAGTGCCAATGCCCGGTATTTCACGGACGCCTCGCAGAAGGTGAACATCGATGTCGGGATGGGGGATTGCGCGGCCGGGATGACGATTGATTTCTACGGCCGGTTCCAGCAGGAGAATATCCTCGAGCGCAGCGGCGATCCCCGTTTCGGCTTCCATACCCCCGCCGGAGGGAGCACCGTCTCGGCCGATCCCCTGGGTCTGCTGCGGGGGGCGCGCAACCGTGCGGTGGCCGAGGCTTTCATCGAGTTCGTCCTCTCCCTGGAGGGACAGAAACTGTGGAACTTCCGGCTTGGAACCCCCGGCGGACCGGAGACCTTCGCCCTCCGGCGGCCTCCGATCCGGCCCGAATTGTACTCCGACCAGTGGAACCACTACCGTTCAGACGCCTCCTACAATCCCTACCTCGCCTCAGCGGATTTCCACTATCACGCGGAGTGGACCAGTCCTCTATTCAGTGAGATCCGGACCATCATCCGGGTCTGTTTCATGGATGTCCGCGCGGAATTGACGGAAGCCTGGGGAGCCATCATCAAGGCCCGCCGGGAGGGCCGGGCTGAAGATGCCGACCGCGCCGAGGCCCTGCTGACGGACCTTTCCCGGATCAGCTACAGCGAGGCCATGACAACCATCGACGCCGCGCTGAAGGCGCCCCGGATCGAGGAGGTGCGGCTGGCCCGCGTGCTGAGCGAGCATTTCCGCCGGCAGTACCTGGCCGCCCGCGACATGGCCCGGGGTCATTGATCCCCGACCTCGAAGCAGAGTTCCGTCCGGCGGATAAACAGCCTGCCGAGGAACAGGATGAGGAGGAAGAGGACCAGGAAGTAGACCGGAAAGGCCTTCAGGGAATCGATGAACACGGACTCCTGCAGCTGGTCCGGACTGAGACCGCCTCCGGAACCCTTCTTGAGCGAGGCGATGAGGCCCGTGTAGAGCAGGCTGGCCAGGCCCAGGCCGAGATTCAGGGCCAGGCCGCGGAAGCTGAGCACGGTGGCCCTGTGGGCGGAGTCCACTTCCCGGTTGATGTAGTAACTGGACTGATACGCGATCAGGCTCATCATGGCGAAGACCGGGACGGCGAAGAGAACGCCCGCCCAGGGGATGACCAGCAACAGGCCGAGGAGGCCGGCCATGAGGGTCGCCGAGAGCGCGAGGTAATTAAAGAAAGGGGAATGCCGGGTCACCATGTAGCGGGAGATTCGCGCCCACACGACGCCCAGGAGGGACATCCCGGCGCCGATGAATCCGAACCAGACCGGGGGAATCTCGATGATCCGGTAGTACTGGCTGCCGAGGACGACAAACTGCCGGGCCACGCTGTCGAGGGCCAGGGCGGCGATGATGACAAAGAGGACAAACCGGTGGTCGAGGGTCCAGAGGGCCGCCTTGAAGACCTGCCGGAAGGGGCGGACCAGGTTTTGCCATGCCGTGGCCCCGCCCGGATTGCCCTGGTCCTCCGGAGTGGGGGCCTTGGCGGGTTCCTTCATGCCCAGTGTCGTGACCACGACAATACAAGATGTGGCCATGGTGAACCAGATCGGCAGGCGGATGACGATCTCCCGCGGCAGCGACCATCCCTCGTGGAGAAATCCGAGGAACCGGTTCACGACCGTGGCGTCGTAGGCGAATCCGCCGGCGATCATGGTGAAGAAGAAACCCGCGGAGACGTAGCGGGTGGTGCGCTCCAGCAGATGGGCCCATTCGCCCTCCCGGCCAAGGGCCTTGAGGGAATCATAGACCAGGGCCTCGTCGGCCCCGCTGGCCGCCGCCTCGGCCAGGCCGGAACAGATCCGGTTGACCAGGAAGACCACAAAAAGCAGGGAGGAGGCCCCTATGGGAACAAAGGCCAGCAGGGCCATCTCGATGAACATCAGGAAGGCGGCCAGGACCAGCAGGTTCTTCCGTCCCACGATGTCGGCCATGGCGCCGGAGGGCACCTCCGCCAGGACGATGGTCAGGGACCAGACCATGTTCAGGATGGCGAATTCCTCCAGGCTCAATCCGTAGTCGAGAAAGAGGATGGTGAAGACCGGATAATAGAAACGTGCGTTGAAAAAGACCCGGAAAAGGATGAAGCGGTTCAGGTTGCCGGCCAGGGAGCCCGTTCGGTCTCTGGCGGCACTGCTCACTTGCTTCCCTTGGGGCTGGTCTGTTCTCCGATGTCGCCGAAGAGGTCCTCCTGGAGATTGCCGGCCTGCCGGACCGGCTCTTCCCGGTGAATGTGCTGCGGCGGCCGGCCGACCCGGTGGTTCAGGGCCCGTTCGCACTCATCGACGATCCGGTCGCAGATCTGGCGAACATGGGAAGTCAGCCACATGTAGGTATCGCTCTTTTCCCGGTAGTCGGCCCGTCCGAAGTGGTTGACCCGCTCACTGGCGCGGAGGGCGTCATTCTGGGCAAACTCCTTCTCGTTCTTGGGCTCGTAGACGGCGTAGGTCTTGCCGCCGTGCTTGCGGACCACGGAAAATACGGGAACGTCGCTGGGCCCGTCGGCCACGTAGATCATGTTCTTGATCGGCACCCGGCGGTCTTCCGGGGCGATGCGGGAATTGACGTCGATGGAGGCGATCTTGTTGGTCCCCTTGTTGATCTCGAAGACGTACCGGGTCTTGATCGTGTTGTCGACCAGGCAGCCGATCTGGGCAATCTCCCGTGGGCCGGTGATCTCGAATTCCTGCTGGGCAAAATAATTGGGCGGAAGGGGGTTTTCCACGAATTCGCATCCGTAAACCTGTTCCACGTGAGGGGCGATGGCGCTGCCCCGGATCATCTCGGCGATCCCGGTCGAGATGATATAATGCTCCAGCTTGATCTCATAGCGGGCATAGACGGGATCCTTGACCACGATATCCTTCAAGGTCTGGAAGAATTCCGGCAGCCCCTGGTAGAGGTTGAGTTTCTTCCCCAGCCGGCGCAGCAGGGCGTTGTTCAGGCCGGCGAACTTGCCATGGCGGACATAGGTCAGGATATGGTTCAGGTACATGATGTCCGGGGAGACGCTCTGTCCCTGTTCGCGATAGATTTCCGGCAGGGTGTTGACCTCTTTCCAGAAACGCTTCTCGTCGACGCCGAAATGCTCGAAGATGGGCCATTGCATGTAGCCGGGAATGAGGGTCTTGTCGAAGTCCCAGATACAGGCCACAATGTTTTGACGGTTCAGCGTATTGTCGTCCGGCATATCCCCAAGGAAAGCCGAAACCCGCTTCCGGTCAATCCTCCACCTGATCTTGCGGGTAGTCGAAGTGGAAGGGTTGCCGGGCTTTCACGAGGACCGGGTCCCCGTGCACCGTCGGCGGTTTGAATTCCCATTCCTTGATGGCCATGAAGGCCGAGACGGCCAGGCCCCGATGGCCGTTGATCTCCGTAACGATGGGGATGCGCACATGGCCCTCCTGGTCGATGAAGAAGGTCACCACCACGTCGCCCTGGATTTTATCGTCGGGCACATCCGAGGGAATGCGGGGCGGGACGATGTGCACCGGTTCCGGGATCTGGTCGAGGTCACTCAGCCTGGCCACGGGTTGATAGAACTCACGGTCCCGGCTGAGCCGGTTCAGGTAGACATCGGTAATGTTTCCGGAGACCAGGACCACTCCTTCAAAGGAATAGTTGATGGTCATCTGCACGACCAGGGGAGTCGGTTTACCATTGGACATTGGCGGCTTGAAGGACCACTTCCTGATGGCATGCTCGACCGACCGGACAAAGTCGGGATGCGTTGCCCGGACCGGCAGCCAGTCCTCGATCGTCCCGTCAGGATTGATATCGACCACTATATCGACAAAGCCGCTGAAGATGCCTTCGGACTTCAACAAGACCGGAAACAGCGGCTCGTAATATTCCTTGAAGCTGACCGGCCCGTTCTCCGCGAGGGGTTCTGTCTTTGCCGACAATTCATTCAGGAGAAAGAGGGGCAGCAGGAAAAGGATCATCTTGGTTTTCATGGCAGTGTCTCCTAAGGGATTGGAAATTGCTTTCTGGAGGTAATTTGCCGGAATCGTTCGCATCCCTGCATTTTTTTGCAGTAGCCAGGCTGACCGGGGTGTATTACACTGTAGATCACCAAAACCCCGCAGTCCTATGACCGAAAAGGAAAGAAACACCCTCGATGATCGCCTGCATGCCTGGAATCCCCGGCTGGATACTGATCCGGACCTGGGGCGCAAGGTCCTCCGGCGGATCGGCGAACCGGGGCGCCATGAGCGCTTGCAGGCCCTCTCCCTGAACCGTTTCCGCTTTGTCGCCTACGGGGCCCTGGCGGCCCTGGTCCTGGTGGGGGTCTTCCTGGCCAGCCAGCAGCTGGAGCGGCACCGCCTCCTCCGCGACGGATCCTATTGCCTGCTTATCGATCCCGTTTTCCGGGCCCAGAACAGCCGTTCCGAGGCGAACCCGGAGGTCCCCGGAATCCCGAGTGAATCCTATCTGGACCGCCTGGCCTGGATGCAGGACCGCCTGGATTTGTCCCGGGAACAGTTCATGACCCTGGTGGACCTGCATCGGCAATATGCGGACCGCTTTGACGGCCTCTACCGCGAACTGGTCCAGCTGGACCGGGAATATGGCCAGTTCGAGGACCTTCGCCTACACGACGCGGCCATTGATTTCATGGCCCTGTACGATGTCCTGCAGGAAAAACGGGCTGCCGAGGCGGCTTCGCATTCCCTGTCCCAGGAGTTTATCGGGCAGGTCCTGGCCATCCTCAACAGCCGCCAGCGGCCCGTTTACCTGTCCCTGGTGCACAACGTCAACACCAACAAGCATGGATGAATCACGGCAGAGTGACGCCAGCCTGATGACGGCCCTGCAGGAGGGCTCGTCTGCCGCCATGTCCATTCTGGTGGAGCGGTGGCAGCCCCGCCTGCTGGGCTTCGTCTACCGCTATATCCAGAACGAGACGGTGGCCCGGGACCTCGTCGAGGAAACCTTTGTCCGCCTGTATTTATCGCGGGACCGATTCGATCCGGAACGGAATTTTTCCACATGGCTGTTCGGCATCGCCGCAAATCTTTGCCGCAACCAGTATCGCTGGTGGAAGCGGCGCCGTGAAACCAGCCTCGCGGAAGCCCCGGAAACGGCGGATGACCGCAGTCCGGCCGAGCAGGCCGCCCGCAGGGACCGCGACACCCGGCTGGCCGCCGCCATCCAGGCGCTTCCGCATGCCCTCCGCTCCACGCTCCTGCTGTACTACTTCAGCGGACTGAGCTACACCGAGATCGCCCAGTCCCTGGGATGTTCCGTCCGCGGAGTGGAATCCCGTCTCTACCGAGCCCGCCAGCGTCTCGGCAAGAGCCTTTCCCTGCCGGCCGCCCCGATGCAGCAACCGGCAATGACAAGGCCCGGTCTTCTGGAAGACCGGGCCCTGAAAACATCAACTACTCAATAACCCATTAAACCTTGCGGCGCCTGCGGAGGATTCCGAGGCCCAGAACCAGCCCGCCCATGACCAGGGCCAGGGTAGCCGGCTCCGGCACGGCCGTGTATTCCAATGTGATGTTTGTGAAATCGATCCCGTTGTCGGCCACGTCGGGGGAATTGACCGATCCGAAAGTGTTGGAATTCACCTGGAAGCCGAGCATGTCGTACAGGGTCTGCACCGATCCCGAGTCGACCAGGGAGTAGCTGGAAATGAGGCTTCCGTCCTCGCTGAGGGTCACCTCTATGGTCAGCTCGTCCGCTCCGGAACGGGTGATGGCCATGACCCCCACGTAATTGGTGTCGGCGGCAAAGGAGTATGGGTCGCCTCCTGAATCCAGGCTGGTCCATTCATCGGTGGTGCTCATGAAACGGCCCACCGTGAGGGTGGTGTCATGAGCGTAGACCGACACGTTCTCGCTCCCGGTATTCACATCGTAGGCGACCATGTAGAAGGGAAGTCCATCGAAGAGCGGATTCGGGCTTGAGGAGGACAGGCTCTGGTCGCTGGCCAGTTCCGAGCGGTCCAGCGAATAGCCGAGGCCGACCCGCAGGGCGTTGGTCCGGTCGCTTCCGACCGTGGCCGGGGTGGTAAAGGAGTAAGTCAGGGTCAGCATGTCCCCTTCATTGAGGCTGGTCGGGGTGTAAAGCCCGTGGATGCCGCGGCCCGAGGTGCCCGAGACCAGGCCCATGGAGCCCGTGCTGACCTCGATCGCACTGCTGGAGGTGCTGGTGAACCAGCTGGTGTCAGCCGGATCGGCTCCGTCGTCCCGGCCTCCGTCAAGCCAGCTGTCGTTGAATACGGTTTGGCCCTGGAGAAGGGCGGGGAGCGTTGCCAGGGCAACGAGGGTCAGTCTGCTGAGATTCATCTGCGCTTTGGGTTGTGTGATTCAGGATGCCAGGGGTGATCGGGGGTCGCCGGACGGTATGGCATGGATCGCCCGAGCGTGGCTAATAATTATGAACCGAAATGGCTGATGCAAGGGAAATCTTAAGGATAATCGGTGAAAAGGGGGATTCCGGAAGGGGCTGGTGCAGGTCGCTCCTTATCATAATAATTAAGGATTGTTTCAAAGATCCTGCAATTGCCAGAGCAGGAAAGCCTGTTCAAAGGCGATCTCGCGGAGGTAATCGTAGCGGCCGCTGGGGCCGGAATGGCCGGTCTCGAGCTGGGTCTTGAGGAGGATGGGGGCCTCGGCGGTCTGGTTTTGACGGAGGCGGGCCACCCACTTGGCGGCTTCCCAGTAGGGGACGCGGGGATCGTTGAAGCCGGCGGTGACGAGGAGGGCCGGGTAGGGCGCGGGGCGGACATTGTCGTAGGGCGAATAGGCGAGGAGGGTCTCGAAGAAGTATTTTTCCCCGGGGTTGCCCCATTCCTCGTACTCGAAGGTGGTCAGGGGCAGGCTGGGATCGAGCATGGTGTTGACCACATCGACGAAAGGCACCGCGGCCACGGCGGCCTTGAAGAGCTCGGGCCGGCGGTTGAGGACGGCCCCGATGAGGAGGCCCCCGGCGCTGCCGCCCTCGATGACCAGTCGGTCGGGAGAGGTATAGCCGTCACGGACCAGGGTTTCCGCGCAGGCGATAAAGTCGAGGAAGGTGTTGGCCTTCTTCTCCAGTTTGCCGTCCTGGTACCATTGCTCGCCGAGAAGGCCGCCGCCGCGGACATGGGCGATGGCCACCGTGAAGCCCCGCTCCAGCCAGGTCAGCCAGGAGGTCCGGAAGTCTGCCTCCTCGGTGTCCCCGTAGGCGCCATACCCGTACAGGTAGGCCGGCCGGGAGCCGTCACGGGGCAGGTCCCGGCGATGCACCACCGTCAGCGGCACCTCGACCCCGTCATGGGAGAGGGCCAGGATCCGGTAGGCGGCGTACCGGTCCGGGTCGTGGCCGCTGGGGATCCGGGTCTGGCGGAGAAGGGTCCTTTCGCGGCTGTCCAGGTGGTAGCTGTAGGTGGCGGAGGGGCGCACCGGGGTACTGTAGACGATCTGCAGTTCCCGGGTGTCGTACTCGGGATTGATCCCGAGCTGCAGCTCGTAGACCGCGTCCGGCACCTTCAAGGTATGCTCCAATCCGCTTTCCCGGTCCTGGATCCGGATCCGGACCAGGCCTCCGCTCCGCTCCACGAGGACCAGGTGGCCCTTCAGCGGAAGCACCTCCATCAGGCGGACATGTTCCCGGGCCGGCTCCAGGACCACCGCCCGGTCCAGGCCGGATTCACCGACCGGAAGCTTCAGCAGCCTGTAATCGGGAGCCTCCGCGTTGCTGCGGATCAGCCAGTGACGGTCCTGGTGTTCCGCCCAGTACTGGATGCCTTCCCGCCGTGGCAGGAGGACCCGGAAGGGCCCTTCCTCCGCCTCCGACGGGAGATACCGGAGCTCGGTGGTTTCCTTGCTCTCGCTGGAGATGAAGAGGTACCGGCCGTCCTGGCTCTTGTAGATGCCCGCATAGAAGAGCGGGTCCGGTTCCTCGTAGACCAGCTCGGCCGAGGACGGGGGCGTCCCCAGCTTGTAGCGAAAAATCCGGTACGGCCGGCGCGACTCGTCCTCCCGGATGAAGTAGTAACGGGTCCCCGAGGCGTCCCATTCCCCGTCCGCGCTGACTTCCTCGAAGACCTGCGGCAGTTCACGCCCCGAGTCCAGGTCCCGGAAACGAAGCGTGTAGAGCTCGTCACCGCCGGTGTCGGTGGCGTAGGCGAGGATCCGGCCGTCCGGGCTGATGTCCAGGAACCCCAGGTCGAAGTAGGCCTGGCCGGCGGCTTCCCGGTTGGCGTCGAAATAGAGGGACCAGCCCTCCTGGTCGCGCCGTTTCCGGTAGTAGCTCCGGTAATTCTGCCCCTCCTCGATCCGCGACTGGTAGACGTAGTCGCCCTTTGAATACGGTGCGGAAATGTTGCTCTCCTCGATCCGGCCCACCAGTTCCGCGAAGAGCAGCTCCGGAAGATTGCCGGCCCGGCTCATGACGGCTTCGGTGTATGCGTTCTCAGCCTCCAGATGGGCCAGGACCCTGGGGTTCTCGCGCTCGCGCAGCCAGTGCCAGGGATCCACCCGGACAATGCCGTGGTGCTTGTGCTTCACGGGAAACTCCCGGGCCACGGGAGGCTGGTGCTGACGGTCTTCGGACATGCTGGAAACGGGCGGTTGGCGGCATCCTCCCAGACAGGTCATGAGCCCCGCCATGAGCAGCGGGAATGGTCGACCCCTCCGGGCTGGCGGCCAGATCATCCCGGACAGCATGACGTGTCCGGCCCGGGCGTCCATTCCA
>ENA-ORCW01000727-ORCW01000727.1-marine-metagenome-genome-assembly--contig:-NODE-727-length-13092-cov-3.132770_pt1 | contig 13092 bp, 14 predicted proteins | sample MGYA00237784_ERZ508517 | MGnify/ENA primary metagenome ERZ508517 (study PRJEB26187, sample SAMN06268979) | marine metagenome | isolation source: Tt ae E1 feedstock associated aerobic enrichment on... | reverse complement strand
GAAGGAGGGCCTGGTCGGGATGGTGGTCCAGGAGGTCCCGAATACGCGCCTTCAACCGCGAGCAGTGGTCCATCATTTCGGGAGTCAGCTCCTGGATTCGGGTCCGGGGCAGATGGACCAGCACTTCAAGGCAGAAGTTGGTGTACTGCCGCAGGCCGGTTCCCGGAATCGCCTGCATGATCCGGGACAACTGCGCCTCCAGGACGTTGAACAGGTTCAGCAGGGAATGGTGGTCCAACAGTGCCGCTTCATTGCGGTCCAGCTTCAGCTCAACCCGTATTTCCTGCCGCATACCAAGTACGCATAGTACCTGTCGGCGGCGCTGGCAATTCTGTTCTTCGGTCCCGGCCCTAGCTGCTGACGACTCCGGCCAGGTTGAAGATCGGGAGGAACATGGCCATGACGATGGAGCCGATGACAATCCCCAGGAAGACGATCAGCATCGGCTCCAGGAGGGAAGTCAGGGCATCGACCGTGGTCTCGATCTCGGCATCGTAGAAGTCCGCGATCTTGCTCATCATGCCGTCGACGTTACCCGTCTGTTCCCCGGCCCGGGCCATGTGCTTGACCGTGGGGGGGAAATAGGGGATTTCGGCGATTGTTTCCGAGAGCTGGCCGCCCTGGCTGATGTTCTTGCTGATTTCCTTGCAGGACTTTTCGATGTAGGTGTTGCCGCTGGCGTTGGAGACAATCTCCAGGGTGCGCAGGATGGGCACCCCGCTGCGGAGCAGGATGGCATAGGTGCGGCAAAAGCGGGACAGGGCGATTTTCTGGCCCAGGGGCCCGATGATGGGCATTCGCAGGAGAACCACATCCTTCGCCCGCCGGCCCTTCGGGGTCTTGAGGATGCGCTTCAGGACAATCCAGAAGACCACCGCGCCGACTATGATGTAGAGGATGTACGATTTAAGAAAGTCGGAGGTGGCGATCAGCCACTGGGTCGGCTTGGGCAGTTCCTTGCCAAAGCTGGCGAACATTTCCGCAAAGACCGGAATGACAAAAATGAGGAGGACCTGGACCAGGACCACGGCCAGGGCAATAACCGCGATCGGGTAGGTCATGGCGCTCTTGACCTGCTTGATCAGCTTGACGGTGTCTTCGAAATAGACCGCCACCTTGCCCAGGATGCTGGCCAGGCCGCCGGAAGCTTCCCCGGCCTCGACCATGGAGACAAAAAGATTGGGAAAGGCATTGGGATACTTGGCCACTGCCTCGGAAAAGGCCGTGCCGCCGGAAATATCCATCTTCACATTGCGGATGATGACTTGGAAGACCGGGTGTTCGGTCTGTTCCTGCAAGGCTTCCAGCGCCGACACCAGCGGGAGCCCGGCCTCCAGCATGGAGGAGAGCTGCTGCGTGAAGACGCACAGGGTGTCGAGCTTGATCTTCTTCCGGCGCGCCTGCTTTTCGTACTGCTTTTGTTTCGCCAGCCGCTGGCTTTCCCAGAAGGAATTCTTCTTGCGCGGGGCTGAACTACGGGTCGCACCGGGTGCTGCTGCTGCTGATGTACTGGCCATGCTCTTGCCAAAAGACGGTAGGAACCACCCTCCCGCAATTCAATCAATTTATTTGGATTGGATTTCAGGAAATATTTACGCGGGAAACCAGCCGGGCCGGTCCTGCGTAAAAAATCCATCAAGGGATCAATCAGGCCTCCTCGAGCAGGGAATCATCGATATCGGAGTTATCGTAGACGTTCTGGACGTCGTCGAGGTCCTCAAGGGCGTTGGTCAGCCGGAGCAGTTTCTGGACGCTGTCCTTTTCCGTGAGCGGGGTCAGGGAGCCCGGAATGTAGGCCAATTCGGCGCTGTCGGGAGCGATCCCCGCCTCTTCCAGGGCGGAGGAGAGGGCGTCAAACTCACCCAGCGGGCACAGCACCTCGAAGTGGTCCTCGTTGTTGATGATGTCCTCCGCCCCGTTCTCGAGGGCGATTTCCATCAGCTGTTCCTCGCTGGTCTTCTCCGCGGAGATCAGGAACTGGCCCTGCTTGGTAAAGAAGTGGGTCAGTGCTCCCGGAGTGGCGAGGTTCCCCCCGTGCTTCGAGAAGGTCGAGCGGACCTCGCTGGCGGCCCGGTTCTTGTTGTCGGTCGTGACTTCCACCATGATCCCGATCCCGCCCGGACCGTAGCCCTCGTAGAGCAGCTCGAAGTATTCCACCCCCGGCAGCTCGCCGGTGCCCTTCTTGATGGCCCGGTCGATGTTGTCGGCCGGCATGTTGGCGTTTTTGGCCTTGGCGATGAAGGTGCGCAGGCGCGGGTTGAATTCCGGATCACCGCCGCCGTTCCGGGCGGCCAGGGTGAGGTCCTTGGAGATGGCGCTGAAGATCTTGCCACGCTTGGCGTCGATGGCCGCCTTGTGGCGTTTGGTGGTGGCCCATTTGCTATGACCTGACATACTTGGTTACTGGTTACTGGTTACTGGTTGCTGGTTGCTGGTTGCGGTATGGCGGCCGGGACCGGTTGGTCCGGCTGGCAAGGTTCATTCCCTCAACGGTTGGTGTCCTTTTTCTTCTTCTTCTTTTTGGAAATCAGCGGACCGGATGGCAGTTTGCCCTTTTTCTTGTTCTCCATTTCAGCGATCTCCTCCTCAATTGCAACATCCTCCTCGTCCTTGGAGCGGTTGGTCATCCACTGCTGGAAAATGGAGAAACAATTGGTGGTGGTCCAGTAGAGGACCAGCCCGCTGGAGAAGTAGTAGGTGAAGGGGAAGAAAATGAAGGGCATCCACTTGATCATCTTGGTCTGGGTATTGTCGATGGAGGGCTGCGGCATCATTTTCATCTGGAAATACATGGAGACAATCCAGATGAAGGGCAGGACGTTGATGGCGGCCCCCACGAAGGGCAGACCGTCCCCGGGCAGGGGAATGGTGGCGTCCGGCATGGAGAGGTCGGTGATCCAGAGGAAATTGGCGAAGCGCAGGTCGGAGGAATTGCGGAGCAGGTTAAAGAAGGCGATGAAGATCGGGAACTGGATCAGCACCGGCCAGCAGCCGGAGAGCGGGTTGATCTTGTGCTTCTTCCAGAGCTTCATCATTTCCTCATTCAGCTTCTGGGGATTGTCCTGGTATTTTTCGCGAATCTCCTGCAGCGGCTTCTGCAGTTCCTGCATGCGCTTGGAGGAGCGGGCGGCCTTGGCCGTCAGGGGCCAGAGGGCCAGGCGGATGACAAAGGTGGTCAGGATAATGGCCACCCCCCAGTTGCCGAGGAATCCCTCGATGCCGCCGAGCAGGAAGAGGAGCATCTTGGCCACGAAGCCCACGGCCCCGACAAAAAAGCCGAGGAACCAGCCCAGCTGCATGACATCCTCCTGGTCCAGGGCCATCTGGGAGAGCCGGTCGAAGCTCTTCGGGCCGGCAAAGTAGCCGCCGCTCACCACTTCCTGCTGGCCCGGCGCGATCTGGGGCAGGTCAAACTCGAGGCTGGCCGTGATGCCGGTCGGCACCTTGCCGGTCTTGGGATCCTGGGGAAAACGGATGGGCCGGGCCTCGATCCCGTCCGCCGGCTGGTCCGGGGTGAAAATGGTGACAAAGAACTGGTTCTTGACCGCGCCCCACTGGAGGATCCCCTTCTCGGCGATCTTTTCCTTGGGCTCCTTCCGGAACAAACCGCCTCCCTTGAATTTGCTGGCCCGGATGCTCTCGTACTTGCCGTTGTCCAGATAGGAGGCATTGAGGTTGAAACCCATGTAATCGGCCTCGGTCGGGGCCGCCGTGCCCAGGTCGAGGTATATCTCGTCCAGGGTGACGGGGACCCCGGTTGGATTCAGGAAGGCGGTCTCGTGCTGGAGAATGAACGGGTCCGGGCCCTCCTGGTTGTCGCCGTTGGAGAGCTCGAAGGTCCGCCGGATGACCAGGCCGTTGGCCAGGGTGGCCTCGAAGGTGGCGCTGCTTGGGTCCTGCTGGACCAGTTCATAAAAACGTGCCACGGGAACCAGGGTCTCTCCGCTGGAACGCCTGAGGTCCAGGGCCGGGCTGTCGGAAATCCGGTTCAAAACCACCGGGCGGGGATTCTCCGTGGTGTGGGGATTGTCGGCGGGATAATTCTTGAGCAGGATTCCGGAGACGGCCGCCCCGTAGCTGGTCAGGGTCACTTGCAACTGCTCGTTTTCCAGGACCACCGTCCTTTCCTCCGGCTTCTCCACGGGCGGGACCGGAGCCGTCTCCACCTTCTCGGCCACGGCCAGCGGATCGCGGGTGGCCGGAACCAGCTCCGTTTCCTTGCCTGGGGCGGGCGGTTCCTCGAATCCGGATTCCTGGAGGGCCTGTTCGTTCTGCTCAGCCTGCTGAAGGAGCCTTTCCTTCCGCGCTTCACTTTCCTTCATGCCGTTGTAGCTCATGAGGAGGAAGCCTCCGACAAGGAACACAAGCCCGATGATGATGCTTTTCTTATCCATGGAAAATTATCTGCTGGAATGCTGCGGCGCCGGGGTATCCGGGGGCGCTGATGCCAAAGTTGAGGGATGCTGATGATCCTGATGACAGGTGCAAGAACAAGAATCCGGAACCGGATCATATCCATGTCCGCCCCACGGATGGCAGCGGGCCAGGCGCTTCAGGGCCAGCCAGCCTCCCGACAGGGGACCGTGGCGGCGGACGGCCTGGACCGCGTAATCCGAGCAGCTGGGCTCGAAGCGGCAGCCGCTTCCCGGCGCCACCATGTGCAGGACCGGGGAGACCAGGTACTTGTAGAGCATCAGCAACCCGATCAGGACCGCCGTGGCGGCCTGGACGGCCAGATGCTGGAGCTGGTGCAGGAGGTTCATGGGGTTTGCAGGTCCTGGATCTTGCGGAGGGCCCCGCCAAGGCGCCGTTCAATGTCCTCCAGACCGGCCTCGTTGATGGACCGGCGGGCGGTCAGGAGCAGGTCGCAGGACGCGGGAAGCCGGTCCTGGCTGTGCCGGAAAGCTTCCCGCAGGAGGCGCTTGGCCCGGTTGCGGAGGACGGCGTTGCCGACCCGCCTGGAGGCGATGAAACCGGCCCGGCGAAGGGCTGGCTGCCGGTCCGGGGCAGCCAGGAAATGGAGACAAAAAAATCCGCACTCCCGACGAATCCCGGAAGCGCGAATTGAGCGAAAGTCGTCTGCCGTGCGCAGGTGCTGTTGTCGCGTGTACCGCATGGGAGCGGCCCGCCGTCTCAAGCACTCAGCTTGTGGCGGCCGCGTGCGCGACGGGCTTGAAGGACTTTTCGGCCACCGCGGGTGGCATTGCGGGCCCGGAATCCGAACTTACGGGCCCGTTTGAGCTTTGAAGGTCTGTATGTCGGTTGCATGATCTGCTTCTCGTTGAGGAAAAAAGGAAGACAAGAAGGGCTTTTCCCGGGAGTGTCAAGATGTTCAGTCCTGAAAAATTTTTCCCGCCGCGGGAGCGGGACGGGTCAGATCTCGTCCGTGCTCCGGTCGTACCATTTTTCCTCCACCTGGACCGGCTGGTAGCTTTCCAGATAGGGAAAAAGCGGGTCCACGCCGGGGAGGTTGGCGTAGAGAAGTTCCACCGCCCGTTTGGTGAAGCGCTGCCGGTAAAATTCCTCAAAGGCGGTGAAAAGCGGATTGTAAAAGCCCTTGTGATTGATGAAGACGACGGGTTTCTGGTGGTAGCGGAGGTATTTCAGGTTGAGGACCTCGATGATCTCCTCCAAAGTGCCCAGGCCTCCGGGGAGGGCCACGAAAGCTTCCGCGTGTTCGTCCATGATTCCTTTCCGGTCCCGGAGATCCCGGGAAACGATCAAGGTGTCGCTGCGGTCGTAGGCCCGGCCCAGGTCGTGCAGCTTTTGCGGGACCACCCCGATAACCGAGCCCCCGTGGTCCTTGACGGCATCGGCCAGGCGGCGCATCAGGCCGGTATTGTTACCCCCGAAGACAAGGGTGTGCCCCCTTTTGCCGATTTCCTCCCCGAGGCGGACCGCCAGCTCCACGAATTCCGGGGCCACGGCGTCGCTGGAGGAGAGGTAGACGCAGATATTCACGGTCCGGTTCAGGACTCCTCGAACTTCCGGCCGAACAAGTTGGTCATCTCGTTCAACATGGCCTCCGCATCCTTTCCGGAAGCGGTGAAGCGCAGGGTCGAGCCGCTCCCGGCGGCCAGCATCATGAGGCCCATGATGGATTTTCCGTTCACCTGTTCGCCGTCCTTTTCCACGGTGACCTCGGCCGCATACTTATTCGCCACGCGGACAATCATCGCCGCCGGCCGGGCGTGGATGCCCATCTTGTTGGTCACGACTAGATCTACGGTTTTATCCATGAGGCTAATAATCAGGCGATTAACAGGTTTTGCAAAATGCTGGAAGGCGCGGGAAAGGAAAAGAAAAAAAACAGGTCACCGCCTTCATCCGGCTTCCTTTTTCTTGGAGGTTCCGAGAAAAATCCGGATGTCGGCCTCCTTCGACCCGATGATTTCACGGGCCCGCCGGAGGGCCTTGGCGGTGGCCATGGTCGGATTGTTGATGTTGTCCGGAAAGATGTTGTCCCTCCCGATGATGTCGATCAGGCCGCTGTTCCGGAAGATGCGCAAGGCGTCCTTGCGGACCTCGGAAACCAGGAGGGTCCGGTCCTGTTCCCTCATGTAGCGGATCAGTTCCTCCAGGGCCAGGACGCTGGTGGCATCCAGATGGTAGGCGTTGCGCATTTTCAGGAGGACGATTTTCAGGGAAGGCTTTTCACAGACCCGGCGCATCTGGTCGCGGAACAGTTCGGAAGCCCCGAAGAAGAGGTCCCCCTCCACGTGGACGATGGAGATCTCGGGAATGAAGGAGGTTCCTTCCTCCTGCACGGGGGTCAGTTCCCCGGCAGCATCGGAAGTGAACTCGGTCAGTTCGGGTTGGGCGGCCTGGCGGAGGAACAGCAGCACCGAGACGCCGGTTCCGAGGATGATGGCGAAATCGAGCCGGATGAAGAGCGCGGCCAGGAAGGTGGTGCTGAAGACGATCCGGTCGGAGGGGGTGGCGTTCCAGACGATCCGCAGGACATGGCGGTTGATCAGGGAGAGGCCGATGGCGATGACCAGGACCCCGAGGACGCTGACCGGAATGAAATGGGTGAAGGGACCGATGGTATAGGCGCCGATGGCGCAGAGGAGCCCGGAGATGATGCTGGCCAGGGGGGTGGCTGCTCCGCTGGCCCAGTTCAGCTGCGAGCGGGTCAGGGATCCGGAAGCCGGCATGCCCTGGTAAAAGGCGCAGCCGATATTGGCCAGTCCCATGCCCAGCATTTCCTGGTTGGAGTCGAGCTTTTGACCGGCCCGGGAGGCCAGGGACTTGCCGATGGAGGTCCCTTCAAGAACCGACAGGAAAGCGATGACGAGGGCGATGCTGGCCACCTCGCTGACAATGTCGCCCCGCATCATGGGCCAGCTGAGGCCCCACTGGGTGGCGTCGATGGCATTGAGGGTGCGGATGGTTTCCGCCCACTCCCGGGTGGCCACGATGTGGTTCAGCCCAAAGGCGATACCCGACATCAGGACCAGGCAGATGGCCACGTTGGGCAGGGTCCGGAAGCGCTTTTCCAGGAAAAAGAAGGACCCCGCCGTGAGCAGCGAAATAAGGAGGGTAGGCCAGTGGGTATGCGGTATGTTCTTAAACGTCAGCCAGATGACGGTCAGGAAGGTGGAGCCTTCGGGCAGGGTGAAATCGAAGCCGAGGACTTTCTTGAGCTGGTTGACGATAATGTAGATCGCCGCGGCGGTGATGTACCCGGTGACGACCGAGCGGGAGATGTACTGGATCAGGGTGGCGACCCGGAGAAAGGCCCCCAGGACCAGAAAGACCCCCGAGAGCAAGACGATGAGGGAGATCAGGGCCACCATTTCGTCCTGCCGGGTGATCCCGAGCCCCAGGAAGGAGGCGAAAATGAGCACCGAGGTGGCGTTGGTGGGACCGAGGACAACGAAACGGGACCCGGAGAGGATGGGTCCCAGCATGGCAGCCACGGCGGATCCGAAGATCCCGTACTGGATGGGCAGGCCGGCGATGGCGGCATAGGCCATTCCCTGCGGAAAGGCCAGCAGGGCCACGTTAAGGCCGGCCCGGAGATCCCCGCGGGCCTTTCCGGCATTGTATCCGCGCAAGGCACGCCGCAGGGGGAAATAGTCGAGATGATTCCTGCGTCGAACCTCCCTGAAGAGTTGTTGGATGGCGGCTCCGGTTCTCAAGGCTGGCGGGGTTGTTTCCTGGTTCCAGAAAACGGACCGAAGCGGGCCTGGGCAAATTTATTCTCGTCAAGAACTGCCCCTTGTGCCGACTAATGCCAGCGCATCATGCTATCCGCCGTATTGTACACCCTGGCCGTTCTCCTGGCCAACCTGACCGCCACGCTGTTCCTGGCGTTTGCCATAGCACCCGGGACCGGCATCCTGGTCTCCGTCGGGACCCTCGTCTTCGGGGTCACCTTCACCCAGCGGGATCGCATGCACCGGCTGGGGCGGCCTTTCGTCTACAAGGTCATATTCCTGAGCGCGGTCCTGAACCTGGCCATGCTGACCTCCCTCCGCTACCTTTGGGGCGAATCTCTTCTGGCCTGGCTCGATGCCGCCGGATGGACCTGGCCGGCCGGGGCCACGGCCATGCTGATGGAGAACGGGTGGCGGGTCTTCCTGGCTTCCTTCCTGGCCATTGTCATTGCCGAATCCGCTGACACGGAAATTTTCCACCACTACCGGGACCGTTCCTGGATCGGCCGGGTGACCCGCTCCAATGCGGTCAGCATTCCGGTTGATTCGATCCTCTTCAACCTGGTGGCTTTCGCCGGCAGTGTCTATTTTCCACCCCTTGTCCTGGCCAAGGTCATTCTCGGGGAAATCCTGGCCAAATTCGTGGTTGGCATCCTCTATGCCGCCATCTATCCGCAGAAGAAACGGATCCGGGAAAGCTGAATCAGGCCTTGGGGGCGGGCCGCCGGGTGGCGCGCCAGCCGTCCCTGTGTTTGCGGATCCAGTCCAGCAGGGCCCGCTCGAATCCGATGTCCTTGCCGGCTTTTTCGGATTCCAGCCACTTGTGACGAAGAATTTCCTCCCGCTCGGCCAGAAACTCCTTGTACAGGCTGGAGCGTTCAAGGACGGCCTTGTCCTTGCCTTCGCCTGGGTGCTTCTTTTCGGGGGATGTCATGGCTGGGGTCTTCGACTTGTAGAGTGCAGGTTTAACGGAAAATTATTCAGATCAAGTGATAAATCGAAATCTGCATTTTCCGCAACTCCAATCTTAGACCGGCAATCAGGTCAAAGACAAGCTTTCCAACAAGCTGTCAGCCATGCGGTTAAAAACCTGAGCCGGCTCGCTGCGGGGGTAGGCGATGGTGATCGGGATTCCCCGGTCGCCGCCCTCCCGGATCTCGGAATCCAGGGGAACCTGGCCCAGCAGGGGGGCCTTCAGGACTTCCGAGGTCCGGCGCCCGCCGCCTTCGCCGAAGATGTGCACCTTGCGGCCGTCCCCGTTGTCGAGATAGCTCATGTTTTCACAAATCCCGAGGATCGGCACATTGACCTTCTCAAACATCCGGGCGCCGCGGCAGGCCACGTTGACCGCCGCCACCTGGGGGGTGGTCACGATGACGGCCCCGTCGACCGGAAGCGTCTGCACCAGCGACAGCTGGGCATCCCCGGTACCGGGCGGCAGGTCCACCACCAGGACATCCAGGTCGTCCCAGCTGACATGCTGGGCAAACTGGGAAATGGCGTTGTTGATCATCGGGCCGCGCCAGACCACCGGGGAATCCTCGTCGATCAGCAGGGCCATGGACATGACCTTGATGCCGTAATTGGTCGGGGGCACGATGCGCTCGTTCTCGATTTCCGGCCGGGAACTGATCCCCATCATGAGGGGAATGGAAGGCCCGTAGATGTCGCAGTCGAAAATCCCCACGCCCTTGAAATCCGGGCGGTTGCGCAACTGTTGCTCCAGGGCGCAGGCCAGGTTGACGGACACGGTCGATTTCCCGACGCCGCCCTTGCCGCTGGCCACGGCGATGATCTTCTTCACTCCCGGCATGACCTTGGGCTTGGCGGCCTGGTTGCCGCCGGCGGCGCCCTTCGGTTGCTGGACCGCCACTTCCACCGAGACCGGTCCCACGCCTTCGATTTTCCGGAGGACCTCCTCGGAGGCGGTCTTGATCTTCAACGGCACGGTTCCATCTGAGGTGGTGACGCTGATCCGGACCGATACCGACCCGTCCCGGACGGAGATATTTTCGACCAGGCCAAATGAAACAATGTCGCGACTGAAGCCCGGGTATTTCACGGCTTTCAGGGCGCTCCGGATGAGTTCTTCATTAATCATTAGATCTTCTTGTTGGGGGGAAACTGCTTGAAGTATTCACGAAAGCATATTCCGTCATCTTGGCAATCAACCGGCTTCGATTCACATCATTCAAGGTAAGCTATGCGCAAGATGAATTTCCGATTTTTCACCATTTCCCTGATGCTCCTCGGCCTGGCAGTTCCGGGCCTACTTCCGGCCCAGAATCCAATCGACCTGGGCGGCGTCGTCGGATCCGCCGGGGTCCGTACCCGCAGCATCCAGGTCAGCGGCCAGCCCGCTGCGCTGACCAACATGGCCATGCGCCTGTTCGACCTGCACGGCGGCTTTGAGCGGGTGGCGGAGCGGGCCGATTTCAATTTCCGCTTCACGGCGGCTGGCAGCAACGGGGTGGCCCTGACCATTTCCTCGGGAGGCAAGACCCTTTGGGAAGGCAGCTTCCAGGGAGCCACCCAGCGGGACGCCCTCTACGCCGCCGCAGATGCCGCCGTCAACAAGACCCTCGGCACCCCCGGCTTTTTCCAGACCCAGCTGGCCTTGATCTCCGACCGGACGGGAAATTCCGAGGTCTATGTTTCGGATATCCTCTTCCAGGGCGTCCGGCAGCTGACCCGGGACCGCTCCCAGTGCCTGTCGCCAAACCTGTCCCCCGACGGGCGGACCCTCCTTTACACCAGTTACCATGGAACAGGCTTTCCGGACATTTACCGGATCAACCTGTCCAGCGGCCAGCGGACCACTTTTGCCGGTTTCAAGGGCACCAATACCGGGGCCACCTACTCCCCCGACGGCCGCCAGGTGGCGATGATCCTCAGCGGATCCGGCAATTCCGAGATTTATCTCAGCAATGCCGACGGCAAGCAGCTGCGCCGGCTGACTCGCTCCTCCAGCCTGGAGGCGGATCCCACCTGGTCCCCCGACGGCCGCCGCCTGGCCTTCACCTCGGACCAGATGGGCGGTCCCCAGATTTTCACCATGGACTCCCAGGGACGTTCCGTGACCCGGGTCCGGACCGATGTCAGCCGCAATTGCTCGGAGCCATCCTGGAACCCCGCCGATTCGAGCCAGATCGCCTTCACGGCGGCGGTGGCCGGCGAATTCGAGGTGGCGGTCTATTCCTTCACCGAGGGGCGCAGCCGGATCCTCACCCAGGGCTCCGGTGATGCGGTTCATCCGGCCTGGCTCAACGACGGCCGCCACTTGATATATACCGAGCGGACCTCGACCTACTCGCGCCTGATGATTCTCGACACCCTGACCGGGAAGCGCATCCGCCTGAGTCCGGTCGAGCTGCGCAACGCCCGGGAAGCCTGCCCGGTATACCTGCCGCGCTGAGCGGACAGCGCCTGTCATTCGCGGTTTGGAAAACAAATCGAGTCGGCCACCCGGGCCCGCTCAGCGGAGCCGCAGAGGGCCTCCACCAGGGCCAGGGCAAAGTGGGTGGCCGTGCCGGCCCCCTGGGAGGTGATGAGCCGTCCATCCATGACGACCACCCGGTCCGGGATGCGTTCGGGCAGTTTCTCACGGGTTCCGGGAAAAGAGGTGAAATTGCGCCCGGCCAGGATTCCCTCCTTGTCCAGGACCACGGGTCCGGCACAGATGGAACCGATCCATTTGTCCGCATCCGCCTGCTCTTTCAACAGGCTCAGCAAGGCTTCGTGCCCGAGAAGGTCGGCGTGCCCCGGACCGCCGGGAAGGACGACCAGGTCTACGGGTTGATTCCGGCAGTCGGCCAGGGTTTTGTCGGCGACCAGGCGGATTCCGTTGCGCCCTTCAATTTCACGGTTGTCAAGGGCGGCGGCCACGGTGACGTCGACACCGGCCCGGCGCAGCAGATCGATGGGAGCCGTGGCTTCCATTTCCTCCACCCCGTCGAAGATAAGGACCATTGCGGTGGGTTTATTCATGGTGGGAAGGGTTTATGGGTTTGCGATTAATTCGAGAAATCGGGTCAGGCTATTGTAATAGACTTCCGGGAATTTCTCAATGATGTCGCTGTGTCCGCCATCCCCGATCCAGGTGAAGGTCTTGGGTTCCGGGGCCTCCTGGTAAAGGCGGAGACCGTGTGAAAAGGGCACCACCGGGTCATCCGCTCCATGCATGACCAGCACCGGGCACTGGATGGACCGGATCTCGGCCTGGTTGTTGAAAACATCCCATGGGAGGACGGAGGCACCGATTCCCACCCGGAAAATGCTGGTAAAACAGCCTTCCAGGATCAGTCCGGCGGCCTGGTGCCGGACCGCCAGCCGGATGGCTGGACCGCCCCCGAGGGAGCGTCCGTAGAGGATGACTTGTTCAGGCCGGAACCCGAATTCCGACGGTATCGCCTCCCAGATTAATTCCGCGATCTGCTGGACCCGCCTCTCGGTGGACCTTCCATCGCTGGTCCCGTAGCCGGGGTAGTCCCAGGACAGGACGCTGAAGCCCATCTGCTGCAGGAACTTGAGCCTTGGCAGGACGGACTGCAGGTCCTCCCCGTTGCCATGGTGATAATAGACCAGGTAGGAGCTGCCCGGAGTGGGCAGGTAGACCATGGAAACCGCGTCGCCCGCCTCGTTGTAGCGAAACTTCAGGATGTCCGGGGAATCCCGGTACCCGCTGGGCGGAGCCGGGAAAACCCGGCCGTTGGTAAAGAGGGCGGCGTAGAGGCACAACCCAAGATAACCGGCCACGGGTAACAGCAGAAAAATCATGATCAATCGTCTTCGGTTGTTTGCGGGCATCTCCAACCAACAACAATCTTCTGCCGGAGCTGCTGCCAAATCAATTCTGGAGCGAGTTTTGTGCGATTGACTTACATTCCTCCAACTTCTCTCATTTGCCGCATGGATCCCGTCCGCCTCCACG
>ENA-ORCW01000726-ORCW01000726.1-marine-metagenome-genome-assembly--contig:-NODE-726-length-13119-cov-2.686014_pt1 | contig 13119 bp, 8 predicted proteins | sample MGYA00237784_ERZ508517 | MGnify/ENA primary metagenome ERZ508517 (study PRJEB26187, sample SAMN06268979) | marine metagenome | isolation source: Tt ae E1 feedstock associated aerobic enrichment on... | reverse complement strand
TGTACCCGGTTCTCCTGCCAGAGCCGGTTGGCTTCCTGCAGGGCTTCCGGATCCAGGGCAAAGAGAAGAAGGCCGCTGGTCGGCTTGTCCAGCCGGTGGCATGGATAAACGGTCCGGCCCAGCTGGTCCCGGAGCAACTGGAGGCAGAAGACGGTCTCCCCGCGGTCCATGGGCGAACGGTGGACCAGCATTCCGGCCGGCTTGTGGACGGCCACGTAGCGGTCATCCTGATACAGGATGGGTAAATCCGTCTCTCCTTCCGGGCCCGCGTCCATGACTTTGCCATTACACGGGCGGAATTCCCGGGGACAACGCAAATCCGCCGTCTTCATTTCCGGCCCAGGAGGACCACGGAGGCGAGAATGAGCGCCGTCCCCAGGAGGCGGAGAGGGGTCAGCGGCTCGGCAAAGAGCAGCGTCCCGACAACCATCGGGGCAACGATGCCGCTGGTGCCGAGAATGGCCACCCGGGCCGATCCGACCAGGCTGACCGCCTTGTGCATGGCCAGGGTCGGCAGGACCGTGCAGAAGATGGCAATGGCCAGCCCGATGAGAATGAGTCCAGGATTAAGCGGCACGGCCCCCTCCCCTCCGGCCAGCAGGCTGTGCAGGATGATGGCCAGGAAGGAGATGCGGGTCGAATAGGAGGCGAAGAAGCGCGAACCGACCTTCTTCACGTAATGGCTGCTGAAGTAGAGGTAGATGGCAAAACTCAGGGAGGACCCGAGGACCAGGGCGGCCCCCAGCAAGACGTCGCCGGACCGGGTCAGGTGCTCGTCCCAATAGACCATGGCCAGGCCCAGGTAGGCCAGGCCGAGGGCGGCCAGCTCGCGTCCCGTGGGCCGGGTCCGCTGGACCAGGCTGCGGATGACGACCACGAAACTCGGGTACAGGTAGAGCAGCAGCCGCTCCATGCTGGAGGTCAGGTAGGCGATGCCGTGGAAATCGAGGGTGCTGGCCAGGTAATAGCCGACCAGGCCGAGGCAGGACATCCCGAGGTAGTCGCGGGAGGTGGGGCGCTGCCCCTTTCCCCGCCACAACTCATTCAGGGCGATGGCCGCGAAGAACGGCAGGGCTGCGGCCATGCGCAGCCCGAGCACCTGCATCGGGGCGGCGCCCTGGGCATAGGCCAGCTTGACCAGCAGCACCTTGGAGGAAAAGAGGTTGGCTGCGGTCACGGCGAGAATCAGTCCGTGTCGGTTGTCTTGATGGGCTTCCATGGCAAACAGTAAGGGCCCCGTCCGGCGTGGATCGGGGCCCTTTGAAAGCATCGAAGGCTGGTTGGCCTTCCTAAGGGGTCCGTCTCCAACACGCGGTCCGCCGGCTCCAGACCAGATCAAGGAGTGAGGCGAGCAGGCGGATCGCTTTGCCGTTGACGGAAATGCTCATGCCATTGGTCATGACAGAGCGGTATCGAGTCGTCAAGCACAGGAGAATCCGCCTTGGTGCCCGCGCTTGACCGGTTCAAGCGGTTCACCTAATTTCCGCCCATGAACTACCGTTTCCTGATTGCCGCCCTCCCCCTGTTAGCCCTCGCCGGATGCCAGTCGGCCTACTACGCCACAATGGAGCAGTTCGGCGTCGAAAAGCGGGACATCCTGGTCGACCGGGTGGAGGATGCCCGGGACGCCCAACAGGATACCAAGGAGGAATTCCGGGATGCCCTCGATCAATTCACCTCCCTGATGAATTATGACGGCGGCGACCTGGAGAAGGTCTACAACAAGCTGAATGCCCAGTTTGAGAGCAGCGAGAAGGCGGCCGGGGATGTCCACGACCGGATCCGCGAGATTGAGCGGGTCTCCTCGGACCTCTTCGATGAGTGGAACAAGGAGCTGGAGCAGTACAGCAACATGGAACTGAAGCGGAAGAGCCGTGACTCGCTGCGGGCCACCGAGGCCAGCTACCTGGCCATGATGCGCAAGATGCGGGCCGCCGAGGACAGCATGTACCCGGTGCTGGACCTCTTCCGGGACCAGGTGCTCTTTCTCAAGCATAACCTCAACGCCCGCGCCATCGCCTCCCTGGACACCGAGACCGCGGCCATCGAGGAGGAGGTCCGCAAGCTGATCGAGGACATGGAAGCCTCCATCGCCGAGGCCGACGCCTTTATCGCCTCCATGCGTTGAGTGGATCCCCCCGTCGCCGCCTGTAAAGGGATCGTCAGCTTTTCCAGCGCCTGCCCTGCTGGTTGACAAGCGGCATAGCATTACCTAAATCCCTCTTTACCAACAAACCGGAGAACTGGAGAACGCCCTATGACACTACTTGGATTTATCCTTCAGATCGGCACCGCGGCCTACATGGTTTACCTCGGGTACACCGTCCAGTACCAGGACTACTATATTTTCCTGGCCGCCCCGCTGGTCATGATGCTGGGCCAGTGGATGCGCCGGCTTTCCAGCCGCTCCAACACCCGCCGGCACAGCAAGAGCTTTTTCCAGATAATCGGCGACCTGATCAGCGGCTATATCGTCGGCCTGGTGGCGGTGGCGGTATTCTTCGCCATCGGGTACGCCACGATGCATGTCCTCGACAAGCGTCCGCCTCCGGGCACCGGGGCGATGTAGTCCGCCAAGGTTGAATCAGCCTGTAAGGTCCTATTGGTCCCGTCCGGGGAAGGTCAGCTCGGCGATGGCCGACTTGTCCAACTGGCCCTTGCCCGATTCCACCAGTTTCCGGTACTGCGCCAGGGTGGCCCGGGCCAGCGGCAGCTGAAGCCCCTCTGCCCGCGCCATGTCGAGGGCGATACCGGAATCCTTGGCGGCGTGCTCGGCCGAGAAATAGCAGTCATGGTCCCTGGCGATCATGTCGGCGGCATCGGTCTCGAGGACACGCGAGTTGGCTCCCGTCTGGCTGAAGATATTGCAGAGCATTTCCAGGTCCAGCCCGAGGGCCTGCCCCAGCCCGAGGCCCTCCGCGAGGGCGGCCGTGTTGATGTTCATGACCATGTTGACGAGGGCCTTCACCTGCGCCGCCTTGCCGGTCGTCCCGACGTAATGGAGGGCCTTGCTGAGACTTTCCAGAAGCTCCCGATGAGCCGCGAAGACCTCTGGCTGGCCGGCGATGATCAGGAACAATTCCCCGTTGCGGGCCTGCGGGATGCTGGAAGCCATGCAGGCCTCGAGAGTGCTGGCCCCCGATTCGGCGGCCGCCTTCTCGACCTTGAGGTGGATCTCCGGACTCAGGGTGGCACAATTGATGAAGGATTTGCCGGAAGCTTCCTGGAGCAGGTTGTTGTCGCCGAAGAAGATGGATTCCATCGCGGCGTCGTCGGTGACCACCGTCAGGATAATGTCACTGGTGGCAGTGACCACGGCGGGCAGCTCGTGGGTTACATCCGGTCGGATGTCGAAAACGCTGCTGATGGTGTAACCCTTGTCCTTGAGGCAGCGGGCCATGTTGGCCCCCATACGGCCCAGGCCGACGATCCCGATTTTCTTCGCTTGCATGCCCTTGCAATGGGTTCACCCGGGGCCGGTTGTCAAGATCTAGTGGGAGCTTCCCTTGATCATGATTTCCGCTCGCATCTAATGATTCAGACAATATTCCTGCCGTCATGCCCCGGTATTCTGCTGCTGGTTTTCTGAGGAAAACTCGAGGTCTAGTCCCCGCTATTGGAAGGCATCCAATGGTCGGGATTCTGCTTCCCGTCCTGGTCCTGCTTCTGGTCTTGTTCCGCCTGGATTGGACCGATGAGACGTTTGCCGAACCGGCACGGGGCCCGGCGGAGGCGACGAAGCTCCACGGCAAATCCGGAGATGGTAATGATTCAGGTTCCGGGCCCACCGTGAAACCGGCAGCAGCATGGGTCCATTCCCCGGAACGCTCCTCCTCCGGACCGGCCGATGGTCCGGTCCTGGCTGACCGGGAAGAATTGAAATATCCGGTTTTGGTTTCGCAAGCGGAAGGGCATACGGAAGCCTATGCAGCGCGGCACGCCATCGTGCGGTTCAGGGATTTGCCGGACCGCAGGATCCATTCCGAGCTCCGGTCCCTTGGGTTTGTCGTGACCGCGGAGGCGGGTTCCCGGAGAGCCCTTGTTGGCTGGCGCTCGGAGGATCCGGCGCGGGACCATGCGGAAAGGCTGACCCTGCTTCGTGGTCTCTCCTTTGTGGAGTTGGCCGAGCCGGATTTTGTGGTGGGCAAGTACCAGGAAAGCACCCCGGCTGACGACCTGGCCGTCTGGGCTTCCGACCTTCCCCTGTCCTATCTGGATGAAAATGGCATCCGGAGCGACGGCGTTGTCGTGGCGGTCCTCGATACCGGCATCAACACCAACCATGAGGATCTGCAGGGCGTCGCTTATCTGAATCCTGCCGAAACGGCCAACGGCAAGGATTCCGACGGAAACGGATACATTGACGACCTGTACGGATACGACTTTGTCGACCTGGACAATTCCCCCATGGACGAGGACGGGCACGGCACGGCCATTGCCGGAGCCATTGGCGCCACCGGCAACAATGGCAAGGGGATCTACGGTCTGGCCCAGGGCGTCAGGATCCTCAATGTCCGGGTCCTCAACGAGGAGGGCATCGGCTTCACCTCGGATGTGGTCCGCGGGATCGAGTACGCCACTTCATTCGACTGCCCGGTCATGAACTGCAGCTGGGGGAGCTTCTCCTATTCCACCGAGCTGCTGCGGGCCATTCGGGAATACACCGAACAGGGCGGCATCCTTGTCGCGGCGGCCGGCAACAACGGCCTGGACATGAGCCTTTCCGGAAACCGGGTTTACCCGGCCTGCTACCTCCTGGAAGGCATCCTTTCCATTGGCAGCACCCACTACTCCAGTTCCATCGCTTCCTTCAGCAATCGTTCGGAGAAGTACGTGGACTGGGTTTTCGACGGGACTTCCCTGAACCTGCCAGCGCTTGGCGACACGGAATACCGGCCTGTCTCCGGCACTTCCTTCTCCGCCGCCATCATGAGCGCCTACCTGGCCCTGGCCCGGGCCGGGTATCCGGAAAGGCCCTGGCCGGATATACTGGACGACATGCAGCGGGCAACAGAACCTGTCTCCGGATTCAAGGGGCATGTCGCCGTATATGGCAATTTCAGGTATCCCTGGTTCCATGAACGGAGCTTCTTCCAGCCGCCGGTCCTCGGAATCCAGTCCGCTCCCGCGGATTACGTTTACGGCCAGCCGGTCCAGTTGACCCTGACCGGCTTGAACCAGCATGCCGGCGACTGGGAATGGTACCTGGATCCGGAACACACCGTCCTGGGGACCAACGTGAAATCCATCACCGTCGACGCGCATCCGGAGACCCTGCAGCAGGGAATCCATGTCCGCTTCACTTCCTATTACGGCGAATCCGACTTCGGCCCCTACTTCCTGCACCCGGTGGCCGAGGACCTGCAGCTGAAGCCGGAGTTCCAGGACAGCTACACCTTTGCCCTCGGCGACCCGGTGGCTATCGAGGCGGCGGTTACCGGCCTGCAGCCGATTGGCATCAACTGGTACCGCAGCGACGGGACCCTGGTGGACAGCGGCAGCACCCTTGAGATCCCCGATTTCAGCCCCTACCATGAAGGGGGCTACTACTTCGTGGCGGAGAATTCCATCGGCTCCCTGAAGAGCCCTCCAATCCGCCTGGATCTCGCTGCCTTCAACCTCGTCAAGGCTTCATTCGGCGAGAGCAACTACGGCTTGATCGAATGCTACGGAAACGGGGTTTACCTCTCCCGCGGTTCAAAAAAGGACCGCTTCTCCATCTCCGCGGACGGTATTCACTGGCGGGACACCCCCTCCACCGGGCGATCCGATGTGTGGATGCCGGTCTTCTTCAAGGGATGGTTCTATTCCTATGACAAGAAGGAGGTCTTCCGTTCGCGCGACGGCATGACCTGGGAAAGCGTGCCCATCCCGTATCCACTCAGCGGATACTTCAGGATGTATGCCGCGGGCGACTTCCTGATCCTGGCAGACTACGAGAACGGGGTCGGCACCCGGGACGGCACCCATTGGGATCCCTGCCCAGCCTACCAGCATGCTGGCGGTTATTATTACATGAAGGACGAGACCGGATGGAGCCAGTATTCCCCGGACACGGTGGTCTGGAATCCCGTCCAAGGCACCGCCCCGGACGGGAGCCCGGTCCTACAGCTGCTCAAGATCCAATACGCCGGGGGCCTCTACATCGCCGGCGCCGGGAGCCATATGTACGAATCCACCGACGGGATCAACTGGATCCAGATCCCGGACCAGGGTTGGACGGAATCCAAATTCATGGTCTACCGGGACGGGAAGCACTACCTGTACGCCTCCTCCAGTTTGCTGATCCGGGATGCGAGCGGCAACTACTCCTCCCTTAGCCTCAGCATGCTTAATTTCACCATCAGTGTGCAGCAACTCCCCACGGGTCACCTGGTCTTCTACCACAACAGCCAGCTCGAGGGGACATCGGTGTACTTTGAACCTGTCGAGCTGACGGGCAACATCCGCTTTGTCGATTGGCCGGATGTCTCGGATACGGAACTGGTCCTGGGGGACGGGCTGGAGGTCGATTTTGGCATTCCCGAATCGGAAATCGACTCCATCCAGTTCTATCTCGACGGGTACCCGGTTGAACGACGCACCGAGCCCCCCTTCTACGAGCCGTGGTATCCGGACTGTGTGGGCGAGCTGGAGGCCTTCGCCGTCATTCGCGAGCAGTCGGGTAAAATCCACTACAGTGCCAACCTCTCACTGGAGGTGACGCTCCCCGAGGAGAGAATTCCGCTCCCGAGCCTCCATAGTGGATTTACAGTTGTGGGCCGGGGAGATCAACTGGGCCTGCTTTACCGGGAAGTCGATGAAAGCGGCGGATCGACGCAATACCGAAATGTCTGGCTGCCGGAGCTGGGCGGCGATGCGGAACCCGTCATTATTCCGGGAGGCGGCGGATTCATGCTCCGCGACAGCAAGGATGGCAGCGTCTATTTTGTCCAGTCCAGCACTACCGCCGCCACCATTCCGATCCACCACTTAAGCTCTGATGGTGGCATAACCACTGTTGAAGTGGACAATTCCCCATACCTCTACCAGATCAAGCTCTACGGGGATACCCTGTATGCCCTCCGCCGGTATTCCAGCACCGCCACGGAAGCCTGGATCTGCTCCTTCGACGGGGAGCGATTCAACGACCTTGCCGCAGTCCCCTATCCGGGAGGCTATTGTCCGTCCCCGGATGGGGATTGGTTGGATATCCCTGTTTCAAACGGCGAACTACATCGTGAAATCCGGGAATTGTTCCTGGTGGTCAGGGACAAGAAGACCATCCAGAGCCTGACCGATGGCCGCGAGTGGCCAAACCTGGACCGCTACCAGAATCCGGATCCCAGGAATGTTTTTGGCGATACTGTTTGGTTTCGCGAGAGTGGTTCCGACCGGACAAACGGAGTCCTTGTCGGCCTGGACGGCAACCGCGAGCCGTTCGAGCTGGGATACTATACCTTACCGGTGGACTTCGAGGATCCGGACGGCCACTACATGATGGGCTACACCTATTATCCGGATCACCACGCCCTGCTCTGGCCGCGCAACGAGGTTCTGGCCCAACCGGCGAAGCAAACTCCATGGGTCACCACCTCCGCCGAGGGGCTGGTCCTGAATGTGCCGGTTTCCCTGAGGCAGCTCTGTGTCGGCCCGCCCAATCCCCTCCCGGTCAGCTTTGACGTCTACCTCTCCACCGAGGTTGAACCGGAACTGGCCGGCTCGACCTATATTGGCAGACAGACCCAGTCACTGATGCTGACCCGCGGGGAAAATCACCAGGTGGTGGTCCGGGTTCCCCTCCCCGGCGACCTGGCCCCGGGCACCTACCAGGTGGGAGTGATGGTCAATCCGGAGGCCCGGGATTTCCCCGACCGGACACATAACAACCTGGCCTGGAAGGAATGGACGCGGGGAACTCAATCCAAAGTCAGCATCGGCACGTCCCCCTGGGGCGTCATCGCAATGTCACCTGAAGTGGAGTCCCCCGTCTTCGGAAGTGAGGCCAGCTTCAGCTTCACCGCCAATCCTGGCTTCAGCTTCAGCGGCTGGGCCGGCGACCTGTCCGGACGGGACAACCCGGCAATACGGCTGCTGCCCGGTAACCTTTCCGTACAGGCGGGAGCCCTTCCCTCCGAGCTGGCCGTCCTTCTGCCGGATGCTGAGTACCGTGGCCCGGGCGGCTGGCACGAATCCGCGGAACTTGGCTGGTTTGATTCCGGCCGTTACCCATGGTTGCTGCACGACGGCCTGGGACAGGTCCACGCGGATGTTCTTGCCGGGACCACCGCATTACTGGTCCACGACAATAAACTGGGCTGGTTGTACCTTGAGCCGGCCGTATTCCCGTGGCTTTACCATTTCAACAGCAGCACCTGGATCCATTACTCGGAAGGAACGGAAAACCCGCGCTGGTTTTACGATCCGGCGACCGGGGAATGGATCCCACGCTGAGTGGATAAGGTTTTACAGCAGGAAATTTTCCCCGCAAACTTGTGGCGAGTTGCAAATTTCCGCTGGATAATCAAGCCACACCTCTTCCGACGAATGAACCCTGCCGCCCTCCGTCTTCTGGTCCTCCTCCTGCCATTGGCCCTTCCCTTTATGGTTAGCTCCGCACCACAAAACAATCCCGAAGCCCGACACCCCGTGAATCCCGCTGCCTCCCGGGAGGCACGCCAGCTGCTGGAACTGGTCTACTCCGTTTCCGGCCACAAGGTCCTCTCCGGCCAGCACAACTACCCCAGCAAGATCGACGGCTACTCCCGCATGATAGCGGAGGAACAAAAAGCCTGGCCGGCCATCTTCGGGCAGGACTTCGGATTCAGTCCCCGCGGGACCCTCGACGACTATACCCTGCGGCAGGAGATCATCAATACCTGCATCGAGCAACACAAGGCCGGCGCCATCATTACCCTGATGTGGCACGCCGTGCGCCCTGTCGAGGACGAGCCGGTGACGTTCAAGGAAAGCGTCCAGGGGGAGCTGACGGACCGGCAATGGAAGGACCTTGTCACGCCCGGGACGGAAATCCACGAGCGCTGGAAGGCCCAGGTTGATGTCGTGGCCTGGCACCTGCGTCAACTGCAGGACGAGAACATCCCGGTTCTCTGGCGCCCCTACCACGAGATGAACGGCGGCTGGTTCTGGTGGGGCCACAAGGAGGGCCCGGAGGGATACGTGAAACTGTGGCGGATGCTCTACGACCGTCTGGTCAACTTTCATCACCTCGACAACCTGCTCTGGGTCTGGAATGCCAACGAACTGGGCATCGGCAAGAAGGCCTACGATTTGTATTTTCCCGGTCATGACGTGGTCGATATCCTGGCCACTGACGTCTATCACGGAAAATACGCCAAAAAGGACTACACCTCCCTGCTCAAGCTGGCCGATGGCAAGCCCGTCGCCATAGGGGAATGCGGTCCGCTCCCGACCGCGGAGCTGTTCGGGAAGCAGCCGCAGTGGGCCTGGTTCATGGCCTGGTCGGAATTTCCCTGGGACCATAATACCCGGGAGGACCGCGACGCCGTCTACGCGATACCGCGTCTCCTGACTCGCGAGGATGCGCCCTACGACTGGTAGTCCCGTGGGGGCTTACCGCCAAAGGGCTTGAAAACAGGCCCCGGATTTGTCATAAAAGCCGTTCATCTCTCTTTTGCGGAGGAGCCGGCTGCAACCCCCCGGTGCAGCACTGCGTTCGATGTCCGCATCCACCTGAACCTGTCTCAAAATTGCCATGATCATGAATGAACGAATCCTTTTAGCCACCCTCTCCCTATGCCTGACCCTGCCGGCCCAGGCGGCCCTGAACAATGCCGAAGAAATCCTTGAAGCCATGATGGACAAGCGCCAGGAGCTCTGGAGCGACCTGGGTCCACGGAAAGAGGGCCTGATTATCTGCAAGACCGTCATGGACAACAAGACGGTCGCCTACATGGAACCGGTCAAAAGCGAACATGCCTGGGTCATGCGGCAGGTCCCCCCGCAGGAAATGCAGATGCGCATCGAGGCGGATGAAGGCATGACTCCCGAAAGAAAGCGGGCTTTCGCCGAGGGATACGTGGAGGGCATGGAAATGCTGGTGGAAGGCCTGCGCAGTGAGTTGGGAAGTAATCCCGAGATCGATGGCGCTTTATTCATGGGCATGATGGGCCTCGATTCGTTCATGGACGCGGCTGCGCCTTCGCAAGCCGATATAGCACGCATGAAGGCGGCGGAGGCCGCCAACAAGCAGGACATGGTCATGGACTACGCCCAGTTTATGGGCACAGCCAGGCTGGTTGGCCGCGAAACCGTGGAAGGCCGCGAGGCCTATCACCTGCGCTCCACCGATGCCGGGGACGAGGTTCAGCAAAACGGGGACATCAGGTTCACCCCGAAATCGGCGGACCTCTGGATCGACGTTGAGGAACTGGTCGAGCTGAAGATGAAAGTCGTCGGCGATGTCGAGGGAAACGGCCAGGAGCGCGAAATGTTCTTCGAGCTGGTCAACTCGGACTTCGACCACGTGGGCGACCTCTTTGAGCCGAGGCGCCAGGTGATGCGCATGGGCGGCGTGCTGAGCCCGCAGGAGGAAGCCCAGCTTGAGGAGGCCCAGGCCCAGATGGCCGAGGTCCGTGCGCAGATGGACGCCCTTCCCCCGGCCCAGAAGGCCATGATGGAGCGCATGATGGGCGACAAGCTTAAGATGCTCGAGAACATGGCCCAGACCGGCGGCATCGAGACGGAGACCCGGGTTGTGGACTGGATGATCGGCGGGACCCAGGATTATGCCCGCCTCTTTCTGGAGTGCGCCGCCGGGGTGCCGTTGGATCCTTCGGCGTGGGAGTGAAAGCGGGACAGCCTGTTCAAAGTCAAATTAAGCCTGGAAAATGCATGGCCACGGACCCGGGACAGTAAAACTCCCGGGCGGCGCCTGACACCGTATATAGGATGCCAAGTGCTCCATCCCGGGAGTTTGTCTGCCCTCCTGGACGGACAAGTTTTGAGTTGATTAATCCTCCGCCGCCGTGACGCACAGGTCCGGCAGCTTCTTCAGGATGTAGATTTCCTTTTTGACGCTGCTGCTATCCATGTCGCCAAAGACTTCACCCGCCTTGTCCTCCCCGTGGACCCGGACCATGAGGTCCCAGACACTTTCATCCGGACCGGCCAATTCGGCATAGCTGGAGGCGGGAATGGCAATGGTGGCAACCTCCCTGTCTCCGCCGGCAAAGTTGGTATGGAAGCTGTAGTGGACCGGGTGTTCCTCTTCCATCATGGTCTTGTGTACCTGCATGAAGCTGTCTTTCAGCTTCCACTGCTGGCCCGGCTTAACGAGGAAATCCATGATCATGACGTAGTCGTTGGCTGTTCCCTCGGGCCAGTTGGTGCAGTCCCAGTGCAGCATGCTGATCAGGTTGGTGATCTTGGAGATGTAAGGCATCACGTCCTCCCGCCATTTCTCGGAGCCCTTGTCGAGAAACTCCTGATAGGCATCGAAATCCTCCAGGTTGTGCCCGAAGGAAACAATCTCGAAATTGGTCAGGCCTTCCCCGACCACAACCTGATAGACATCCCATGACCAGGGATCGCCGTGGTCTTCCCGCCATTCCGCGTGGTCCTTGATGGCCTCATAGAGTTCATCAATCTTGTCGGGGTACCCTTCCACGATGTAGACCATGCCGAAGTTGTTCTCCATTTCCTGGGCCGATAGGCCGGGAAGTATCCATCCGAGGCACAGGGTTAGCATAATACCGAAAACCCAGTTTCGCTTATTCATTTTGTTCTCCTGTTTATGAGTTGAGTATGCTGCGGGGGACAACTCGCCTCACGGGCACATCCGTTCTATTGAGAGAGATCGCTAAATGGGATGCCCTTCGGGTTGTTACGATCCAAACAACTTTCCCTGCCCTGTCAAAGGTTTTTCCAGATCAACAGGTTATGAACCAGCCCCCGCCCCCCTGGACCGGTTTTCGCCACCGGGTGCATGGTGTCCCCAGCTACTCCAATCCCCGGCATTTTGTCCTGGCCGAGTGGGAACTGTTTCCTCTGTTGTGACGGCAGCCCCTATGGCTGTCGGTCGACCCTGATAAAACAGGGAGCCTGAGCAGAAATTTCCAATGAGAGCACTTCAATGGACTCCGCCGTCATGGGATTGGGAAGGATGCTTCCCTCCAGGGTCAGTTGGGCGGTCGACCAGTTGACCAGGTCGCTGCTGACCCGGACGTGATAGGTCAGATCAGGGGCCACCGATAGGCTGACCTGATGCTGCGAGCCGTTTTGTGGATGGACCTGCAGCCCACCGGGATTATCGAACGGAACCGTATCGTCCCTGTCATCCAGGTCCCAGCCACCGGGAATCCCATCCTGGTCCTTGTCCACCAGGATGATGAAGCTGTCATCGCCGGCCGGCTCGAATGCGACCTCCACCGTATGGTCCGCCTGAATGTCCGGGAAAAAGACCGTCTGGAGACGACCCCGGTCGATGCCGTCGACCCTCACGTTGCGGATCCGGTAGCCCGCGTCTGCCACAACGGCCACCGCGCGGTCCATCCCGGCGGGAGTTGGAAAGGTTCCCGCCGGGCGGGTCTTACCTCCTGCGTTAGTGGTCACGGAAACCAAAGGCAGGTAGCCCTCCGTCTCGAAGGTGATGTTCTCGGTAGTATTGGGATCGATGTCGAAGTAGGTGGCATGGTTTTCGGGCGTGATCAGCACGTTGCCGGCCACCATGTTGACAAAGCGGATGTTCCGGATCATGGCCTTGGCCCCGTTGTACGCGAAGCCGCGAATCGGCTGCCTGAAGATCTGCCCGTTGGGCGTGCGGAAATCCGACTCCAGGATGATGTTCCGGAAGGTGAAGTTCTCGATCAGGCCGGGGTTTTGGGGATCGAATGATTCGTTGCTGTTACGCTCGATGGTCATGTGCAGGAGGATGCCCATGTCGTCCTCGCAGTACAGGTTCTGGATCAGGTCGTCAGTCAGGTGTACTCCCTGTTCCAGTACGGAACCGATGACCCCGACGTTCCGCTTGTCGGCGGCGCCGTGCCATTCGCCGTTGATGAAGTAGATATTCTCGTACGTGGTGTGCCCGTCCCCGAGGTTGTTCCAGCCCAGCTGGCCGAAGGCCCCGTTGCGCGGGGGCCAGATGACGCTGTTCCG
>ENA-ORCW01000725-ORCW01000725.1-marine-metagenome-genome-assembly--contig:-NODE-725-length-13124-cov-3.808002_pt1 | contig 13124 bp, 9 predicted proteins | sample MGYA00237784_ERZ508517 | MGnify/ENA primary metagenome ERZ508517 (study PRJEB26187, sample SAMN06268979) | marine metagenome | isolation source: Tt ae E1 feedstock associated aerobic enrichment on... | reverse complement strand
GACAGCTCGCCGACCTTCGTCCCCTCGTACTGCAGCACCAGCTGCTTCGTATCGGTGAACCTGCCGATGACCGTCGCCTCGACACCTTCCGACGCGCACAGGTCACGGAATTCGTCCCACTTCGCCGGCGGGACGGCCAGCACCATCCGCTCCTGGGCTTCGCTGATCCAGATCTCCGTGTATGACAGGCCGCTGTACTTCAGCGGGGCTTTCTCCAGCCAGACCTCGGCACCGGTCTCTTCCCCCATCTCGCCGACGGCACTGCTGAATCCACCGGCCCCGCAGTCGGTGATCGCGTGGAACAGCTCGCGGTCGCGGGCTTCGAGCAGCACGTCCATCACCATCTTCTCGGTGATCGGATTGCCGATCTGCACCGCCCCGCCGGACAGTTCCTCGCTCTCGTGCGTCAGCTCGGCTGAGGAGAACGTCGCGCCATGGATGCCGTCGCGCCCCGTTCGTCCGCCGACCGAAACGATGTAGTCCCCGGGATGGACTTCCTTCTCGCTCTTGCCGCGGGGAATCATCGCCACGTTGCCGCAGTAGACCAGCGGGTTCCCCAGGTAGCGTTCATCGAAGTAGACCGCTCCGTTGACGGTCGGAATCCCCATCCGGTTGCCGTAGTCCCGCACTCCCGAGACCACGCCCTGCATGACGGTCTTGGGATGCAGCACGCCGGGCGGCAGCGTGTCGTACGGCGTCTCGGGCGGAGCGAAGCAGAAGACGTCCGTATTGCAGACCGGACGGGCCCCCAGGCCGGTCCCCAGCGGATCGCGGATCACGCCCCCCAGGCCCGTGTTCGCCCCGCCGTACGGTTCCAGTGCGGACGGGTGATTGTGCGTCTCGACCTTGAAGCAGACGTCATTCTCGTCGTCGAAGGTGACGACGCCGGCATTGTCCTTGAAGACGCTGATGCACCAGTCATCCGCCCCGAGTTGCCGGCGGACCGTCTGCGTCGCCTCAAAGATCGTCTCCTTGAGCATGTTCTCGAACCGCCGCTCCCCCTTCTCGTCCCGATAGGCGATGCGGCCGGCCAGCGTCTTATGCGAACAGTGCTCACTCCACGTCTGGGCAATCGACTCCAGCTCGATGTCGGTCGGCTCGCGGCCCAGATCCTGAAAGTGCTGCCGGATCGTCTGCATCTCGGCCAGACTCAGATACAGCTGCCCTTCCCGGCTCAGCTGCATCAGTGCCTCGTCGTCCATCTCCCGCAGCGGGACGGTCACCAGTTCGAAGGCGTACTCGCTCCCCAGAGCCAGGCTTTCGAGCGGCAGCGGCCCGCGGATCACCTGCTCGATCGCGTCGTTCGCCAGCACCTTCGCGCATAGCCGGTCCACATCGGTCGCCGAGGCATCCGCGTTGATCCAGTACTTGCGGCAGGTGGCGACCCGCTCGACCTGCAGGCCCGCATCCGCCAGGGCCGACCGGGCCGTCTCGCCGACGTTGTCCGTCACCCCCGGCTTGTAGAGCACATTCAGCAGCAGGCCGTCCCGCCCGTTGGCCGTGGCCGGCAGCACGTTGACCCGGCAGTCCTCGACAACCGTATCCCCCAGGAGCCGCGCCACCGGACCGGCGGCCGTCGACTCATCCAGATCCCCCTCAACGAGATAGGACCGGGCTGAAGAAACCGACGTAATCGTCTGTGTCCCCAGCAGTTGCGCCTCGGCAACAATCCGCTGCCCTTCCTGATCCCGCTCTCCCGCGGCTGGATGAATCTCAACTTCCCAGAGCATGACTGTTGCCTCGAGCTGCCTTTGTCGTCGTCTGTCGAGGCCCGATGGTACAGAACCACCCCTGCCGAACGAAGCCTACCGGCCCGGCTGTCGACGAATTGACCGACGATCCCCCTGACGGCCGCTCTTCGGCATCGTCAATCGTTGGCCGCCCGCCGGCGACCGGCCTCCGTGCTCATGAACCGCGCGTGCGGCACCACACTGATCCGGGTCAGATCCAGTCGGTCCGCATCCCAGCAGCAGCCGATCGTCGGCTCCTCGGTCTGACCGCCATGCGTGTGATGGCGGCATGCCTCGCAGAGCAGCTCCAGAGCGTCGTCAGGAAGCTGGAACCACTTGCCCTGCTTACGTTTGATGAGCGCCGCCGCCCGCGGACCATGCTCCGGATCACGCCCATCGTCCCGTCGCTCGCAGTCGTGAAACACGGCAAACATCCGCACCACCAGCAGATTGGCCCCCGGCGTCTCCTGAGCCAGCGCGATCCCGTTCTGCTCCACCCGCTTCCAGTGACTCGGACCGTGAATCGAGTACGAGTCGAGCGCGAAGTTCTTCTTCGCCCGATTCCACAGCGCACGCAGGTCCACGTCCACGCCGTCCGGCCACTCGTGATCGCCCACCATCAGAAGATCTCCGGCATCCAGGGTTCAGGCCCGGCAAAAAGAGCGGTCGCGGTCTGAATCGCCTCGGCGGTCCCCTCGATCCACCCCATGCCGGCCAATGTCTGCGGCGGGAAGAAACCGGCAAACAGCGGCGCCAGCCCGCGGACGTGGCACGCCAGATCGCCCCGACCTCCTTCGCGAACCGTCCCCCGCCCGTCCGCCACCTCCAGTACGTAGCGTCCCTCGTTCTCCGGCAGCACGTCATCCTGAATCGACAGATGCAGCTCTCCCGAAACGGCCGGCGGATACCCCCGCTGTTCGAGTGCCTGTTTCACATCCACGATCCGCACCAGCCAGCGGAGCACCTGCACATCGGTGAACTTGCACTCGGCTGTCAGCCCCAGCAGCGGATCATTCGCCGGGCCGAACCAGCGGACCTTCTCCCCCACCGAGGCATGATCGGCCAGAAACGTCCAGAGTCGCCGGCCGGCCGCCGGACTCGCAGCCCACATGTCCCGGATCGACAGCGTCAGCGGAAACCGCTGCTCACACTCCTGAGTGAACACGACGAACCCCTCGGGCCGCTTCCGGTCCCCGATCAGATAGCGGTGCACCGGCGTCTTCGGATCCTTCAGCACGCGGTTCCACAGTCCGGCCGTCCGCTCGAGATTGCCATTGGTCAGCTGCGCCCGCTGCCTGCACAGATCCTGGAACGGCTCGGCCACCGGCTCATCAACCTGATGCACGTCGAGTTCGCGGCTCTCAACGCCGATCATCGACATCGGCAGCTCGTGCTGATTGCGGGTCCCCGCCTGCTCGAACCCGACCGCCCGGTACAGCGCCTGCGTCGACGCATAGAGCGAGGCGATCGGAATTCCGGTCTCCCGCAGTTCCCGCAGCGACGCGGTCATCAGCGTGCGGGCCGCCCCCTTGCGGCGGTACTCCGGCGCGATCCCGACCAGCGTCACACAGCAGCAGGGTACGCAACGGCCGCCAAACCACTGCCCGGCCTGATGCAGCCCCATCCCGCCAATCAGCCGTCCGTCGTGCCTCAGCCCCCGCAGATTCTCCCAGCCGATATTCTCACGGACCTCATCCCATCGCTCGTGAGGAATATTGAGTGTCTGGAACAGAACGTCCCGGAACCGGGTTGCTTCGTCTTCCTGCAGCGCGACCTGATACTCGAACATGTCGGAGCCCGTTTCGACCTGATGGAGCAGAGTTGATAGATCAACGGTTCAGTCGAGTCGATCGCGACGCGTCTTCCCGCGGGCCAGCAGCCGTCGCAGTTCGCCGTCGTCCCCGTCCGCAATCGACTGCTGAAATTCCTGGAGCCGATGAATCAGCAGATCGATCTCGGCACGAACAGGTTCGGCATTCTGCAGAAAGATTGCCGTCCACAGGTCCGGATCGCCGGCGGCAATCCGTGTCGTGTCTCGAAACCCCGTCGCCGCCAGCTCGAGCTCGCGCTCCGTCAGCAGTGACGCCAGAGCCGAGGCGACCACATGCGGCAGATGACTCGTCAGCGCCAGCGACCGGTCATGGGCGTGCGGCTCCATCTGCAGCGTCCGCATCCCCACGGCCTGCCAGAACGCGGTCGTCTGCTGAACCGCCGGACTCTCCGCCTGCACCGGGTCCGGCGTAATCACACACACCCGGTTCTCGAACAGATCCGCCGAGGCGTGCTCCCAGCCGCTCTTCTCCGAACCGGCCAGCGGATGCGCCCCGACAAACGTCACGCCATCCGGAAGTCCGCTGCACAACCGGCGGCAGATCGACTGCTTCACACTTCCGCCGTCGGTGATCAGCATCTCGCCACGGGCCTGAGCCGCAATCGCCCGGACATCAGCAACAATTCGATCCACCGGCGTACAGACGACGACGAGATCCGCATCGGCCGCAGCAGCAGGATCGATGGCACATTCGTCGATAATGCCCGCCTCCCGGGCCGGCTCCAGACGTTCCAGCCGGCGACCGATGCCGATCACACGGTCGGCCAGTCCCCGGGTCCGGACCGCCGCCGCCACCGAGCCACCAATCAGACCAACGCCGACGACAGCCAGCGTGTCGACATGAAATCCGGACTGTGTCTGGGGAGTGGACATGGTTCCGCCATTCTAGAACGGCCCTCCCTCCGATTCCACAGCCTCGACGAACCGCCCAGGAGCGGCTTGTGGTCGGTCCGGGGAGACGACAGAATTCAGACTGTCCAGCCTGCACGTCCCGCCCAGTTCCCATCGGAAAGACTCCGAATGAGCCGCGCCAAGAATGTCCTCGGCCGTGAACTCCAACCCTGCTCGATCGACCCCATGACCGGTTTCTACCGCGACGGATGCTGCAACACCGGCGAAGGAGACATCGGACTGCACATCGTCTGCGCACAGATGACGGAAGAGTTCCTCGAGTTTTCGACGTCCCGCGGCAACGACCTGGTCACGCCAAATCCGATGTTCGGATTCCCCGGTCTCAAACCGGGTGACCGCTGGTGCCTGTGCGCACAGCGATGGAAAGAGGCCTTCGCCGCCGGCGTCGCCCCACCCATCGTGCTCGAATCCACGCACATCTCGTCGCTCGAATTCGTCGACCTCGAAGATCTGCAGCGGCACGCCATCGACGCCGATGCCGACGAACTCTCCTGATCGGACTTACGCTTCTTCCAGCAGCGACGCGATCGGCGTCCCTTCGCAGATCGCGATCGGGCGGCCGATCGGCGTGTTGATCTCCTCGTCGCCGTCGACGCCCATCCGAGCCAGAATCGTCGCGTAAAGATCGGGGATCTCGACCGGGTCGGCCGGCTTGAGCGTCCGGTCCCGCACCTGGTCCTCGGGCGAGGTTTCGCCAATCACCAGCCCGCTCCGCAGGCCCCCGCCCCCCAGCACACACGAAAAGCCGAGCGGCCAGTGATCCCGGCCATCGAGCGGATTGATCTGCGGCGTCCGTCCGAACTCGCCGACGCACAGCACAACCGTCGAGTCGAGCAGATCCCGCTCCACGAGATCCTGCATCAGGGCCGCAAAGGCCGGGTCGAGAATCTCCGCCTGCGTTTTGTGCCCGTCGAAATTGTTCGCGTGCGTGTCGAACCCCTGCAGCACGACCTGAATCGACCTCACCCCCTGCTCCACCAGCCGCCGGGCCACCAGACAGCCCCGCCCGAAACGCGAATCGCCGTACCCTTCGACGATCTCCTGCGGCTCCTCGTCGATCTGAAACGCCTTGAGCTGTTCCGACGACATCATGAGCAGTGCCCGCTCGACCACATCTTCGTGGAGCGTCTGCTCGACAGCCCGCGCACGTCCTCTGCGAAACGCCGACGTGACGACATCCAGGTTCTGCAGACGCCGCTGCTGACGCTTCTCGCCCACGCGTGGCTGCATATTGCGGATGTTCCGCCCCGGATCGAAAATGCGGAAGGCGTCCCACTGATCGCCCAGGTAGCCACCCCGCGGCACGACAAATCCGTCGCCACTCGCCAGCGAGACGTGCTGGGGAATCTCCAGCTCCGGGTCCTGCAGCCGGTTTGCCAGCACCGCCCCCATCGCCGGGTGGACCACCGTCGGGTCCGGACGGTACCCGGTCTGCACGAAGTACGTCCCCCGTTCGTGGTCCCCTTCCTTCGACACCAGCGAGCGGATCACCGACAGATGATGCATCTGCTCGGCCATACGGGGAAACAGGTCGGCGATCTGCAGCCCCGGCACCGTCGTGTCGATCGCCTTCGTCGGCCCGCCGTACTTCGTCCCTGGATGCGGGTCCCACGTCTCGAGCTGACTCGGCCCGCCCGCCATCCACAGGATGATTACCGACCGCGGCCGTTCGCTTCCGCGCTGCGCAGCGGCCCGCAGATCGAGGGCCGGCAGCGTAAACGACACGCCCAGCCCCGCGGCCAGCCGCAGCACGTCCCGACGACTGACCGGTCTCTTCAGCGCGTTGTGCATGTCGGTCATCTCACGACTCCGTCGATCTATCCGGACCTAGTGATTCCACGAGAACTCCGGCGAATTGAACAGCGCCCAGAACAGATCCTGGACCGCCTGCCCTTCCCTCTGAGTTCCCAGCTGCGGCAGGAAGTGCTCCCGCTCCGGCTCCGTCGGCCGACGCGTCAGGCAGACGAGATAGCACGCATCCAGCGTCGCCTCCGGCGAACTCGCCAGAGCCGAGATCCGCCCCACCGACCCGAACGGATTCGGCTCGGTCAGTTCCGAGGCAAGCTGGCCGTTCATCCGCAGCAGCGCCTGCGGGATCGTCCCGACACGGTCGCTCAGCTCGTTCTCTCCCGGGTCGCCGAACTCGTCCACAAAGCCCTGCTCGCGGGCAAACCTCAGAAACCGCACGAACAGATGCGAGTTCCGGTCGATCGTCTTCACCGAAGCCGCCTGCAGCATCGCCCCGATCACCTGCTCCGGCCGCAGACGAACCAGCGGGAAGACCGCCCAGCTCCGTTCGAGATCCTCGAGCTCCGCTTCGCCGGCCGATTGGACATCCGACGCCAGCCGGAACGGGCGACTGGCCGCGATCACCTGCACGAGCCGTTTGATGCTGTAGTCATGCTGCCGGAAGTCCTCCCCCAGCATGTCCAGCAGCGCCAGCGATTCCGCCGTCACCGAATCATCCGGATCGGGCAGATCGTCCACCGGGCGATCCAGGGCGAACGGCCGCCCGAACATCAGCCCCCACACGCGGTTCACGATCGCCCGCTCGAACCGCCGGTTCTCCGGATGCGTCACCCACTCCGCCAGCCGCTGTCGCGGCGTTCCTTCCTCGCCAAGCCATTCGGGATGAAACGGGACCGCCGGCGGCACGACGCGCACTTCGTCGTACCGCGTGTCGTCGACGATGTACACCTGCTGTCGCGTACTCACCTTCAGCTCGCCGTTGTCCAGGTGAATGGCATATTGCGGCTGGAGCTCCTCCTCTTCGCTCTCGTCGCCATCCAGCAGAACCCACAGCTCCCCGTCCACCAGTGGCATCAGTTCCGCACGCGCACGAATGGAGTAGTCGTTCTCCCGGAACTCACCTCGAAGACGGTCCGAGACGTCCGTCCCCTTCAGATCTTCGAGGAACTCTGCCGGCAGCGTGAACGCGAACCGGTCGGCATCCTCTACCCCCACCAGCGACCGGCCAACCGGAACGTAGTGGGCCGTCAGCCCCTCGAACTGCGCCTGCGTCCAGTCATCAAACGGGTGATCGTGACACTGGGCACAATCCATCCGCTGACCGAGAAACGCCCGCACCGTCCGGGCCGTCAGCTTGTTCGGATCGAACTCGTCGTTCGCGATTGCCGCCGTGACGAAGTTCACCTCCCCCTTGCTGGTCCAGATCCCCTGCCCTGTGATCATCGCCCGCACGATCTCGTCGTAGGGAACATCGTCCTTGAGCTGCCGCCCCAGCCAGGCGTTGAACCGGTCCCGCCGGAAGATGATGAACTGCCCCTGCCCCACACCAACAAACGCCCGGGCGAGCCGCTCGGCGAAGTAGTCGGCAAAGCGGGGATCGTCGAGCATGGCGGCCGTCCACTGCTCAAGCCGGTCCGGACGGTCATCCGCCTCGAATCTCCGGATCTCCTCCAGCGACGGAATCGTCCCGTGCAGCGAGAGCGACAGCCTGCGGAGAATCGTCAGATCGTCCGCCATCCCGGCCGGTTCAACTCCATCCAACGTCCATCGTTCCGCGAACCAGTCGTTTACGCCGGCAACGGTCGTCTCCAGGTCCGAGGGAATACTCGCAGCCGGCACATCCAGCAGAATCGGATTGCGCACCGCCATCGCCGACAGCGCACCAACTCCCATCGCAACCAGCAGCGGCGTGATGATGTGTGCGGGCTTCACCAGCGGACTCCACGAGAATGCGACAGGACGGGAACGGGGACCGAACCGCTCCCTGCAGGCTATGATACCTTCAGACTCGGAGGGGCGTTTCAGGCAATCGACTGAAACCGGCCTCAATGCCGGCGGGGTAACCACTCCCGGCAGGTTCCCGGTCCTGTCGTCTCACCCTTTCCGTCCTCCGACGAGTTCCTGTCATGACGGACGTTGCCACGATCGAGCCCGCGACCGCCACCCCCTGGACCCTCAGCGAGCCGGAGACGGACGCGGAGCACTCACCGCCGTCGGAACCGGTCTCCCCTGCGGTCGCCTTCCGTCGGGAATGGAGCCGGCTGCCCCCCTTTCCCCGTCCGTGGCGACATCCGCTGCGGTCCATCGGGTGGATTGTCCGCACGCTGTTCGGTCTGGCCAGTCTGACGCTGCTGCTCGCCGTCGTCGCCGCCGTCCCCATCCTCAACTTCGCTGCCCTGGGATATCTGCTCGAAGCCGAAGGCCGCGTCGCCCGGACCGGCCGGTTGCGACGGGCGTTGCCATTGCTGAACCTCGCCCCGCGGATCGGCACGATCGCACTGGGAATCTGGATCTGCCTGCTTCCCCTGAGATTCATCGGCAGCATGACGTCGGATGCCGCCCTCATCGATCCCGGCTCCGCCATCGACGAACGGATGCGGGCCCTCGCCCTTGTCGCCTGGGCCATGCTGACAGTCCACATCTGCCTGGCACTGGCCCGCGGTGGCAGCCCGTCCTGCTTCCTGCGTCCGATCCGCAACGTCCGCTGGCTCCGCGGACGTCTGCGTGACGGAGACTACTTCGCCGTCGCTGCGACAAACATCAGACAGTTCATCCGGCAGCTGCGCATCCGGCACCACTTCTGGCTCGGACTGCGTGGATTCGTCGGCGCGTTCCTGTGGCTGCTGCCCCCCACCGCTCTGTATGCCGCCGTCGACCGCTCCGAGCCGGGGCCGATCATCGTCTCGATCCTCGGAGGCCTGGGTCTGGTGATCGTCTTCGGCTGGGTGCCGTTCCTGCAGGCCCACTTTGCCGCAACCGAGCGTTTCGGTGCCTTCCGCGAACTGAAGACCGTCCGCACACTCTTTCGCTACGCTCCCCTCTCCTGGCTGCTCGCCCTGGTGCTCGTCTACGTCCTGGCCCTGCCGCTCTACCTGTTCAAGGTACTGCTCCCGCCGCGGGACGCCATGTGGGGCATCACGCTGGTCTTTCTGGTCACCATCTTCCCGGCCCGCATGATGACCGGCTGGGCCTACGCTCAGGCGGTCCTCCGCAAACGCGACGACCGCCCCGCCCACTGGGTCTTCCGCTGGACCGCCCGGCTCGCGGCCGTTCCGCTGCTCGCTGCGTATGTGTTCATCCTGTACTTCACGCAGTTCATCGGCGCGCACGGCAAGGGTGTGCTGTACGAACACCACGCCTTCCTGCTTCCCTGGCCGGCGTTCCTCTCACTCGGCTCATGAACCGCTGGCAACACAGCAATCACGCGTCGAGGTACCGTCCCGCAAAGCCGTCGATATTCACCCCCACCCGTCCCGGCAGATACCGGCGGGCGACCTCGACCATCCGGTCCCGATACGCCAGCGTACACGCCCGGGGATCGACCGCCCGAATCGCCGCCGGCAGACCGGTCCGTTCCGTCCGCGCCCCATCGGATGAACCATCCCCCTGCACGTAGTGATCGATCACCACCGCATCGGCAACCTCCGCAATGCGAGCAAAGAACGCATCGGGATCATCTATCGGCAGCAGCGGCGAGACCGTCACCACGGTCCACAGCCCGGACTGCCGCATCGCCGCACACGCTTCGAACCGCCGGTCCACCGATGACGCCGGCGGCGGCAGCCCCGGCAGCGAGTCGCGATCCGATTCGATCGAGACGTGCACCCGCACCTCAGACGTTGAGGAGAGACGCTGAAGCAACGGGATCGCGTCCTGCACCCGATGTGAATGCGTCTGCAGAATCAGACGGTCCGGCGGAGAGTCGCACATCGCTTCGAGAACCGACCTCGTAATACCGTACCGGCTCTCCTGGGGTACGAACGGATCGGTCGAACTCGAAAGGAAGATCGAGAACGGCTCGCCGCGACGCTCTGCCCAGCGGCGTTCCCGTGCGACGTTGTCGCGGTAGCTGTCGGCGGCATTCGTACGGACTTCGAGAAACGAGCCCCACTCCCGCCCCCGCAGCACATGCCCGTTGTGCCGGACGTAGCAACCGACACCGCACAGAGCGTTGCCGAACGTGCATCCCCGGTACGGCTGCAGCGAATGCGAGGTGACCGTCCGCAGATACCCCGTCGTCCGTGTGAGAACGTTACGGATGGTCGTCTCGGTCACGTTAATCGGCATGAGGATCGACACGGGGAATCAGGTCGCTGACAGACACCCGGCAACAGCGTCGGTCACCCCATTGTACGCGATCATTGCCAGCAGAAGCCCCCCGGCCGGGGTGGCACGCCTGGAACGGAGCGAAGCGAAGTGACGGGCGTGGTCCGAAAGGCCTGAGGTTGCAGGGGTGGCGCCGGTCTTCAGACCGGCGCGGCGCAGCCGCAGGAGGTCACAGCCATCGGTCCCCGTTCTCCTGCCGCCTCGTGTCGCGTTGGGTGCCACTGCTGGCTTGCCCAGCAGTGCGAATGTCGTTCGACGCACATCCCTGCAACTCAGCACAAGCAACCCGGCACGGCCGGAGGCCGTGGCACACCGGCTCTCCTCTCTCCTCTCGACTCTCCCCTCTAAAACCCCCATGTCGTCATGAAGTAAATCTGACTCGCATCGTCCCGGGCCAGCGGCGTCTGATCGACCGCATCCCCGTACCAGAACCAGAAGTACCCCAGCTGCAGCTGCAGATTCGGATTGACCGCGTACGTCGCCACCAGGTCCAGTTCCTGTCCCAGGTCCTGCGGCGTGCCAGTCGGTCCCAGCGGAGCCCCGGCGACGTTGTAGATGAAGTCGTTGCCGCTCGCCTTGTCGAACCAGTGGACGGCTGCCAGCAGCGTCAGCTTGTCCGCCGGTTGCACGCTCACCTGCACGCTGTAATCGATGAGGTTCGAGCCATTGAAGTTGTCGATCAGGCCCCAGTAGGCGTGGCCCAGCGGATAGAGGGTCGAGACCGTGTTGATCTCCCCGTCCAACGGATCATCATCCCCCGAGCCCCACCAGAACACTCCCTTGACGGTCGGCTTCCACTTCACCGTATCGAACGTCACACCACCGATCGTCGAGATGAAGCCGGCGTTGACGTCCTGATCGGCTCCACCACTGACGAACGTGTCTTCACCGAACTGCCACGCCCCTTCGAGATCCCACGAATACGTCAGCCGCGTCGTGCCGCCACCCTTCACCGGATAGCTGCCGGCATAGCGGGCCCCGAGCGTGTGCCGCCGCCCGTCCAGCCGGTTCAGCCGCGGCTCGTCTTCGTCGAGCCACAGCCAGTACAGGTCAAGCACGCCGTGTGGCATTTCGTGCCACGTCGCGTAGATCCCGCTGAACCAGGTGCTCTGGTCCGGCGTGTCGAAGCTGGTCGGCCGATAGACATTGCCGGCCGCCCCGTTGACCGGCTGAGTTGCGAAACCATCAATCGACCAGGCGCTGGAGCGATAGTACCCCTTGAACCCCTCGAAGTTCCGGAAGGTGTTCGACCAGCCGAGCGGCGAAACGAGATGCTGTGCCCCGTACTTGAGGAACTGCCGACCGTACCTCAGCCGCAGTGGATCGCCGTCACCGAACTCCCACACCTTCAGGTCGACGTAGTACTTCAGCAGGTCGGACCGGTTCTCGTCGATCGGGATCTTGATCAGGTCGGTATCGAATGTCGCAGCGTCGATCGCCTGCACGTGCCCGGTGATCCGGTCGCCGTAGTTCACTTCCATGAACGGAGTCAACCGCCACTGGTCGAAGCTGGAACGCCCCGGCCCTGCCGGCCGCAGTCGATTGCTCTCGTTGAGATACCGGTAGCGAAGTTCACCTCCGACACTGCCGGTCACTTCGCCGAACAGCGGCTGGTCCCGCAGCATGTGCAGGGCCGGCTTGTCACTGTCGAGCCAGCACCCGTCACTGCACGAGAACGGATGCAGCCAGTCGGCCATGCCGGTGCAGTCATCCCCCGGCAGGCAGCCATCACCAGGAAGGCAGCTGTCGCAGCCGCTCACGGGGACGATCGACGTCACCGCCTGGTCATCCGCGTACCCGGCCCACTCGACCGGACGGCTCTCGGTCGCGCCCGGCAGCACATCCTGCCCGAAGGCCGACATGCCCCCCAGGCCGATCATCAGTGCGCTTGCCGCCAGTGTCCGGATTCTCATGTCACTCCTCGCCACACAGAGCAGCCGGAAAAGATGGCCGGATCGGATCCGCACCAGATCCCGGCAACGACGCCCGGGTCACCGCACTGCGGGCATCCAGGTGTTCCAGCAGGTGTCGTCGGCACAGCCGGTTCATCGGCAGAAGCCAAAAGCCCGACACGACCGGTTTGACAGCGGGTCCCGACCGCCACAACCGGTACGACCGGCACCAGACGTCCAGCCGGCCCGGCCCGGACTTCGGTCTTCCGAAGTCACGGCAGGCTGGGACTGGTCCCGGTATTGCCAGCCACCACCGACAACCCGCACGGCCGGAGGCCGTGGCACACAGCGTTCTCCGTGTCTCCTATGAAATTAGACATGGGTGTGGTCCGAAAGGCTCGAGGTTGCAAGGGTGACGCCGGTCTTCAGACCGGCGCGGCGCAGCCGCAGGAGGTCACAGCCATCGGTCCCATTCTCCTGCCGCCTCGTGTCGCTGCGCGACCCCGGTTCGGAGAACCGGGGCCACCCGACATGATCTGGAAGGCTTAAGGCACGAGGAACTGGGTACCCGCGGTTGCTCGTCAACCGCGGCCGGCGCAGCCGGCAAGAGGCCGATACACATTGGACGCACATGCTTGCCTTCAAGGGCAAGCATGCCACCCCGGTCGCGTTCACAGTGGTCAC
>ENA-ORCW01000722-ORCW01000722.1-marine-metagenome-genome-assembly--contig:-NODE-722-length-13229-cov-2.152220_pt1 | contig 13229 bp, 11 predicted proteins | sample MGYA00237784_ERZ508517 | MGnify/ENA primary metagenome ERZ508517 (study PRJEB26187, sample SAMN06268979) | marine metagenome | isolation source: Tt ae E1 feedstock associated aerobic enrichment on... | reverse complement strand
GGCGACAGACAGCTCCGGCGCGCGCTGTTTCAGCAGGGCCACCGTTCCCAGTCCCTCTTCGCTGTGGAAGGTGCCGGTCAGGTGAAAGACCTGGTGCCCCGGATACTCGGCCCGGGCCTGAAGGATGCGCGCGGCCATGGTGTTGTCACGTAGCAACTGGGCCTTGTAGGTGTTCTCCATCCGCTCGCTCATGGTGTCGTCCGCCCGATGGCTGGCGCCAATGGCGGCCACGAACTTTTCCCGGTAGGCCGGGGTGTCCATGAAGGGATCGCTGGGTAACGTCTGTTTCAGAGTGTCAGGAATACGGTCGAGGTATTCAGGGCCTTTACGACCCACACATCGAACCACATCCGCCGGCGCGTTGGCAGCGATCACCGGCAGATTCTGCTGGCGGGCAAATTCCACCAGTGGCCGGTAGGAGGCACGGTAGTTGTCCCAGGCACCGGCATCCTCAATCATTTCGGTTTCCCCGGTTTCACCCTGCAGGTAACGGTTGAGGTCATCCTGATGGTCCAGATTGAACTGCTCCATGGATAGAAGCTGCTCTGGCCTCAGCCGATACAAAGCTGTCTGAAGCCGGGACTGCAGAAGATGTGCGCCATGGTGTCCATGGTATTCCCCAACCACCACGACATCCGTGTTGACCAGTTGTCGTGCCAACTCTTCTGGAGTCAGGGCGGTATCGGTTTCCGACTGCACTAACCGGAAATCATACTGGGTTTGAGGTGCCGGAAGTTTTGCTTCCTGGGCTTTTGAAGAAGGCATGGCAGTGCACCCGTTCAGAGCAGCGAGCGTGGCTAATAGCAGGGCTGGCATGAGAGGTTTCATGGTAGTCCTTACGTTGCGAGCGCTGTCAGGATCTTTTTTCGCGCTCTTCGCGCCAGTCCGGCCCCAATCTCTCTTCCACGTATTCGCGGATGAATTGGCGCACCCTCTGTGAGGGCGTGACATCCTCCTGCTTGCACAATTCTTCAAAGGCAGCCTTTTTTTCCGGATCAATCAGTAGCGTCAGGCGGGCAGTGCGTTTTTCCATGGGGTTGTTCATAACCTTTGGTGATTGCTCGACATGTTAATCATATTAACATTGAATGAATATTTTATGAGCATATAATTTACAGGCATCAGTTGCAATTAACGAGTCTTTCATGCCGCATCGTGCCCACCTGTTTTCACTCCGGATGGCCCACGCATTCCGGGAAGCCTGTATTGACGAGCCCTATCGGGGGCGCCGTTTGCTGCGAGACCTGATGGCCGGCGTAACAGTGGGCATTATCGCCATCCCGCTGGCTATGGCACTGGCCATCGCCAGCGGTGTTGCACCACAGTACGGGCTGTATACGGCAATCATCGCCGGCTTCGTAATTGCCCTCACTGGTGGCAGCCGTTTCAGTATCTCCGGCCCTACCGCTGCCTTTGTTGTCATTCTCTACCCCATTGCCCAGAGCTATGGATTGGGTGGTTTGCTCCTGGCCACCCTGATGTCCGGTGTGCTGCTGGTCATCATGGCGTTAATGCGGCTGGGCCGCTTCATTGAGTATATTCCTGAATCCGTCACCCTGGGATTTACCGGCGGTATTGCAGTGGTAATCGCCACGCTTCAGGTCCGGGACTTTTTCGGCCTGCCGGTAGGCGAGATGCCCGAACACTACTGGGACAAGCTGGCTTTACTGGCGGGGGCACTGCCGGAATTCGATGGCATGAGCACTCTGGTGGCCGGCGCCACCCTGGCTGTAATGTTGCTCTGGCCAAGACTCAAAACCCCGGTGCCTCCGCATCTGCCGGCCGTGGTGATCGGGAGTCTTCTGGCATTGTGGTTGAACGCCCAGGGCGCCTCTGTCGAGACTATTGGTTCACGGTTCAGTTACCTGTTGCCGGATGGGTCGACGGGCGCCGGTATTCCGCCTTTTCTGCCAGAGTTTGCCTGGCCCTGGCAGCAGGCAGGGGCATCGGGTGAGCCTATTGGGCTGTCCTGGTCGCTGGTCCGGGATCTGCTGCCCGCGGCCTTTGCCATCGCCATGCTCGGCGCCATTGAATCACTGCTTTGCGCGGTGGTGCTCGATGGCATGACCGGCAAACGTCATAGCGCCAACAGCGAGCTGATGGGGCAGGGCCTTGGCAACATTGTTACCCCGTTTTTCGGCGGCATTACTGCGACCGCAGCCATCGCCCGTTCTGCCGCAAATTACCGTGCTGGCGCCGAGTCGCCTGTATCTGCAATGGTTCATTCCCTGGTGGTGCTGCTGGCGCTGGTGTCGCTGGCCGGGCTGTTGGCGTACCTGCCCATGCCGGCCATGGCGGCGCTGCTGATCATGGTGGCCTGGAACATGAGCGAGGCGCCCAAGTCGCTGCACTTGCTGAAAACGGCGCCGCGCAGCGATATCCTGGTTTTTCTCACCTGCTTCTCGCTCACGGTATTGCTGGATATGGTGATTGCCATTACCACCGGCGTTTTACTGGCGGCGGTCCTGTTCATGCGGGAAATGGCACAGATGACCAGGGTCACGGATATCACCCTCAGCAATCGTATGGCTGACTACAAGCTGCCCGATGGCTGGCAGGTCTTCAAGATCAATGGGCCCCTGTTCTTTGCCGCCGCCGATCGGATTTTCGGGGAGCTGGCGGTGCTGGCCCGGAATGCCCGCGGGTTCATCCTGTATATGGATGGCGTCACGATTCTCGATGCCGGGGGACTGTCTGCCCTGAACAAGCTTATTGCCACTTGTGAATGGGACGGCACGCAGATTGTCATTGCCGATCTCCAGTTCCAGCCACTGCGGACCCTTGCCCGCGCTGGCGTCACACCTGTGCCTGGTGTAAGTCGTTTTACTCCCTCTCTGGACGAAGCCTTGCGCCTGATCAGTCAACCCTCGCATGAATCGGAAACGACGATCCAGATAAAACATTGATTCTTAATGTCTCAGGATGGTTTACCCTTAGGCGATGAGAATACTCCTGAAAAGAGGAATGCCATGTTGCCTTTCCGGTTGATCGACCGAGTGAAATTCATACTGGAACGCCAGCTTGTCAAGGGGGCGGGGTTTCAGCTTCTTGTGGTCGGTGTATTTATTGGCCTGATTTCTCTGATCGGCGGTCTTCTGGTGGTTCCCCAGGGCGGGGACTTCGAAGAGCCAGGCTCCGCAATCTGGTGGGCCTTCCTGCGGCTCACCGATCCCGGTTATCTGGGAGATGATGTAGGAACCTGGCAGCGCTTCGTCTCAACCTTGCTGACCATCAGCGGTTATGTGGTGTTCATGGGCACCCTGGTGGCCATTCTGACACGGTGGTTGATTGCCAAAATGGCGGACCTTGAGCGCGGCCTCACGCCGGTGACTCTTAAAAACCATGTAGTGGTGTTGGGCTGGACCAGCCAGACCCTGCCGTTGCTTTCTGAGTTGCTGGGTTCCAGTGGCCGGATGCGGCGCTTCCTGGAGAAGCACGACGCCCAGAAGCTGAACCTGGTGGTATTGTCGGAGGAGGCTTCAGCGGCCCAGGTACATGAACTGCGGAGCGAACCCGGTATCGGGCGCAGAGCTCGCCAGATCATCCTGCGTTCAGGGTCGGCCATCCAACCGGACGCGCTGCACCGGGTGGCCTGCCTGGATGCTGCGGCCGTGATCGTTCCCAGCGCAGCCCATGAGGCCGGCAGTCTGGTGACCTCCGACGTGGAAACCGTCAAGGCGCTGCTGTCTATTGCCGCCCAGGCGAGGCACTTTCAGTCCTCTTTGCCGTTTGTCGTGGCAGAGATTCAGGACGTCCGCAAGCTGCCGGTGATTGAACGGGCCTACCCCGGGGCCGTAGAGGTTGTAGCCGGCGATGCCACCATCAGCCGGCTGATGGTTCAGAACATCCTTCATCCCGGCCTGTCGGAAGTGTTCAACGAATTGCTCACAGCCGGTGAGGGGAACGAGATCTATATCCGCGGCGGTGAATCGCTGGCGGGCATGACACTGGGTGAGCTGGCAGCGGCCCGGCCAGAGGTTATCGTGCTGGGGCTGCTGAAACATCGTGATGCAGGTTGGGATGTGCAGTTGCTTGCGCCTTCTGACTCGCGGATCGAATCGTCTGATCGTGTGGTCATCATGGCCCGGGATTACTCCGAGACGGAGCCAGATCCCAAGAAAACAGCTTTGCCGGAACTGGTGAGGGGCCCGGCGGTGCGGATTGAGCGGCCTGCGGACCAGGTGAATCACCGGGTTCTGGTGTTGGGTTGGAATCGGCGGGTGCCCAGCCTGATCGCGGAGTTCCTGAGCTACGGACACCGGCATTTTGAAGTGGACCTTGTTTCTGTAGTCCCGAAGGCCGAGCGGGAACAGGCCATTTCACAGTACGTCGACAGTGCCGACCGCCTGACCTGTCGGCATATGGAGGCGGATTATATGGTGGAGGGCGAACTCCGCCGGATCGGGCCGGCGGGCTACGATACCGTGATCCTGCTTAGCAGTGACCGATTGGCGTCGGGCGAAGAAGCCGATGCCCGCGCGATGGTGGGGTATCTCCAGTTGGAGGATATTCTGGCCGATTTTGCACGAAGGCCCCAACTGATCATGGAGTTGAGCGACCCCGATAACCGGCACCTGCTGGATGGGCACCAGAGCGAGATGATGATCAGCCCCATGATTCTGAGTCACGTTCTTGCCCAGGTGGCCCTGCGGCGTGAGCTTCGGATCGTTCTGGATGAGCTGTTCACCGCTGGCGGCGCCGAGATTCAGTTCCGGGATCCGGCGGATTACCCGTTGCCTGCCAGTGCCACTTTTCAGGTGCTGGAAAAGACGGTGGCCGCTGAAGGTGAAATTGCGCTCGGTGTCTTTCGCAGCAACCCCAATGAGCGTGGGCGTCACCTGCAACTGAACCCGCCCCGGAAAGACTATCTGGAGTTGCAACCGGGCGACCGGCTGGTGGTCCTGTGTCTGACCTGATAGCCCATCAGTCGATGCTGTCGAGCAGAGCGGCCATGATGTCGTCCATCACCACAAAGCCCTTCAGGTCATTGTCAGCCAGCACCAGCAGGCGCTTTACCCGGTATTTACTCATCAGGCTCGCGGCATGCCGGACATTCAGGCTCTCACCCACGCTTATCACGGGTTTGGCACAGGCGTCATAAACGTTCAGAAGATCGATGTCGCCGTCCTCGGCAATAACCGTTTTCAGCACATTGGTGTAGGTGATCAGGCCCCAGGCATCGTGCTCACTTGTCTTTTCCACCACCAGCGATTTCACCGAGTGCTGTTTCATCATTGAAAGTGCATCGCGAATGGTGGCAAATGGAGAAATAGTGACAATGTCCCGGACCATTACGTCTTTGACCAGTTTCATGGTTGTTCTCCGGCTACAGTGAATCTTTCAGATGTTGTTCGAACTTCGCGACCTGTGACATGTCGATCCCGCCCAGGTGTTCGAGGGGAAGCGTAAACACAAGTCCCTTCGAATCGTTATGGTCTGGCATCAGAATCTTCTGGATAGCCTTCAGGATATCGAGCGAAAGACTCTTCTCCAGAACCATCAGCAGAACACTCTGGCTGCCGTCGTAGGTCAGACCGAAGAAGGTTTTCCTGGCGGTGTTGCTGATGCCTCGACCGGATAGCACGGTGATGCCACCGGCGCCAAGGTCCCTTGCGGCATCAACGCAGTCCTGCTCCTGATCCTCGGGAACGATTGCAACCAGTACCGAAAATTTCATGAGTCTGTTTTCCTCTGCTTTGCAAGCATTTCAACAATGATGGCGTAGCTCATCACCGTCACAATCGGAAAAATAGAGGCGAAGGCGATCAGGCCGAAGCCATCGATCAGCACGTTACGGCCTTCAATGCTGCTCGCCAGGCCAATACCCAGTGCGGTCACCAACGGCACGGTAACCTCCGAGGTGGTTACCCCGCCAAGATCGTAGGCCAGGGGGATGATGTACCTGGGCGCCAGCGCAGTCAGGATGATGACCAGAATATAGCCGCCAATGATGTAATGGTGAATCGAATCGCCACTGATAATCCGGTGGACGCCAAGGGTTATCCCCAGGGCTACGCCGACCGCTACAATGATCCGTATGGCGTTGCCATTGATGGTGCCGGCAGCGGCCTGTTCTGCCTGATGCCCGATGGCGATCAGCGCGGGTTCGGCCATGGTGGTGGCGAAGCCGATCATGAAGGCAAAGAGATAGACGGACAGGTACCCCTCCATGCTCATCAACTGCCGGGCCATGCTCGTTCCGATGGGAAACAGGCCGAGCTTGAGCCCGACCACGAAGGCATAGAGCCCCAGCACCACCAGCGCAAACCCGAACAGGATCTTGCGGGGATTGGTCAGCCCGCGGCGCAACACCAGGTATTGGAAAAACAGAATGGTGATAATAATTGGCAGGACATCGCGGACCATCCCGCCAAGGTCAAGTAGCATGCCCAGTAGAACCGGTGCTTGATCGGCTGTTCCCAGGGTTGTTTGCACAGGGGCTGCAGCCGGGGCCGCTGTTCCGCCGGAATAAACGAAAATCCCGTACAACTGCACGGTGATCATCGGGACCATCACGGCAAGAGCGACCAGCCCAAATCCATCCAGTAGCGGATTGCGGCCGCGGATCGAGGCGGCCAGGCCTATGCCCAGGGCCGCGATCAGTGGCACCGTGACGATATTGGTGGTGACACCGCCGGAATCGTAAGCCAGGCCGACAATCTCCGGCGGTGCGAACCAGGTAATGATCACCACAACGATATAGCCGATGATCATGAACCAGTGCAGCGGGTAACCGAAGATGGTCCTGAATACGCCAAGGGCAACCACCAGCCCGACAGAGACGGCTACCAGTATCCTGAGCGTCAGTGCCTTGATCTTGCCTTCGCTGATTTCTTCCGCCTGTTGAGCCACGGCAATCAGCGCCGGCTCTGCCACCACTGCCGAGAAACCCATGGCAAATCCGAAGGAGAGCAGAATAGGCACCGAGCCCCGGCGGGCAAACTGGTTGGACAGGCTCTTGCCGACCGGAAAGATGCTGAGCTCAAGACCCTGCAGAAACAGGGCAACGCCGACAGCCACAATTAGCAAGCCTGCTGCCATCACGAGGGTGTTCTCCGGTATCTGCTGGAGAATCACGAGCTGGAAGAACACAACAACCGCGATAATCGGAAACAGATTCTTCAGAGCGTGCAGAAGGGAATGGCTGAAAGCTCGCAGATAGAACACTGTTTGCGCCTGGTGAATTCTGACGTGGAGTAACCACTATCCACAATAACAATAGCCAGTGTGTCGGCGTTGATCCAACTCAAAACCTGTCCCGGTTCTGCATTCACCAGAAAAATGCCGAAAATAGATCATATAAATTTCAATTATAAATTTGAAACCACTAAAGTAACCACCAATGTCATCGCTTTGCTCAAAAAGTGAGCAGGCTGTTGGCTTCGGAAGTTGCTGTACGCTTCTCCATATCGACATAGAAAACCAACGTAGAAAGGATTGAGACCATGCCCTACGCACAAGACGTTGACCAGATTGCTTCCCTGTTGAAGCAGCACCCGACCTGGAACGCCATCAACCCGAAGCACGCCGCTCGCATGCGCGCCCAGAACAAGTTCAAGACTGGCCTGGACATCGCCAAGTACACCGCCAAGATCATGCGCGAAGACATGGCGAACTACGACAAGGACACTTCACAGTACACCCAGTCCCTGGGCTGCTGGCACGGCTTCATCGGCCAGCAGAAGATGATCTCCATCAAGAAGCACTTCGGCTCCACCAAGGGCCGCTACCTCTACCTGTCGGGCTGGATGGTTGCCGCGCTGCGTTCCGAGTTCGGCCCGCTGCCGGACCAGTCGATGCACGAGAAGACCTCCGTGCCGGCGCTGATCGAGGAGCTCTACACCTTCCTGCGCCAGGCCGATGCGCGTGAACTGAACCTGCTGTTCCGCGACCTCGACGCCGCCCGCGAGGCCGGCGATGCGGCGAAGGAACGCGAGATCCAGCACAAGATCGACAACCACGAGACCCATGTCGTGCCGATCATCGCCGACATCGACGCCGGTTTCGGCAACGCCGAGGCGACCTACCTGCTCGCCAAGAAGATGATCGAGGCCGGCGCCTGCGCCCTGCAGATCGAAAACCAGGTCTCCGACGAGAAGCAGTGCGGCCACCAGGACGGCAAGGTCACGGTCCCGCATGAGGACTTCCTCGCCAAGGTCCGCGCCTGCCGCTACGCCTTCCTCGAACTCGGCATCGAAGACGGCATCGTCGTCACCCGCACCGACTCGCTCGGCGCCGGCCTGACCAAGCAGATCGCCTATTCGAAGGAGCCCGGCGACCTCGGCGACCAGTACAATGCGTTCCTCGACTGCGAGGAGGTCACCGCCGACGATCTCGGCCCCAACGACGTCGTCATCAAGCGCGACGGCAAGCTGATGCGTCCGAAGCGCCTGCCGTCCAACCTGTTCCAGTTCCGCCCCGGCACGGGAGAGGACCGTTGCGTTCTCGACTGCATCACCGCGTTGCAGAACGGCGCGGACCTGCTGTGGATCGAGACGGAGAAGCCGCACATCGAACAGATCGCCGGCATGGTGGATCGCATCCGCGAAGTCGTGCCCAATGCCAAGCTCGTCTACAACAATTCTCCCAGCTTCAACTGGACGCTGAACTTCCGCCAGCAGGTCTACGACGCCTGGGAAGCCGAGGGCCGCGATCTGTCGATGTTCGAACGCGATCAGCTGATGAGCCAGCACTACGACGACAGCGACCTGGCGATAGAGGCAGACGAGAAGATCCGCACCTTCCAGCGCGATGCTGCGAAGCGAGCTGGCATCTTCCACCACCTGATCACCCTGCCGACGTACCACACGGCAGCGCTGAGCACCGACAATCTCGCCAGGCGCTATTTCGGCGAGGAAGGGATGCTCGGCTACGTCAAGCAGGTGCAGCGTGAGGAAATCCGCCAGGGGATCGCCTGCGTGAAGCACCAGAACATGGCCGGCTCCGACATCGGCGACGACCACAAGGAGTACTTCGCCGGCGAAGCGGCCCTCAAGGCCGGCGGCAAGGACAACACCATGAACCAGTTCGCCGCGTAAGCAGCGTTCCTTGGAGGAGGAGAAAAGGCGGGCTTCGGCCCGCCTTTTTCGTTTCAGATGGCAAGGCGGCGCCGTATCGCCGCCGCCGTTTCGGCGAGTTCCGCCTCCGGCATGCGCGGCATCGCCCGGTAAGTCACCGTTTCCTCGGCGATGTAGCGCCGCGAGGTGATGTCGTCATGCGCCGCCAGCGGCACGACATGCGCATGCGCGTGCGGGATATCGCCGCCGGTGAACAGGAAGCCAACCCGTTTGACGCCGTAGATCGCCTTCAGACCGCTCGCGATTTTCTGGCCGAGTGCGACGATCTCGCCTGCAATATCCGCCGGCATGTCCTCGAAATAGGGATAGTGCGGACGGGGAATGATCTGCACATGCCCGGGCCTGATCGGGTTGATATCCAGGAAGGCGGATATCCTCTCGCCCTCATGCACGCTGTGGGAGGGAATGCCCCCCGCCACGATACGGCAGAACAGGCAGCCTTCCGGTTGCTGATACGCTTTCATCGGAATCTCGTCTCGTTCAGGTTACGGGATGCGCGGCCCGGCTGCGGGCGGGGTCTCCGGTTGTCGGCAGGGCGGACACACACCGCCCGTCCCCGCGCCTGTCACGGCAGCCGGGTCGGTCGCATTCGAAGGGAGGCGAGGCGAAAGCTGCTCATGGCGTGCAGCGTACTCCGTTTGCGCAATTCATCCAACGCCTTCGAGAAACGTTTACACTGCCGTGTCACAAAAGCTTCAAGGAGCGAAGCCAGGGAAATGCCTGGCTTCGCAATTCGAGAGCCGCGAAAAATCTGAAGGAAAAATCATGGCGGAAGATAGCAAGACCCCGGACCCGAAGGACTGGCTCGAGGCCGAACTGGCCGATACGCTGGACGAGGATTTCGAGCTCGAACTCTCCGAACCCGCCCTCACGCTGGAACTGCGCAAGATCTACAACAAGGCGCATCCCGAGCAGATCGACCGCAAGGTCTATTTCCGCGAACTGATCCGCCTGCAATCCGAACTGATCAAGCTGCAGGACTGGGTTTCCCACACCGGCGAGCGCATCGTCGTCGTTTTCGAGGGCCGCGATTCCGCCGGCAAGGGCGGCGTCATCAAGCGCATCACCCAGCGGCTCAATCCGCGCATCTGCCGCGTCGTGGCGCTGCCCGCGCCGACGGACCGCGAAAAGACGCAATGGTATTTCCAGCGCTACGTCCCGCATCTGCCGGCAGCCGGCGAGATCGTCCTGTTCGACCGCTCGTGGTACAACCGCGCAGGCGTCGAGCGTGTCATGGGCTTCGCCTCGCCCGGCCAGGTCGAGGAGTTCTTCAACGACGTTCCGGAATTCGAGCGCATGCTGGTGCGCGGCGGCATCCGGCTCGTCAAATACTGGTTCTCGATCACCGACGAGGAGCAGCAGATGCGCTTTCTGATGCGCATCCACGATCCGATGAAGCAGTGGAAGCTGTCCCCGATGGACCTGCAGTCGCGGGTGCGCTGGGAGCAGTACACCAAGGCCAAGGAGGAGATGCTTGCGCGCACCAACATTCCCGAAGCGCCCTGGTACATCGTCGAGGGCAACGACAAGAAGCGGGCCCGCCTGAACTGCATCCATCATCTGCTGGAGCAGATTCCCTACGAGGACGTGCCGCATGAGGAAGTCGAACTGCCGGACCGCGTCTTCAATCCGGAATACGAACGCGCCGTTCTGCCGCCGGAGCTCTACGTGCCGGGCAAATACTAGGTCCGGGCCTTACTGTCCCCGGATGGCGTCCTGCTCGCGCGGCGCGATCACCGTCAGCGCCCCCGGCGCAATGCGCACCGTCACCGACCGCGGCATTTTCACCAGTTCGCCGTCGATCGCCGCCTTGATCGGCCGCCTTCGCGTCAGTTTCAACTGCGTCGCGGTAAACACTTCCATTTGCGGCATCGCGGCCCAGCCGCCGGTCGACATCCGCGCCGCCATCGCCGCCAGCTCCGCGGATTTCAGCGTATGCGCGATATAGACCCCCAGTTCGCCACCATCGATGCGGTCGGCATAGGGAAGGTGCCCCTCCCCGAACGGATTGTTGGATATCGCCAGCGCCGCCGTTGCGATCGCGCGCTGGCTGCCGTTTCCGTCTTCCAGCCACACCCTGACCCGCGGCGGCCGGAGCAGCACGCGCCACAGCGAGCGGGCGCTGCCGACCAGCTTGCCGAGCCGCGATCCGAATCTTTGCCGGTCGCGCGCCTCGATCATCTCGGGATGCAGGCCGAGCGAGAATTCGTGGATGAACGGCCGGTCGTCGGCAAAACCGATGTCGGCGGATGCCGGACGGCCCGCTGCCAGCGCGTCGATCGCCGCACCGACATCGAGCGGAATGCCGAGCGAGCGGGCGAAAAGGTTCATGTTGCCGCCCGGCAATACGGCAAGCGCCTTGCCCGTCCCCTGCAGCAGGCCAGCCGCCGCCGATATCGTGCCGTCGCCGCCGCCGGCCAGCACCGCGTCGGTATCCTTGTCGTCCACCGCCTGCCGCAACGCCGCGCCGATCTCCGGACCCTCGGCGAATCTTGTCGCAACCGAATGGCCCTGCGCGGCGAACCGCTCGCGCAACTTCCTGGAAAGCCAGTCCCGGTTGACGCTCTTCAGCGTCGAAGCCCCGGGATTGATGATGGCGGCAAACCGCATGAAACACCTGTTCTCGCCGGCCGCCGCTTCATCGTGCACGGCCGTATCCCTGAAACACGCAACCGGCCCGCAAGGTTGCACCGCCGCAAGCCAAAAAGGCGTTTCTTGCAAACAACAATTGTTGGCGAAGGGCAATTCACTCTACAATTGGTTGTAGAATTGGCTTAGTCCTTGATGGGCGCATGAACTGCAACAATAGCAATAAACTCGCAGGGTGGGGGCTAGAAGAAAAGTGTTTCGCGTCTTGGTGGCGCCGGATTTTGAAATAACGCCGGCCGATCCCGATTTTCCGCCCGCATTGCTGGAAACCCTGAAGTCCGCACGTGACGCGACCGGGTCGAACTATGTGTCCTTCTGGGCCGAACTGGGCGAGCCGGACTTCCTTTCGCGCATCGTGATATCGACCTATCCGGCAAGCTGGCTGCGGCGCTACACCGACATGGACTACGCGCGGATCGACCCGGTCATCATCAAGGGATTGCATTCCGTCAGCGCCATTATCTTCGATCACGCGCATCCCAAGACGGCCGAACTGGCCGAATTCGCCGCCGATGCGATCGCGCATGAGATCGGTGCCTTCACGGTCGGAATTCCGGTGCATATCGGCAAGAACATCAATTCCGTGACGACTTTCGCCACCGACATGGACATATCCGGCAGCACCGACGAATCCTCCGCCATGATGACGCGGTTTCGAGAACAGGCCCATATCGTCGCCCTCGCGGTGACCGAACGTTTCCTCGAGGCGAAACAGCCGAGGCACAAGCTCACCGACCGCGAAATCGAGGTCCTGTTCTGGGGGTCCTGCGGCAAGACCGATCAGCAGACGGCGGATATCATGGGTCTGTCGCGCTGGACCGTGGTCGCCCATGTCCAGAGCGCCAAGGCGAAGCTGGGCGTCAACAACAAGGCCGCTGCAATCGCCCGCGCCCTGCAGTTGAATCTTTTCTCGAGATTCGATCAGAAGTTGTAGGCGCAAAAAGGCTGCGCTAGAACGTCTCCGGTTTCAACCGGAGGATGCGATGATCATCCATGTCGAGATGCATGAGCGCGACACCCATGCGGAATCGGTCGCGCGGTATTATCGGCTTCGAAAGAAGGTCTTCCACGACCAGCTGGGGTGGGATGTACCGGTCCGTGGCGACAAGGAACGCGATCCGCTCGACGACCTCCCCTGCACCTACGCGCTGTCGCTCGGCTCCGACGGGGTGGTCAACGCCGGCATCCGGCTGATCCCGACGACCCAGACGACACTCCTCGACCTGGCGTTCGACGGCCTCGTGCCCGATGCGGTCAACTTCCGCTCGCCGACGATCTGGGAACTGTCGCGCTACTGCGTCGACCATGACCTGGCGACGGAACGGCTGCCGGCCGGGCTCGGCCTCGCCACGCTTCGGTTGACCCTCGCCAATTTCGATTACGCCCGCCGCAACGGCATCACCCATTTCATCGCGGTGACGGAGCAACGCATCTTCGACATGACCAATGTCTTCGATCTCGGAGCCGAACTGCTCGCCCGTCGCACGATCGACGGCTGCCCGG
>ENA-ORCW01000721-ORCW01000721.1-marine-metagenome-genome-assembly--contig:-NODE-721-length-13235-cov-3.008436_pt1 | contig 13235 bp, 2 predicted proteins | sample MGYA00237784_ERZ508517 | MGnify/ENA primary metagenome ERZ508517 (study PRJEB26187, sample SAMN06268979) | marine metagenome | isolation source: Tt ae E1 feedstock associated aerobic enrichment on... | reverse complement strand
CCTGCCGCAACGGCGGACGGCCAAACCCCGCCATCCCCGCGCCAGCGCCTCTCCATCAATGATGGCTGGCGCTTCTCAATGGACGATCCTTCCGGATGGGAGGGAAAGATCCTCTATGATGTGCGTCCGGAGCTGGAAGGCGTGGTCAACGACGCCATTCCCGCCGATACCGCGGCCACCGAGGCGGTGGAGGTCGAGGCCGGCAATGTTGAAGTGCTGAAGCCATGGATCCTTCCCTCGGGAAACGCCTTCATTGCCGACCCGGATCAGCGCCACCAGCGTCCTGCGGGCAACCCGATGCCGGACATCCCCTATATCCAGGGTGATTTCGACGACCGCGGCTGGGAATCCGTGGACCTGCCGCATGACTGGGCCATTACCGGGCCCTTCTTCACCGGCGACGAGGGAGTGGGCGGTGGCATGGGCCGCCTGCCCAGCCCGGGGATCGGGTGGTATCGGAAAAGTCTCTACATTCCTGTCGAAGACACCGGACGGCGCATTTTTCTGGATGTTGACGGGGCCATGGCCTACGCCATGGTCTGGCTCAATGGCGAGCTGGTCGGCGGTTGGCCCTACGGATACAGCTCATGGAGGCTGGACCTGACGCCCTTTGTCGATTTTGGGAGCGACAACCAATTGGCCATCCGGCTGGACAACCCGCCGGAATCCTCCCGCTGGTATCCCGGAGGCGGGCTCTACCGGAATGTCTGGCTGGTCAAGACCGCTCCGGTCCATGTCGCGCAGTGGGGCGCCTTTGTCACCACATCGAAGGTGACTCCGGCTTCCGCCACTGTAAGCCTGGCCCTGACCCTGGACAACGACTCGGCGAAGGATGCAGGGGTCGAGGTGCAAAGCCTGGTATATGAGCTCTCTGCGAACGGGATCCGCGGGGATTCGCCGGTGGCCGGCCTTGAGTCTCGGTCGGTGGACGTCCCGTCCGGCGGAAGCGCCCGGCTGGATGGCTCGGTGGTCATCTCCAATCCCCGCCTCTGGGGACCGCCGCCCAGTCAACAGCCGCACCTGTATCTGGCGGTGACGGAGATTCGCGACGAAGGGGAGCTGATCGACATCTGCGAGACCCGCTTCGGGATCCGCGAATTGCGGTTTGATCCCGATTGGGGCGTGTATGTCAACGGCGAGCGCATTGAGTTGAAAGGGGTCAACAACCACCACGACCTTGGCGCGCTGGGAGCGGCCTTCAATGTCCGGGCGGCCGAGCGTCAGCTGGAGATTCTTCGCGAGATGGGCTGCAACGCCATCCGCATGGCCCACAATCCTCCGGCCCCGGAGCTGCTGGAGCTGACCGACCGCATGGGCTTCCTGGTGGTTGATGAATCCTTTGATGTCTGGGAACGGAAGAAGACCCCGCTGGACTTCCACCTCATTTTCCCGGACTGGCACGAGCAGGACATGCGGGCCCTCGTCCGGCGCGACCGCAACCATCCATCGGTCATCATGTGGAGCACCGGGAACGAGGTCGGCGAACAGTACACCGGGGAACAGGGCGCGGCCATCGCGGAACAGCTTCGGGAAATCACCCTCGAGGAGGACCCGACAAGGCCCACCACCGCCTCCATGAACTGGGCCAAGCCCTACATGCCGTTTCCCGGGGCGCTGGACCTGGTCAGCCTCAACTACCAGGGCGAGGGGATCCGTCAGGATCCGTTCTTCGAGGGCACCGAACGGATCCGCACCGAGCCGCAGTATCCGGATTTCCATGCCACTTTCCCCGGCAAGGTCATCGTCAGCAGCGAGACCGCCTCCACCCTGAGCAGCCGGGGATTTTACACCTTTCCCGTAACCGACTCCGTCAGCACCTACATCCGCGACGGTCGCGGCGGCGACTCAGCGGCGCAACAGGTCAGCGACTACGGGCTTTACGCGGTAGACTTCGGGTCCTCCCCGGACCATGTCTTCGCCTCCCTCGACCGGCATCCCTTTGTGGCCGGGGAGTTCGTCTGGACCGGCTGGGACTATATCGGGGAGCCGACCCCCTACTACGGGGCACGCAGCTCCTACTCCGGCATCATCGACCTGGCCGGCTTTCCCAAGGACCGCTTCTACCAGTACCAGGCGCGCTGGCGGCAGGACTTCCCGATGGCCCACATCCTCCCCCACTGGAACTGGCCGGACCGGGTGGGACAGGTCACCCCCGTGCATGTCTTCACCTCCGGCGACGAGGCGGAGCTGTTCCTGAATGGGAAATCGCTGGGCCGCAAGCGTAAGGGCGAATTCGAATACCGCCTGCGCTGGGACGAGGTTCTCTACCAGCCCGGCGAGTTGCACGTAGTGACTTACAAATACGGCCAGCCATGGGCGGAGGATGTCGTGGAGACCACGGGCGAGCCGGCCGGTCTTGCCGCCAAGGCCGACCGCACAGTCATCGCCGCCAACGGGAAGGACCTCTCCTTCATTACCGTCCGGGTTACCGACAAGGACGGCCGGACCGTCCCCACTGCCGACAACAAGATCACCTTCTCCGTTTCCGGTCCGGGCGAGATCGTGGCTACCGACAACGGCGACCCGACCAGCTTCACGCCTTTCCAGTCCCACTCCCGCAAGGCCTTTAACGGCCTCTGCCTGGTCATTGTCCGGGGGATCCCCGGGGAACCGGGTCAGATCATCCTGACGGCGGAAGGCGAGGGACTGGACAAGGCCAGGGTGACCGTGACCGCCGGCTCCGGGTAACCTTCACTCGAATACCCGAAGAACCTTCATCCGGACGAATTCAAATCCGGAGGATTGCAGCGCGCTGACGGGAACCATGACCTTTTCCAGGTCGGTGCCTACGGGTTCGACCTGGTAGGCGGATGCGTCAAGGGTGGACCAGGTGTTCATGTCGCCGGAGGCTTCGACCCGGTAGTCGATGTCCGGCACGCCACGGCGCCTGAGCAGGCAAAGCTTCATCCCGTCCCCGTATTCGGTGAACCACGACACGGAATCCGGCATCATCGGGTCGGTTGCGAATCCGTATTCCCCGAAGTTGGGCAGGCCGTCTCCGTCCGGATCGGCGGTTTTATCGGAAAGGGTGGAAGTCTGGCGGTCCCGGGGATCAAGATAGGCCTGGAGGAAGTCCTCGTAGTCCTGGATTCCCGGACCATCGGAGATTAAAGTGCTGCCTGGAGACCGGCCTGAATACCCGTAGGTGTTGGAAGCTTCCACCCAGAATTCGGGAATGTCCTGGCCGGGCTTGATGGGGTAGGCAAATCGGCATTGCTTGATGTGATCGGCGACCAGGACCGCCGAGAGCGGATCGCTGGCATCTGCCGCCCACAGCCGGTAGTCCCGCGCCCCGGCCGCCGGCGGCCAATACACCATCAGGTAGCCGGGCATGGTATCCGCCTTGACCCAGGCCGGAGCACCGGGCGGATAATCGGAACCGGTTATGACGCCGACCGCTTGCGGCCCGTTATAGAATTGCGGGATATCCTGCCCGAGGTTGCCGTTTGCGTTCTGTCCATATCCCCAGAGCCAGCCGAAACCCGAGAAGTAAAATACCGAATCCTCGTTGGACCAGAAATCGCTGACTCCGGAATCGATGAGCGTTGAGCTGCCCGGATAGGAAAGGTCCTTGCGGAGGAGGGATCCATCCTTGAGGAGGGCAATCAGCTGGCCTCCGTAGGTCGAGATCGCGGCAACATCCGAGTAAATGAGAACCGGCATCGCTCCCCAGTACCTCCAGACTTCCCCCTTTGTGTTGAGCAGGTAAAACTGGGTTCCGACTTTGGCATAATCGATCACATTGGTGAATATCTCGACCGTATAGATGTACGACTTGTCGATCTGGTACAGGACTCCCTTGCTGGTCAGGAACTTGTCTTCGGTTACGTGGACCACATTGTCAGCCAGCTTCAAAGGCTCTTCCTGATAAACCGTCGAAGGCTGCAGGGTATAGCCCATCACCCAGAGGGAACCATCGGAACGGAGAAAGAGACCTGTCTTCTCCGACGCGGAGCAGCGAATGACATCGTTGAATCCGGGGGCCAGTCTTGTCGGCTCTTGCAGGTATACTTTTTCGGTGGCCCCCATCTGCTTGTAGTAGTTGTCGCCCATGCCCCAGAGAGTGCCGTCCGACTTCACGAAGAGGGTGTAGGTGTCCGTGATCGCGCAATCGACAACTCCCTCCGCCACGATTTGCCTGGGGGCCTTTCCGCTGAGGGAGGACATACCGAAGGGAAAGCCATTACCCAAGCCCCAGAGGGACCCATCGGAGCGGATCAGCAGGCTGCCCTTCTGGCTGCCGGCTGCCTTTACGGCGGCTGCCTCGTAACCCGGTCCCACAGAGAGGCCGAACGCGTCGCTCGGCCGGTCTCCGGAGCTGTTGGTGATAACGCACCGCCAGCTAGAGCCGTCGAGGTTGGAGCCGGCGGAGGCAATGTCCAGCCGGGAGGTACGGGAACCGCTGATGCCGGGCTGGTCCGTGACGTCTTCCCATGCCGAGTCCCCGTTCAGGAGACGCTGCCATTGATAGGTCACTTCCTCCTCCGGGTTACCCAGACGGACGCCCATCCGCACGGGATCCCCGCTCCTGATCCTGGATTCCCGGATGTACTGGAATGCCCGGGCCAGGCGGCGGACCTGCAAGGTTGCTGGATCGCTGAAGTACTCACCGGTCACGTTGATCACGTGGCAGCGGACCTGCGTCCCGTCCCAGGAATCCTGGATGTCATGAAGGGTCAGGGTGGTCGTGTTTTTCCCCGCAGCGGAGTAGTACAGGGAATACACATCGCGCCATTCATTCCTGTTCTCGTCCCATGCTTCCCACAGGACGACCTGGCGGTCGCCGGTCAGATTCTCGAATCCAAAGGTAAACTCCGCCATGTTCTCATCCGGAAGGTAAACCATGACATCGGCTGGCTGGGAAGTCGGTTCCATCGGCTCCCCGGTTGTGATGACCGACAAGGTTACCGGCTGCGAAGTGACGCTTCCATGTTCATTCTTCACGACACACCGGAACTGCCACCCATCCATACCCGGGAGGGCGGCAAGGATACGAAGGTTTTCCGAATTGGAGTACTGGACATATCCCAGCAGGGACGACCATGTGGCGCCATCATCCCTCGATACCTCCCATTGGCAGTAAGCGGTCGGGTTTCCGGCCACGCTGGTCGAGAAACTGACCTCGGTTCCACAGAGTGCCGTTTTGCTGGCGGGTTGTTCCAATATCAACGGGGCCAGTGCCGAGTCGTTGGGGACGGGATCTCCCCGGATGACATATCGTCCAATGCTGCCATAGGACGTAAAGCCGGTGGGAGGATTGGCCAGAGGGGTTCCCATTTCCCGGGCAGTGACTTTCAGGTAGTACCGTCCCGGTGGAAAATTGATTTCCTGAAAGCTGCAGCTGCCCGCCGCCGCCGGGCTGCCATTGGATAGAACCAGATTGCCTGAGGCATCGTACAATGCCGCTTCCGGGCTGAGGGAATAGCCCTCATTGTATTCGCCCATGACACTGAGGTTGATCCGGATGCCGCTGCCGATGTCCAGCCAGTACCAATCGATGTCGGAGGAACTGTTGAGCAGCCCGTAATACCATATCTTGCTTCCATTGGCCGGCAACTGCATCGCCCCGGCCATGGTCCCGGGTTCTTCATCCGGAAGCCAGCCGAGCTTTTGGCCGATCTTGAGCTGGTCGTCCTCGTGGTTATTGGCTCCATAGTACTCACCCTTGCTCCAATTGGTCACGGTACACTTGCCGGTGCCCATGATCGGACTCCAGTCCGAGTTGCCGGTAATGGGGTGACCCGGGTAATATTCGTGCGTGGCGTCTCCGTCATGGCTCAGGCCTAAGTAATGGCCGGCCTCATGGGCCGCAATGATTCCCGTGGCCGCTGTTCCGAGGCCCTGGAAGTAGACGAAAACCGGAGTTTTTTTTGAATACTCCTGGGTGCCGAACACGTTCAGGAAGGCGACCCCGCTGGCCTCGTCGGAATTGGGATTTTCGATCCCGTTCAGGTCCATGTCCGGGGTAATCAGGATATGGACCGTGTCGGGACCAAACTGATCCGGTTCCTCCGTGGTGACGTCCACGTCGAAATTCCTGAAATGCTGGGCCACGCGGCTCCAGATGGCCTCGATGGCGGCCTGCTCGTTTTCACTGAAGCTCTCCTGGTGGGAATCCGTGCCATAGGCCCCGCAATGGTATTCCGTTGACCCGAACGCGGCATTCCATTCCGTACCCTTGACCAGATGCCCGTTGAAATCGAGAAAGATGACCTTGGTCGCTTCGGGACGGCTGTGATGGATGGGAGGATGCGTGGCCGGAATTGTCTTCACGCCGCCCGGGAAGGGGGCGGTATCCTGGCTGCTGAGCGGCTCCGCTTCCGCCTCCTCGACCAGGGCGGCCCCGGCGAATGCCCGCTCCCTGCAGACGTAGTACAGGCTTCCAGACGGGGTCACATGGATGGAGTTGGCCAGGTCCAGTCGCGGGCGGGGTTGGCGGGCCAGCTCATCGAGAACCGATTCACGGACGGCATCGGGCAGGGTGGCCAGTTCCTCGCGCAGGGGGCCGGCCGGCAGGTCTTCCAGCTTCAGTTCGAGGCGCTGTCCGCCGGGCCTTACCGGTATTGCGGATGGCTTTCGGGAAACGTTGTCCGCCGGGCCAAGTGAACGGGAGCCTGAAGGTTGGGTAACCGCTTGCGTTTCCCCGGATGCCGGATCCACCGGACCGGTCCTGGTCCGGACCAGGGCGGTAAGGGCAAGAACCGCCAGGATAATCAGGATGCCCGCCCGCGGGCCTGGCTTGTGCAGCAGCATGACCTGATAAGGCCTTGTTTGTCGTCCCTAAAAGTCAAGATTTCCGTGTTTCAAATGCGGTCCGGAATGCCCGGGATTTAGCTTGAGATATTTGGCTCTCAAGCAAGCTTGGAGACATGTCTCGTAATGCCAAGCTGCTGCTGTGCTGCCTGATCGCGGCCATCCTCCCGATCCTTTACTTCAGTTTCAGAAGTCCTGACAATTCGCTTTCCTCCGCCACCGGTAACGCTGCCAATCCCGACCGGAAAATCACGGCAGTCAGCCAGGCTGCCCCAAAGCCCGCTACCGATTCTGACCCGGCGAGCCTCCGGGCCCTATCCGGGGTGTCGAGGCCGCTTCAATGGCTTTCCGATGCCCGCATCAAGGGAGGCGTCGTGGTCGTTGAGGAGACGCCCAGCGGAACTGTCAAATACGCGGGAACCCACCTCCTGGCCCGGTTGCGGGAGGACGTGGAGCCGGATCAGGTCGATCAATGGCTGGCCAACGAACAGGCGGGGCAAATTCTCAGCATTCGCGGCCGCCTGGTCCTGATTCAGCCCCAGCAAGTGACATTGGACGGCTTCCAACGCCTGCGGGCGCTGCTGGATGAGAATCCGCTGGACCTCGTTGAATTGAGCGAGCCGGATTACATACACGAATATGCGGCCCAGCCGAATGACCCGGGTCTGGCCAATCGGGGGGCCTGGTATTTCAACGAAGTGGGAGCCTTCGCCGGTTGGGACCTGCGGACCAGTGCGGCCGACATCGTGGTGGCGGTTGTCGATTCGGGGGTTGACTACCAAAACGCGGAATTTTCCGGAAACCTTTGGGAGAGCGACGGCCGTCATGGTTACGACTTCGTCGACGGCGATGACGATCCCGACGATGAAGCCGGCCACGGCACGGCCGTCGCCGGCCTGCTCGGGGCCCGGGGCAACAACGCCCTCGGTTCCTCGGGGATTGCCTGGTCCGTGCAGCTGATGCCGGTACGGGTCCTGAATGAATACGGTTACGGGTTGAACAGCGATGTCATTGAGGGGATTGATTACGCAGTTTCCCAGGGCGCGGATATCCTCAACCTCAGCCTGGGCACGGATGCCCGCAGCACCTTGTTGGAGGATGCTGTTGTGGCGGCCGGAAACGCCGGAGCCGTCCTGGTCTGCGCCGGGGGCAACGAGGGAAGCGACCTCGGCGTCATCCCTTTTTATCCGGCGGGTTTCGACTACGACTTCGTGGTCCAGGTGGCGGCCTCGAACCGGGATGGACAGCGGGCGGAATTCAGCAGCTACAGCAAGTCACTGGTCGACCTCTTTGCTCCGGGCGACGCCGTACAGATCCTGGCCCCCGGCGGTGCGGACGGCACCTACCTGACCACGGGGTCGGGCACTTCCTTTGCCGCTCCCCTTGTTTCCGGTGTCCTGGCCCTGACAATGGCCGAGTTTCCGGGTGAAACCGGAGCCGAGAGCGTGAACCGGCTGATCGATGCGGCGCGTTATCGCCCGGGTCTGGAGCATTACTCGAAGTCAGGCAAGGTGGTCAGCCTGGACCGGGCACTGGCCGGGTATGTTCCGCAAATTCCCTCGGTCACCTGGACGGAGAATCCGCTGGTGGCCGAGTATGGCTCGCGGGTAACCATCGCAGCGGAGATCCAGGCAGACAGTGCCTACACGCTTTTCTGGTCACGGAACGGCCAGCCGCTGGGCCAGACCGGAGAAACGCTGACCTTTTCCAGCCTGGCCCCGGAACAGGAGGGCAGCTACGTCCTGCGGGTCAGCTCCGCGGAAGGATCCATCGATTCGGTTCCGCTGGTGGTGGAAGGCAAACCGGTCACGCCGAAGGTCGATTACCTGACGGAATCCTTCACTACGGTCGCGGGGAATCCGGTCCGCCTGCGCATCCGGGTCACCTATCCGGGCGCCTACACGGTCGACTGGTTCAGGGAGGGCACAGCTGACCCGGTGGCCATGGACACAAGGGAATACCGCTTCACGGTCAGTGATACCTCGACCTATTATGCGCGCATCACGACAGCCGACACCGAGGTATTCTCGGATCCGATACAGGTCACCGTCACTCCGCTGGACTGGGTCGATGACCTGGAATGGATCAGTTCACAACTGCCGCAGCCGATCGGCTACTACATGAATTCCCCCATGGCCGCTGATCCCGTCTTCTGGGAGATTTATCCGGAGATGGAATGGATGCGCAATCCGGTGACGACAGTTTCAGGAGTCTATTACTACCTCAGCAATCCCATTCGAATGGTCCATATCGATCCGGAGGGAAACAAGACGGTCAGCGAACCGCTTCCCTTCAGCGATGATTATCCCTTCGAGGTCGAGGGCGGCTACGTCACCTTTCCCAGGATCTATGCCTTCAAGGGTGTGCTGAGTCCGAACCTGGAGATATTGACCGATGCCCGCGGGGGCATGAATCTCTACGCGATCGACGAACACGACGGCTGGTTCTATGAGATATACAAGGATCCGGCCGCCTCCAAGCCGGGACTGCGCCGTACCCGGGATTTCATGACTTACGAGGTCCTCGAGGAAAGCCTCAGCCTGGCGACTACCACATACACCGCCTATGACATCTGGGCCGCGGACGGGGGCATCCTCCTCAAGATGCATTCCCAGTACCTGTGGACGCCGGAGGACGGGGTACAGCCGGACACGATCAGCGGCACCTGCTTCAAGCATGAGGACATCCTTTACCTTGAGAAGCGTAATACCATCAGTTCCGGTGTCTACGCCTACGACTTGTGGCGGTTGGATCCGGAGACCAGCACCTTTGTCTATCTGGCCGAGTCCACTGATGAACTGCTGCTCTCGCTCGGGCAAGGTTCCTTCCGCCGAAACTGGTGGGCAGGGGGAAGTGGCAGCAATGCCGTTGAGGTCTTCGACGGAGAGGACTGGATTCCTGTCTGGTCCGCCATTGCCTACCGCTATAATCCGCAATTTGCCACCAGTACTTCATTCTATGCCGTCGGCTACTCGGAAAACCTGCTCCGTTCAGAGGACGGCTTTGAATGGAACTATACCGGCTTTGCGCTGGAGAACGAGAATCTGGTTGCAAGCGTCGGCGACTCCCTGGTCCTGGTCCAGGGGACGGATGCCCTTTGGTTGGACGATTCCGGGGGGAGCCTGCAGGGCCTTGACTTTAGTCCCTCAGGCCCGACGCTGCCGCTCAGCTCGGTTACCCGGGTGGGCGAGGCCTGGTTCCTTTTCGCCACCACGACTTTTGACAACCGGGAGGTCTTCATCTCCTTCGACATGGTCCACTGCCTGAAAACCAATCTGCCTTTTGTGCCGGTACAGCTTTGGCAGGAAAAAGACGGAACCTGGAAGGCCCATATCTCCTATCAGGGCTCCCAGGCGGTCTACAGTAGTTCCGATGCCATCAACTGGACCCTCGGCCAGGAGACCCCCCCGGAGTACGACAGCGGTCTTCTGGAATTCTCGCTGGGCTGGATCAAGGACGACCAATTTTCAGCGGACCGGGTGAACTGGATCACGATTCCGTTTGCCCCTTCCGGGATTCTCGAGACCTCCAACCGGATTTTCTTTCTCAACAGCAGCGGGCAATACACCTACTATCTGGACAAGACCGATTCACTGGGAACTGGTCCGACCAATGCCTGCCTCCCGTATTTCCGGATGGACCAGGCCGTTTTGCCCGGCGAACCGCTTGAGCTGCAATTGCGCTGGGGAGGATTTGAACCGGATCCTGTCCTCAAGATCGACTTCCTGGTCAATGGTGAATTCCATTCTACCTCCAGTTCGTCCCGACCGGTCTTCTCCTTCACCCCGCTCAGGTACGTGAACCATGCTGTCGAGTGCGAGGTGAGCTTCGCCGACGGGCGCTTTGTCCGCTACCTGCTGGCTGACCTGGCCCTGCATCCGCGGGCCCCGTTGGTGATCGAGGAGAACCTGTACGAGTGGCTGGATTTAAAGGCCCGTGAATGGAAGGGAGGATGGGTTGCCCTTGAGGTAGGGCGCATCCTGTCCAGCGAGGACCGTTATTCCTGGACCGAATTGGTGGCCCCGAGTGCTCTTCCCGGCCGACCCGTCGACCTTCGGGTATATCGGGACTCCTGGGTGTTGACCTGTGACGGGGATTCCGGATTCCCGAAGTATATCAGCTTGGACGAGGGGGCCAGCTGGACTCCATACACCCCTCAGAATTCCCTCGATATCGACAGCATCATTGACGGGCAGGTGGTTGTGTCCAGCGACGGCTACAATGATTTCTACTCGACGGACCCGGACATCCGGCAGTGGACCCAGTTTGCGATCCAGCCATGGTCCAGCAGCGAAATGCACGTTTTCGACGGCTACCTGTTTTATACGGACATTCCCGACCGGATGATCCGGATCAACCTGCAGAGCGGGGAGACCACGGTGCTGGATACAAATGTCCTGGATATCGGAATACACGGTTACCTCAAGGATCCCGGACTGCCCACCACCAGCGTTGAGTTGTGCGCCTTCCCAGACGGTGATTCCCTGGGGCTGGTTCCTTTCGGGTACAACCAGTTTGGTTCCTCGGGTTCGCTCAAACTGCTGGCCCTGAAGGAAGGACATTACTCGATCATGGAGCAACGGACCCGGTTTACCGGATCGACCTCGCAATCCAGCCTGGCCGAGGAGGAGGTGTCCTTTGATGTGACCGAACAAATCGCCAAACGCTTCGCCCACGTCGGGCCACAGGGCCTCAAGATCGAGTCGGTGGAAGCGCTTGAATGGGCCTTCGAGAGCTCGCCGGTGACCCGGCTGACCTTTTCCCTCAACAATGCCTCGGTGATTCCCCTTGGTTCGGACGAGCCGCTGCTGGTTCAGCTGGAATGGCTGGATCCCCTGACTGGTGAAGTTTTGGGCTCCGGTGAAGCAAGCTGGCAAGCTTTCCTCAATTCTGAAGCGCATCGTCCGGTCAGCCTGGAAATGCCGGCCCCATTCTTCGAGGATAACCGCGTCCTCGATGTTCGCCTGACCCTGTCCGGGGAAGATCCGTCGCGGATAGCCGGTCGCTCGGTTTACGAGGTGAACGGAATTCCGGTCAAGGCCCGGGCTGCCGTGGCTTTCATGCAATCCGGAGCCGGCCGGTTGCAGGTCAGCAAGCCGGGACCCTATGCGCTTGGCAGTTCCCTTCAGGTGGTCGCCCGGCCCGATCCGGATTTTGCCTTCGGCCACTGGCGGAGTACGGGAGCCTCAGCCGATCCCACACTGGACCTGGTCATCAAGTCCGACACCTCGGTGGAAGCCGTCTTCCTTCCTGTCGAAGTGGCGGCCGCGGACCGCTGGGCCTATGCCACGTACGATGGCCGGCCGGACTGGTTCCAGGGTGCCGACCTGAGCGACATCTTCCTAGTCGACGACTGGACGCACTCCACGGCGCTCGGCTGGCTGCACACCGTCGAGGCCGGGGATTACCTGTACAACTGGTCCCCGGAGTACGGCTGGACCTGCACCCGGCCCGACTGGTATCCCTACCACTGGTCCTACGCTGGACAGGAGTGGGTCTCCTTCGGGAGAGGGGTATGGTAGACCCGTATCTGATAATCACTACAGCCGCGGGATGGTCAGGCCGCCGTCGACCATGACGACCTGCATAGTGGAGTTTCTTTCAGGGCGGCAGTAATTCCACGGAAAATAACGGAGGATTGAATTTTCCCGCCTTGGCGATTTGCTGAATGGGCATGAACGGGATACATGAGGAATGCGGTGAGTCTAGTACACGGAAAGGCTTTCATCACACCAGGTCATGGGCAATCTGCCTTGTATTGCTCTGCCTAACCATTGCCTATCACTGGAGTTCCGGCGGGGAAGCGTCGGCCATGGAACGGGTCGTCATCTTGACCGACATCGAGGCGGATCCGGACGACACCCAATCCCTGGTCCGGTTGTTGCTTTATTCGAACAGTATTGATATCCGGGGCATAGTCGCCACGACCTCCTGCTGGAAGCGGACCAGTATTGCCCCGGAATCGATCCGGAAGGTGATCCGGGCCTATGGGAAAGTGCAGCCAAACCTGTTGCTGCACGAACCGGGATTTCCCGACGAGGAGGATCTGTTGTCCCTGGTGAAGGAGGGCCTGCCGTTGTACGGAATGCTGGGCGTTGGAGAGGGCAGGGACTCCGCAGGCTCCGATTGGATTATCCGGGAACTGGAAAAAGACGATCCGCGCCCCTTGTGGATCTCCGTCTGGGGAGGCGTGAACACCCTCGCCCAGGCCCTGTATCGGATTGAGTCCACCATGACCGAGGAAAAGGCCGGGGAGCTCATCCGGAAGCTCAGGGTCCATACGATTTCAGACCAGGACGACAGCGGGGTCTGGATCCGCAAGAATTTCCCGGACCTGTTTTATATCGTCAGCCCCGGGGATGACTACGGCAGCGCGACCTGGAACGCCATCAACTCGGTAGTGCAGGATTGGTCCAACGAAACCATCAGCAACGACTGGATTGCGGAGCACATCCAGCAGGGCCACGGCCCGCTCGGCGCGG
>ENA-ORCW01000720-ORCW01000720.1-marine-metagenome-genome-assembly--contig:-NODE-720-length-13265-cov-2.995147_pt1 | contig 13265 bp, 11 predicted proteins | sample MGYA00237784_ERZ508517 | MGnify/ENA primary metagenome ERZ508517 (study PRJEB26187, sample SAMN06268979) | marine metagenome | isolation source: Tt ae E1 feedstock associated aerobic enrichment on... | reverse complement strand
GGGCCAGCGCGGTGTTGGCCGTTTCAAGGGAACGGTTCTGCTCGGCCAGGAGCAGGCCCATTTCCAGCAGGCGCTTACGGGCGATGAGGAAGACCAGGAGGAAAATCAGGCCCCCGGAGATGAAAATGACCAGTCCCAGACCGCCCAGGAACTGGTCCAGGTGACCCAGCTCATGGGCCACGGCCTGTCCGTCCAGCCAGTACTGGAGCACGGCTTCAAGGGTTCCATCAGCTGCCAGGATGGGAGTCAGCACTTCCGTGGTGGGGAAGGACTGGGGTTTTTCAAAATCCACCTGGTCGGAAAAAAGGGTGTCCAGGGGAAGATCGGGAAAGTAGCGCACCACGGGATCGCCCCGGCCCAGTTCCTGCAGGTCCGCCGCCGGGAGGACGGTGGTATAGAGGGTGGCCGGAATCCGGGCCAGGTTCTCGCCCTCCGGGGAAAAGAGGCGCAGGCCAATGACCCCGCTGAGCTGGCTGGATTCCAGGGCTACGTCGATCAGGTCGGTGGTTGTCCCGCCATCCGCGGCATCAAGGAAGTGCTGGGCCACGCTGGTCAGGAGGATGCCATCGCGGTTGAGAATCTGTTCCCGGATAACCTCGCGCAGGAAGAGGAGGGCGCCCAGCAGCCCGACCGCGAAAATGCCCATGCTGATCAGCCCAAGGAACAGGATCACCCGGTGGAACTGCTTTTGATCGGGCTTTTTCTTCATCTCCGGCATCAATCTATCCTGCGCTGAATCCATGGTCAATAGTGCCACTCGAGGACTATTTCCCCCCGTTCCTCCAGGTAGGATTCAAAGCGGGTCCGGGAGTCCACCTCGATGCGGCTGAGCTTGAGATGCAGGATCAGGTCCCAGGGCAGGGACTTTTCATATTCCAGCCGGGTGAACCATTGGGATTGACGGGCCAGGGGGGTGGCCGCACCGGGTTCCGCCTGGCGGTACAGGTAATCCATCTCGAGGAAGCGGCCGGTCAGGGTAAGATCCCCCCAGGCACTCCTGAGCCTGACTTCGGCGCCCCCCCAATAGCGGCGAAGGTCCTTGAAATCCCCGTACCTGTCCCAGTCCCGGGAGAGGCCGGCCAGCACCTTGAGCTCCACCCATTTTCCCGGTTCCCATTTAAATTCCTGCTCCAGTTCCAGTTTATCCACCTCGAGCAGGCTGGAGTCCCCGACCGGGTACCAGGTTCCCAACAGCGATTCCTGGTCGTCATAGATTTCCCGCGCCAGTTCCAGCCTGGTCTCCGTACGAAGGGTGGGGTGCCACAGGTGCTCCCACTCCAGCTTCACGGCGGGTTCCCAGTAGTCCTGCTTCTCAATGTCGAATTCCAGGCGCCGGATGGCCGGCTGCAGACGGATCCGGTTGCGGTCGCTGGCGAACCAGTCGACGAAAAGGCTCAGTTCCGGGAGGAACTCCTCGATCAGGGTGCCGGTAGGAATGCTGTTGATGTCATAGAGGCTGGAATCGAAGACCTGCTCCCCGTAAATGACGAGGGCCTCGGAGCCGAGGTCGAACGGTCCCCGGCTGATGCGGCCGGTGAACTGGGCCAGGGTCAGGTATTCCGTTTCCTCCTCGTAAATATTGCTCTCGGCAAAGATAAAGCCGCTGGCGGACCAGGTTTCGGCCATCCATCCCAGCCAGGCATCGGCCTCGAGATGGAGATAGGCACTCTCCACCGCTTCGGTGGACTTCAGGTAATTGCCCGAGTAACCCGGGCCGGACTGGACGGATCCAATGGCCAGGAAGACCGTTTCCGCCGGCTCTTCCTCGATCATGCCATCCTCGAAGGGAAGGGGGCCCTCGACCATGGCTTCGGTTTCCGCCAGGAGGGCCTCCAGGCTGTCCGGTTCGGTTCCGGTGTCCTCCCCGGCGGCCTGCAGGAGGGATCCGCTCAGGACCAGGACCGCAGCCAGGAGGATCTGGCCCGCTTTCGGGTGGAATTGGGGGGACATTCTGGTGGAGCTGGTGGTGGAGATTTCAAAGTAAAGAGCGGGCGGACCAAATCCGCCCGCTCAGTAGGGAACGATAGGCAATTCAAGCGAGACAATCAACCACCCGTGTTGCCGCGGCGATCTCCACCAGCGCCGCCGCCTTCCTGGGTGCGCTTGTTACGCAACATTGCTTTGCGTTCTTGAAGCTTTTCCTGCAGCTGGTTCCTCAGCTCCTGGCAGGCTTCACTCTCGGGATCCATTTCCCTGAGCTGGGTGCGCAGCTGGACGATTTCCTGGGTGTTGAGGCGGAACCGTTCGCGACGGTTCATCATCGCCTGGGTAATGACTGGATCCGGACGTTCCGGGCGGTTTTCCCGGAAATAGGTGCGGATCTGCAGGGCCAGTTCGCGGATTTCACCAACATCGCCGGCATGTTCCTCTCTCCAGGCCAGAAGGGCGGCACGGACATCCTCGTCCGTGGCTCCCTGTTCCTGCAGCTGGGCCAGAAGGGCGTCGCGGTCCTCCTTGAGGAGTTGGCGCTTTTCCTGGATCTGTTCGCGCAGGGCGACGATTTCCGGAGGCAGATCGACATCGGGAGCGCCTTCCCACATGTGTCCGCCTCCCGGGCCGGAGCCACCCATTCCGGGTTCATTGGGTCCCATGCCTTGACCGATTGACAGCGACGTCAGGGCGAAAGTGCTTAGAAGTATAATCAATGGCTTTTTCATAATCGTATCGGGTTTTAAGGTTTTAGAATAGCGGAGATGCCATTTCTTTTGCAGGTACAATGCCAGCTGCCATCATTATTTCTTAAGCAGCTGAATGAAAGTGGTTTACGAATTTCATGCCGCAGCTCATGCTTTTGCCTCCGGTGCCGGCTGGGGAAAATTCCCCACTTTTAGGCGGCCCCATTTGAGGCTGGTTGGGAAATATTCCCCAGTCAGGAATCGAGGCGGTAGCGGATAAAGTCCCGGGCCACGCCCAGGCGTCGGGCCGCGGCGGAGACATTGCCGTCTTCCTCCCGCAAGGCTTCCTCGATGACTGCCCGGGTCAGTTCCTTCAGGCTTTCCTCGAACTGGAAATCATCCCCGGGGAGCCTCCAGAGCGGATTCATCAGGGAGGGGATTTGCCGGTCCCCGGAAGCGGATTCCGGCGGCGCATCCAAATGGGTGAAATCGAGTTGGTCGCTGTCGCTGAAAATGAGGGAGCGCTCCAGCTCATGAAGGAGTTCCCGGACATTGCCCGGCCAGGTGTAATGCATCAAGCGTTTGCAGGCCGCCGGGGAGAGATCTGCCCGGGGCCTCCGGTAACGCTTCCTGAGGGTCTCCAGAAGGTGCCGGGCGAGGGCCGGAATGTCTTCCGGAAATTCCCGCAGGGGAGGAATCCGCAACTGGAGGAGGTTGAGGCGGTGGTAAAGGTCTTCCCGAAAACTCCCATCGCGGACCAGTTCCTGCAGCGGGTGGATGGAGGCTGCGACCAGGCGCACATCGACGGATCGCTGGGTATTCCCGCCAACCCGCCGGATGCGGCGGTCCTCGATGGCGGTCAGGACCTTGGCCTGGAGGGTCAGGGGAAGGCTGGCGATTTCATCTAGAAAGAGGCTTCCCGCGTCGGCGGCTTCAAAGAGGCCGATCCTCTCCTTGCGGGCATCGGTGAAGGCACCCCGTTCATGGCCGAAGAGTTCTGATTCAGCCAGGGATTCGGGGAGTGTGGAGCAGTTGATCTCGATCAGGGGCGCTTCCCGGCGGGGACCCTGCTCGTGCAGCCAGCGGGCGATGGTGGACTTTCCGGTTCCCGTCTCCCCCTCGATGAGGACCGGCGGCAGGTGCGTCCCCAGGCGCTGGTCGGCCTGCAGGATCTTGTCCAGCTGCTCCCGGACCATCCGCATGCGCCGGCCGATGAAAAGCGAGGCTTCCGGTTTGGCCCGGGTTTCCCGTTCGAATTCCTCGATCCGGGACCGGGCGGTCTGGCGGGAAATCCTGCTGAAGACGACCGGAAGTTCCTCCGGGTCAAAGGGTTTGCTGAGGTAATCGCTGGCTCCCCGCCGGATCGCTTCCACGGCGGTTCTGATGCCTCCCTCGGCGGTCATGATCACGACCTTGGTATTGCTGGAGAACCCGGGATCAAGAAGCAGGTCAAGGCCGTTTCCGTCGGGCAGGTTGATGTCCAGCAGGGCGAAGTCGAGCTCGAGGGAAGCGCGCAGCTCCCTGGCCTGGGCAATCGATTCGGCGGGATAGGCCTCCGCCCCGAGGGATTCGAGGTATCGGCACAGGGATTTTCGGAGGAGCGCCTCGTCTTCAAGGACCAGGATGTGGCGGCCATTGAGCATCAGCTCCAGCCTTTAAAAAAATGGGACCCTGGCAAGCCGGTTTGCCGGGCCGGGAAGCCGGACTGGCGGATAACCGCTGCCAGGGTCTGCATGGAGCCCGCCATCAACCACTCGGGATGCGGGTTTCCAGCATTGGGGGGATACCATCGTCCCCGGTGAGGAGGGGAATGTTCCCGGAATTTTTGCCGATCGTTGACAGGCGTGGGATTCATGGGCGAAGTTGCGGGATTGATCCTATGTTTGATGTCCGGGAAAAACCCAAGATGGTGGAGCGGGCTTACCTGGTCGGGCTGGCCCAGTCCGGGGAGCCTGACGGGGAAGCGTCCAGTCTGCTGGACGAGCTCGATGAGCTGGTCAGCACGCTCGGCATCGGCATTGTCGGCCGGGAAGTGGTCCGTCTCCGGGTCCCGCAGTCCCGTTTCCTGCTGGGCGCCGGCAAAGTGGAGCAGATTGTGGCCCGGGCCCGGGAAGTGGAGGCGGACTGCCTGGTGCTGGACGCCGAGCTGACACCGGCCCAGCAGCGGAACTGGGAGTCGGCCAGCGGGATCTGCGTCATTGACCGGCAGGAAATCATTCTCGACATTTTTCATGAACGGGCCAGCACCCGGGAAGCTGTCCTGCAGGTGGAACTGGCCCGGGCCGAGCACTCCCTGCCCCGGCTCAAGAACGCCTGGACCCACCTCAGCCGCCAGCGCGGCGGGGGCGGGGTCACCCAGCGCGGCGAAGGGGAAGCCCAGATCGAGCTGGACGCGCGGATGGTCCGCCAGCGGATCGCCAAGCTCAAGCAGGAGCTGAGCCTGGTGGTGCGGCACCGGCAGACCCAGCGCAAGCAGCGGCGCAAGGTGCCGGTCCCGACGACCGCCATTGTCGGCTATACCAACGCCGGAAAATCCACCCTGCTCAACGCCCTGACCGGTGCCTCGGTCCTTTCCGAGGACAAGCTCTTTGCCACCCTGGATCCGACCACCCGCCAGATGCGGCTCCCCTCCGGGCAGAAACTCCTCATTACGGATACTGTCGGCTTTGTCCGGCGTCTCCCCCACCAGCTGGTGGAGGCTTTCAAGGCCACCCTCGAGGAAGCCGTCCTGGCCGACTTCCTGATCCACGTGGTGGATGTCAGCAATCCGGAGTTCGAGGAGCACCTGCACACCACGATGGAGGTCCTGAAGGAGCTGGGAGCAGACGAGAAACGGATTATCACCGTCTACAACAAGATCGACCGGTGCGTGGACATGCCGATGGGATTCCGCCAGAACCGGAAAGGGACTCCGGTGGCCGTCAGCGCCCTCGACGGCGACGGGCTGCCCGAGTTGATGGAGCGCTGCGAAGCGATGCTGGAGGACCGCATGCTGACCATGGAACTGCTCATGCCGTTCGATCGCTATGACCTGATCAGCCAGCTGCATGAGCAGGGAACGGTCCGCGAGGAGCGTGCCGGGGAGGAAGGCGTCCACATGGTGGCCAATGTTCCGGTCCGCCTGGCCTCTTCTTTTGACCGTTACAAGGTCCTTAGTTGATCCCGGCGGGTTAATTCCGTTGTCAAGCGCGGCCAGGCGCCTCAACTTGCCATTGATCCAGCTACAATACCATGGCGACCCTATACATGATCATTGGTTTCCTCCTGGCGGCATACGCCATTGTGGGGAATGACTCGATTCAAACGCTCGGCACCTTCCTGTACTCCAACTCCCACCGCAAGTGGTGGCAGCTCTGGATCTTCAGCAGCTCCGTCATGGTGGCGGTGATCCTTTACGGCTGGCTGACCCACAACCAGGATCCCTCCTACAACCGCCTCAACAAGGTCTATGACAAATCCGTCTCCATTGCCGAGGTGGAGGAGGAGATCGAGTACGCGCGGATGGCGGTCGGGGCCGATCCGATTCAGGAAAAGGTGCTCGACGACATGGACCAGTTCCTCCAACAGCTGGAAGTAACCAAGTCGGTTTTCGTGAAGCAACCGCAGGAGTTCGATGCCAGCCTGGCTCTCCTCATGGAGAAATTCCGCCCCCTCCAGGCCGAGGCTGCGGATCCCGGCATCCCCAACGCCCAGCGGGTGGCCGTCCGGGCCGTGGTGGACAAGGTGGACGAGGTCCTGGAGCAATTCCAGCAGCGTCGGGATGTCAGCGTTTTCATCACCTGGAAGCATCTTATTCCCCCATTGGTCCTCCTGATCCTGACCCGTTACGGCTTCCCCGTCAGCACCTCCTTCCTGGTCCTGATCACCTTCCAGCCGGCGGTGCTGAGCAGCATGCTGACCAAGTCCCTCATGGGTTACCTGGTGGCCATGGTATCGGCGGTCGTGGTCTACCTGAGCGTCATGCGCGGGGTGGAAAGCCGATGGCGCAAGGAAGGCGAGGGGGGCATCAAGCCGATCTGGGTTTACCTGCAATGGGGCTCAACGGCCTTCCTGTGGTCGATGTGGCTGGTCCAGGACATGGCCAACATTTTTGTCTACATCCCCCGCATGCCGGAACTTCCCTGGCTCCTGTTCGCCATCGCCTGGATGCTGGCGGTGCAGGCCTTCATTTACTACAACCACGGGGGCAAGATCCAGAAAGTGGTCACCTCCAAGACCAATACCCATGATATCCGCTCGGCCACCATCGTTGACCTGGTCTATGGGGTGGTCCTCTACATCTTCAAGATCCAGAGTAACGTGCCGATGAGCACGACCTGGGTCTTCCTTGGACTCCTGGCCGGCCGGGAAATTGCCTTCGCCCTCTCCAAGAGCAGCGACCGGAGCATGAAGCAGGCCTTCAAGCTGGCCCGCAAGGACATGGTCAAGGCCGGATTCGGCCTCGGGGTCAGCGTGGCCATCGCCTTCGTCATCAATATGGTCTAGGCGCCCGCCGGGAGCAGGCTGCGCAGCAATTCCACATAGGCGGGACCGTCCAGGTCCTTGTATCCGTGTCGCAACAGCTCCTTTCCGTCGGGGGCAATCAGGATCAGGGTGGGGTAGGCCTTGATGTCGAAGTGAATGACCCATGACTGGAGGACCGCTGTTTCCTCCCTGGACAGCGGCGGCTTGCGCCTGGCCAGGACTGGAAAATAAACCAGGTGCCCGGCGGCGAACTCCCTGAAGGCGGGATCATCCAGGACATGCTCCTGGAAGCGCTTGCACCGGACGGACCAGCCCTCCCCGAGGAAAGCCACATAAAGATACTTTCCCTCTTCAAGCGCCTTCTGGCGCGCGGTCATGAGGGCGCCTTCCTCGATGGCTGCCGCGGACCAGTTTGGCCAGAGCAGCCCCAGCGCGATGAAGGCGATCCATTGCCGCACCGCAGGGCCCTTATTTATTGAGATCGGTCAGGGCCGAGATAACGTCCTCAGCCTGGGTGGATGGACTGGCACTCAGGTCCCTCCAGGCCACTTTGCCGTCCACAATGAGGAAAGTCTGGCGCTTGTAGGCCATGCCCAGGAATCCTCCCACCCCGAAGGCTTCCCCGAGGGTTTTCTCATCATCGGCAATCAGCGTGAAGGGAAGGTCGTACTTTTCCTGGAAGGCCAGCTGGTTCTTTTCCTTGTCGGTACTGACGCCCAACACGGTGATGCCCATTTTCTGGAGGGCACTGTAGTTGTCCCGCAGGTTGCAGGCCTGCTTGGTGCAGCCGGGCGTGTCCGCGCGGGGATAGAAATAGACGACTACCGGCCCTTTTTCGTACAGGGAGGCCAGGTCTACGGGCCGGCCCATTTGGTCTTTTACGGCCGGGGCCGGTGCGGCTTGGCCGACCTCAAGGGGATCTTTGGCAAATAGGGAAAACGGGCTCATGGCGATGGCAAAAAGGATTAACGTGATGCGGTTCATTGCACCAGTTTCGCATGCCTCCCCCCAAATTGCAAACAGGGCCGGTTCAGCGGCTTATTTCGTCGACCAGAGGGGATTTTCCCGGGCGGTATCGATCAGCTTTTGGGTGGTCCGGTCCAGCCGGCTGGCCAGGGTCCGGATCAACTTGACGGCGATTTCCGGATTCGAGCGGACCAGGGCATCCAGCGATTCAAACTGGTAAAGCGCGATTTTGGAAGCGTTCTTGGCTTTCACGGTGCAGGTCCGTGGCCTTCCCAGGATATCTCCCATTTCACCAAAGATGGTTCCGGGATACATGATGACCGCCAGGAGGACATCATCCTTGAAGACTTCAAGAGTGCCGGACTTCAGGACAAAGAACCCCGAGCCTTCCTCTCCTTGTTCGAGAATGGTCTGCCCGGGCGCGACCTCGATGATTTTTTCAATGGACTCTGACATGGGCTTGAATCAGTCCGTCCAGCATGAAGCGCTCGGGGAGCTTGGCAAGCAAGAGCTGGCGCTGGTCTATTAAGGAAATGTAAATTATCGGCCTTGAGCCTTCTCAAGGGCCTCCAGGACGATGGATGGGGTCAATATCTCGGGCAAGATTTCCGGGTCGGCGTCCTCCCCGTAGATAAGGTTAAAGGGCACGGCCGAGCGGCCAAATGAGGCCAGGGCCTGGCTGATTTCCGGATCCTGATGGGTCCAGTCCGCCTTGAGGAGCACCACGTCCAGCTCGCGCAGTTTGTCGCGGACTTTTCCGGAACTGAAGACCGCCGCCTTGTTGGTCTGGCAGGTCACGCACCAGCGGGCCGTAAAGTCGACATAGACGATGGATCCCTCCCGGGCCAGCGATTCGGCCTTGCCGGGTTCCCATTTTTCCCAGTTGAGGGCCTGCGCCCCGGAGGCCTCCGCCCGGGTCCCGGAGAAGGCGGTCCAGAGCGAGGCGCCGGCCAGCAGGGCCGCAACCACGTAGGCGGTGTACTTGCTTTTGCTGGGGCGGTGATAGGCCCCCCATCGGCCATAGATCCAGAGGGCCAGGGCGAGCAGGACCAGTCCCAGCAGCACCTTCAGCAGGCTGAATGCTGAATAGCCGCCGGCATCCGTCAGTTGGCCGGCCAGGACCCAGACCAGGTAGGCCACGGTGGCATAAAGGAGGAAGCCCATGAACTGCTTGAAGGTTTCCATCCAGGGGCCCGGGCGGGGGAGGAAGCGGAGCATGCCCGGAAAAATCGACAAGAGGAGGTAGGGTGTGGACAGGCCCAGCGCGATCAGGGTGAAGACCAGGATGGAGGACACCGGCGGCAGGGCCAGGGCGGCTCCCAGCGCGGGGGCCAGGAACGGAGCGGCGCAGGGGGTGGCCACGACGGTGGCCAGGACACCGCTGAAGAAGGAACCGGCGAGACCGCCCCTGGCGGTCAGCCCGGAGCCCACGCCCACGGCTGACTGGCCCACCTCGAAGAGCCCGCTCATGTTGAGGGCAAAGGCAAAGAGAAGAAAGGCCAGAACCGCGACGAAACCGGGGGACTGCAGCTGGAATCCCCAACCGAGCTGGCTGCCGCCGCTCCGCAGGGCCAGCAGCACGCCCGCCAGGGTCCAGAAGGAGATGAGGACCCCGGCGGTAAAGGTCAGGCCGTGGGCCACGATCTTGCCGCGGGATTCACCGGCCTGGTTGACGAAGCCCATGATCTTGATCCCGAGGACCGGGAACACGCAGGGCATGAGGTTGAGGATCAGGCCGCCGGCAAAGGCCAGCAGGAGAACGAAGAGGCTGATCCGCGCGGCTGGCGCGGTGGCGGCGGATTCAGGCGGCGGACCGGATGCGATGGGTTGGGCGATTTTCCAGTAGGTGCCCGCGCTTTCCCGGCTATCGCCCGGCGCATAAAGAAGCCCCGTTGCCTTTTCGGGCAAGGAGGACAATCCGGCATTGAGCGGGAACTCGAGGCGGTGGTTCCGCGCATCCCCGGGAATTTTTTCCGCATCCGGAGCGGGCTCCACCAGGGCCTGATCGCTGAAGAAATACAAGGCCTCCGGCAGGCTGTCCCCGCTGACCTCAAGAACGAGCCGCTCTCCCCGGGTCCAGATGTTGACCGCGAAAGGCAGATCCTCCGACGGAGCCGCGGCGTCTGTCCGCTCAAACCAGGATTTCCACTCCGCGGAGGGGCGGGCCGGATCTGTTGCCACGGGAACGGCAAGGGAGGAACTGACCCCGCCCGGGATACAGACCTTTTCGCACATCAGCCAGTCGGCGGTAAATCCGATCTCGACCTGGTCTTCCCGGATGGTTTCGGGCGGGGTGATGACCGCCGTCAACAGGACCTCGTCCTTGTAGACAAAGTCGATGATGTCGGAGGAATTGTATACCTCCGGGCCCGGCCAGGCGAGCTCGGAGACGGTGAATCCCCCGGGAAGATTCCACTCGATGGAGGTGCCATAACCGGTGGTGCTGGACTTCCAGTAGGTATGCCAGCCCGGATCGTGCTGCAGGAGTAATCCCACCCGGTAGGGTACTCCCGGCTGGATGTGGGACATCTCCCCGATCAACCGGGCGGCGACGTGCTGGTCCTTCTGGACGGGGCTGCTCTGGGCGGAGGCCAGGAGCGGGAACAGGAGCAGCAGGGCTCCGGGGATCCACTGGGTGGGCTTCAGGTTCATCTTTGTTGTGAAAGGCCTGCAGGCCGATTATTCCTGAAACGATGGCAACTGCCACATTACTGGCCAGAAAATACGATGGTCATCCGGCTCCGTTCCCTTCAAGCTGCAGCCATTTGGTGAAGTCGCTGATTACCGTATCCCCCGAACTGAGCCTGAAGGTCTTGCATCCCAGCGAGGCCGGGCAGCTCTATTCCCTGGTCCACCAGAACCGGGACCACCTCCGCCAATGGCTGCCCTGGGTGGATGACACCAAGGTGCCGGAGGACACCCGCCGGTTCCTCAGCTCCAGCTATGAGGCTTTCCGCCAGGAAATGGCGGTCTCCTTCGGGATTCGCTTCACCGGCCAGCTGGCCGGAATGATCGGGTTTCACGGATTCGACCGGACCAACCGGGTGACCAGCCTCGGTTACTGGCTGGCTAGGGATTTCTGCCGCCGCGGCATCATGCGCAAATGTGTGGCCGCCTGTGTTGATTTCGCGATCCGGGAGGAGGGCATGAACCGGGTCTACGTGCGCTGTGCCACCGGCAACAAGGCCAGTAAGCGCATTCCCCAGTCCCTGGGGTTCACCTTCGAGGGCGTCCAGCGTGAGGCGGAGTGGTTGTACGACCACTTCCTGGACCTGGAAGTCTACAGCATCCTGGCTTCCGAATGGCCGGGAACGCCGGAGGGCCTTTGACGGTCTACTTGCTGCGGAAGGTTCTCCGGAACCAGTCCGAAAAAAGCTCCATCTCGTAGGCGAAGTTCTGGTGCCTCATGCGCATGGCAGTGACGGTACTCTGCTGGAAGCCGAGGTCGGAAATGGAGTCCTCTCCCTCCTGGATGATATTTCCGTCCGCGTCGGCCAGGGTATAGCGAAGTTTCAGCCGCGGAGGATAGACCGCCTCCACGTACCGGATATCCGCATTGTAGCGGTTGCGCCAGGGCTGGATATCGCCGGCCATGTCGATATCAAGGACATGGATGGTCAGGACCTGGTCCTCGCCGACGTACTTCTTCGTCCAGGCCGGAATCTGGTCTTCCAGTTCGGCCTCGAGGAGGGGAAGGGTCCGTTCTTCAGAGAGACCGCTGATTGATAAATCGGTGTAGTCTTCGACACCCTCAAACTCGAAGTTGATCTGGCCGGCGAACAGGCCGAGGGGGATCAAAGAGACAAAAACAGCGAGGAATTTTCTGGTATTCATACTCTTATAGACATGTTTTCCGAAAAATGTTTCAAAATTGTGGAGCATTTCACCGGCCCGTTTGCACCATGAAGCGGAAGCCGACAAAACGGTTGCGCTCGGTGGTCGAGCGCGTCTCCTCGGGAACCGTGTTGAGACGGATCCGGGCGTCCCGGGCACTGCCCCCGATGGCCACGGCCTGGCCATCCTCCCCCGCGTTGGCCAGCCATTCCGATACGTTGCCCAACAGGTCGTAGAATCCTGCCGGATTTGGGGTTGAGGTCCCGACCGGCCGGGGTTCCCGGTTGCTGTTTTCCATCGACCAGGCCTGGTCCGACAGCTCACCCATCCGGACCTCGCCGATCGCGCTCTGGTAGACGTCCCGGGTCGGCAAGCTGACGGGACGAGCCAGTATCCAGCCCAGTCGCTTCATGAACTGGTTGGCTTCCACCCAGGTCACGGACTCGATGGGATTGGACGGGAGCCGCACGTTGGAGGGATTGGCGCCTGTTATCTGGCTGTACAGGACCTGGGGCACCTCGGTCCGGTAGAGGAGGAGGCCGGGCTGGCCGGGCACCGGAAGAAGGTTGTCGTGGACAATCTCCAGGATGGCGGGGATTTCCTCCTGGTTGGTACTGAGGAAGGCGATTTCAGGCTGGTCCAGGTCGTCCATCATTTCGCTCCTGGGAAAGGCCTGCTCCATGTAGGCGGCCTGGCGCTGCCATTCCCCGACCGACTGCCGGAAGGCTTCCGCATCGCGGGCCAGCAGGGCCTCGCGGGTTATCCGGCGGAGATCCTGTATCCTCTGGTAGGTCGGCAGACTGGCCGCGGTCTCCCGCAACCGCTCGATTTCAGCCAACCGCATCCGCAGGTCCGCCTCATGCCCGGGGCTGGCGGCGATGACCTTGTTCTGGAGGGCAACGGCTCTTTCAGCCTTGGCCAGGGCTTCATCGGCATCCCCGGCCTCAAGGGCCGCCCTCCCTTCACGGACCAGAATCTCGACGCTGTGGACGTCCTCCGCGGTGTTGACGAAGCGGCTGGCTTCCTCGAACTGCTTCAGGCGGGAAATGGAAGCCAGACGGGAATTGCGGAAATCGCGGTTCAGGTTTTTTTGCAGGGTCAGGGCCCGGGCGATGCTTTGCCGGGCCTCATCGTACTGGCGGTCCTGGACCTGCTGGTAGGCCTTCTCCTTGAGGCGGTCGGCCTCCCCGGCCATGGGCTCGGTCTGCCAGGCCAGCTTCCGGTTCTTCAATTCATAAAGGCGGGTCGGGTCCCGGTCCTTGGACTTGGGATGGTCGTCGTTGATTTCCTCCTGCAGGTTGATGGCCCGGCTGATCTGGTCGACGGCGGCCTCGATGTCCTGATCCTCCCAGGACCGGTCGGCCTCCTCCTCCAGCCGGCGGGACT
>ENA-ORCW01000719-ORCW01000719.1-marine-metagenome-genome-assembly--contig:-NODE-719-length-13271-cov-3.582765_pt1 | contig 13271 bp, 3 predicted proteins | sample MGYA00237784_ERZ508517 | MGnify/ENA primary metagenome ERZ508517 (study PRJEB26187, sample SAMN06268979) | marine metagenome | isolation source: Tt ae E1 feedstock associated aerobic enrichment on... | reverse complement strand
CGCTGGTGAACTCTGCAATCGGTGCGTCGCCTTCGGCGACAGCACCCTACGAGGCGATGGGGAATGCAACCGTCGCCAGTGCACGGCCAGAGGCCGTGGCACACCCGCCCCAGGCCATGGAATCACGCGCAGTGCCGCTCAAGTAACTGCACGGGTGACGCCGGTCTTCAGACCGGCGACGGCGCAGCCGTCAAGAGGTGGCCCGCCGCCGTTTGCACGCATCCCGGCAGCCTCGTGTCGCGGCGCGACGCCGCCGATAGCGTGCACCGGTCATACCCGGCAGTTCACGCTGCCGGCTCGCCTCTGTTCGTCATCTGTGCAGGCCGGTTCCAACCGACCGCTGGTGAACTCTGCAATCGGTGCGTCGCCTTCGGCGACAGCACCCTACGAGGCGATGGGGAATGCAACCGTCGCCGGCGCACGGCCAGAGGCCGTGGCACACCCGCCTGAGTCCGTGGAGTTACGCGCATGGCTCGCTCGTGTGACGGCTCCCACACGAGCCGCCCCCCTATCGCTCGATCATGTCCACACGGCCGGGGGAGAGCAGTATCAATCGCGTCGCGATCCGCTCGTCCGGCAAGTCGTAGATTCGTGAGACGGCCCCGGCATAGGCCGTGAGCTGTTCGCGGTAGTGGGCCCGCATCTCGTTCCACTTCTCCGGATGCGCCTCGTCGATCGTGTCGGTCTTGAAGTCGAGGATGTCCGCAGCGATCGGCTTGCCGTTCCGCGTCAGCAGCACCAGCCGGTCGACGCTGCCGGTCAGCAGCGCCCCCTCCTCCAGCATCGCGAAGTCCCGTTCATTCTCGACGGTCAGTTCCACCGGGCCGGCGGCCAGCTCGGCGGTGACGGACTCGGACAGGCCGAGAACGCCGGGCGACTCGTAGTACCCGCGGCTGAGGCAGTCCCGGATCGCGGGGACCTGCAGCATGGCGAGGAACTCTTCGAGGGCCCGGTCGACATTCACCTGGGCGGCCGGATCGATCTTCAGCGCCTGTTTGCGCAGAACCGCCTCGCCCGGCTCGCCGTCGTCCAGCCATTCGATCTGCTCGAACCACGCGTGGATGAGTGTGCCCCGTTCCAGCGCGAATGACCGGCCCGGCTTGATGAGCGTGGAAAGCTGGACCGAGGGAGCCTCCCCTTTCCGGGACGGAGCGGTCCGTTCCCGTCCGCGTCGGCGACCGTCCGTCATCGGTGCCAGCGTGACCTTGAGGGTTTCCTGCTGCAGCGGCTCGGACGCGGCTTCGTCCGCCTGCGGGGCCGTCAGAATCGAACTGTCTGCAGGAAGCTGCCGGTACCAGTCCGCCGAGCCCCATTCCTTCAGCACGGTCCCCGGCTCGATCGGCGTGCTGTTGCCGCAACCGGCCCGAATCAGTCCCGCGAACGTCGCCGGCGGAGCCTTCTCGTTTTCCTTTGAAGGCTTGAGGTAGATGTGCAGGGCATGAACGGCCCGCGTCATGGCGACGTACAGCAGGCACATCGCTTCGCGGATCGCCCGGTTGTTCGTGTCGCGAAATGCTTCCTGCACAAGCGGCGGAGCCAGCTGCCGCTGCTGTTCATTGCGGTACAGCGAGACGCAGTCGGGCGGCTCGCCGGCGTGCTGGAAGTGCGTGACGAACTTCGGCATGACCGCCTGCAGCCGGCCCTCCAGTTCCGGCAGAATGACCACGTCGAACTGCAGCCCCTTCGACTGGTGAATGTTCATCACCCGCACGGCATCGCGCGACGGATCGTCCATCCGCTGCGTAGCAACGTAGTCGGCAAAGTCGGTCGGTCGCAGCGTCGAATATGCCTCGTAGTCGTATCCGAGCTGGACCAGCTGTTCCAGCCGGCTGCGGTCCCGTTTGCCGCACGCCGGGGCGATCATCCCCGCCCAGTGATACAGCGCCTCGCCGTACCCTTTCTGCAGCAGGTCACTGCGGACCTGTTCGGCCAGTCGGACGGCAGCGTCGCGATCTCGATGATCGACGAATCCGAGTCCTGCCCCCAGGGGCGAGCTGGCGACGTGGAACCGGGCAATCGTATCCCACGGATGATCCGCCAGCCGGATCAGCGCCATCATCAACTGTACGGCGGCCGAGTCGGTCAGCGGGTTTCCCCCCTCTTCACTGGCCGGCACACCAAGTCGGCGCAGCTCGAAGATCGTACGGGCAACACTCGGATTGGTCCGCGTGAGCACCCCGATTGTCGCACCGGGCAACTGCCTGCGAATCTCCGCAACCCGGCGGGCGGCGAATTCGAGAACGTCCTCCCGTCCCATCGAGGCGTCGTCTTCGTCTTCGTCATCGTCCAGCGTGGCGGCTTCGACAATGACGTGGCCGGGCAGCTCGCTGCGGGCCGTACTGTGATCCTCGAATTCGTGACACCAGAACTGGACCGGTTCGAGCGCCTTGTTGAGATTCGTATGGTCCGGCACATGGTGAAAGATGTCGTTGACCGCTTCGATGACGGGAGGCGAGGAGCGGAAGCTCTGCGTGAGCGAGTCGACTTTGAGCGTCTCCAGTTCCCGCTCGATCGTGTCGAAGATCTCCGCCACGCCGCCACGCCAGCCATAGATCGCCTGCTTGACGTCGCCAACGCAGAAGAATGTTCCCTGCGGATCCTGCACCACAGCCCGGGCAAACGGCCGCAGCACATGCCACTGCACCGGCGAGGTGTCCTGGAACTCGTCCAGCAGCAGATGTTCGACGTGGGCATCGATCCGGAAGGCGAAGCGGGCGGCATCACTGCCATCCGCGGCACGGGCGAGCGTGCGGGTGACGTCGTTGAATGTCAGTCCCCGCATCTCCCGCTTGGTCCGTTCGACGACCGACGTGTACCGGGTGAGCAGTTCCCACGTCGCCTGCGTCTGGTCCCGCCACTGCTTGAGAATAATCGCCTTCGCGTGCCGCAGCAGTCGCCGGTAGACAAGTTCGACTTCGTCGCTGATCGGTTTGCGGTAGTAGCTGTCCTCGCCGGCGGCGACCTTGGCTGCGATGCCCCCCTTGATGAACGCCAGCCAGTCGCCGGTCCGGATGAGGGCCAGATCCTTGTCCCGCTGCTTGGCCCAGCTCTTGTGGGTCGGGAACGGGACGACTTCGAGTTCCGCGACGGTCGCTTTCAGTTCTTCTTCCGAGAGAGGACTGGTCTCGGGGAACCAGTCCCAGGCCTTCCAGTTGGAATCGGCGAACACGCCTTCGAAGTCATTGACCGTGTCGTGAATCAGATCCGTGACTCTGCGGGTCGCTTCTCCCTTGGCGAGCAGATGCATCAGCTGAGTCAGGTCGCCGCGGTCTCCCTCCTGAAGCACCGTCTCGATCGCCCGCTCGCGCAGCTGGACGATCTCGAACTCGTCGATGATCCGCCAGCCGGGCGGCAGACCCAGCTCGAGCGTAAAGCTGGTGGCGATCTGCGAGAAGAAGCTGTCGAGCGTGCTCACACGGACGCGGTGGAGGTGATGCGTCAGTCGCCGGAGCATCTGCCGGCAGTCGTCCGGCGTGAGTCCCGGGGCGTGGATGAACTTCGCAAGGTCGTTGCATTTCTTCTCATCGAGCGCCGCCTCGGCCAGTCGGGTCAGCACCCGTTCGAGAATCTCGCCGGCCGCCTTGCGGGTAAACGTCGTCGCCAGGATGCGGTCGGGCGAGGTGGTCCGCAACAGGCTGAGGTAGCGGTTGGAGAGCTGGAACGTCTTGCCCGTTCCCGCCGAGGCGCGAATGACCAGGTCGGCCAGGTGTTCCGGTTTCGTGGATGTGTCCGCCATGTCTGCCTGCTGCGTCATTGCCCGCGTGCGCCTTCCTCGAAAGTGAGCGGTCGGTCCCTGTCCCCTGTACCGCGGTAGAACCAGTGCCGTCAGACGACCGCCTCAACGTCAAACGAATCCGACTGACAGATCCCGTCGAATTCCGAGAGTGTTCCGGGAGATGCCTCCAGTTCGACCCAGAACTGGCGGTCGAGAATCGCCGTGGCGATCTCCCGGGCCCGCTCGTCGGCATCGGCCATGTCGTCGTCGGTCCACTCGGCAAGCTGCGCACCGACCTTGCCGGTATCGCGCGGCAAAACGATGTAGCCCAGTCCGATCTCCCCCTCGACGCCCAGAAGGGACGCCGTATGTCGGTAGAGTGGCAACTGCAGATCGATCCACTCGCCGCTCTTGCGACGGTGACTCTTGCCGGGCGGATCGCCTTTGTCGCCGGTCTTGTAGTCGAAGATCATCCAGCGGCCGTCGCGGTGCCGGTCGATGCGGTCGATACGTCCGCTCAGGTTCAGCGTGCGACCGTCTCCGGTGGCGAATTCGACGAACTGATCGTCGGCGGGGGCTTCGGTGAAGGTGATCGTCCAGCCCTCGGCGGCCCATTGGGCCTGCCATTCGGCGAACTCGCTCAGACGGGCCCGGGCCTGTTCGAGCTGAATGTCAATCGGTGCCGAGCGATCATTGCCGAACTGCGCGAGTGCGCACTGCTCGAGCTCCGCGTGCAGATACTTGCGAATGCGGGCCGGCTCGGTCGAACGACGGACCTCGTCTTCCCCAAACCGGCTGAGCACCTCGTGCAGCAGACTGCCGAAGACGAGTGGCGACATCTCGGTCACGTCGTCGTCGACATCGCGGAGCTTCAGCACGTGCCGCAGATAGAAGCGGTATGGCGAAGCGATGTAGTCACGGAAGGCGGTGACGCTGAACTTCTCCGGCAGCTCGACGCTGTTATCCGGACGGGGAATCGACAGTCCTGGTGCCGGCTCGACAACCGGCCACCCCGGCGCCAGTGGCGGGCGGGAGGTTCCCTCGCCGGTCCCTTCGTAAAAGTGCTGCACACGCCGGGCGACCGTTTCGGAATCCGCCGCGAACATCAGCCGGCTCGGTGCCAGCGGTTCCCCCTGTGGATCGCGTCGGCCGGCAATCAGAATCGTCTGCTCACGCGAGTGCAGCAGCGCACTGAGGGCGTAGGCGTCACGCGCATACCGGCGGGCGTTGTCCATGATGCCCAGCTGGTTGCGCAGGGCATTCGGCAGAAACAGGTCGGAGTTGACCGACGTCGGCACGAACCCTTCGTTGAACGTCGTCACGATCAGCGCCGGCGCGTCATCGAGCGGCAATTCGAGCCAGCCAAGCAGCTCCATTGCCGATTCGTCCGGGAGCGGCGGAATCGTTCCCCGGCGGGCCTGGTCGAGCCACAGCCGGATCGCGCCCGAGGCGGAGACTTTCGGGGCGAGTGATTCCGGCAAGCCGGCATGTTCGGCCAGCGCGTCGTGAAGCTGCTGGCACGCCTTGAGTGTCACATGGTCGCCGGGATCGTCCCGCCGGAACTTCCGCTCGCCGTAGATTGCCAGCAACAGCTGCGTGAGCGTTTCGTTCCAGTCGCCGATCGGCCGGTCGGCTCCCCGCAGCGGCTTGAGGAGGTCCTCGATCCGCCCGGCCACCTTCTGCAGGGCCTCGGTCGTCTCGGGATCTCCCAGCCAGGTCCCGATGCGACGCGGCAGATGCTGGGACAGGTAGTTGTCGAGCTGCTTGAGCCAGTAGTCGCCCATCCTCTGCTGCCGCAGCCACGCGGTGACATCCGGGTGCCGCACCAGCGCCGCAAACCGGTCGGACCGCCGGCCTTCCAGGTAGTCGGCGATGGCCCGCAGCAGTCGGAACGGCGTGGTGCGGGTCATGTCGCGTGCGACGACCCAGCGGGAGGGGATGTCGGATTCGGTGAGCACCCGCTTGATCTGCGGGACCAGCCGTTCGTCGGTGATGCCGACGGTCACCTCGTCGGCCCGGTACTGTCCGTCGAAGTCGCTCAGCGAGTAGATCACTTCCGTGGCCTGATCGGTCGCACTGTCAACCAGCCGCACCTGCTCCATGTCGAGCGGGATCGGTGCGTTCTCCCAGGCGGACGGAATGAGACAGCCATGATCATCGAAGCGGTCGGCGGCGGACTCGGGTGCGTGGATGTAGGCGGTCACCCGATCGGCGACCTGGTCGAGCATGTTCCGTAACGTCTGGTTCATGTCGACCGTGCCGACCAGCAGCACGTCCCGGTCGATCGTGCACTCCTTCTGCTGAACGGCAACCAGGCGGGCGGTCTGGCGGTCCCACAGTTCGAGTGCATCGAGCATGCGGAGGTAGGTGTTCTGAACGGTCGCCAGGGCTTCCCAGCGGTCCTGCTCATCGAAGCCCTCCACCTGCTGACCGGCGCGGGCCACGTCGGCGAAGTCGCGTCCTTCGGCGGCGAGTTCGGTATGCTGTCGCCAGAGCAGTTCGCCCAGGGCGAGCCAGCCGTCGAAGTCGTCGGGATCGGGGACGCGGCGGACGACCCTGGACGTCTGTTCTTCGGGAAGCCGGCGAAACGCTTCGGCCCAGGCGAGCTTCTGGACCAGATCGGCCGCGAAGGGGCGCTTCGGCTCGTAGAAGAGTTCGGGCAGTTCGCCGATGGTGGCGAGCTGCGGCGGCCGGTGACGTCCTTCGGTCTTCTCGGCGAGCAGTTCGAGAAAGCGACGCCCCGCACGCCGACCGGGAAAGACGATCACGCAACCGGACAGGTCACACTGTCCGTTGTGCGTGCGCGTGCGAATGAGTTCATCGACGACCGCCGGCAGGGCCGGCCGGTCCCAGTCCAGAAACGTCCTCGAGATCGGCATGGCGTCGGTATCACATCCTGCGTGACGGACCAGCAGTTGAGTTGAACTGTCGCAACCTGCGTGCCGTCGCGCGGACGGACGTTGATGTGAGCCCGGCACAGCCCGCAAGGTTCGCCTGTTCGGACAGTGTTGCGATTTTTGACCGGCAGAGCAAACGCGGGAAACCGGTATGGAACTTTTTCCGTTCCGGCAGTATCTAACCGGGGGGAACCTTGCCCGCTGCGGGCCGACTCCCGTCTTCACACGTCAAATTCCAACAGCGCACGCTGATTCATCAGGGGCATCGGAATGTCTTCACGTATACTGTTGCCTGTCTGTCTGACACTGTTTGCGGGGGCATTGCTGCTGATGGCCGACGACGCATCGCACAGCGAGCAGCGGACCGCGGCAGCCCGCCTCTTCAAGGACGGCAACTTCGCCGAGGCGTACGACATCTGGCACAAGCTGGCGGTCGATCCGGCAACGGGTGGCAAGCAGGCGGCCGACGATCTCAAACAGGCCGTCGAGTGCCTGGAGCAGTTGAACCGGCTGCAGGAGTTCGATGCGTTGCTCGACGACGCGATCGAGGCCCACGGAGACGACTGGCAGGTGTGGCGTCAGTCGGCACTGCTGATCAGCCGGGTCAATCATCACGGATTTATCGTCGCCGGCGAGTTTCAGCGTGGATCACGCCGCGGCGGGGGACGGTACGTCAACGCTGTCGAACGGGACCGCACGCAGGCGATCCAGTGGATGAATACCGCCCGTCAGAAGCTGCCGGCAGACCTGCCCGGAAAGGAGCAGGCCGACTTCTTCTTCGAGTTCGCCGGTCTGCTGATGGACGCCCGGCACGGCAGCAACGCCTGGCGACTGCAGGACCTGACCGCGCTGGACGAACTTCCCGACTATGAGGAAGGGTATCGCGGCTGGGGATGGTCGCCGGCGCAGGGCGCCCCGGTCGATGCGGAGGGCAACCCGGTCTACTACAGCATTCCCGAGAGCTTTGACGCGGCGGCGAACGACGGCGAACGCTGGCGGTGGTGCCTCGAACAGGTCGCCGTGAATGAGCCTTCGCGGCGGAACGAAGTCGATTACCGGTTCGCCACGTTTCTGCATCAGCAGTTCGGCGTGCAGACCGCAGCCCAGCGGGGCATCGTCCTCCCCCGGGCGGACCTCGATGGCGACGATGACCAGGCAGACGAAAGCAGCGTCTACGCGGTTCGCACGCTGGCAGAAGACGAGACGATCGCCAACCTCGCCAGCGGTATCAAACGCTTCACGCTGCCCCAAGAATTCAACTTCATCACGATCTTCCGGAGACTGGCCGAGGCAGACGATTCGTACGCCGAGAACTCCCTCTCGACACTTGCCGGCATCTTCGAAAACCGTCAGCAGTATCCGAAGGCCGCCACGTACTGGCGGGAAAGCATCGAGCGATTCGGCGACAACCGGAACAACAGCAAGCAGCAGCGGCTGGACCAGATCGTCGGCAACTGGGGCCATTTCGAGCCGGTCGAGTCGCAGGCCGCCGGTGCCGGGGCGGATGTGGACTACCGGTTCCGCAACGGCAGTGAGGTCTCGTTCGAAGCGTACGAGATCAAGGTTTCGCTGCTGCTTGATGACATCAAAGCGTACCTCAAGTCCCGGCCGGCCCGGGTTGACTGGAACAGGCTGCAGATCGACCAGATCGGCTGGCAGATCGTCCAGCAGAATGAATCGAAGTACCGCGGCGACCGGGTCGCACAATGGACGACACCGCTCGATCCGCGTCCCGAACATCTCGACCGTCGCATCACAGTCAGCACGCCGCTGCGCAAGGCGGGAGCCTATCTCGTCACCGCAACGATGAAGGAGGGCAACACCAGCCGGATTGTCCTGTGGCTGAATGACACGGCAATTGTCCGCAAACCGCTCAACGACAAGTCGCTGTACTACATTGCTGATGCCGTCACGGGAGGGCCGGTCGAGAAGGCGAACGTCGAATTCTTTGGCTGGCGGCAGGAACGGGTGCCGAACACAAAGCGGGACTACCGCGTCGTCACCCGCAACTTCGCCGAGTTCTCCGACGAAGACGGACTGGTCCTGTGCGATCCGAAGCAGATGGACCGCAACTTTCAGTGGCTGGCGATCGCCCGGACCGACAGTGGTCGGCTGGCTCACCTGGGCTTCAGCGGCGTCTGGTACGGGAATTACTCGCGGCAGAAGTATCAGCAGACGAAGGTCTTCACGATCACCGACCGGCCGGTCTATCGCCCGGCCCAGACGGTGAAGTTCAAGTTCTGGGTCCGCGAAGTCCGCTACGACATGCCGGATCGCAGCCGGTTCGCCAACCGCACGTTCACCGTCAAGATCCACGATCCCGAGGGGACCGAGGTCTTCAGCGACGCGATCGAAGCGGACGAATTCGGCGGGCTGCTGGGTGAGTATCCGCTTCCCGAGGACGCGAAGCTCGGCCAGTACGGCATCGTGCTGGATCCGAAGGACGGCGTACACGGCGGCGGAAACTTCCGCGTCGAAGAATACAAGAAGCCCGAGTTCGAAGTCCTCGTCGAAGCTCCCGACAAGCCGGTCATGCTCGGCGAGACCGTCACCGCGAAGGTGCAGGCGAAATACTACTTCGGTGCTCCGGTCACCAACGCGACCGTCAGCATCAAGGTCGAACGGAACGCGCACGATGCCCGCTGGTATCCGTATGCCCGGTGGGACTGGCTGTACGGCCAGGGGTACTGGTGGTTCCAGCCGGACATGACCTGGTATCCCGGCTTTGCCCGCTGGGGATGCCTGGCCCCCACGCCACTCTGGTGGGGACATCGGGCCGATCCGCCGGAACTGGTCCTGCAGCAGGAGGTACCCATCGGTGCCGACGGCACGGCCGAGATCGAGATCGACACCTCACTTGCCCAGGCGCTGCATGGCGACCAGGACCACGAATACAGGATCACGGCAGAGGTAACTGACGCCTCCCGGCGGACGATCGTCGGCAACGGTTCGGTCCTCGTCGCTCGCGAGCCGTTCAAAGTGTTTGCCTGGACCGACCGCGGCTACTACCGCGTCGGCCAGACGATTCACGCCCGCTTCCAGGCCCGCACTCTCGACGGTCGCGGCGTGGAAGGAACCGGCACGCTCACACTGCTGAAGGTGACCTACGACGCCGACGGAACACCGAGCGAGCAGATCGCCCAGCAGTGGGATCTCGCGACCGCTGCCGACGGTTCGGCCGAGCAGGAGATCAAGGCGAACGAAGCGGGTCAGTACCGGCTGTCGTACACCGTCACTGACGACGAGGGGCATTCGATCGAAGGGGGCTACCTGTTCGTCATCCGTGGTGAAGGATTCGATGGTTCGGAGTTCCGCTTCAACGACCTGGAACTGATCACCGACAAAAAGGAGTACCGTCCGGGTGAGAGCGTCGAACTGCTCATCAACACCAACCGCGTCGGCTCGACGGTGCTGCTGTTCCTGCGACCGGAGAACCGCGTCTACGCAGGCCCGCCGATCGTGCTGAAGCTCGACGGCAAGAGTCACGTCGTCAACGTGCCGGTCGAACAGGCCGACATGCCGAACTTCTTCATTGAGGCCGTCACGATCGCCCGGGGCACGGTGCATACCGTGGTGCGGGATGTGGTCGTGCCGCCGGAGAAACGCGTTCTCAATGTCGAGGTTCTTCCGTCCAAGGACGAGTACCGGCCGGGCGAGAAAGCCCGTGTGCGGGTGAAGCTGACCGACGACAAGGGGGAGCCGTTCGTCGGTTCGGTGGTGATGAGCGTCTACGACCGGGCGGTCGAGTATGTCTCGGGCGGATCGAACGTACAGGAGATCCGCGAGTTCTTCTGGAAGTGGCGGCGGCATCACAATCCGCAGTCAGAAGACAATCTCTCCCGCTGGTTCAGCAACCTGCTCAAGCAGGGTGAGACCGGGATGCAGGACCTGGGTGTCTTCGGCGGAATGGTCGCAGATGAGGGCATTGCCGAAAAAGCCGATGCCTCCGGCAATCAACGAGTACCGGTGAGCAGGTTCAGCACACGGGCACGGGGCGGTGCCCTGCCGATGCCCGCCGCGGCTGCGGATGGGGCCGGAGGGGCCGAGATGCTTGCGACCGAAACCATGTCGTTGGGGCAGGCCGGCGGAGTCGGTGGTGGAGGTGGAGGCGGCGAGATGGTCCAGCCGACCGTCCGCACGCAGTTCGCCGACACCGCCTTCTGGAAAGGGGACATCACCACCAACCGCAAGGGAATCGCCCGCGTCAGCTTCGACATGCCGGAGAACCTGACCGGCTGGAAGATCCGCACCTGGGCGATGGGAGCCGGCACCCGCGTCGGTGAGGCAACCAGAGAGGTCGTCACGACCAAGAATCTGATCGTCCGCCTGCAGGCTCCGCGATTCTTTGTCGAACGGGATGAAGTCGTCCTCTCGGCAATCGTGCACAACTACCTCGACGAGGACAAACAGGCCCGCGTCGAACTGAACCTCGACGGCGGCACGCTGCTGCCGATCGAACTGATTGGCGGGCAGTTCGGCGGCGACTTCGTCGTTCTCGACAATCCCGAAGCCTGGTACCGCGACGTAACGGTGCCGGCTGACGGGGAAGTCCGCGTTGACTGGACGGTCAAGGTCGTCGCGCCGGGCGAGGCGACCGTCACGATGAAGGCACTGACCGACGAAGAATCGGACGCCATGCAGATGACCTTCCCGGTCCTTGTGCACGGCATGCTGAAGACCGAGTCGTACTCCGGCGTAGTCCGTATCGGTGAGGAGGCCGGCCGGATCGAGCTGGATGTGCCGTCGGAACGGCAGCCGGAACAGAGCCGGCTGGAGATCCGCTATTCGCCGACGCTTGCCGGGGCAATGGTGGATGCATTGCCGTATCTGGTCGAGTACCCCTACGGCTGCACCGAGCAGACACTCAACCGGTTCCTGCCGACGGTGATCACGCAGAATATCCTGCAGCGGATGAACCTCGACCTGGCGGCGATTCGCGAGAAGCGGACGAACCTGAACGCTCAGGAGATCGGCGACGATCGCGAGCGGGCCGCTCAGTGGAAACGGTACGACCGCAACCCGGTCTTCGACGAGGCCGAGGTCGCCCGCATGGTCAAACAGGGGGTGCAGGACCTGACGGCGATGCAGCTGTCTGACGGCGGCTGGGGCTGGTTCTCCGGCTACGGCGAGCATTCGTGGCCGCACACGACCGCAGTCGTCGTGCATGGTCTGCAGATCGCTCAGCAGAACGACGTCGCACTGGTTCCGGGTGTGCTGGACCGCGGCGTCGAGTGGCTCAGGCAGTATCAGGCAAAGCAGATTGAACTGCTGCAGGAAGGGGACCGCCGGCGTGACGGTGGCAAGGACCGCAGAAAGCCGTACAAGGATCGCGCCAGCAACACCGATGCGTTTGTCTTCATGGTGCTGGTCGATGCCGGCCACGTTGACGAAACGATGCAGCGATACCTGTACCGCGACCGGACGCATCTGTCGCTGTACGCGAAAGGGATGTTCGGCCTGGCGCTCGACACGATCGGTGCCGACGAGCAGCGGGACATGATCATCCGCAACATCGATCAGTTCCTGGTCGTCGACGACGAAAACCAGACCGCCTACCTCGACCTGCCGAACGGCAGCTACTGGTGGAACTGGTACGGCGATTCGATCGAAGCAAACGCGTACTACCTCAAGCTGCTCACGCGGGTGAATGCAAAGGATCCGGAAGCCGCCGGCCTGGTCAAGTACCTGCTCAACAACCGCAAGCACGCCACGTACTGGAAGAGCACACGCGACACTGCAATCTGCATCGAGGCAATGGCCGAGTACCTCGTCGCCTCGGGTGAGGCCGAGCCGCATATGCTGGTCGAGGTGTGGGTGGACGGCGAACGGAAGCAGTCGGTCGAGATCACGCCGGACGTGCTGTTCACATTCGATAACTCGCTCGTCATCGAAGGAACCGACCTGCAGGACGGTCGGCATGTGGTCGAGCTTCGCCGGCGGTCGCTGAATGGCGGCGAGGCGGGTCCGCTCTACTACAACGCCTACCTGACGAACTTTACCACCGAGGACTTCATCACGAAGGCCGGTCTGGAGGTGAAGGTGCAGCGGAAGTTCTACCGGCTCACGCAGCGGGAAGACGCAACCGACGTCGTGCGTAGTGCCGCCGGACAGGTCATCGACCAGCAGGTCCTCAAGTACGACCGCGAGGAGCTGCCGAACCTGGCGTCGGTCAGGAGCGGCGATCTGATCGAGATCGAACTCGAGATCGACTCGAAGAACGATTACGAGTATGTCGTCTTCGAGGACATGAAGGCGGCCGGCTGCGAGCCGGTCACGCTGCAGTCCGGCTACACGAAGGGTGGCCTGGGGGCGTACGTCGAGTTCCGGGACGAGAAGGTGTCGTTTTTCATGCGGCGGCTGGCCCGGGGCAAGCACAGCGTCAGCTATCGCCTGCGGGCCGAGATCCCGGGACAGTTCTCCGCGCTGCCGACCAGGGCCTACGCGATGTACGCACCGGAACTGCGTGGCAACTCGGATGAGATGAAGCTGCGGATCGTCGATACGGAGCCTGTTGACTGACATCGGAGCCGCGACCGTGAGGGAGCGGAAGGGCCAACCACGGAGTTGCCATGACGGTGCGTCGCCCCGGAGGATGAAAATGAGGGCGGGGTGCCATGGCCTCGCCGCGCAGCGGAGTGGCCATGAGTCTTCCTCGAGCC
>ENA-ORCW01000718-ORCW01000718.1-marine-metagenome-genome-assembly--contig:-NODE-718-length-13281-cov-3.680248_pt1 | contig 13281 bp, 14 predicted proteins | sample MGYA00237784_ERZ508517 | MGnify/ENA primary metagenome ERZ508517 (study PRJEB26187, sample SAMN06268979) | marine metagenome | isolation source: Tt ae E1 feedstock associated aerobic enrichment on... | reverse complement strand
GGTTATATCGGACAACGCTATTCCAAACCCGGCTTTCTTTCCCTCATCTATCTGGCAAGATCGATTGCGGTAACCGCTTTCCTTCTCCTGCCGCAAACACCCACAAGCGTGATCGTCTTCGCCATCGTCATGGGGCTTTTGTGGTTGTCCACCGTGCCGCCGACCAACTCCCTCGTGGCGATCATGTTCGGCACCGGTCATCTGGGACTTTTGGGTGGGGTCGTCTTCTTCTCCCACCAGGTCGGTTCGTTCCTCGGCGTGTGGCTGGGCGGATATCTTTACGATCTCTTTGGCAGCTACGACCCTGTCTGGTGGCTCGGTGTTCTGCTTGGTCTCTTCGCCGCCCTTGTTCATTGGCCGATCAAGGAAGCGGCCGTGCCTCGCCCCACCCTTGCGCCAGCCGAATAGGATTCAGCCGACGGCGCGTTCCACGCTACGGGCGAGTGCCGCTAGAAACCCGCCGCGGGCGGCCGGTTCTTCCATGCCACGCGGCTCATAAACATTGCGGTGAAAAAAGAACCCTGTCAGCCTGTAGGCATCGTCCAACGCGGCGCGTGACGTCTCCGTTCGCACCTGGCCCGTTAGAAAACTTGGCAGCGGAAGAAGTTTGTCGCGCCATGGCGTGCCTGCATCTTCGGTCACAGCGCGGCCCGATTTGGGCGACACGTAGGCGAGCCCGTCACGGCTCCCTGTGAGCGCACATCGCGTGAGATCGAGCCCGAAACCCAATTCATCCAGCAAAGCAAGTTCGAAACGCACCATCAGCGGTCCGGCGATATCCGGTTCGTCCAGATGCGCCGTGATGACTTTCAAGGCCTCGTAGAGGCCGGCATGCGCATCGCGTTCGGGCATCAACCGCAGATGGGCGCCGAGGAGCTGTATCCCGTGAACGGCGAGCGCGGAGGCGAGCAGGCGCGCGGCGTTGAGCTCGAGCGGCTCGACCTGAAACGTACCCAGGTGTTCCTCGAGCCGCGCACGCCATGTCAGATCGACACGGTTTCCCGCCTGCAGGAGCGGCTGCATGCGACGCGACCGGCCGCCCCTGACCAGGCCGAGATGGCGGCCATGCGCCGCCGTCATCGTTTCGAGGACGACGCTTGTTTCGCCATGCTTTCTGGCGCCCAGAATGATCCCTTCATCGCGCCATTCCATGCGGTCAATGTCCTCCCCTCAACTGGGGAATTCAAGTCCCATTTCACGATAGCGCTCAGGGTCGTTGCCCCAGCCCTCGCGCACCTTCACGAAAAGGAAGAGATGGACTTTCTGTTCAAGAATTGCAGCCATTTCCTCGCGCGCGGCCTGTCCAACGGCGCGGATCGCTGCCCCTTTGTGACCGAGCACGATCTTCTTCTGACTGTCGCGCTCCACGTAAACCACCTGATCGATGCGCACTGACCCATCCTTGCGCTCCTCCCATTTCTCGGTTTCCACATGGATCGCGTAGGGCACCTCCTGATGCAGCCGCAAGAAGAGCTTTTCGCGCGTGATCTCGGCTGCAAGCTGACGCATCGGCAGATCCGAGAGCTGATCTTCGGGGTAATACCAGGGACCTTGCGGGAGCGTCGCGGCAAGATGGGCGAGAAGGTCGTCGCAACCAGCTCCTTGCAACGCGGAAATCATAAAGGTGCGCTCGAACGCCACCTCGTCATTCGCCCGGGCTGCAAGCTCGAGCAGAGAATCGCGTTTCACCCGATCGATCTTGTTGAGGATCAGGATCTTGGGCTGCGCCACCTCCTTGAGCTTCTCGAGAATGGCGGCCGCATCCCCTTTGATTCCACGTTCAGCGTCGATCAGCAACGCCACGATGTCCGCATCCTTGGCCCCGCCCCAGGCTGTCGTAACCATGGCGCGATCGAGCGTTCGGCGCGGATTGAAGATACCCGGGGTATCGACGAACACGATCTGCGCGTTCTCGTGTGTGGCAATGCCGCGAACGATGGCACGCGTGGTCTGTACCTTGTGGGTGACGATGGAAACCTTCGCGCCCACAAGCTGGTTGAGCAGCGTCGACTTGCCCGCATTGGGTGCGCCGATCAATGCCACGAAACCGGAACGGGTTTCGCCTTGTGCGCCGTCGACAGGGATGCCTTCACTCATGACACGTTCTCATCGTTTTGCCACACACCCTCCCGCTCCAGCATGCCGGTTGCGGCTGCCTGCTCAGCCTCGCGCTTGGAGCGTCCTTTGCCGTGCGCTGGCTCGTATCCCTTGACCCTGACAGCCACAAAGAAGACCGGGTCGTGATCCGGTCCCTGCCTGTCTTCCACATTATAGCTCGGTGTAACACCGGCGATACGATGCGCCCATTCCTGCAACGCGGTCTTCGGATCACGGCGGTCGGCGCCCTCGGCCTGCGCCCTGGCACGCCAGTGAGTTCGCACGAAGGTGCGTGCCGCATCGAGCCCCGCCTCCAGGAACACAACCGCGATCAGCGCCTCCATGACGTCGGCGCGCAGATTGATCTGCTTGCGGGTTGCCGCACCGCGCAGATCGCTACCCATATTGATAAGCGGGCTGATCTTGAGTTCGTCGGCGACCTCGGCAAGCGTTTCGGCATTGACAAGAGCATTGAGCCGCACCGACAATTCGCCTTCGGGCGCTTGAGGAAAGCTCTCATAGAGCAGTTCCGCAACGACGAGTCCCAAAACGCGGTCACCCAGAAACTCAAGTCTCTGATAATCCGTACCTGAACGCCCGCGCGCGCTGGCATGCGTCATCGCCTCTTCGACGAGTGCGTGGTCTTTGAAGGCAAATCCGGTCCGCAAAGCAATCGCTTCGACGAGTTGGGGGCCACGCGGGCGTTTGGCAGTCATGACTTTGGCAAACTCAGTCGACCCAATCCAGGATGCGCGACGGTCGCACCTCGGAGGGCCAGCGCCAGAGTTCCAACGGACTCGCACCGCCGGCGATGGAGAAGAAGATCACGTTGGCGCGGCCAACGAGGTTTTCGGCTGGCACAAACCCTACGGAAAAGCGGCTATCGGCGGAGTTGTCGCGATTGTCGCCCATCATGAAATAGTGCCCTTCGGGCACGATGAATTCCCGCGTGTTGTCACCTATGCCGTTGGCTGTCAGATCCAGCGTCTCGTACGAAACGCCGTTGGGCAGCGTTTCACGATAAAGATCCACGGGACGATCCATCTCCGTGATGTCGGAGTCGTCGATCTGACCGATCTTCTCGCGCTCCACCGCCTGATCGTTGATGTAGAGAGCACCTTCGCGCATCTGGATCTTGTCGCCAGGTAGGCCGACAACGCGTTTGATATAGTCGATAGAAGGATTGGGCGGAAACTTGAACACGACAACATCGCCGCGTTGGGGCTCCGAGGCCCAGATGCGGCCGGAAAAGATCGGTGGTGAAAACGGCAGCGAGTGACGCGAATAACCGTAAGCCCATTTGGTGACAAAGAGATAATCGCCTTCGAGCAGAGTCGGGCGCATGGAGCCCGAGGGAATCGAGAACGGCTGAAACAGGAAAGTGCGGATAACCAAAGCAAGTAGCAACGCCTGGACAATCAAATTGACTGTTTCGCCAACCCCGCCCGATTTCTTCTTTGTCTTGTCAGCCACGCTCATCATGTCCTCGGTTCGAGTGTTTCGGCACGGTCTTATCGCGCCAGAAAGGCGGCGGCAATGCGACAGTACAACCTCGGCGCAGTTTTCGGCGTCAGTTTCCGGTGTCTGATATTGCTTCGATGATCACGAACGCCTGAGCCAACGGATAGTCGTCGGTGATGGTCAAATGGACGAGCGCTTTCATACCGGCAGGCGTCATGTCGTCGAGTCGCGTTCTGGCACTGCCCGAAAGCTTCATTGTCGGCTTGCCGCCCGGAAGATTGACAACACCCATGTCGCGCCAGAAAACGCCGCGGGAAATACCGGTTCCAAGCGCCTTGGAGCAGGCCTCCTTGGCGGCAAATCGCTTGGCATAGGAGGCCGCTCGTTCACGGCGCTTGTCGGATTTCGCTCGTTCGGTCTCCGTAAAGACGCGCTGGGTAAAACGATCTCCGTAGCGGTCGAGTGTTTTGGCGACCCGTCTGATGTCGATCAGGTCGCTGCCGATACCGATAATCATGAACTTGCTGCAGTCCTCGTATCGAAGGCTTCTCGGCCGGCCCTGCGGCGCGCGCGCTCGGCGAGACGCTTGCGGCGCTGCTCGCGGAAGGTGAATGTCGCCCAGCGCGTGACGAAATAGAACGTCACTGCAAAGAAAATGCCCAGTGGCAGGGCGCCGATGGACATGGGCTTTATAAGCGGCTCCCAGAGCTGCGAAAACTCAAGGTGCCGCAGCATCTTGCCCAGATGAATGGGTGCGCCATGGGACAGTTCGGGACCGTAAAGAATGAGACGCCCGGTTTCGAGTGTCGCGCCCCAGATAAAGGGGAATGTCAGGGGATTGCCGACCGCGGTGCCGATCGCCGAGGCGACAAGATTGCCGCCAAGACACCAGGCAAGGCCCGCCGCGATGAAGAAGTGAAACCCCATGAACGGCGTGAACGAAGCGAACACACCGGCAGCGACTCCTGCGGCGATCGCATGAGGGGTTGCCGTCAGCCGCAGTGCGCGCTTGACGAAGTATTGCGCAGATCGCCAGAACGACCGGCGCGGCCAAACCATGGTCCGCGCCTTTTCCCACATGTCCGCCGGTTTTCTACGTCGAAACAACATCGCGACTACGCAGCGCCCCCATAAGCAACCATGCTTCCCCCTGTCGACACGATCCTAACCCCCGGTCTCTTAACGGCGGGTTCTCTTGGAGGCGTCACTGGCTCGATATAGGCAAGCACGATCGGATGGGGCAAGGGAAACGGCTCAATCAATTGCGTTTCCGGATAAAACAATCGGAAACGGCACAGTTTTACGCCTCCGAGACGGCGGAATTTGGGCGATTGCTCCTAACCGGCTTTCGCGATGACGGGCTCGACCGGACCTCGCTCCGCGACGGCCAGGTCTTTTCGCTGCAGCATATAGCCTCGGCTCTCGCTGCATCCGAGCTCGGGGTGGCTCGCGACCCAATGTGCCAGATATTGTATGCACCAAGTGTCCACGATTCGATAGCCGAGTGCATCCAGCTCGGCCAGAAACCCATGCTTGTTGCGAATATGGTACGGCAGGAAGGTGGGACCGCCGCGCTGCAAAGTATAGATGGACGGCCCTTCCCGCAGCGCCACCTTGTTCAGGAGAATCACCTGAGGACGTTCAGGCAACCGTGAAACGAATTCGGTGAAAGGGATATCAAGATACTGCAGCAAACCCGAGCAAAGCAGTATTTCCGCTTTCCTGATCTCGGGGAAACTGTCGCAAAAGGACAGCTCCGGGCCGATCCCTTCAGCATGCGCCATCTTTCGACCCGCCTTGACCATCGACGGAAGTTCATAGACTTGCCATTGCAGGTCGGAAAAGTCGAGCAAGCTGCGGAAGGCTCGATACTTCGTGCCGACATGCCCGCCGGCATCCAACAAGCGAACCCGCTTGCCACTGCGCGCTCGCAGCTCCCTTTCGAGCCAGAAAAGGACCGGATAATCCCAATCGATCACCCGGCTCATCTTGTCGAGCGCGACCGGGACCACATCGTCATGGTCGTAATCCGTCAATGCCCAGCGCGGTGCAGCGCATACCGCGCTTTCCCTATCCGGATAAGCGCCGGTGAGTTCCGCGCGGCGGGCAACCAGATGAAATTTTGACAAGGCCGCGTTGAACGGGCGGACAAATCGTTTGATTTTGCGGGCGTCGAAATGCAGCAAGGTTTTCATTTCAACCTCTCGTGAACAGGAGTGACATTGCTCCGGCTGTACCGCTTCATGGGCTTTCGACGCGCAAAGCATCGACAACCCGAAATGCGGATGAGCAAGACCGGTATTGTTCAGGAGAGATTCGGGCGCGGAGGCTTGAGCAGTCCCCTCACAGGGACACTACAGAGAGCCATGATGACGTCCTCCGCCAAACAGGCAACAAATCGAGGGTGCCCCACCGTGTCCTGTTTCAGATGGCCGAGCGGGATGCAATGAAGCATGCAGCACTCCTCATCCGAAGCGTCCGCATGGTCATGTGTATGACCGTCGTGTCCTCCATCATGGTCCGATGCGTGGGCATCGGGCAAGAAAGCGGACATGAGCATGCCTCCCGGAGAAGCCTCGTGCCGATGCGCGCCGCCCAGCGGAAGAAGCAGAAACGAGACCAGAACGAGAGCGGCGATCACCACTCTCGCCCCCAGTTTCGCCAAAGGCGCAATCTTTGGAACGTAGCGCATTCAACATGTTGCGTGCCGTGTTCCCGTTGGGTCAATTCTCCCCGATTGCGTGGCAGCTAATCAATTTGGATGAGGCGCTACTCGGTTCCGCCGCTTCCATGCACCGCGATCCGTCGAGAGCGAGGATGATTGTGTTGTTCTGCGCGCGAGGCTGATCAGCCATTCACCCGATGGGCATCGCTCACACTGCTGATTTCCTTGAGTTGGGAGACCAGTCGGTTGAGATGCTTCAGGTCCCAGACCTCCAGATCGAACAGCATCTCGGTGAAGTCCGGTGCTGTGCGCTCCATTGCGAGTGTGTGAATGTTCGCGTCGTTCGAGGCGATCACCTGCGCGATTTCCGCAAGTGAGCCGGGTTCATTGATCGCGGTCACCGACATGCGGACGGGAAACCGCTCTTTCATGTGCTCGTCGATGTCCCAACGCACATCGATCCAACGTTCCGGCTGATCGTCGAAGGCGGTGAGCGCCGGAGACTGGATCGGGTAGATCGTAATGCCGGAACCCGGATGCAGAATGCCGACGATGCGGTCGCCCGGGACCGCGCCTTCAGGTGCGAAACTCACTGGCAGATCGCCCGAAACGCCGCGGATCGGCAGGGCGCCACCTTGCGTCTTCTCGACCGGTGCACCACTGCCCTTGGCGCGTTTGGCCTTGCGCGACGAGCGGCCGGGAATCTGGAACAGCATGCCGGCCGCATTGCGCAGGTTGAACCATCCCTCTTCACGCTCCTTGGGCATTTGCGTTACCCGCTCGTCCTTGTAGTCGGGGAACACAGCACGAACCACATCCTGAGAGGAGAGTTCACCGCGACCGACGGCGGCCAGGACATCCTCGATGTCCTGCCTTCCAAGGCGATGAAGAACCGGTTTCAACGCATCGCGCGAAAAGGATTTGCTGGCGCGTTCGAATGCGCGCTCCAGAATCCGGGCGCCGAGCCCTGAATATTGCTTGCGGATTGCATTGCGCGTGGCCCGGCGGATCGCTGCGCGTGCCTTGCCGGTAACGACGACAGATTCCCAGGCTGCCGGTGGCACCTGCGCCTTGGAGCGGATGATCTCCACCTCGTCGCCATTCTTCAACTCGGTCATGAGCGGCATGATACGGCCGTTGACCTTCGCACCCACGCAGGTGTCGCCCACCTCCGTGTGCACCGCATAAGCAAAATCGATGGGCGTCGCCCCGCGTGGCAACGCGATCAGACGGCCCTTGGGAGTGAAACAGAACACCTGATCCTGGAACAGTTCCAGCTTGGTGTTCTCGAGAAAATCCTCGGGCGTGTCGCCCTCCGAAAGCGCTTCGATGGTGCGCCGCAGCCACGCATAGGCGTTGGTATCGCGCGAGATGCGATGATCGGCCCCGTTCACCCTGCCGCCAAAATCCTTGTAGATCGAATGCGCCGCCACGCCGTATTCGGCGATCCGGTGCATTTCGAAGGTACGGATCTGCAGTTCGACACGCTGGCGCGACGGGCCAACGATGGTCGTGTGGATCGAGCGATAATCGTTCTGCTTCGGTGTCGAGATGTAATCCTTGAAACGTCCCGGCACCATCGACCATGTGGCATGGATAAAGCCCAGCGCGCGATAACAATCCCCAACGCTATCGACGAGAACGCGGAACCCGAAAATATCGGACAATTGCTCGAAGGAGAGTGCCTTCGTCTCCATTTTTCGAAACACAGACCAGGGCTTCTTCTGACGACTTTTGACCGTCGCTTCGATGTGATGCTCGGCAAACAGATGCGACAGCGCTTCCTCAATGGCCTTAATGACTCCGCGATTGCGTTCGAAGAACTCCGCGAGCCGCTCCGTCACGGCGCGGAACGCTTCCGGATTGATGTGCCGGAACGCCAGTTCCTCCAGCTCTTCGCGCATGTCCTGCATGCCCATGCGGCCGGCAAGCGGCGCATAGATGTCCATCGTCTCCTCGGCGATGCGAAGCCGCTTATGCTCAGGCACATGGTCGAGCGTGCGCATGTTGTGCAGACGGTCGGCCAGCTTGACCAGAAGTACGCGAACGTCCTCGGAAATGGCGAGCAGGAGTTTGCGCAGATTTTCCGCCTGGTGCGCCTTCTTCGATACGAGGTCGAGGCGCTTCAGCTTGGTCAACCCCTCCACCAGCTTACCGATATCGGGGCCGAACAGCTCGTCGATCTCGGCACGCGTTGCGCTTGTGTCCTCAATGGTGTCGTGCAGCAGGGCGACAGCGATGGTCGCTTCGTCCAGATGCATATCGGTCAGGATGGCGGCAACTTCCAGCGGGTGGGAGAAGTAGGGATCGCCCGAAGCGCGGCGCTGATGGCCGTGCTTCTGCATCGCGTAGACATATGCCTTGTTGAGCAGCGCCTCATTGACGTCCGGCTTGTAGCGCTGAACGCGCTCGACAAGCTCGTACTGACGCATCATGGGCGGCTTCCTCTCTTCTTGTTAACGTCCATACAAAGCAAAACATGCGCCGTGTTACGCACGGCGCATGTCTAAGATAGGCAGGAATGTTTCGGCAAGGAAGACAGTGCCGAGCCGAACACACGTATCGCTTAGAAGTCGTCGCTTTTTTCCGGTGGAACAAGGCCTTCGATACCGGCGAGCAGATCTTCCTCGCTCATGCGGTCGAAAGAAACGTCTTCCTCTGGTTGATCGACGCCCGCCTCGGCCGCCGCAACCACCGGCTCATTGAGCTCGGGCAGATCCGCCTCCGGCTCGTCCACCTCGACATGCTTCTGCAGCGAGTGGATCAGATCTTCTTTGAGATCGCCGGGAGACAGGCTCTCGTCGGCGATTTCACGCAGCGCGACAACGGGATTCTTGTCGTTGTCGCGATCAACGGTGATCGCTTCGCCCTGCGAAATCTGGCGGGCGCGATGACTCGCCAGAAGCACGAGATCAAAGCGATTATCGACCTTGTCGATACAGTCTTCAACGGTCACACGGGCCATTCAGTGCCCCTTTCATGCGTAAATCTGCAAGGAAATCCAGCGCGTCATTAGCTTGTCGCATCACAAAATTCAAGGCCAGCGCACAATACTCCTTCTCCGATCAACACGGTAATAGGGCGTGGCGATGGCGAGCGGCGAACAGGCCGTACGCTTGTATTTATAACGAATTTATATATTGGTTGGAACAATCATATTCCAGCGCTATTTCCTCATAAGAGATGGCTTTTTTTCGGACGTTCTCGGACCCAAAGCCTCTCATTTGAGCGCTGTCTTTTTTTGAAACAGGAATTTTGACGATGTTCGACCCTCGCGAAAAAATCGCTCTCTTTATCGACGGAGCGAATCTCTATGCCACGTCGAGAGCCTTAGGATTCGACATCGACTACAGAAAACTCCTCAGCAGTTTCCAGCAGCGAGGTTATCTTCTGCGTGCCTATTATTACACGGCGCTCGTCGAGGATCAGGAATACTCCTCCATCCGCCCCTTGATCGATTGGCTCGACTATAACGGCTACAAGGTCGTGACCAAGCCTGCCAAGGAATTCACAGATTCAGCCGGTCGGCGGAAGATCAAGGGCAATATGGACATTGAACTGGCGATCGACGCGCTCGAACTGAGCGACGTGGTCGATCATTACGTGATTTTTTCCGGCGACGGCGATTTCCGCACTCTGGTGGAGGCCTTGCAACGCAAGGGCCGCAAGGTCAGCGTCGTTTCAACCATCCAGTCTCAGCCGCCGATGATCGCCGACGACCTGCGCCGCCAAGCGGACAATTTCATGGATCTCTCGTCATTGCGCGAAGAAGTCGGGCGTGCAACAAGCGAACGTCCCTCCCGCAGGGTCGAACCCGATGACGATTCAGACGAGACGCTCGACGATCTATGACACCTGTTTCGGCGCTTAAAACCGAGCCGCCACGCGATTGCCCGCTTTGCCCACGCCTTCACCAATTCATTGCCGATTGGCGAGCCCGAGAACCTGATTGGCACAATGCGCCCGTACCCACCTTTCTACCCGAGGGTGGCGATGGCGCGGTTGAATTTCTGATCGTGGGCCTTGCCCCTGGCCTAAGGGGCGCCAACAAGAGCGGACGCCCCTTCACAGGCGACTATGCCGGCGACCTTCTTTACGACACGTTGAAGCTATTCCGGTTTGCCAAGGGCGAATACGAGGCACGCGCCGATGACAGCCTCACCCTGGTCGATACGGCAATCGTCAACGCTGTGCGATGCGTGCCTCCGGAGAACAAGCCTGTCGGCGCCGAGATCAACACCTGCCGCAACCATTTCTTTGCACCGACACTAAGACGTTTCGAGAATTTGAAGGCCATTCTGACACTTGGCGTCATCGCCCATCAATCGACTGTCCGGGCACTAGGCGGGCGCGTCGCAGCGCACCCGTTCACGCATGGAGGACATCAGAGAATTGCCGGATTTTCCATTTTCTCCAGCTATCACTGTTCACGTTACAACACGAACACGGGACGCCTGACAGAAGAGATGTTCGTAAGTGTTTTCCGTGACATACGTGAATTTCTCGATCGATAGAATCGGCAGAGGGTCAGATTGATCGAAGCGGATGGACGGCATGTCACCCATGCTGCTTCAGGAGCCTCGCCTTCTCACGATTCCAGTCACGTTTCTTGGCCGTCTCGCGCTTGTCGTGAAGCTTCTTGCCGCGCGCCACCGCAAGCTGGAGCTTGGCCAATCCCCGAGCGTTGAAGTAGAGCCTGAGCGGCACAATCGTCATCCCCTCGCGCTCGATCGACTGTGCCAGTCTCGACAACTCGCGCTTCGACACAAGCAGCTTTCGCTTACGGCGTGGCTCGTGGTTGAAGCGGTTTCCGGCCGAATACTCCTGAATATAGGAATTGATCAGCCAGCATTCCCCGTCCTCGATAGAGGCATAAGATTCCTGGATGTTCGAATGCCCGTCGCGGAGCGATTTCACTTCGGTGCCCGTCAGGACGATGCCGGCTTCCAGCGTGTCGAGCACTTCATACGAGAAGCGCGCCTTGCGGTTTTCGGCGATCGTCTTGACGTTCGGATTCTTGTCTTTCGCCATCAGTCCCAAATGCGTCGGACGCGCCGCGCGGCGCTTCCGCCTTTCCTCGGGCAGTGCAAAACACCCCTGCCCGTTCGTTTCACCGCATTTGTGCCACGCCGGACGCTTGGCCGGCGGCAAAATGCTTCAGTTCAACAGCCCTGCATGCTGCATGGCCGCATCGATGCTCTGTGCCGTCGACACATCGATAGGCACGAGCGGAGAGCGAACCGTGTTTTGAACCCTGCCAAGGCGCGACAACGCATACTTCGCGCCGCAAAGTCCCGGTTCGATGAAGATCGCCTTGTGGAGCGGCATCAGCCGATCCTGCAATTCAAGCGCCTTCTCCTTGTCATTCGCCAGCGTTGCCGCCTGGAACTCCGCGCACAGGCGCGGCGCCACATTGGCTGTCACCGAAATGCAGCCGACGCCACCATGCGCGTTGAACCCAAGCGCGGATGCATCCTCGCCGGAAAGCTGGATGAAATCCTTTCCGCAGGTCATGCGTTGCTCGGAAACCCTGTCCACCTTGGCCGTCGCGTCCTTCACGCCGACAATGTTGGAAAAATCCTTCGACAATCGCCCCATCGTCTCCGGCGTCATGTCGATGACCGAACGCGGCGGAATGTTGTAAATGATGATCGGCAGGCTGGTGGCGCGCGCGACTGCGGCGAAATGCTCGTAAAGCCCCGCCTGGGTCGGCTTGTTGTAGTACGGCGTCACCACCAGTGCGGCGTCAGCCTTCACCTCTTCGGCAAATCTGGTCAGCGCGATCGCCTCACGGGTCGAATTGGAGCCGGCACCGGCGATCACCGGAACGCGGCCCGCAGCCGCCTCGACGCAGATCTGGACCACCTCGCGATGTTCCTCATGCGTGAGCGTGGGAGATTCGCCCGTGGTGCCGACCGGAACCAATCCGCTGGTGCCTTCGGAAATTTGCCATTCGACGAGTTCGCGGAACGCTTTTTTGTCCAGGCTGCCATCGCTGGCAAACGGTGTCACAAGTGCTGTGAGAGACCCCCTGAACATAATGTCGAACTCCTGAATGAATCTGATGGTTTGATGCCGGCCCGGGCCGACGCCGGATGCTTCTATCCGAAGATCGGGCGGCGCACCATAGTCTTGCCATCTCTTGCCCGCAAGAATCCTGCAAGGATGGTGTGTTGCGCCAGTATTCGCAAGCGTCGCAGCGTCTCACGACACTAACACGGGCTTTACACGGCAACGGTAAAGTGCTCATCGGTTCGACAATCCAGGATGCCATGTGCATGACGACAAAAGCCGCGCTCGCCTCGCTGCTTCTTCTTTCGGTCTCGTCTCTGGCGCAGGCCCAATCCCTGCCGGATATGGCGCCGATCCCGTTCGCACGCCCGGATGCGGTGAATTCGCCGGCGGCGGCCATCGATGCGCTCACGCGCCCCGCCACGGTGCGCCCGAACGTGGTCGATGGCGAAAACGGACAGTCGGCCAATCAGCGCGCCATGATCGCCGCTCTCGACGCGCTTTCCCTCGGCGACTCGGCCACCGCGCGCACCGTGCGCAACCATATGAGTGAAGCCAGTCTCGAGCGGCGCATCCTGAGCTGGGCGCTCGCCCTTTCGGCCAGCGACACGCTTTCGAGCGGTGAAATCGCCGCCACAGCGAAAGAATTGGCCGACTGGCCCGGCATGCTGACCCTGCGCGAACACGCCGAACGCGCACTCTATCGCGAGAATCAGCGTCCCCGGGTGGTCGTGAGTCTGCTTGGGAGCATGGAACCGCAAACATTCGAGGGCACCGTCGCCCTTGCCCGAGCGCGCCTTGCACTGGGCGAGAAGGAAAATGCCCGCACGCTCGTATCGACCTACTGGCGAACGGCGAAGCTCGATGCCCGAAGCGAAACCGCATTTCTGAAAGCGTTCGACGCATTGCTCTCCAAGACCGACCATCGGGTTCGCATGGAGCGGATGCTCTACGACGCACGGGTACGCTCGGCCGAGCGGGTTGCCGAACGCGCCGATGGCACAGCCTTGATGAAGGCGTGGGCGGCGGTCATTCGCGGCCGGAAG
>ENA-ORCW01000717-ORCW01000717.1-marine-metagenome-genome-assembly--contig:-NODE-717-length-13291-cov-2.419555_pt1 | contig 13291 bp, 7 predicted proteins | sample MGYA00237784_ERZ508517 | MGnify/ENA primary metagenome ERZ508517 (study PRJEB26187, sample SAMN06268979) | marine metagenome | isolation source: Tt ae E1 feedstock associated aerobic enrichment on... | reverse complement strand
TTTCTAGATTGGCTAGTGTTCCACGTGGAGCCTTCTTTCGGATCGTTAGGGCAACAATGCCAGCGAGTCACATCACAGCGGAATCAAACGCTCAGAAATGGTAGACTAGACGAAGCTTTAATGCGGGTCTGGGACCACCAGTACACCACCCTGAGTGAGCGCATTACTGAGGCTCGGGACGGCACGTTTGGCCGGTTCAAGGCGGCTTTTGAAACGTTGGTTCAAGAAGTGGAAGTACCCTGGACCGAGGGTCTGAAGCTGGAGTACTACTCGGGCTGGGATGTAACTCGTCCACTGGTGGAATTGCTTGGAGACCACCGGGAGCAGGAGCGAAAGGTTGGACACACCCTGTATGGTCCCAACCGTGCGGATATCCGGTTGAAGTTTCAGGGAAGGCCTGTTGCCGAAACCTTCTCCCGGGGCCAGCAGAAAACCCTGGTTATTTTGATGAAGATTGCCCAAGGCATGGTTTTGAGTGACATGGGCAAGCAGGTGACCTTTTTGCTTGACGATATTAACGCCGAGCTCGATGAAGGGCATCGTGCCATGCTGGCCAGCAGACTGCAGGCATTACGTTGTCAGGTGTTCATTACATCGATAGAGCGGCCCAAGGTGGAGCAGCTCTGGCCCGGGGATAAGGCACCGGATTACAGATTGTTCCACGTGGAACATGGCAAATTGACGGAAGAATAAGACCGGTGCGAACAGCGAATTTTATGCCCCGGCCTATCACGCTTCAGGAGTTTCCGAATGAGTGAATCGAACTACAATTCCTCCAGTATCAAAGTCTTGAAAGGACTGGATGCGGTGCGAAAGCGGCCGGGTATGTACATCGGGGATACCGATGATGGCACCGGCCTGCACCACATGGTCTTTGAATTGGTGGATAACTCCATCGACGAAGCACTGGCAGGCTACTGCTCAGAGATCGGTGTGATTATCCACCCGGATGAATCGGTGACTGTAAAAGATAACGGCCGTGGTATCCCGGTAGATTTGCACGAAGAGGAAGGGGTTTCCGCCGCGGAAGTTATCATGACCGTTTTGCACGCCGGTGGTAAGTTCGACGATAACTCTTACAAGGTGTCCGGTGGCCTCCATGGTGTGGGCGTTTCCGTAGTAAACGCGCTCTCCTCTACCCTCACCCTGACTATCCGTCGTGATAACAAGGTGTATGAGCAGACCTACACGCACGGTGTTCCCAATGCACCACTTGCGGCTGTTGGTGAAACCGATGCCTCGGGCACCAAGGTGCATTTTATTCCGTCGCCGGAAACCTTCACCCACATTGAGTTCCACTACGACATTCTCGCCAAGCGCCTTCGTGAGCTGGCGTTTCTGAACAGTGGCGTTCGCATCCGTCTGACCGACGAACGCTCCGGCAAGGAAGAAGTCTTTGAATACGAAGGTGGCCTGCGAGCCTTTGTTGAGCATCTGAATACCAACAAGACGCCGATCAACCGGGTGTTCCACTTCAACCGCGAGCGCGAAGATGGAATTGCCGTGGAAGTGTCCATGCAGTGGAACGATGCCTTCCAGGAGAATATCTACTGCTTCACCAACAACATTCCCCAGCGGGATGGTGGTACGCACCTGGCTGGCTTCCGCGCCGCCCTGACCCGCTCCCTCAACAACTACATTGAGCAGGAAGGTCTGGGCAAGAAAGCAAAGGTCGCGACTTCCGGTGACGACGCCCGTGAAGGTCTGACGGCCATCATCAGCGTCAAGGTTCCCGACCCCAAGTTCTCTTCCCAGACCAAGGACAAACTGGTTTCCTCCGAGGTGAAGACCGCAGTCGAGCAGGAGCTGTACCAGAGTTTTGCGGAATACCTGCAGGAGCAGCCTAACGAAGCCAAGCTCATCGTTAACAAGATGATCGAGGCCGCGCGGGCCCGTGAAGCCGCCCGGAAAGCCCGGGACATGACCCGCCGAAAAGGCGCTCTGGATATTGCCGGCCTGCCCGGCAAGCTGGCCGATTGCCAAGAGAAGGATCCGGCACTCTCCGAACTGTACATCGTGGAGGGTGACTCGGCCGGTGGCAGTGCCAAACAGGGCCGTGACCGCAAGACCCAGGCTATCCTGCCGTTGAAGGGCAAGATTCTGAACGTCGAAAAAGCCCGCTTCGATAAGATGCTTTCCTCTGCGGAAGTGGGCACCCTGATTACGGCGCTGGGCTGCGGTATCGGCCGGGAAGAGTTCAACCCGGACAAGCTGCGCTACCATTCCATTATTATCATGACCGATGCGGACGTGGACGGCTCCCACATCCGGACCCTGCTACTGACCTTCCTGTTCCGCCAGATGCGCGAAATCATCGAGCGTGGCCACGTCTTTATCGCCATGCCACCGCTGTACAAGGTCAAGCGTGGCAAGCAGGAGCAGTATCTGAAGGACGAGAAAGCCAAGGAAGCCTATCTCACCCAGACCGCCCTGGAAGGTGCCCAGCTCTATGTGAATCCCGAAGCTCCGGCCATCAAGGATTCCGCGCTGGAGACCATGGTCAAGGACTACCAGGCCGTGATGAACATGATTGGCCGACTGTCCCGCGCGTACCCGGCAAAGGTCCTGGAGCAGATGCTTCAGAACGTGACGCTCAAGCCTGAACACCTGAAAGAAGAACCGGAAGTGGCTCGTTGGGTCGGGCGCCTGGGCGATGGTCTGGACCTGGATACTCGTACCGGTACCAAATACACCTTCTCGGTGACCAAGGATCCTGAACGGGGCCTGTATCTCCCGAAAGTGACCATTTATGTTCACGGCATTCCCTACGATCACGTCTTCAATCACGAGTTCTTCGAATCGTCCTCCTACGCGGCGATTGCCCGTATGGGTGAGACTCTGGATGGTCTTATTGAAGAAGGCGCGTATGTCCAGCGTGGTGAACGCAAACAGGCCGTTATGTCTTTCGAGGACGCTTTGGATTGGCTGATGAAAGAGGCCCAGCGTGGCCTGAACATTCAGCGCTACAAGGGCCTGGGCGAGATGAACCCGGAGCAGCTGTGGGAAACTACTATGGATCCGGAGACCCGTCGGATGATGAAGGTGACGATCGAGGATGCCATTGCGGCGGACCAGATCTTTACCACTCTGATGGGCGACGACGTAGAGCCCCGTCGCGACTTCATCCAGACCAATGCTCTGGAAGTGACCAACCTGGATATCTGATCAACAGGCGTCGGGTGCAACTAAAAAAGCGGCGGAGGCTCTTAAAACCTCCGCCGCTTTTTTGTGTCGGGCTTTATCGGAAAACCCTTGGACTGCTATTTTCCGGTCGTTGATTCCGAGGACTTGTTCCTCTCCTTCTCTTTCTCGGCCAGATGAGGCGCCATGACTTCTTCCAGCGTATACCCGGTCAGCCGGCGAATGGTCCGCCAGAGATAATAGAAAATCAGCATCATCATGATCATCGACGGAATCGCGATCATCGGGTAGCTGACCAGGGTCATCCGGCCCAGCTCCTCATTGAACGCCTGGGTACCCGAGGGACTGACCACGATCCACTTGGCAAGTATGTAGTTCATGATCGAGGAAAAGAGAAACGTGCCGGCAAAGAAGTAGCTGGCCTTTAGCAGACGCTCCTCGAATTCCTCAACCCGGTTGTGTTCTTCAAGCGTCTTGTGGATCTTATCAACATCCAGAACACTCGGGTTATACAGCAGCGTGCGTACCAGTGGGTATTTCGTTCTAGTGGAAGCCAGTACCGCCAAACCAATGATGGCTGGAATCGCGGCTTCCTTGATGGCCAGCCAGCCGGCATCCAGTTCCAGAAGACCAATGCCGCCGGTCAAGCCCACGCTGACCAGACCGAGCACTGCAATGAAGTTTTTCTTCCGGTATTTGATCAGTTCAAACAGGCCCCAGCCCAGGGGGAATGCGAGGCCGATGAGCAGCGCGTTGACGTTGCCCAGGTGCTCCTCGCCACTGAATTTCATCAGGATCACGGAGGGAATGATAATGCTGACCAGCAAATCGACCCAGGGTCTTGGCTTGTGGTCCGGAACGTTGGCGGAGCTCGGAGACGTCATGTTCTAGCCTGGTTGTTGAAACTGTAGCAGGCCGAACGGCACTGCCGGAGAACTCCCGGCAGTATACGACGAATCCAAGCTCGGACGTAACCGCTGTCAGAAGCCTCCCTGGGCGGTCATGGAAGAGCCCGCACCACCGGTTTGCAGACGGTTGTTTGCTCCGGACTGCCAGACCAGTTGCGCTGAAGGATCGGATTCACTGCGCTTGATACACTTCCATTCAACACTGCTGTTGGCGGGTATGTCGAAAGTGCCGGCCCATGTAGGATAGTTCCCGGCATCAAGTTTCAGAGCGCCGGCCGGTGACCAGTTGCCGAGGTCACCAATGTTGCCGGTTATATAGACGCTTTGTCCCCAACTGGTAATCCCGTTGGCGCATTGGAAGGCCACGGATACCTTGCCAGTATCCCCAGCGTCGTCGGTGCCCGAGTTGTTGTCGCCGGTGCAATCTGCGCCAACATGTAGGGCTGCAGCCTGCATTGCCGGGATATCCAGAGTCACTTCGCCGCCCTGGACAGTAACACAACTGCCATCACCGGCGACGTTCCGGTAGTTGCCATCGGGCAGGAAAGTGCTGAACGTGCGGGCGAGTTTGCCCCCTTCGCGGTTAATGGCCACAAAGCCTTTATCGCCACGGTTGAAGGCTATCTGATTGTTGCCGTTGTCCCACCATCCCGAGACGCCAGTCCCATCGGTGACATTACGGAAATCCACCATATTGGCAATGGAATCCCAGCGGTGTTCACAAATCCAGGCGCCACCGCATTCAGCGCTGCCATTCTGGTAGACCGATTGGGAAGGCGGGCCCTGATCACCATTGGAAAACCCATAGCTGGACATCACTTTCGGATAGCCGTAAGGCCACGCCAGCATAAACACATTGGCCAGGTTATAAAGACTGCCATCCTTGTAGGTCACCACGTTACTCCCACCGGCACCGTGGCCCCGCTGGTTGTCGTGGTTGTCGGTAAACACTACCGCGTTACCTCCGGCCAGAAAGCCCCAGCTCTCTCCAAAACTACTGAGATAGGCAAGCTTTTGATTTTTAAACACATTGCCGATAGAAGAGCTGTAGCGGAACTCGGTAACATCGGAGGTGCCGGTGTACTCCGTAGCACTCACTGCCTCCCCTCCCAGGTCAATCACTTCCTGGAACACATACAAAGGATCGTTCACTCTCGTAAGGATTCCGCTGATGTCTCCCGGCGCCATGTGTTTCGCTGCATCGATCCGGATGCCTTTGACACCGAGAGAGGTCAGCTGATTAAGATAGCCTGCGATGGTGTTCTGAACATAGGCTGCATCGGTATCCAGGTCCGGGAGGCCCACCAGCTGGCAGTTCCGAACCCGCCAGGCGTCGGTTCCATAATCCTCGGGATTGATGCCACAGGGCGCATGGAAATCGTTGCCGCTGTAGATCGGAAAACTGAACGAACCGGAATCGTAGTAAGAACCAGCCGTCCCGGTCCCGGAACCATTGGCCATATGATTGATTACCGCATCGGCGTACACATCAACCCCGGCAGCATTACACCGCTGAACCATGTCTGCAAACTCGCTGGCATCGCCACTTCGACTGTTAAGTTGATAACTGACAGGCTGGTAACGGGTCCACCAGGCGCCACCCTGAATATGCTCCTGAGGCGGCGATACCTGAACGGCACTGAACCCCTTTGGCCCCAGAAAATTTTCACACTCCTGAGCAACATCACTCCACTTCCACTCGAAGAGATGAACAAATGCCCCTGCCTGGGCCTGGTGCATGGGCAGAGCAGCTACTATCGCGCCGAGAGCGGCGCCTGTGATAACTCGGGGTAATTGAATCATTGCATGCTCCTGTATTGTCTTTGTTGTGGTGCATTGAGCAGGAAAAAGTGCAGCATTCGCTGGTTTCTACCTGCCCAAAGACAACATGCAGTGATCAACAATTGGCCAAAACATCCCCGTAACGATTAAAAGGGGCGTAGTGCCAGGAAGGGTATAGTTAGAGGTCACACTCAGTGGACCGGTTGCCGGCAGAACAGGCTTCTATCTACATTCCGGGTTCGGACAATAAAAAGCCGGGCATGAAGCCCGGCTTTTTGTTCCTCAACAAAATGAGTGCCGTCAGGCACCTACCTCCTTGAGGCTTTCTTCCACAATTGCCAGACCTTCTTCCAGCACATCGTCTTCGATGGTGACCGGCATCAGGAAGCGCAATGTGTTGCCGTACATACCACAGCTCAGAAGAATCAGTCCCTTCTCCTTCGCCTTTTTGGTCACTGCAGCGGCGAGTTCCGGCTTGGGTGTGCGGCTTTCCTTGCTCTCGACCAGTTCGAAGGCTGCCATCGGACCGAGATTGCGGACGTTGTCGACGTGGGCAAACTGTTCCTGCCACTGGCTGAAGCGTTGCTTCAATTTCTCGCCCAGGGCCTGGGATTTGCCAAGGATATCTTCTTCCTTGAACACGTCGAACACCGCCAGAGCTGCCGCACAGGCGGTCGGGCTACCAGTGTAGGTGCCGCCTAGGGAATTGGGACCGGAAGAATCCATGACCTTGTCGGTACCCACGATCGCAGAGATCGGCATGCCGTCGGCCATACTCTTGGCCATAGTCATGATATCCGGCTCAATGCCGCTGTGCTCGATGGCAAACATCTTGCCAGTACGGCCGAAGCCACTCTGGACCTCGTCCACCACCATCATGATGTTGTTCTCGTCGCAAATCTTGCGGATTTCCTTCAGGAAGCTGGTGGGTGCGGCGTAGAAACCGCCCTCACCCAGAACCGGCTCGATCACGATGGCCGCGGTGTTGTGAGCGGGGGAATCGGCTTTCATGGCCATCTTCAGCCCGCGAAGCGCTTCCTCTTCGGAAACACCGTGATAGGGAACGGGATAAGGTGCACGGTACACGGTACCCGGCATGGGGCCGAAGTCGGTCTGGTAGGGTGCTGCCTTGCCGTTCATCGCCATGGTGTAGAAGGTCCGTCCGTGATAACCGCCGTCAAAGCAGATCACGTTGGTCTTGCCCGTTGCTGCACGAGCAATCTTCATGGCATTTTCCAGGGCCTCGGCACCGGAGTTGGCCAGCATTACCTTGGCATGGCCTTTCACGGGCACCACTTCGCTCAGCTTCTGCGCCAGTTTGACGTAGCCCTCATAGGGCATCACCGTCTGGCAGGTATGCATCAGCTTGTCGAGCTGCGCCTTGACCGCTTCCACCACCTTCGGGTGGCGATGGCCAATATTGAGTACGCCGATGCCGCCGGCAAAATCGATCATGCGTTTGCCGTCTGCATCCCATAATTCCGCATTCGTTGCGTGGTCGGCAAACTGTTCATTGGGACTTGCCGCGCCCGCTGCAACGTAGCGTTCTTTGAGTGCCTGCAATTCTTTATTGCTCACTTTGCCATTCTCCCTGGGTTCAGGTTCGAAAGTTTCATCTAACAGTGTAAGTAGTACGGTCCCAGGAAACAAACCGACTATTGTCGCCCTCAGGCGGCATCGTCGCGAAACTGGAGCTTTGCCAGTCGCTGATAGAGGGCGTTTTGACGCATCAGTTCATCGTGAGTGCCTACTGCCAGTAGTCGTCCCTTGTCCAGAACGGCGATCCGGTCAGCGTCCCGGACAGTCGCCAGACGGTGCGCTATCACCAGGGTGGTTCGCCCGGCTGTGAGTGCCGGCATAGCCTGCTGGATCAGGTTTTCACTTTCCGCATCGAGGGCGCTGGTCGCTTCATCCAGAAGCAGGATCGGGGCATTCGCCAGCAGCGCCCGGGCAATGGCAAGACGCTGCTTCTGGCCACCGGACAGGCCCAGGCCGGCATCCCCAAGCCGGGTTTCGTAGCCTTCCGGAAGAGCCTGGATAAAATCATGGGCATGGGCAATCCTGGCGGCCTGCTCGACGTCCTGCTGGCTGGCATCGGGTCTCGCGTAGCGGATGTTATCCGCCACAGTGCCATGAAACAGGGCGGGGGTCTGCGGCACCAGGGAAAAACACCGCCGCAGTGCCTGGAGCGATAGGTCGGAAGTGTCGAGGCCGTCGACCAGAATTCGGCCCTCTGTCGGCTGATAGAAGTGCAGTAGCAAATCGAATAGCGTGGATTTCCCAGCCCCGGACGGCCCCACCAATGCCAGGGTCTCGCCAGCTTTGACCTCGAGGGTCAGATCCCTCAGCGCAGGCTGTTCCAGGCGCCCGGGATAGCTGAAGCTCAGATGATCAATGTGGATGGCCCCCTGAACGGATTCCGGCAGTTCCAGAGTGGGATCTTTGCGCTCAAAGGCCGGCTCGGTCTGCAACAGCTCGAACAGCCGAGCCGCGGAACCCGCCGCCCTCTGCAACTCCCCAATCACCTCGCTGATAGCGCCGGCAGCGACGCCCACTAGCAGGCTGTAAAACACGAAGGCGGCCAGTTCCCCGGGACTGATCCGGCCGTTAATCACATCCAGGCCGCCAATCCAGATAACGATGCCAACAGCACCCATAACCAGGGAAATGGCCAGCGTGGTCAGCCAGGCCCGCTGTCGGATACGCTGCCGGGCAATATCGAAGGCCCGTTCAGAGACCTCAGAGAAATAACGGCGATCATGCGGCTGATGGTTGAAGGCCTGAACCGTTTTGATCTGGGTGAGGTTCTCGCCCACGTAACTGCCCACGTCGGCCACCCGGTCCTGGCTGAGCCGGGACAGCGCCCGGACTCGCCGGCCAAAGAACAGGATGGGGGCAATAACCAGGGGAAAGCCCAGCAGGATGATACTGGCGAGTTTGGCGTTGGTAATGAACAGCAGGAGCAAACCACCGACCAGCATCAGGGCGTTGCGCAGGGCGATGGACACCGTGGAGCCAATCACTGACTGGAGAACCGTGGTATCGGCGGTAAACCGCGACTGGATTTCCAGGGCCCGGTTCTGCTCGAAAAACCCGGGATGGAGATCAATCAGGTGGTTGAACACTTTTTTGCGAATATCCGCTACCACCCGCTCGCCGATCCAGGACACCAGGTAGAACCGGGCAAACGACCCGAACGCCAGGCCCAGCACCAGTATGAAAAACAGCCCGATGGCCCTGGCCAGGTTTTCCGGCGACTCGGTGGCCAATCCCTGATCCACCAGGATACGTAAACCCTGCCCTATCCCGAGCGTAATTCCGGCCGTGAAAACCAGAGCCACCAGGGCACCCGCGACAGCCCGGCGATAAGGGCTGATAAACTCGATGATCAGTTTCAGGGCCTTGCGGTGACGAGTGTTAATGATGTGCCTCCATGGTATGGACTACTGTAGACTCCAGCTTCAATACGGTTTTCTCTTGGAACAGGACTCATCATACCTGAGCTCCCCGGGTCTTCACTGGCAGGAACTCCTGTTGTAGAGCATCAACTGTTGTTGGTGTGGAGAGCACTGTCGGATTACGCTGCGCTAATCCGACCTACCCGAAGCCAGTAGCGCCCGAGGCCCGAGTCAGACCAAAAACCGTAGGTCGGATTAGCCCAGCGTAATCCGACAACATTGCCAAAGGATACTCCCACAGTGCGCGCCTACGCCGACAACGACTACCCGGCAGATCATAAACCGGACTGGAAAATCATTTCAGGCCTCTGGCCCTACCTCGCCGAATTCCGAGGTCGGGTGGTCCTGTCCCTCGTCTTGCTGGTGCTGGCCAAGCTGGCGACGGTAGCCACGCCCATCGCGCTGAAATACATCGTCGACTATCTGGACCAGAACCGGGGCGCGGACATGCTCCTGTGGATTCCTGTGATCCTGGTGGTGGCCTACGGCGCGCTGCGCTTTGGTGCCACCCTGTTCAATGAGCTCAGGGATGCCGTCTTCGCGCGGGTGGCGGAACGGGCCATGCGGCGGGTGTCCCTGCGGGTGTTCGAGCACCTGCACCAGCGGGAACTGGCCTTCCACCTGGATCGCAAGACCGGCGGCCTGGCCCGGGATATCGAGCGGGGCAGCAACGGCATCAGCTTTCTGCTGCGCTTTACCCTGTTCAACATTGTCCCTACCCTCCTGGAAATCCTGCTGGTGGCCGGCATCCTGTTTGTGGTGTTCAACGTGGGTTATGTGGTGGCCATTCTGGTGGCGGTGGTGGTGTATGTGGTCTTCTCCATCAAGATCACCGAATGGCGGACGAAATTCGTGCGCGAAGCCAACGCCCGGGACAACCAGTCCAACTCGCGGGCGATCGACAGCCTGCTGAACTATGAAACCGTCAAATACTTCAACAATGAACGCTATGAGGCGCAGTTATACGACGTTGATCTGGATGACTGGGAGCAGGCCCGGCTGAAGAATCGCCTGTCCCTGGCCGCGCTTAACTCCGGTCAGGCATTGATTATCGGTCTGGCGATGATTGTGATCATGGCCATGGCGGTCCGTGAGGTGGCCAGCGGTGAGATCACTCTCGGTGACTTCACCATGATCAATGCCTACCTGCTCCAGCTGTTCATTCCCCTGAACGCCCTGGGCTTTGTCTACCGGGAAATCCGGCAGGCCCTGGTGAATGTCGAGCGCCTGTTCAAACTGTTGGGGGACAAGCCGGCCATTGAAGATGCCCCGGATGCCACCGAGCTGGCGGTGGACAAAGGCGAAGTGCGGTTCGAGCATATCCACTTTGCCTACCGCCCGGACCGGCCGATCCTGCGGGATGTGAACTTCACCATCCCGGCCGGTCACAAGGTGGCGGTGGTGGGGGCCAGTGGTGCCGGCAAATCCACCCTGGCCCGTCTGCTGTTCCGTTTTTACGAGGTCGATCAGGGTGCCATCCGTATCGATGGCCAGGATATCCGGGCCGTGACCCAGGAGAGCCTGCGCTCGGCGATTGGCGTGGTGCCCCAGGACACCGTGCTGTTCAACGATACCCTGTACCGAAACCTGGCCTATGGCCGTCCGGAAGCCAGCGAGGAAGAGGTCTATCGGGCCGCCCGTATGGCCCACCTGGAAGACTTTATCCACAGCCTGCCGGAGGGTTACGAAACCAAAGTCGGTGAACGTGGCCTCAAGCTTTCCGGTGGCGAAAAGCAGGGGGTGGCCATTGCCCGGGTGATTCTGAAGACCCCGCCGTTGCTGATTCTGGATGAGGCCACGTCCTCCCTGGATTCACTTTCGGAGCAGGCCATCCTTACGGCGCTCAAGGAAGTCAGCCAGAGGCGTACAACACTGGTGATTGCCCACAGGCTGTCGACTGTTATGGATGCGGACAGCATCCTTGTGATGGAGGGCGGAAAAATCGTGGAGAGTGGGCACCATCAGGATTTGTTGGCCCGAAACGGGCATTACGCCCGGCTATGGTTCCAGCAACACCAGTCAGATGGCGGAGATACCGAAATTCAGCCGGAACCCTGATCTTTGTAGTCAAAGACTACCACCTGATTGCGGCCTTGAGCCTTGCCCCGGTACATCGCCTGGTCCCCACGTACCAGAATCTGGCTGGGTTTTTCGTCAGTCCGGTCGGAAATGGCAACGCCGCACGTTATGGTGCCCCGCAGTTCATCAAAGCCATTGAACCGCAACTGTTCAACGGATCGGCGAAGGCGTTCTGCAAATTGCCTGGCACTGTTCTCGTCGGACTGAGGCAAGAGCACGGCAAACTCCTCGCCACCGATTCGCCCCAGCGTGTCACCGCTACGCAGTTCATTTTTGATGCGGTGGGCAGTCTCTCTCAGGACAAGGTCACCAACTTGGTGCCCATAATGATCATTCACTCGCTTGAACCAGTCAAAATCGAAGAGTACGACCGCATGGCCCGCGCCATTCCGTTTCAGTCTCTCAAACTCCCAGGAAAGCACCTCGGTGAAGCGACGCCGATTGGCTGCACCTGTGAGATCGTCAGTGGTTGATGTCTGTCGGAGCTCTTCTTCAAGCGTTTTCTGGGAGGTGATATCTAGGATCGCGCCGTGCCAGATGACCGTACCGTCCGGCTTGAATTCCGGTTTGGAACGGCCCAGAACCCAGCTGGCCACGCCCTCGTTTATAACCCGATATTCACAGATCCAGTTTTCCCCGCTTTTCTTCGAGTGGTTAATGGTCTGTTCAACAAAGCCGCGGTCTTCTGGATGAATGGCCTGGAACACAATGGTCCCATCGGCGAGCGCCTGTTCAGGTGTCACGCCATAGACCCGTTCAATGCCGGCACTGGCATAGGGAAACGTCATGGTTCCGTCCGGTCTGATCTCGAACTGGAACACCACACCCGGCAAGAGCGACGCCATTTTTTCAAAACGCTGGATCGTTTGCTGTTGCTCAGCCTTGATTTGCTCCAGTCTCTGCTCGTACTGCTTGCTGCTGGAGATCTCTATGTGCGTTCCAGAAATCCACTCGGGCTCACCTTCAAGTGTCCGACTGACGAGGCGACCATAATCTCTGACCCAGACCCAGTGGCCGTCGCGATGGCGCATGCGGGCTTCACACTCGTAATACTCGGAGTCGCCGCGGAAATGAGCCGTTAACTTCTGCTCTGACAGAGCCAGATCGTCCGGATGGGCGTGCTTCATCCAGGTGTCGATGGAAACCGGTTGAAGTTCCTCCAGCGAATACCCGATGATTTCCGCCCAGCGCTCATTAAAAATCGTCTCCCCGGTCTGGACGTTCCATTCCCAGGTTCCGGCGCCGGTCCCTTCCAGAATGGTTTTCAGGCGTGAGGCTTCGTCTTGCTGAAGATAAAAGGAATGAGGGGGCATTTCACATACTGCATGTCAGAGAGTTCCCGGCGATCATATAAGAACCTGTAGCTGGAGGCGATATCCATTAGTCAGTAGATTCCACAAGTGCAAGCGCCAAACCTGAGGCCCTGGAGACCTGCTGCGAGACGGCCTCCCTGAGCACCGGAATGTCCCCGGCAATCAGGCTGAACCAGTTTCTGGCCCGGGTAATGCCCGTGTAGACCAGTTCTTTCGTAAGGACCGGGCTGAGCCGATCTGGCAGCACCAGGCAGGTGTGGTTGAATTCTGAACCCTGGGATTTGTGCACCGTCATGGCATACACCGTTTCCAGTTGCTGCAGACGGCTCGGGGAGATCCAGCGAATACCGCCAGCGGTGTCACCATCCGGAAACGCCACCCGCAGTGTATATCGGGGCTCACCGGTGTCGGCCCGGCCCCAGGGCACGCTGACGGTAATGCCGATGTCGCCGTTCATCAGGCCCAGGTTGTAGTCGTTTCCGGTAATCAGCACCGGCCGGCCCGGGTACCAGCCTTCGGCCCGTGGGATCAGCTTTTCAGCCAATAGCTGCCGCGCGATCCGGTCGTTCAGGCCTTCCACGCCCCAGGGGCCCTTGCGCAGGGCACAGAG
>ENA-ORCW01000715-ORCW01000715.1-marine-metagenome-genome-assembly--contig:-NODE-715-length-13351-cov-2.756743_pt1 | contig 13351 bp, 12 predicted proteins | sample MGYA00237784_ERZ508517 | MGnify/ENA primary metagenome ERZ508517 (study PRJEB26187, sample SAMN06268979) | marine metagenome | isolation source: Tt ae E1 feedstock associated aerobic enrichment on... | reverse complement strand
GGGGCGGGAATGATGAAGGCCCTGGCCGGTCCCTACGGCCACACCGGGGTCAAGTTTGTCCCGACCGGGGGCATCAACGCCAAAAACGCCCGGCCCTACCTTGACCTCAAGGTTACCGAGGCCATCGGCGGCAGCTGGTTTGTCAGCAAGGACCTGGTCCAGAACGGCGAGTTTAAAAAGATCGTCGAACTGACCCGCGAGGCCCTGGACCTGACCCAGACCAGCTAATCGACAGGTCCAAGCCTGCTAATACCATGGGGCCGCCCGGCCGGGTCGTTGACCCCGGGGGAACGGGCTGCTATTCCGTTCGCACAGCTTAACGGAGACTTCCCCATGAAAACGTGCGAACCCTTCCTGCCGGCCGTATTGCTTCTGGCCGCCCTTCTCTCCCCCGCATCCGGGCAAATGGACCTGCCCGACCCCAGTGACGCCACCGCCGAGTGCCTGATCTGCCACGAGATGGCCACCCCCGGAATCGTGGCCGACTGGCAGCGCAGCCGGCACTCCAGGATGACCCCGGAGGAGGCCATGGAAGTGGAAGGCCTGGCCAGACGCATGTCCGCCATCCAGGTCCCGGCCCATCTGGCAGACACCACCGTCGGTTGCTATGAGTGCCACGGGCTGCGGACGGAGGAGCACGGAGACACCTTCGAGCATTTCGGTTACCAGATCAATCTCGTGGTCTCCCCCGCCGACTGCGCCACCTGCCACCCGGATGAGCAGGACGAATATATGGATTCCAAGAAGGCCCATGCCGTGGCCAACCTCCGTGACAATCCCGTCTATCACCTGCTGGAGACGGAAGTCATCGGGCTCAAGTCGGAGCGGGACGGCGCGCTGGTCAGCGCTCCACCAAGCGCCCATACCCAGGGGGAAAGCTGCTATTCCTGCCACGGCACGGTGGTCGAGGCCAAGGGCCTCAAGACCGTCGAGACGGACATGGGCGACGTTGAGGTTCCCGACCTGACCAACTGGCCCAACCAGGGCGTCGGCCGTGTCAATCCCGACGGATCGCTGGGGGCCTGTACCGCCTGCCACCCGCGGCACAGCTTCTCCATCGAGGTGGCCCGCAAGCCCTACACCTGCGCCCAGTGCCACATCGAGCCGGATGTCCCGGCCTGGGATGTCTGGAAGGAAAGCAAGCACGGCAACATCGTCCTCTCTGAGGCGACCCATTACAACTGGGACGCCGTCCCCTGGAAAGTCGGGGCCGACTTCAAGGCCCCGAGCTGCGTGGTCTGCCACGCCGCCCTGCTGACCACCCCGGACGGTTCGGAGGTCCTGGCCGAGCGGACCCACGACTTCGGCTCGAGGCTCTGGCTGCGCATCTTCGGTCTGCCGACCAGCCACCCGCAACCGGAGCACGGCTTGACCACCACCCTGCGCAATGCCGACGGCCAGCCCCTGCCGGTCACCTTTGCCGGCGTTCCCGCCGCCGAGGGCCTGATAAACGAGGAGGAAATGGCCGCCCGCCAGGCCACCATGAGCGGGGTCTGCGGGGCCTGCCATTCCACGGACTGGGTCAACGGGCATTTCGCCCAGTTCGACGCCTTTGTCGCGGAGGTCGATCAAATGGTCCTGGAGACCACCGGGCTCCTCTCCCAGGCCTGGGAGGCCGGTCTGGCCGATCCCGCCAATCCCTTCGACGAATACCTGGAGCAGCTCTGGGTCTACCAGTGGCTCATCAACGCCAATGCGGCCCGCTACGCCTCCGCCATGAACGGACAGGATTTCGCCGCCTTCAAGTACGGCTGGTGGGGCATGTCCCAGAACCTGGTCAAGATGCATGCCGCGTTGAAGGAACATTAACGCGCACGCGCCTCTCCGGGACGCGATAGAATAATCCCATCCCGGATTCCGGGGACTCGCGACACGCGTCCCGGAGGGCCGCGGGACCCCGACAATTGGAAGTGTCCCCTTTTTCAGCTTGTCCCGCACGATCCCTCGGCGAAGCTGGAGGCATGAGCAGGATCGAGGGCATCTTTGTACCGACCATCGCCCCCTACACTCCCTCGGGCAAATTGAACCGGAGCGAGCTGGCCCGCATTGTCGACTGGCTGATCGGGAAGGGCGTCTCCGGGCTCTACCCCAACGGCAGCCTGGGGGAGTTCATCCGGCTCAGCTTCGAGGAGCGCAAGGAAGTCATCTCCATCATCTGCGAGGCTGCGGCGGGACGGGTCCCGGTGCTGGCCGGGGCCGCGGAGGCCAACCTTGAACTGACCCTGGAAATGGCCGGCCACTGTGCCGACCTGGGCTGCCGGGCCGTCTCGATCACCGGCCCCTATTACTACAAGCTGAGCCAGGAAAGCATCGAGGAGTACTTCCGGGAGCTGGCCGCCGAGTCGCCCATCGACATTATCATCTACAACATCCCGATGTTCGCCAACGAGATCAGCATCCCGGTCCTGCAGCGCCTGGCCCTGGACTGCCCGCGGATCATCGGGACCAAGGATTCCAGCAAGGACCTGTGCCGCTTCATGCGGGTCATCCATGCCGTGAACACCCGGCGCCCGGAATTCGTCAACCTCATCGGCTGGGAAGACCTCCTGGTCCCCTCCCTGATGATGGGGGGCGATGGCGGCACCCTCTCCACCACCGGGGTGGCCCCGGAGGTCATGATGAAAATATACGAGACCGCCCGGGCCGGCGACTGGGAGGAAGCCAGGCGGATGCAGTACCGCATCCTCGATGTCTTCCAGGCCATGGTCGAGACCCCGAACTTTCCCGAGGGCTTCCGGGCCGGCTACGAGATCCGCGGCTTCGATGTCGGCCGGGCCCGCTTCCCCAACTCGAAGGAGGAAATGCGGCGCTTTGAATCCATGCGCAACAAAATTGCCTGCCTGCTGGCCGATTTCGGCTTCAAGGAGGCGGCTTCCGTCTGCAAGGTGGCCCAACTCGATGCCTCCTCGGGATCCAACGCCGTGGACATCCAGCAAATCGTCCGTGAGGTCGTTTCCAAGCTGAAGTCCTGATGTCCGCCCTCGGATTCATTGAATGCCGCTTTGTCAGCATCTGTGCGGTGGTCGCCGACACTGCCTGCAAGTCCAGCGAGGTGACCCTCCTGGGCATGGAACCCAGCGGGACCGAACAGATCCTGATCCGTCTGGCGGCTGAGAGCATGGCCGCCCTCGAGGCGGCCCTGGAGCGCGCCGCCGCCATGGCGGAGCGGCTCGGCGTCCCGGCCGTGGCAAAGGCCGTGCAGGGCCGGCCCGATCCCCGCATCCCGGAGCTGAATGCCGGCCCGGTGGTCGTCAACGGCATATACGGCGGGCGCGAGGAATTCCGCCCCGATGATTTTAATCCCAACCTCCAGTCAATTATGAAAAACAACCAGCAAGCCCTGGGGATACTTGAGACCCAGGGCCTGACCGCCTCCCTCGAGGCCACCGACGCCATGCTCAAGGCGGCTGATGTCCACCTCGTCGGCAAGGAAAAGATCGGTGCCGCCTATGTCACGATCATGATCCGCGGCGATGTCGCCGCCGTCAGCGCCGCCATCGAGGCCGGAAAGGCCGCAGTCGGCGATCTCGGCAAGCTCATTGCCGGCCATGTCATCGCCCGTCCCCACGAAGAGCTGACCGCCCTCCTTCCGGCCAAACCCTGATAATCCGAGAACGCAAGGCCTGATCCCTTTCATGTCCCGACACATCCTGATCACCAATGACGACGGGATCGATTCCCGTTTCCTGCACGCCATTGCCGCTGCCCTGGGCCGGCACTGCCGGGTCACCCTGGCGGCCCCGCAATTCGAGCAGAGCTGGATCGGAAGAGCCGTGTCGCGCCGCCGTCCGGTCGCCGTGGCCGAGCATACGGAGCTTCCCTGGCCGGCCTGGACCATCGACGGGACGCCGACGGATTGCGTCAATATCGCCCTCGGGCACCTGCTGCCGCAAATGCCGGATGCGGTGGTTTCCGGAATCAATATCGGCTACAACACCACCACCACCCTCATCTACTCCTCCGGTACGGTGGCCGGCGCCCTCGAGGGTGCCTTCTGGGGGCTGCCGGCCTTTGCCGTCTCCCAGGAGATCCCGGACGACATCTTCGCCCACGCCACCGCCGGCAAGGGAAGCCTTCCCGGATCCTGGCAGACCATCCTCGAGGCCAGTGCGGAACACGCCGCCGGGCTCATCCTGGAAGAGCTGGACCGGAGGTCGGACAGGTCGGACCCGTCGGACAGGTCCGACTTGTCCGGGAGGTCCGGCTCCCCGGACGCCGTCGTCCACAACCTGAACTACCCGGCGCATCCGGCCCGGCCGCTGCGCGCGGTGCCGACCGTGCCGGCCCCGATCCGGGAAATGTCCTTCTTCCGCCCCAACGGGGACGGCGAGTACCATTTTCACTTCCGGCACGGCGAAAATCTCCCTTCCGGGCTCAAAACCGACCGGGAAGCCCTGGCCGCCGGGGAAATCAGCCATTCAATTTTGAACTTTTCCGCCCTCGGTAGAGACCTAAACCATTGACCGGCTACGGAAGCTTTCCAAAATGCCCATAACGACCCATTCATCGACGCCATGAGATCCCCTCTCCGCAATTTGCTTTTAGTCGCCATCGTGGCACAATGCCTGACCATGCCCGGATTCCTCTCCGCCCAGACCGAGGAAGTCGCGGTGGAAAAGATGGATCCCGGCCCCTTCTACGGATTCTGGGAATTCCAGGAGCCCGCCGGCGACACCTGCATTGTTATCATCAAGCAGGGCGGCCGCCTCTCCCGCTTCTGGGCCGGCACCGGCACCCGGGCCATCCAGAAGGGCCGTTGGGAACGGACCGAATCCGCCCTCACCGCCCGCTGGGAAGGCGGCACGGTGGATGTCTTCACCATGCTCGGGGACAACGCCATTGAACGGGAGAGCTACAACAGCGGCATGTCCCTCCTCGGCGAACCGGCCCTGACCATCCGCGGGGTCCGCATCGATTCCCGCATTCCCGGAAGCCTCACCGTCAAGGGCCAAAGCGACTCCGAGCGGCCGGCCATGGAGCATGCCCCGGATCCGCAGGCGGCCCCGGCCATTCCCCTCAACAGCGCCTTTGTCGGCTTCTGGAAGATCGACCAGTCCACCGGAATCTTCGGCATCGGCGGCGGCGAACCGAATTTCTTCCTGCGCCTGGCCCGCAACGGCGAGGCCAGCGTGTCCCTGCGCGACTGGGAAGGCGACAAGGGCGTGCGCGGAAGGTGGGTCATCGACGGCGACCGGGTGATCATTACCTGGCCCAACAACCGCCGCGACGTGCTGGCCCCGAAGAAGAATGGCGGATACTACCTGGGCACCTACAAGCGCAAGGACGAGCTGACCGACAAGCCCCGCGACCAGGTCGATGCGGAGAAGGTCTCCGCCAACGAGGCGGAGCGCTTTTTCCAGGCCGGCAACTTCCAGCGGCTGACCGTGGTCGACATCCGGGGCACCTGGACCCCCCGGGACAGCACCGGAAAGTCCGAGTACATTTCCATCGAGGGCTGGGGCAACGCCTACCGTTCCCCTTCCAAGACCGGCGGGACCGGAACAGATCCCGGCAAGTGGCGCCTGGAATCAGACCGGGTGGTGATCACCTGGATCGATGGCAGCAAGGATGTCCTCCGCCTGACCGTGCAGGGATTTGTCCAGGACAGCTTCGGCCGGGACGAGCCGATCACCGGCACCCCGGAGCGGACCATTCCGATCATCAAGACTTCCGAGAGCTGATCTGCCTCAGGGCAGCCAGGGAAACTTGTTGAAGTCCGGCTTGCGCTTCTCGACGTAGGCCCGGTGCCCTTCCTCGCCCTCCTCCGTCAGGTAGTACAGGAGCGTGGCGTTGCCGGACAATTCCTGCAGGCCGGCCTGGCCGTCGACATCGGCGTTGAAGGCGCTCTTCAGGCAGCGGATGGCCAGGGGGCTCTTCTCGAGGATCTCGAGGGCCCACTGGACCCCCTCGGCCTCCAGTTGATCGACCGGGACCACCTTGTTGACCAGCCCCATCTTCTCGGCCTCCTCCGCGCTGTACTGGCGGCACAGGTACCAGATTTCGCGGGCCTTTTTCTGGCCCACGATGCGGGCCAGGTAGCTGCTCCCGAAACCGCCGTCGAAGCTGCCGACGCGCGGGCCGGTCTGCCCGAAGACAGCGTTGTCGGCGGCAATGGTCAGGTCGCACACGACATGCAGGACATGGCCGCCGCCAATGGCGTAGCCGGCCACGAGGGCGATCACCGGCTTGGGCATGCTGCGGATCAGCCGCTGCAGCTCCAGGACATTGAGCCGCGGCACGCCGTCCTTGCCCACATAGCCGCCCTTCTGCTCCCCGCGGATCTTCTGGTCGCCGCCCGAGCAGAAGGCGTACTTGCCGTCGGTGTGGGGGCCCGCCCCGGTCAGGAGGACCGCCCCCACTGAGGTGTCTCCGGCGGCGTCATGAAAGGCCGCCAGCAACTCGTCCACGGTGTCCGGGGTGAAGGCGTTGCGCCGGTGGGGACGGTTGATGGTCACCTTGGCGATTCCGTTCCACTTCTCGTAGATGATGTCCTCGAAGGGCTTAACCTCTTTCCACTCAGCTTTCATCCCTCCAAAATCCCAAGCTCAAGCTCAAGCTCAAGCTCAATCCTGAGGAGTCCGGGTTGGGACATCGATTTCGTTACCGATCTTGATTCCGACAACGGCGGGGATTCCGCTCAGCCCAGCTTCAGGTAACGCCGGTGCAGATCGGCGCTGGCCTTCCGGTCGACCGGGATCTCGGCCACCATCAGGCCCTGGCCCGTCCACTCCTCGACCGCCCATTCCAGGCTGACCAGGTCGTCGCACAGGACATGCCTCCCGCGGTGGGCCTCCGTCCACTTCCGAAAATCGACCTCCTGCGGGGTGCCCCAGAAGCGTTCGAAATGGGGCGTCTGCCGGGCCACCGGAAGCAGGTCGAAAATACCGCCACCACGGTTGTTTAAAAGGACCACAAAAACTCCGGGATCATCCCGATGGCTGCCCAGGAGTCCGTTGGCATCGTGCAGGAAGGCCAGGTCCCCGGTGACCAGGAAGGTCGGCTGGCCCAGTCCGGCGGCGATCCCACGGGCCAGCGAGAGGGTCCCGTCGATGCCGTTGGCTCCCCGCTGGCTGAAGGGCAGCAGGGGGACCGTCCGCCGCGGCATGAACCATTCGGCATCGCGGATAGCCAGACTGCTGGCGTAGAAAATGGGGGAATCCTCGGGCAGGATCTTGCCCAGCAGGCGATGCACATCGCCCTCGAAAAGCTCGTGGGGTTCCTCCAGGGCCGCCGATAAGCGGGTCTCGAACTCGCGGTCCCGGCGGGCCCAGTGCTCCCCGTAATGACCATAATTGCCGCGGCACCTCTCGATGAAGGCTGCCACCGACCCGCCGGCCCACTCGATCCGTCCGTGGATGGGATTGATCCCCGGCTTGCCCTCCCCGATCTGGTAACCCCGGACATCGAGGTCGGCCAGGCGGGCCCGCAACACCTTGCTGGTCGGCGGTTCACCCCGGAGAATCACCGCCTCGGGAGCCAGTTCATCCCACAGGGCGTCATCCCGGGCGATCCGGTCGTAGTGAATGATCAGGTGCGGGCACTCCGCTCCATGATAGCGAAGCGGGTTGCTGCCGTCGGCCAGGATCGGGAAGCCCCGGCTCCAGCTCAGCTCCAGCAGGGATTCCCACTCCGAGGCATGGTCCATCCAGGGACGCGGACCGGCCAGGATCAGGGTTTTTTCCGGCAGGTCGGGCAGCACCGGCAGGTCCGAAACGGCCCGCCGGACCGGATGCAGCCCATTTAGCAATTCCGGCGGAAAACCGGCCCGTTCCCCGCCGTCCGTCGGAAAGAAGGGCTCCCGGAAGGGGCAGTTCAGGTGGACCGGCCCATGGAAGGGACCAAGGGCCGCCTCAACCGCCCGGCGGCATAATTCGCGCACCTGTCGCAGCATCACCGGGTCGTCCTCCGGGAGCGGCAACTCGGCCTGGAAAACCGGATAGGTTCCAAAGAGCTTGACCTGGTCGATGGTCTGGCCGGCATGGCAATGGCGCAGCTCCGGCGGCCGGTCAGCAGTCAGGACCACCAGGGGCAATCCCGCCTCACGGGCCTCGATGACCGCCGGATAATAATGGGCACCGGCCGTTCCGGAGGTGCAGACCAGAGCCACCGGGCGGCGGCTGACCTTGATCCGCCCCAGGGCGTGGAAGGCGGCCGAGCGCTCGTCCACGCATACCGTGACTTCACTTTCCGGCAGTTCGGCCACGGCCAGGGTCAACGGTGTTGAGCGCGATCCGGGCGAGACGACAAAGTGCTGCACCCCGAGTTTGCGGAGGGCGGTCACCACCAGCTCACCGTAGGGACCATTGGCCCGCCCGGTCCGTGCGGATAGGTCATTCGACATGGTTCCCGAAATTAGAAGACGGACTCGAAAGTGCAACCTCCCAGAACGGGCCGCCGGCAACTTGCAGCCCTTTCCCCGGGATGAGCGCCGCCTCCGGTCTTAATGGTTGCATCCTCTATTTCCATGCTGCAAAACTTCGCCCTGAACGGTGGCCTTTCCGGCCTCCGGGCGGCCCTTGAATTCCCTCAACATGAACGACCTGACTGCAAATTGGAAACGCAAGGACCTGCTCTCCATTGAGCCGCTGCACCGGGAGGAGATCGAGACGATCCACCAGTTGGCCCGCCGGTTCAAGGAACTGCAGGCCTCCAACCCCTCCTCCATTCCCTCCCTTCGCGGGAGGACCGTGCTCAACCTTTTCATCGAGCCCAGCACCCGGACCCGCATCGCCTTCGAGATTGCCGCCAAGCGCCTCGGAGCCGACGTGACCCTGGTGGAAAAGGCGGCCTCGAGCCTGGTCAAGGGAGAGTCCCTGCGCGATACGGCCCAGGTCGTGGAAGCCCTCCAGGCGGACGTCATTGTCCTCCGCCACAGCGCGGCCGGCTCGCCCCAGTACCTGAGCCAGATCGTCAAGGGACCGGTCATCAACGCCGGCGACGGGGCCCATGAGCATCCCACCCAGGCCCTGCTGGACACCTTCACCATGCGGGAGCACCTCGGGGATTCCCTGGAGGGAAAGAAGGTGACCATCCTCGGGGACATCCTCTTCAGCCGGGTCGCCCGCTCCAATATTTTCGCGCTGCAGAAACTGGGCGCGCAAGTCACCCTTTCCGGTCCGGCCACCCTGGTCCCGGCGAATTTCGAAAAGCTCGGGGTGACTGTCGAGCTGAACCTGCGCAAGGCCCTGGCCGACGCCGATGCGGTGATGCTCCTGCGCATCCAGCACGAGCGCCAGACCTCGACCCATTTTCCCAGCCTGGACGAGTACAAGAGCATGTACGGGCTGAACCAGGCCCGCGGAGCCTGGCTCAAGCCGGAGGCCATCATCATGCACCCGGGCCCGGTCAACCGCGGTGTGGAGCTGGACTCCAGCCTGGCTGACAGCGGCCGGTCAGTCATTCTGGAACAGGTGGCCAACGGGATCTTCACCCGGATGGCGGTGATCTACCTCTGCCTCTCGGCCTGCGGCAAAACGAAGGACACTTCCCAATGAGCACAATTCTCTGGATCAAGAACGGGCGGGTCATCGACCCGGCCAACGACCGGGATGCGGTCGGGGACATCTTCGCCCGCAACGGGGTTATCGTCGATTCCCTGAGCGACCAGGAAAAGGAGAAGGCCCAGGTCATCGACGCCTCCGGGCTGGTGGTCTGTCCGGGCCTGGTGGACATTCACGTCCACCTGCGCGAACCGGGCCAGACCCACAAGGAGGACATCGCCAGCGGGACCCGGGCCGCCGCCGCCGGCGGCTTCACGACCATCGTCTGCATGCCCAACACCAGTCCCCCGGCGGACAACCCCGGAACCATCCGGCGGATCAACGACTCGATCACCCAGAACGCGGTGGTCAAGGTCTACCCGACAGGCTGCCTGACCGTGCAGATGAAGGGCGAGCAGCTGGCCCCGATGGGATCCCTCTGGCGGGAGGGAATTGTCGCGGTCACTGATGACGGGCTCTGTGTCCAGAACAATGAGTTGATGCGGCGGGCCGTGGAATATGCCCGCATGTTCAATCTTCCGGTGATGGACCACTGCCAGGACGCCAGCATGACCCGGGGATCGGTCATGAACGAGGGCTACTGGTCCCTCCGGCTCGGACTCAAGGGCTGGCCGGCAGCGGCCGAGGACATGATCATCGCGCGCAACGTCGTCCTCTCGCGAGCCTGCGAACATCACATCCACATGCAGCATGTCAGCTCCGCCTACGGGGTGGACATCATCCGCCGGGCCAAGAAACGCGGAATCCGCGTCACCGGTGAAGCCTCCCCGCACCACCTCTTCTTCACCGACGAGCGCTGCCGGGACTACAACACGCTTTTCAAGATGAACCCGCCCCTCCGCTCCGAGGAGGACCGGGAAGCCATCATCGAGGGGGTTCTCGACGGCAGCCTGGAAATCATTGCCACCGACCATGCCCCGCATACCGCCGATGAGAAGGACTGCGAGTTCGACCTGGCCCCCTTCGGCATCATCGGGATGGAAACCGCCCTCGCGGCCTGCCTCGAGGTCCTGGTCCATTCCGGAAAATGCGACCTGCCCTTCCTGCTGGCCCGGATGACCCACAAACCGGCCGAAATCCTCAATCTCCCGGCGGGGACCCTTTCCGCCGGCGTGACCGCGGACATCACCATTTTCGATCCGGACCAGGAATGGGAGGTGGATCCTTCCCGCTTTTCCGGCAAGTCGACCAACTGCCCATGGAACGGGATGCGCCTGCGTGGCAAGGTCGCCAGGACCATCGTCAACGGGCGGACGGTCTGGGACGGTAACCAGATTATCGATACATGAGCGCCGAGGAACTGGAAGCCTGGCTCATGGACCGCCCCCTGGTCCTGGCCTATATTGTCGCCCTGGTGGCCGGCAGCCTGATCTCCTTCATTGTCCTCATCGTCCGGTATAACAACGACCAGCGCCTGAAGCGTTACCCGGTCACCGCCTGGCCCCTGCCGGGCCTAGATTTCCTCCTCTTCATCCTCAGCCTGGTCTGCTGGTTCGTCCTCTCCGGGATGGCCCTCCTCCAGCTCCATTCATGGCTGGTCCATCGCGAACAGGAACCGGGCGTCTGGCTCTCCATCGTGGGCGGGCTGATCCTCCAGGCCGGAATGCTCCTCCTCTTCCTCCATTTCCGTTTCCGGTACCGAAGCCACAACGAGGGACCGGTCAGCCCGCGGATCCTGCGGCTGGACCAGGGCGCGCTGCTCGGCCTCTTCTACTTTCTGGCATCCCTTCCGGTCATCTACGGGGTTGGAGCGGCCTGGAACCTTGTCCTGGAGATCCTCCGCGAACGGGGCGTGCAGATCGATCTCCCGCTGCAGGACGCGGTCCTCCTTTTTCAGGAAGCCGACAGCCCGCTGATCCTGTTCAGTCTGCTGGCCCTCGCCGTGGTAGTGGCCCCCGTGGTGGAGGAGTCCGTTTTCCGCGCCGGCATCTACCGGTTTTTCAAGGGACGCACCTCGGTCACCCTTTCCCTCCTGGCCAGCGGCCTGCTCTTCGGGCTGATCCACGGCAACCTGCAAAGCCTGCCCGGGCTGGTTGCCGTCGGGGTCTGCCTGGGAATTTCATACGAACTCTCCGGCAATATCCGGGTGCCGATTTTCTTCCACGCCTTCTTCAACCTCAACTCCGTCCTCTGGATCCTGATCCTGCCGGATTCCCTGACCGGATAGGGCGCACCGCCATGGATATCCTGAGCGAGCTGCGGGAGGGGGTGCTCAGTGCCTCCGCGGAGGAGACGGAAACCATCGGGGCCCGCCTGGCCGCGGCCCTTCCCGACAACGCGGCCCTGGCCCTGAGCGGGCAACTGGGCACCGGCAAGACCACGCTTGTCCGCGGCATCGCCCGGGGACTCGGCATTAGCGGGTCGGTGACCAGCCCCACCTACAACATCTACACCATCTACCAGGGCATGCGCCAGCTGGTCCACATGGACGCCTACCGCCTCGGGGACGCCCACGACCTCGACAGCCTGGCCGTCGGCGAGTTCCTCCGGCCGCCCTTCCTGGTGGTGGTCGAATGGCCGGAGAACGTCCCCGGCTTTTTCGAGGAGTATCCGACCTGGCGCCTGCGGCTGTCCATCGCACCGGACCACCGGCACCGGATCCGCCTGACGCAGGGCTGAGCGGCTAGCCCTGGCTGACCAGCGGGACAAAGCGGACCGCGAAGAGGGTGTGCCGCTCCAGAGAACCGTCATCGTTTTTCCGATACACCCGCAGGTCCTGCTCCACCCTTCCCACCGGTATGACCAGCCTGCCTCCCGGCTTCAGCTGTTCCCCGAGCGCCCCGGGCAAAACGGGCGGCGCGGCCGTGACGATAATCCCGTCGAAGGGCGCCTCTTCCGGCCAGCCGAGATTGCCGTCCCCGCACATGTAGTGAAGATGCTCATACCCCAGCTGCTCCATCCGGGCCCTCGCCTCGCGGGCCAGGTCGGGGTTGAATTCGATGGTGTAGACCTCCGCCCCCATCTCCGAAAGGACCGCGGCCTGGTAGCCCGATCCGGTCCCCACCTCGAGAATGCGCATCCCCGGCTCGAGCTGGAGGGCCTCCGTCATGGCCGCCACCACGAAGGGCTGCGAAATGGTCTGCCCGCGCCCGATCGGCATGGCCCCGTCGGCATAGGCCAGGTCCTGCATGTCGTGCGGCATGAAGGCTTCCCGGGGGACGGTTTCCATGGCTTTCAGGACCCGCTCGTCCACGATCCCCCGCTGGCGGATCTGCTGCTCGACCATGTGTTTGCGCCGGTCGACGGCCAGATCCTGTCCGTCGTCTCCACGGAAGGACCAACGCATCAGGAATGACCCTCGAGCTGGAATCGCACCACCCGCATCCGGGCCCCGTGGGTGGCCGATCCGCAATTGTGAAACAGATATCCCCGAAAATAAAAATCCTCGAAGGCCTGGTGGGTGTGGCCGAAGTAGATATGCTCGATGCCGCGCCCGTCCAGCCAGTCCTCGTTCTCCAGGTAGGACAGGATCCGGGAGGCCAGGATACGCCGTGGAAACACCTTCCAGGCGACCCACGGGACATGGGACCCATGCACCGCGAGATGGGCCATGCGCTGCAGCGGATGCCCGTTGGCCGGTTGCTGGAGGCGGCTTCGGAAGCGCCGGATGGCGTTGTTGGTGTTCCCGGCATTGATGGTATCGCCGTGCAGGAAAAGCCGGTTCTGGATCACGCAGGCAAACTCGTGCCATTCGAGGTTGGCGTGGGAGGCTGACAATTCCTCCAGGGCCGCGACATAAGGCGGGACCGCGTCGTGGTTGCCCAGGATGACCCGGAAATGGCAGTGGGGATGCGCCTCGGCGAGGCTTTTCAGGAACCGCACGGCCGCGGTCACGGAGCTGCTGAAAACCC
>ENA-ORCW01000714-ORCW01000714.1-marine-metagenome-genome-assembly--contig:-NODE-714-length-13357-cov-3.010617_pt1 | contig 13357 bp, 13 predicted proteins | sample MGYA00237784_ERZ508517 | MGnify/ENA primary metagenome ERZ508517 (study PRJEB26187, sample SAMN06268979) | marine metagenome | isolation source: Tt ae E1 feedstock associated aerobic enrichment on... | reverse complement strand
TTGCCGATGCCGAATTCGTCTTCGGCGGCGCGCGGCATCTCGAACTGGCGGCATACGAGATTACCGGCGAGCAGCGGCAATGGCCCTCGCCTTTCGACAAGGCGGTCGATGAGATCGAAGCGCTGAGGGGCAAGAACGTTTGCGTGCTCGCCTCCGGCGATCCCTTTCACTTTGGCGTGGGCGCGACGCTGACGCGGCGCATCCCGGCGAACGAGATGCGTGTTTTTTCCGCCCCGTCTTCCTTCGCGCTTGCCGCTGCCCGGCTTGGCTGGCCGCTGCAATCGGTCGAGACGGTTTCGCTGCATGGCAGGCCCATTGCGCTGATCCGCCCGCTGCTTCATCCCGGCGCGCGCATTCTCGCGCTCACATCCGATGGCGCGGCTCCGGCAGCCATCGCAGAGCTGATTACCGCAGAGGGTTTTGGCCCCTCGCGTTTCACCGTGCTGGAAGCGCTGGGCGGACCGCGCGAAAGACAGGTCAGCTTCATGGCTTCCGCGCTTTCCGCAGACGGTTTTGACGATCTGAACGTGGTCGCCATCGAGGTGGCGGCGGATGTGGATGCGCGCATCCTGCCGTTTGGAACAGGGCTGGGCGATGCGCTTTTCGAACATGACGGGCAGATCACCAAAGCGGAGGTGCGGGCCGTCACCCTTTCGGCTCTCGCACCAAAACGCGGTGAGCGGCTTTGGGACATCGGAGCGGGTTCAGGCTCCATTTCCATCGAATGGCTGCGGCAGCATTCGTCGCTCAGCGCCATTGCCATCGAGGCGGACGGGGAGCGGGCGGCACGCATTGCCCGCAATGCGGAGCGCATGGGCGTGCCGCAGCTCACCGTGGTTGAGGGGAAGGCTCCCACCGCGCTTGCCGGCCTTGCCGCGCCGGACGTGGTTTTCATCGGTGGCGGGGTGACCGAGCCGGGGCTGATGGAGGCGGCGATTGCTTCTCTTGGAACCGAGGGGCGCCTTGTCGCAAACGGGGTGACGCTCGAAACGCAGGGGCTTCTGATCGACTGCCATGGGCGGCATGGCGGGGAGCTGATCGAGATCGCTATCGCGCGCGCTGCGCCCGTTGGCGGCATGAGGGCGCTGCTCCCGGCCATGCCGGTGCTTCAATGGCGCTGGAGGAAACCATGATCTGCGCCGGGTTTGGAGCCAGAAAAGGTGTTTCGCGCGAGGCGGTTCTTGCCGCGCTCGACGCCGCCCTGACAAAGCACGACATCGCGCGGGACAGTCTCGATGCGCTGGCAACCGTGCCGCAAAAGGGTAACGAACCCGGCTTGACCGATGCGGCAAAGGTGCTTGGCCTGCCGCTTTCCATCGCCGACGAGAATGCGTTGCAGGCTGCGGCAGCGCACTGCCTGACCCGCTCGGACCACGCGCTTTCCGCCACCGGCCTGCCTTCGGCTTCGGAGGCGGCGGCGCTGGCCGTCTGCGGCCCAGCCGCCCGGCTTCTCGGGTCGAGGCTCACACTAGACGGCGTGACCTGCGCCATCGCGACCACCGGAAGACAATCATGACCGTTCATTTCATTGGCGCCGGACCGGGCGCTGCCGACCTCATCACCGTTCGCGGCCGCGACCTGATCGCGCGCTGCCCGGTCTGCCTTTATGCCGGTTCGCTGGTGCCTCAGGAGCTACTCGCTCATTGCCCGCCCGGCGCACGCATCGTCAACACCGCGCCCATGTCGCTGGAAGAGATCGAGGCGGAATATATCCGCGCGCATAAAGCGGGCGAGGATATCGCCCGGCTGCATTCGGGCGATCTTTCGGTCTGGAGCGCGGTTGCCGAACAGATCCGCCGTCTTGCAGCGCTCGGCATCGATTACACGCTGACGCCGGGCGTGCCGTCCTTCTCGGCCGCTGCGGCGGCGCTGGGGCGGGAGCTCACCATTCCCGAAGTGGCGCAGAGCCTCGTTCTGACCCGCATTTCCGGTCGCGCTTCGAAAATGCCGGAGGGTGAAACACTCGCCAATTTCGCGGCCACCGGCACGACGCTCGCCATTCACCTCGCCATTCATGCGCTCAACCGGGTGGTGGCGGAACTGACCCCGCATTACGGCCCCGACTGCCCGGTTGCAATCGTCGCGCGGGCAAGCTGGGCGGATGAGCGCATTCTGCGCGGCACGCTATCCACCATCGAGGCAGAGATGGCGAAAGACCCCATCGAGCGCACGGCGCTCATTCTCGTCGGGCCGGGGCTGGGAGCCGAGGATTTTCGTGAAAGCGCGCTCTACAGCGCCGATTACCAGCGCCGGTTTCGCGGGCGGGAGGGGTTATGAGCTTGGCTGAAGCGCTCGACCGCCTGCCTTTTGAGCCGACGCCTTTTGAACCGGGCCATGTGTGGCTGGCGGGCGCAGGTCCCGGTGGCTTTGGCTGCCTGACACTCGGTGTTCTGGCCGCGCTCGATGCAGCGGATGTGGTGATCTATGACGCGCTGGTGGACCCGGAGATCCTGAAGGCGGCACCGCAGGCCCGGCACATTTTCGTCGGTAAACGCGCCGGCCAGCCCTCCACGGCGCAGGATGAAATCAACCGGCTGATGGTGGCCGAGGCCGAGGCGGGGCACAGGGTTCTGCGCCTGAAAGGCGGCGACCCGAACATGTTTGGCCGTGGCGGCGAAGAAGCGCTGGTGCTGGCGCTTGCCGGCATACCCTTCCGCTTTCTGCCAGGCATCACCTCGGCGGTGGGGGCGCTTGCCGATGCGGGCATTCCCGCCACCATGCGCGGGGTGAACAAGGCGGTGATCTTCGCCACCGGCCACGCCGCAGGCACACCCGACGATCTGGACTGGGCGGCACTGGCAAAAACCGGGCAGCCCATCGTCATTTATATGGGAATGCACAAGCTCGCTTTGATCGTGGAGGCGCTGCTTTCCGGCGGGATGGCGGGCGACACGCCGGCGGCGCTCATCATGAACGCGACGAAACTAGAAGAACGCATTCTGACGACTGCGCTCTCGTCCCTTGTTTCGCAGGCCAAGGAACAGGGCTTCGGCTCGCCATCCATCATCGTCATCGGCGGCATTGTCGCGCTGCGCGAGGCGCTCATATGACGGCGCGGGCGATCATCATCGGCGCGGCGCGTTCGGGCTCCGGCAAGACCAGCGTGACCATCGGCCTGATGCGGGCGCTCAAAAGGCGCGGCCTTGCCGTGCGGGGCGCAAAGTCCGGCCCCGACTATATCGATCCCGGTTTTCATCAGGCAGCAACGGGGCATCCGGGTGTCAATCTGGACAGCTGGGCCATGCACCCCGATCTGCTCGCCCATCTTGGAAGCCGGCAAAGCGAACATGCCGATATGCTTCTGATTGAAAGCGCGATGGGCCTGTTCGACGGCATCGTTTCGGAGCCGGGACGATCCGGTGCGGCGGCCGATATCGCGCGGCTTTATGACGTGCCCTGCCTTGTCATTCTCGATGTGTCCGGCCAGTCGCAGACGGCTGCTGCGCTGGCAAAGGGGTTCGCCGCCTACGACCCGAAGGTGCGGATTGCCGGCGTGGTGCTCAACCAGGTGGCCAGCTCACGCCACGAAGCCATGGCGCGCGACGCCATCGAGGCCATCGGCATTCCGGTGCTGGGCGCGGTCTACCGCAATCCGGACATGGCGCTGCCGGAGCGGCATCTGGGCCTTGTGCAGGCGAGCGAACATGCCGCCCTCGAAGCCTTCATCGAACGGCTTGCCGATGTGATGGAACAGTCCATCGATCTCGATGCGGTGATGAAAGCTGCCGTGCCGCTTTCCATGCAGGCTGGCGATGCGGCGCGGCTTCTGCCGCCGCCGGGCCAGCGCATCGCCATCGCGCAGGACGCCGCCTTCAGCTTCGTCTATCCGCATCTCGCCCGCCACTGGCGTGAGGCGGGTGCGGAGCTTCTGCCCTTCTCGCCGCTTGCCGATGAGGGACCGGCGGAGAGCGCTGACGCCTGCTGGCTGCCGGGCGGCTATCCCGAGCTCCATGCAGGGCGGATTGCTGCTGCGAAGAATTTCCACGTTTCGATGCAGGCTTTCGCGGAGACGAGGCCCATTCACGGCGAGTGCGGCGGGTTCATGGTTCTGGGCAAGGCGCTGGAAGATGCGGACGGCACGACCCACGCCATGCTGGGTCTGCTCGGCCATGTGACGAGCTATGCGAAGCGCAAGATGAACCTCGGCTATCGGCAGGCGACGCTCATGAGCGACTGCGCCATCGGCAGCAAGGGCGAGACGATCCGTGGCCACGAGTTCCACTATTCGCGGCTGGTGGAACCGGGCAGCGATGCACCGCTCGCCATGCTGGCAGATGGACAGGGCCGCGACCTCGGCCCCTCCGGTGCGCGGCGCGGGCATGTCTCGGGCACCTATTTCCACGCCATAGCGCGGAGTTGAGGGATGGCCGGTTTCCACAACCCGTTTCGCGACATTGCCGCCTGTCTCGGCTTCTACACGCGCCTTCCGCTGCCCGCGTTCGAGATGCCCGCGCACGGTTTCGCCAATGCACAATGGGCGGCACCACTGGCCGGCCTTTTCGTTGGTGCGGTGTGCAGCGCTGCTTTGGCGGGTGCCATCATGCTCGGCCTTCCGGCCACCATCGCCGCCGCCATCGCGCTTGCGGTGGGCGTGCTTTTGACCGGCGGTCTGCATGAGGATGGGCTGGCCGATGTGGCCGACGGCTTTGGCGGCGGTTCAACGCGCGAGAAGAAGCTCGCCATCATGAAGGACAGCCGCATCGGCTCCTATGGTGTGGCCGCACTGATCCTGTCGTTTCTCATGCGCTGGTCGGCGCTCGTGGCGCTCGGCCTTGCCGCCATTCCCGCATTGCTGATCGCCCACACGGCCTCGCGCGCGCTCATGCCGGCGCTGATGCGCCTTTCGCCGCCCGCGCGCGAAAACGGGCTTTCGGCGGGCGCCGGGCAGCCGACGATAAGCACCGTTCTTGCCGCGTTGGCGATTGGCGGCGTTCTGCTCCTCGTTCCCGGTCCCGGCTTTGCGCTCATTGCCGTGCCGCTTCTCTTACTGGCGTTCTTCTTCATCAAGTGGCTCGCCGAAAAGCAGATTGGCGGGCAGACGGGCGATGTGCTCGGCACATTGCAGCAACTGGCTGAAACCATCGTGCTCATCGCCGCCATTGCTCATTTCATCTGAAGGATTCCCATGACCCGTTTTCCCTCGATCGACGATCTGCGCACCGCCTGCAACGACCGGCCTTCAGGCGACGAAAACGCCGCGCGGACTGCAACGGCCCGTCAGGCCGTGCTGACCAAGCCGCCCGGCAGCCTCGGCCGGCTCGAAGAAGCGGCCATCCGGCTTGCCCGCTGGCAGGGGCGTGATAAGCCCGCGCTCGACGAGGTGCATGTGCTGATTTTTGCCGGTTCCCATGGCGTGACTGCACGCGGCGTTTCCGCCTTCCCTGCCGAGGTGACGGCGCAGATGGTGGCGAATTTTTCCGCCGGCGGTGCGGCCATCAACCAGTTGGCAAAGCAGGCCGGCGCGAGTCTCACCGTCACGCCGCTGGAGATCGAGCGCCCCACGGCGGATTTCACGCAAGCGCCGGCCATGGACGAGGCCGATTTCCTGCGCGCTGTCGAGGCCGGTTTCGATGCGGTTCCGGAGGGGGCCGATCTCGTTTCGCTGGGTGAAATGGGCATTGGCAACACCACCGCCGCTGCCGCGCTGGCCGCTGCTCTTTTCGGTGGCGGGGGCGCGGATTGGGTCGGGCGCGGCACGGGCGTCGACGATGCCGGCCTGTCGCGCAAGGCCGAGGCTGTGGATGCCGCCCTTGCCTGCCATGGCGAGACGCTTTCCGATCCGCTGGAGGTGCTGCGCCGCGTCGGCGGGCGGGAGCTTGCCGCCATGTTCGGCGCTGCCCTTTCCGCGCGGCAGAAGCGCATTCCCGTCCTGCTCGACGGGTTCGTGTGCGGATCGGCAGTCGCCCCACTCGCGCGCCTCGGCGAAGGCGGTCTGGCGCACGCCATTGCCGGCCATGTTTCCGCCGAGCCCGGCCACCGCAAACTGCTTGCCGAACTCGGCCTCAGGCCGCTGCTCGATCTCGACATGCGGCTTGGCGAAGGGTCCGGCGCGTGCCTTGCCATCAACATTCTGCGCGGCGCGCTTGCCTGTCACAACGGCATGGCGACCTTCGCAGAAGCCGGTGTTTCGGACGGTTGACCATGCGCACGCTCTCGCTCATCGGTATCGGCACGGGCAATCCCGAACACATGACGGTTCAGGGCATCAACGCGCTGAACCGGGCAGATGTGATCCTCATCCCCCGCAAGGGGGAAGCGAAGGAGGATCTGGCCGATCTGCGCCGCGTGATCTGCGAGCGGTTTTTGGAGAACCGGCAGACGCGGATCGTGGAGTTCGATCTGCCGGTGCGCGATGCGGCCAATCCGAGCTATCGCCGGGGCGTGGACGACTGGCACATGGCCATCGCCCGCGCCTATGGCGATCTGCTTGCGGCGCACACGGGCGAGACGGGCTGTGCGGCCTTTCTCGTCTGGGGCGATCCCTCGCTCTACGACAGCACGCTGCGCATCATCGAGCATATGCGCCGCGATACGGCGCTTGCGGTCGCGCTGGAGGTGGTGCCGGGCATCACCAGCATTCAGGCGCTCGCGGCCAGCCACCGCATGCCGGTCAACACGATCGGCGGTTCGGTGTTGATAACCACGGGACGGCGGCTGAAGGCGGAAGGCTTTCCGCCCAATGCCGACACGCTTCTCGTTATGCTCGACGGCGACTGCGCCTTCCGCACGCTCGATGCCGACGCCTACGAGATTTACTGGGGGGCGTATCTGGGCACGGCGGAGGAGCTTCTCATTGCCGGTCCGCTTGGGGAAGTCGCCGAGCGGATCGTGGAGACGCGCGCCAAGGCGCGGGAAGACCGGGGCTGGATCATGGATACCTATCTCCTGCGGGTCAGGGGATAGGTTCGCGTCATCCCGCCCTCGCCTCAGGCGGCCTGTGCCCGCTGCCAGCGCGGGAAAGGGTCCGCCAGCGCACGGAACTCCGCGGGTTCAAACCGCGTCTCGCTTCCCACCAGCGCCGCATCCAGCGCTGCCGTGATGCGCTCACGGTCCATGCCCGTGCCGATGAAGACCAGCTCCTGCCGCCGGTCGCCATAGGGTTCGCTCCAGTAGCGGTCCATGAAGGCTTTCGCCTCCGGGTGGTTCGGCCAGCGCTCGCGGGGAACCGCCGCCCACCAGGTGCCCAGCGGCTTCACGCTGGACAAGGCCCCGGCCAGGCTGAACTCCGCCACCCAGTCGGGGCGTGTCGCGATCCAGAAATGCCCCTTGGCGCGGATGACGCCGGGCAATGGCGCGTTCAGCACCTGATGCACCCTTTGCGGATGGAACGGCCGTCTGGCGCGATAGACGAAGGAGGAAACGCCATATTCCTCCGTTTCTGGCACATGATCGGCGAAGCCATAAAGCTCCTTGGCCCAGAGCGGGTGCTGGTGCGCCGCCTCGAAATCGAAAAGCCCGGTGTCGAAGATGCGCGCGGGCGCAACGCGCGAATGATCGGTCTCGATGATCCGCGCATCCGGGTTGAGCGCGGTCACGATCTTGCGCGCCGCGTCGAGCCGTTCCGGCCCGGCATCGCTCACCTTGTTCAGGATCACGACGTCGGCGAACTCGATCTGATCGACCAGAAGATCCACAAGCGTGCGCTCGTCCCCCTCGCCTGCGATCTCGCCCCGGTCCCGCAGGAAGTCGTGGCTGGCATAGTCTTCGAGCAGGTTCACCGTGTCGACAACCGTCACCATCGTGTCGAGGCGGGCGACATCGGACAGGCATTCTCCCTTCTCGTCACGAAACTCGAAGGTGGCAGCGACCGGAAGCGGTTCCGATACGCCGGTGGATTCGATCAGCAGGTAATCGAAACGCCCCTCCTCCGCCAAGCGCCGCACTTCTTTCAGAAGATCGTCGCGCAGTGTGCAGCAGATGCAGCCATTGGTCATCTCCACCAGCTTTTCGTCGGTCTGCGAGAGATTGGCCCCGCCCTCGCGCACGAGATCTGCGTCGATGTTCACTTCCGACATGTCGTTGACGATCACCGCCACCCTGCGGCCCGCCCTGTTGTTGAGCACATTGTTCAAGAGTGTCGTCTTGCCCGCGCCCAGAAACCCGGAAAGTACGGTCACGGGCAGACGGTTGTCTTTGTTCGGCATAGCTACATCCTCTGCTTAGATGCGGTATGTAATATCATAACATATGTGTAGTGCAAGCCGTACGAAGCTTATTGAAGTGTGCAAAGTTCTGGAGGGAACGATGCGGCGGCGGTTTTTCTTGTGAAGGCGCGCACCTGTGTGGCGGCGAGGGCGGCAGGCAGATGCACACCCGGGCCAGTACTCGACCGGCCGAAGGACCGAGGTCAGGTCAGCCGATAGACACGAATTGCATTGCCGCCGAGAATGGCTGCTCTTTCCTCGGTGCGGAAGTGCGCAAGCAGCGCCGCAGTTGTTTCGCACCATTCAGCATAGCTTGCCGCAAGCGTGCAGACCGGCCAGTCACTTCCCCAGATCACGCGCGTCGGACCGAAAACCCTCAGCACGTGATCGGCGTAAGGCCGAAGCCTCTTGCGATCCCATCCATCACCCGCCTCGGTGACGAGGCCGGAGAGTTTGCACGACACTTGCTCGCGTTCGGCCAGCGCAGTCATGCTCTCGGCCCATTCGTCCATCGCACCGAAGGCGATTTCCGGCTTTGCACAGTGGTCAATCACCACCTGCATTTCGGGATACCGGTCCACCAAAACGGCGAGGTTTCGGAGATGTTTCGGCAGCACCAGCGCATCGAAGACGAGTCCGTGGTCGATGAGCGCGCGAAACGCCGCGTCGCGTTGCGGGTGCAGCATCCAGTCCGGGTCGGGGATGTCCTGTATCATAGGGCGCAGCCCCTTGAATCCGGGATGCGCAGCCAATTCCGCGATACGCTTGGCTGCATTCGGGCTTTCGAAATCCACCCAGCCGACAACGCCCTCGATGAAGACGTTCTCCTCGGCCAGCGAGAGCATGAAATCCGTTTCCGCGTCGCTGGGCGCGGCCTGCACCAGCACCGTCCCGTCAATGCCCTCGGCCTTCATGAGCGGTTCGAGATCGTCCGGCAGGAAATCGCGGTAGATTGCAGAAAGCTCCGGTGTCAGCCAGCCATAGTCGCCGCGCGCAGGCTTCCAGAAGTGCTGGTGGGCGTCGATCCGGCGCATGGTCAGGCGTCCTCTTGCGGCAGAACGCCCTTCTTCAGGATCACATTGCCATAGAAGCGCCGCTCACCCGTCTGGATGACGGCAAAGGCATCGCGCGCGCGGTCATAGAAGGCAAAGCGCTCCAGCGGCCTGATCTGCACGGGGTTGTCGGCCACCCGGTTTATCACGGCCTGAAATTCCGCCACCACCGGCGGCACGCCAGCCGGGTCGTCCACCATCTGCATGCTGATCGCCGGGTCATCGACGAAGGAATCGAGCGGCATCACGCTTAGAACCGCCTGCAACACGCGCGGCGCCGGGATGCCGTCGAGCCGCACAAAATCGCGCGCGCTCGCCTCGCCGGGAAAGTTCGCATCGGCAATGACAATCTCGTCGCCATGGCCCATGGCGCGCAGGATGCGCAGGAGATCGGGTGAGAGAATGGGGTCGATACCACGCAGCATCAGTTTTCCTCCGGGGTCGGTGCGTCGGGCCGGATAAGGTTCTCGCCTTTGAGGTCGGACCACAATCCGGCAGGCATGTTGCGCGAAAAAAGCGCGATGTTCGCCTCCACTTCCTCCGGTGTCATCGCACCGGGGATGACCGTGCGCACCGCCGGGTGCCCCATTACGAAGTGCAGGGCCGCTTCGATCAGTTTTACGCCGTGCGCTGCGCACACGGCCTCGATCCGCCGCACCCTGTCGAGGATGTCTGCCGGCGCTGGTTCGTAATTGTAGCGCGCGCCCTCGATGGCCCCGGTCGCCAGGATTCCGGAATTGTAGGGCCCGCCCAGAATGATGCCGACATCGCGCTTGATACAAAGCGGCAGGAAACTGTCGAGCGCCTCCTGTTCCAGAAGCGTGTAGCGCCCTGCCAGCAGAAAAGCGTCGAAATCGCCGAGCCCCAGCAGACGCTCGCACACCTGCCATTCATTGACGCCGGCGCCGATGGCCCGCACCTGCCCCGTCTTTTTCAGTTCGCAGAGCGCGCGGTAGCCGCCACCGTCAAAAAGCTCCCGCACCTTCGCGTCGCTCGCCGCCCGGCTGCCATGGGTGAAAACGTCCACATCGTGCACGAGAAGGATGTCGACACGCTCCACACCGAGCCGCGCGAGGCTCGCCTCATGGCTGCGCATCACGCCGTCATAGGTGTAGTCGTAGACGATTTTTTTCTGGGGCGTGTCGACAAAGGCGGTGGGCGTGACGTCGTCGGGTCCGCAATCTTCCAGAAGCCGTCCGGCTTTGGTGGAAAGCGTTACGGTATCGCGGCCAAAACGCTCGATTGCCCGCCCAACGCGCTGCTCGGAGAGGCCCAGGCCATATTGTGGCGCGGTGTCGAAATAGCGCATGCCACCATCGAAGGCGGCCTGCAGCGTGGCCTGCGCGTCCGCCTCGTCCACCGACCGATACAGATTGCCGAGCGGCGCACCGCCAAACCCCATGCGCGTCAACGTGACCGGGTGCGCGATCCCGCCGCGCAGCGCAACGGGGTCCGAAGCCCTCATGCCGGCACCCGCTCCACGTCTGACCGGTGGCGGTATTTTTCCAATGAAGCCGGCTTCATCTCGATGGAGAAGCCCGGTGCCTGCGGGGGCATGTAGGCCGCGTTGCGGATCACGCAGGGCTCCACGAAGTGCTCGTGCAGGTGATCGACAAACTCGATTACCCGCCCCTCGCGCGTGCCGGCAATCGACACGTAGTCGATCATGGAAAGATGCTGCACATATTCGCAGAGACCCACGCCACCGGCATGCGGGCAGACCTTCAGCCCGTGTTTCGCCGCCATTAGCATCACGGCGAGAATCTCATTCACACCGCCCAGCCGACAGGAATCGATCTGAACCACGTCGATCGTGCCACGCATGATGAGCTGCTTGAAGACAATACGGTTTTGGCACATCTCACCGGTGGCGACCTGGATTGGAGCGACGCCCTCGCGGATCTTTCGGTGACCTTCGATATCGTCCGGGCTGGTCGGCTCCTCAATGAACCATGGTTTGGCGAAGGCGAGCTTGCCCACCCAATCGATGGCCTCCTCCACTTCCCACACCTGATTGGCATCGATCATGAGGTTGACGTCCGGGCCCACCACGTCGCGGGCGATGGTCAGCCGCCGAATATCGTCGTCGAGATCACGGCCCACTTTCATCTTGATGTGGTTGAAACCGGCATCCACGGCATCACGGCAAAGGCGTCGGAGTTTTTCGTCGTCATAGCCGAGCCAGCCAGCAGACGTGGTGTAGCAAGGATAACCTTCGCGCTCGAGCGTCGCGATCCGCTCTTCCTTGCCTACCGCCTTTGCGCGCAGGAAGGTCAAAGCCTCTTCGGGCGTGATGCAGTCGGTGATGTAGCGGAAGTCGATGCAGCGCACGAGTTCTTCCGGACTCATCTCCGCCACCAACCGCCAGACCGGCTTGCCCTCGATCTTCGCCCACAGATCCCAGACGGCATTGACCACCGCACCGGTGGCCAGATGGATCGCGCCCTTATCCGGCCCGATCCAGCGCAATTGGCTATCGGACGTCACATGACGCCAGAAGCGGCCCATATCCGCGGCCACCCAATCCATGTCGACACCGACAACCAGGTGGCGCATCGCCTCTATGGCCGCGCAGCAAATGTCGTTGCCGCGCCCGATGGTGAAGGTGAGTCCATGGCCTTCATGCGCGCCGTCGGTTTCGAGGATGACATAGGCGGCCGAATAATCCGGGTCCGGGTTCATTGCATCCGACCCGTCCAGATGGTCGGAGGTGGGAAAGCGCACGTCAACGGTGCGCAGGCCGGTAATCTTCGTCATTTTCCGCTCACGACCTTCTGTGTCTGTACGCCCAACCCCTCAATGCCGAGGCGCATCATCTCACCGCCCTTCAGATAGACGGGCGGCTTCTGCCCCATGCCCACGCCAGGCGGCGTTCCGGTGGAAATCACATCGCCCGGCTGCAGACTCATGAAACGGCTGACATAAGCGATCAGCTCGGGCACGCGGAAAATCATCGTCGCGGTGGAGCCATCCTGATAGCGTTTGCCGTCGACCTCCAGCCACATGCCCAGATTGTCGATATCGCCCACCTCTTCCGGTGTTACCAGCCAAGGTCCGGTCGGGCCGAATGTGTCGCAGCCCTTGCCCTTGTCCCAGGTGCCGCCGCGCTCGATCTGGTATTCGCGTTCCGAGACATCGTTCACCACGCAGTAACCGGCTACATGGGAAAGCGCATCCTGTTCCTCGATGTATTTCCCGCCCTTGCCGATGACCACGCCGAGCTCCACTTCCCAGTCGGTCTTCGCGGAACCGCGCGGGAGTTCCACATTGTCGTCCGGACCGACAATGGACGAGGTCCATTTGTTGAAGATGATGGGCTCTTTTGGAATGTCCGCGCCAGTTTCGGCGGCATGATCGGCATAGTTGAGGCCGATGCAGATAAACTTGCCAATGCTTCCCACGCAGGGGCCGAGCCGCAGGCCGTCCTGCGGTTTGCCTTCGACCGCCGGCAGGCTTTCCGGGTCGAGCGCCTTCAGCCTGGCGATGCCTTCGGGTTCGAGCGCCGCTCCGGCCAGATCGGCAATCACGCCGGAGAGATCGCGCACGCGCCCCTCATCGTCCAGAAGGCCCGGTTTTTCCTGGCCGCGCGGGCCGTAGCGGAGAAGCTTCATGTCATGTCCTGTTGGCTTGAAAAGTGCTCCGGGGAGGGCTTCCCCGGAGCGGTCGTGAAGATCCGTCAGTCGTAAAGAACGGCTGAGATTTCCGGTTCGTCGATGTTGGTCTTGTCATAGTAGAAGAAGCCGGTGTCGATCGCTGCCGGCACCTCTTCGCCCTTGGCAGCGGCCACGGCCGCCTTGACCGTCTCGTAACCGATGCCCACCGGGTTCTGGGTGATCGCACCGGCCATAAGGCCATCGCGGATTGCCTCTTTCTGCTGAGCACCGGAATCGTAACCGATAATCACCACATTCGTGCGGTCCATTTCTCGCACACCGTTGACCACGCCGATGGCGGAGCCCTCATTGGTGCCGAAAATGCCCTTCAGCTCCGGATTGGCCTGGAGGATGGACTTGGTGATCTCCGTGGATTGCAGATGGTCGCCGCCGCCATACTGGATGGTGACGATCTCGATATCCGGATACTTTTCCTCCACCTGATTGACGAAACCGTCGCGACGGTCGATGCCGGTGCGGCTTGTCTGGTCGTGTGCGACAACGGCGA
>ENA-ORCW01000713-ORCW01000713.1-marine-metagenome-genome-assembly--contig:-NODE-713-length-13415-cov-3.038012_pt1 | contig 13415 bp, 9 predicted proteins | sample MGYA00237784_ERZ508517 | MGnify/ENA primary metagenome ERZ508517 (study PRJEB26187, sample SAMN06268979) | marine metagenome | isolation source: Tt ae E1 feedstock associated aerobic enrichment on... | reverse complement strand
AGCCCTCAGCTACGGTCTATTCTCGCTGTTTCTCCTCTTCCTGCACCCGTGGCGCCTGCTGGAGGAACAGCTGGCCCGCGGATTCCGGGACCTGGCCCGCTACCTTGAACTGAAGGCCAGCCTGTTTCCCAGCGACGAGGAGATCCAGGCCCGCGTGCGCAACCAGCTGGCCCTCCAGAATGTGGAGCTGGTCGGCTCGCTCGACCGCTGCAAGGAGGTCCTCAACAGTTACCGGGAGTCGATATCCGACGATACCGCCCTGGCGCCCTACTTTCGCTATTTCATGCTCCTGCAAAGCCTGCATGAGCGGGCCGCCTCCAGCCACGAACGCTACGAGCTCCTGAGCGTGAATCCCCGGGACCGGGATATCATGGAGGGAATCGGTCAAACCCTGCGGCAGCTCTCCGAGGCCATCCGGCAACTCTCGAACTGCCTCCTGACGGGTGTCCCCTACCGGCATCCGGTCTCGCTCGGCTGGTTGACCCAGGTCCTGCGGGATCAGCTGGCCCGGCGCGGAGAGGCCGACAGCTCGCCCCTGCACCTCCTGGTCGAGAACCTCACCCACTCGCACCAGGAGCTGCGCAACCTCAGCGACGAGCGGGTCCGCTCCGTCATTCCCCGCCTGGCCCGCGAGACGCGTTCCCTCGTCCGCCGCTTCAGGGACCAGCTCAGCTGGGACAATCCGCGCATGCGTTACGCGGTACGCCTGAGTATCTGCTTCCTCTTCGCCTTCGCCATCTCCGAGCTCTTCAACGTGCGCAAGGGGGAGTGGATCATCCTGACCTGCCTCTTTGTCCTCCAACCGACCTACAGCGCGACCCGGCGCCGCCTCTTCCAGCGGATCCTGGGAACGGCCAGCGGCGTCGTCTGCGGGACCCTGGTCATCCAGCTGCTCCCGACGACCATGGGGACCTTGGTCTTCATGCTGGCCTCCGCCTATTTCTTCTTTTTCTGGCTGAGGAGGAACTACTCGGTTTCGGTCATCTTCATCACCACCTTCGTCCTCGCCGCCTTCAACCTGGTCACCCACCAGGGCGCAATCCTGATGATCCCGCGCCTGGTCGACACCCTGATCGGCTCCGTCCTGGCCCTGCTCACGGTCCGCTTTATCTGGCCCGACTGGCAGTACAGGCACCTGCCGCGGCTCCTCAACGAGGCCTTGCAGAAGAACGCCGCCTATTTCGGGGCCATCCTGGCCGAATATGAACAAAAGTCTCCGGGGGACGACGACCTCCCTTACCGCATCGCCCGCCGGGCCGCCCACCGGGCGGACAATGCCCTCGTCCTGGCCTGGCAGAACATGCAGCTGGAGCCGCGCCGGCGCAGGCAGTTCCTCGACCAGGCCTTTGAACTGACCTATCTCAACCATGCCCTGCTCTCCTACATCTCGGCCTTCGGCGCCCATCGCCTGAACCAGCAGGTGGCGGCGCCGGAAATCCTGCCCCTGGCCCACCAGGTACTCGAGGCCCTGCACCGGGCTACCGAGGTAACCGACCCGTCAATCCGAACCGGTACGGGTGACCCCGACACGCTGCTCATGGAGATACGGGTTCAGCTTTCCGCGGCCCAGCCCGGGGTGGGCCGGCAGCAACTGGCCCTGCTGGCCAATATCGCCGAAGTCACCCGGCAGATCACGCGTTCTTCCGGTTCCCTTCCGGATCCGGAAACTGCGTCTTCGGGTTAGGCTGAATTCAACATTACCCGTATTACATCGCGGAAGCCATGAAAGCGGTATTGCCGAACGGGAGGCTATGCGTTCTTTTTTCTGTTTTTCGTCATGCCAGAATACAGATCCCGCACCACCACCCACGGCCGCAACATGGCCGGAGCCCGCGCCCTCTGGCGCGCCACCGGCGTCAAGAACGAGGACTTCGGCAAGCCGATTATCGCCATTGCCAATTCCTTCACCCAGTTCGTCCCGGGCCACGTCCATTTGAAGGACCTCGGGCAGCTGGTGGCCTCGGAAATCGCCAAGGCCGGCGGCATCGGTCGTGAATTCAACACCATCGCCGTGGACGACGGCATCGCCATGGGCCACACCGGCATGCTCTACAGCCTGCCCAGCCGGGAGATCATCGCCGACTCGGTGGAATACATGGTCAACGCGCACAAGGCCGACGCCCTGGTCTGCATCTCCAACTGCGACAAGATCACCCCGGGCATGCTGATGGCCGCCCTGCGTTTGAACATTCCGGCCATCTTCGTCTCGGGCGGCCCGATGGAGGCCGGCGTCACCGTCATCAACGGCCAGACCCGAAAGCTGGACCTGATCGACAGCATGGTGGCCGCCGCCGATCCCTCGGTCAGCGACGCCGATATAGCGGCCATCGAGGAAAACGCCTGCCCGACCTGCGGTTCCTGTTCCGGCATGTTCACCGCCAACAGCATGAACTGCCTGACCGAGGCCCTCGGGCTGAGCCTGCCCGGCAACGGAACCGTGGTGGCCACCCACAAGGACCGAGAAAAGCTCTTCCGCGAGGCCGGGCGCCGCATCGTCGGCCTGGCGCAGGCTTACTACGACCTGGGCAACGACAAGGTGCTGCCCCGGAGCATCGCCACCTTTGAGGCCTTCGAGAACGCCATGAGCCTGGACATCGCCATGGGCGGGTCCACCAACACGGTCCTGCACCTCCTGGCCTGTGCCGAAAGCGCGGGGGTCGACTTCACCATGGAGGACATCGACCGCCTCTCCCGCAAGGTCCCCTGCCTCTGCAAGGTGGCCCCCAACTCCGCCAAGTACCACATCGAGGACGTCCACCGGGCCGGCGGAATCATGCGCCTGCTCGGCGAAATGGACCGCCAGGGCCTGATCCACCGGGACGTCCCGACGGTCCACTCGGCCAGCATCGGCGCGGCCATCGACAAGTGGGACCTCCGCCGCGACTGCAGCGAGGAGGCGCGCAACCTCTTCGCCGCCGCCCCGGGCCGGCGCTATTCGGTCTCCGCCTTTTCCCAGGACACCCGCTGGGAGTCCCTCGATACGGATCCGGCCGGCGGCTGCATCCGGGATGTCGAGAACGCCTATTCCCGGGATGGCGGACTGGCCGTCCTCAGGGGCAACATCGCCCGCAACGGCTGCATCGTGAAGACAGCCGGGGTCGACGAATCGATTCTCAAGTTCACCGGCCGGGCCCGCGTCTTTGAAAGCCAGGATGCCGCCGTGGAGGCCATTCTCGGGGACCGGATTGTTCCCGGAGACGTAGTGGTCATTCGCTACGAAGGGCCCAAGGGCGGACCCGGGATGCAGGAAATGCTCTACCCGACCAGCTATCTCAAGTCGAAGGGCCTCGGCAAGTCCTGCGCCCTGATCACCGACGGGCGCTTTTCCGGCGGCACCAGCGGTCTCTCGATCGGCCACGCCAGCCCGGAAGCCGCCGCCGGCGGGGCCATCGGCCTTGTGCAGGAAGGCGACACCGTGGTCATCGACATCCCCGGCCGGACCATCGACATCGAGGTGGAGGAAGTGGAGCTGGCCCGGCGCCGGGCCGCCGAGGAGGCCAGGGGCAAGGATGCCTGGAAGCCCGTCCGGGAGCGCGAGGTCAGCACCGCCCTGCAGGCCTACGCCCGCCTGACCACCAGCGCCGACCGTGGCGGTGTGCGGGACCTGAATCAATAGCCGGCATGCGGCGGAAGCTGGTCCGCTTTCAATACCGGAAAGATACCAATCTGCCCAACCGGGGCCGGTGGGTGATCGTTCCCGGTCAGGCCGTGGCCTCGCCGGGTTCCGCCTGGATTTCTTTCAACATGCGGCCCGTGACCTCGGCCACGTAGGCATCGGTCAGCCGTTCATATTCCCGCTCCAGCTTGGCCAGGCTGGCTTGGGCGGCGACCAACTCCTCATCATGCAGCCGGTGGCACTGGCCCAGCAATGCCTCCACGTCCTGCAGGGCCGGGCCGATTTTCTCCTCGGCGATAACCTGCAACTTCATTTCATACCGGCTTTGGCTGAAGCCCGGCAGGGAAAGGGTATCATAAAAACTTCCAGCGGCCGTGGTGGCGAATTCATCGCGCCGGCCGTTGAGGTCCAGGGCCGCCCGGTCCACCGCGCTGGCGGCCCGGATGGCCGTTCGGATCCGTTCCTCGGCCTGGTCCGACTGGTTCCGGGAACCGTGGTTGCTGGAAAAGCTGATCGCATCCCGCGCTTCCGCGATCGCCGTGAGGAGCTGCTCCACCAGCTTGCGGAACTGCTCCAGGCTGTCCCGGCCATCGGCAATGGCCTGCCGGATGGTCAGGCAGAACCGGTACTCCGGATCCTCCTTCGATTCCAACCAGTCGCGGACGGTCTCCCTGGCCAGGGGCAAGTAGTTTTTGAGGTTCAATCGCGCATTTTCACAGGCTGCCTGGGCCTTGGCGATGTCCGCCCGGTAGTCTGCTATCCAGTCCTTTTCCCGCCTCTGGGCAAAGGGCAGCCAACGTCCTGTTAACGTAAGGCCGTCCTCCAGTTCCTGCTTTTGCAGCTTCAGGTTATGCAGGTGCTCCTCCGCTGCCTCGCAGATCTGGTGCAGTTTCTCCTCCTTGCCGAGGAGTTGGACGAGTATTTCCTGGTTCATTTCGGGTGTGGGTTCGCGCAGTCCGTAAAGTTGAATACCTGGATTAAGCACATTTGAGAGATCGAACAAATAATGAGGTAAATACCCTATATTTCAAGCTTAAAATACACGAGCTTTCCGATTCTTTGGTGTTGTCTCAATGAGGATCGCAATCGGTGTGAGGCGCCTGTGGATACTTTGGGACAGACAAGGAGGAAATGGAATCGAACTTGACCCAATTGAATCCGGGATCTCACTTGCTGGCTGCCCTGCCCGCCTGCCCAAGGAAGCGGCCAGGATACGTGTCATGAATGGAAAATCCCCCAATGCCGCCAGGTTCTTGTTCATCAAGGCATGGCTCTCGCTAAACCTGCTGCTGCTTCCGGCCAATTTGCTTCATTCAGCCGGAGGAACCCTGACCGTGGCCACCTTCAACGCGGAGTGGCTGGGTTACCCGCGGAACTCCGGAACCTGGTACGGTTCCCGAAGCTCCCAGATCCAGACCGCGGCCGCTGACATCATCGCCCTCGGGGCGGACATCGTGGCCCTCCAGGAAGTGGTCACCGACACCCTCAACGGCGATGCCCTGGCCGATCTCCTCACCGCCCTCAATGCGCAGGATTCCGCCGGGACCTGGGCGGGAGCCTACAATCCGAAGTTTTCCTTCTGGTGGGATCCCGATTTCTACAACTACCCGGCCCAGCGGCAGGCCTTTGTCTGGAACACGGCCACGGTGCAGCTCCTTTCCACTCAGGTCCTATTGGACTGGATTCCGGCCTGGGACAACCGCTTTGGCTCCGGCCGCCTGCCCTACCTCCTTCAGGTCGAGGTGGGAGAAGAGCCGTTCCGCCGGGTGGTCAGCCTGATCAACCTCCACCTGAAGTGCTGCCGGGGTTCCGATGACCGGCGCCTGGCCTCGATGCTGACCCTGCTTGATGAGCTGCATGACCATTATGCGGAGGATGCCCTGATCGTGTTGGGGGACTTCAATGTCGCCGACCGCGGGGGTGCCTATGGAGAAATCAGCGAGTGGGGATTCTATGACGATGCCGATAATGACGGAACTCCGGATTTTGCCCACGTGGCCGGGGCGGAAGCCGACTTGAGCTGGAGCGACATCGACCACGTGATGGTCTCCGATGAACTCCTGCCCGACTGGGAGCGGGTCCCCGTCAGCCTCCGCAACGGGACCACCGCCAGCAGCGTCTCCGACCATTCCCTTGTCCACGCGGTCCTCAACTTCACGCCTTCCCTGCCGGAGCAGTACGACCAGTGGCGGCAAGCCATTATCAGCACCAACCCGCAGTTTGCCCGGATGGACGGGTTTGGAGAAGACTGGGACCAGGACCGCATCGCCAATGGCCTGGAATTCATGCTCGGCACCTCCCCGGTCGAGCGGGACGCCTCCGGCAGCCTGCTGACCATCGGGCTGGATGAATCCGGCTACCTGAGCGTATCCTACCGGATGCGCAAAGGCTTGCCGGACGGCAGCCTGATCCTTGGCCAAAGCCAGGGACTGGCGTCCCAGCCGGGGTGGACTCCGGTCGACATGACCGGGCCCGACGTCACGGTCAGCCAGGATCCCGATCCGGACTTTGAGCGGGTCGTCCTCAAGGGGCCGGCTCCGGCGGCCCCGGGCTCCGTCTTCTTCCGCCTGGAAGCCTCCCTCGCGGATTGAATTCCCCCGCCTCCTCTATACCGGGACAGAACCGGAGTAATTGCTATCAGGATAAGGCCAACCGACTGAACCAGGTTCCGGTGGGGTCCCGGTCAATCCTGTCACAGGAACCGGGAGGCATCGTGCCAGGATGTCGCAGGCCCTGGAACCAGCCCTCCCCTTCGCTAATGCTGCCCGGCTACGCCGGACTCGCTCATATTGCGCACCTGCCGGGAAATGGAAGCTGATTTCCGCAATCTTCCCCATTGGCACGACTTAAGCGGGAATAAAACGGCACTATGAGTCGCATACATAAAAGGAACGCCATGATGGTTCATCAGACAGCAATGCAGCACCGATGGAGGAACCGGGTTCATACCTTCCTCCTGTTGGCCAGCCTGTTTGGCTTTTTCATGGTCATCGCCCGGCTCATCCTGGGATCCGGATTTTTACTTCCGGTCATCCTCCTGGCCGCCTTCACGTCCTTTCTGCCGGCCGCCCTGACCCCGCGCATTCTCCTTCGCCAGCTTCAGGCCCGGCCCCTGGAACCACACCAGGCACCCGATGTGGCCTCCCTGGTCAGGACGCTTTCCAATCGAGCCGGCCTCCGCCATGAGCCCCGGTTGTTCCTTATCGCAAAACCCGGGCCTATCGCCTTCACCATGGGAGGCGGGGAACATGCGGTGGTGGTCCTGTCAATGGACCTGCTGCGCTCGCTCTCCCCGCGCGAACTGGCCGGGGTCCTGGCCCATGAAATCGGCCACATCCGCAACGGCGACCTGCTCCTGCTGCGGCTCTCCTACAGCATGACCGGACTGGTCCGGCTCCTCTCCATGGCCGGCCTGGTTCTTCTTTTCTTCTCCTTGCCGATGCTGGCCCTGTCCGGCACCGCCATCCCCTGGGGCCTGGTCCTGGTCCTGGCCCTGGCCCCGCAGGCCATGATGCTGATCCAGCTGGCCCTGTCGCGGTCCCGCGAATTCGACGCCGACCTGGCGGCCGCGGAGCTGACCGGCGATCCGGCCGGACTGGCCCGGGCCTTGCAGAGTCTCGAGTACTTCGGTCAGGGTTTCTGGAAACGTTTCCTCCGGCCGGCGAACATGAACCCGGTCCCCGTGTTCCTGCGCACGCATCCGCTCACTGCGGAACGGATCCGGCGACTGCAGGACCTCATCCGGCGCCGGCCGGATTCAAGCGGCCCGGACCCGTGGCCCGCGGCACTCCGCCATGATATCCAAACGCTTGGAAACCTTCATTACTAACCAAGGAGGATATGATGTCAGAAAAGCAAAAAGTATCGTTACCAAACTGGGCCAAGGCCCTCCTCGGGCTCCTGGTCATCGCCGTCGCCGTGCAGGGGTACTACCTCTACCAACTGGCGGCGAACAAGGGCAATGAGGACCTGTCCGCGGCCGAGCTCTCGGTCGCCGGCATGCCGATGCTGCCATCCACCATGATGCCGGCCCAACCACAGCAACAGCCGGATCCGCTCAATTCCCCGGACTGGGATCCTTATGCGGAAATACAGCGCATGCGCCAGCAGATGGACGCCATGTTCAACAATACCATCAGCCAGTTTCCGCACGGACCGGATGGCGCCCTCTTCGGGTCCCCCTTAGCGGTCAGCCCGAAGATTGACCTGAAGGAATCGGACCAGGCCTATGATGTGGCCGTGGATCTGCCCGGAGCCGACAAGGCCAACATCAAGACCTCCCTCGAGGGACAAACCCTGAGCATCGAGGCCGAGACCGACCAGAGCACGGAATCCCAGGACCAGCAGGCGGACGGCTCTACCCTCCGCAAGGAACGCTGGGTGGGCAGGTTCGAACGCTCGATCACCCTACCGGATGCCGTCGACGCCAGTCACATGACGACAAAATACGACAACGGCGTCCTGCGGATTCACATCCCGAAGGCGGAAAGCCAGGCCGGGACACCGAGCTGATCCAAGGATCCAAGTCAAAACCCAGGCCCTCCCGAATGGAGGGCCTTTTCTAAATCCACCCAACCAAGGGGGTTGCCCAGCGCGTGTAATACATGCTATGCCAACCGGATGCTTTGGGTATTACTGGCGCTGGCCGTGATCGTCCACTTGGCGGGAGTGGCCCTGTTCTGCAACCTGCTGCTTTCCCGCAAGAGGACCAGCGCGATGCTGATCTGGACCGTCTGGCTCCTGTTGCTGCCCCTTCTGGGCATCCCCCTGTACCTGCTCCTGGGCACCGACCGCATCAGACGAAAGCGCCTGGAGCTGCAAGGGAATGCCGCCCGGCGCCGGGAGGAGGCCGCCCGCCAGGTCCGGGAAAACGGTACCGAACTCCCCGAATTGCTGACCATAACCGGCCGCATGGAAGCCAACAGCCCCGGCAGTATGGAAAGGCCGGAGATCTACCCCCATGCCAGGGAGTATTACGATGCCCTCATCGAGGACATCCGGGCGGCTGAGCATTACATCCATTTCCAGACCTTTGTCTTCCGCGAGGATGAGGTGGGCCGGCGCTTTCTGGAGGATCTGGTCCGGGCGGCGACGCGGGGGGTGAAAGTCCGCCTCCTGGTCGACGAGCTGGGGTCACCGGAGACGAAGGAAAAGTTCTTCCAGCCCCTGGTGGAAGCCGGGGGACAGTTCAGCTGGTGTCTGACCATCCATCCCCGGCGGAACCGCTATTTCTTCAATCTCCGCAACCACCGGAAGATCCAGCTCATCGACAGCCGGATCGCCTATGTCGGGGGCATGAACATCGGCCTCGAGTACGAGGGCCGGATCGAGGAAATCGGCCCATGGGAGGACATGCAGCTCTCGGTAAAGGGTCCGGTTATAAATGAGCTGCAGTACACCTTCATGGACGACTGGTACTTTGCCACCCGCCAGCCGATCGAGGGAGACTTCTACACCCGGGAATTCCAGCAGCCCGGTCCCGTTCCCCTGACCGTAATCCGCACCGGTCCGGACAGCCTGGAACAGTCCTTTCTCAAGAGCTTCATATTCTTTTGCACCCAGGCCAGGAGACGACTCGACCTTTTCACCCCCTACTTTGCCCCGGACGAGGCCATGCTCCTGGCCATCCAGATGGCGGCCATCCGGGGGGTTCGGGTGCGCCTGATGATCCCGACCCTGAACGAGCACAAGTACATGGTCGATATCGGCCGCTCCTTCTACGAGAACCTGCTCGAGGCCGGGGTCGAGATCCACGAGCTTCCGGACGCGGTCAACCATGCCAAGGTTTTCATCGCCGATGAAGACTGGGTCATGCTCGGCTCCCCCAACCTCGACATGCGCTCCATCCGGCTCAACTTCGAGGTCGGCCTGCTCTTCAAGGACCGGGAAACGGTTGAGAATCTGGATACGCATTACCGGAAATTGTTCAACCGGGCCAGACAGGTCGCCCTCGATGAATTTCGCAACCGTCCCTTCAAGGAACGGCTCAAGCAGGGCTGGGTCCGCCTCTTTACCCCGATCCTGTGAAGCTGGTCACCTTCAACATGCAGAACCGGCCGGCAGAGCCGAGGGCGGAGCGCCGGGAACGCCTGGCGCGGATCGCCGGGCTCCTGCGGTCCACGGAGCCGGACCTGGTCTGCCTGCAGGAGTGCCTGATCGATGACTTCGAGTTCCTGAGAACGGCCCTCGCGGCCAACCGGGCCGGCTTCACCCCCCGGGACGACGGCCAGACCCTCGGCGAGGGCAATCCCATCTTCCTCATGAACAGCCGCTGGGAGATGCTGGGCTTCCACACGTTCTGGCTCTCCGCCACCCCCGAGGCCCCCTCCCGCTCATGGCGCTCCGCCCATCACCGGATCGCCTCTGTCATGAAGATTCGCTACGCCGGGGAGGACAGGCGCCAAATCCACGTGCTCAACGTCCACCTGGACCATCGAAGCGCCCTTGCCCGTCGCAAAAGCCTGGTCCTGATCCGCCGCGAACTGCAGCGCTGGTTTGAATCGCCGGACAACGCGTTTATAGTCTGTGGTGATTTCAACATTCGGCCGAGACGCCTGCAGGGCACCGGCTTTATTGGAGAACCGATCATCAACGAAACCAACAACTCAATGGTCATGCTGGACCCGGCAATCCGGATGGATCCCGTGCAGGACGGCCCGACCTTCCTCGGGGCCGGACGTTTCGGCCTGTTCAGGGCCCGCATCGACTACTGCCTTCATTCCGACAACCTGAAATGCCTGGAATACGGCGTCACCGACCCCGACTGGGAGGGTCGCCGGCTCTCCGACCACCGCATCGTCCGGGCCGAATTCGCCTGACCCGGACACCGCCAAGCCTGTGCGCAAGACAACCTACAAGACCCTGGCCGCCGTCATCGCCCTGGCGGCTTTTCTCCTGGTCCTGAATTTCCTGCCGATAAAGGAATGGCTGGAGCCGTTCTGGGATCTGGTGCAAAGCTCCGGGCCGTGGGGGTATGCGATCTTCATTGCCGCCGGGGTCGTCCTGAGCCTGCTGATGCTGCCGATTTCCCCCATCATCATTGCCGGGGGCATGTTGTTCGGATTCTGGCAGGGGCTGCTCATGGCCGGGGCCGTGCTCGCCCTTTCCACCGCCGGCGGCTTCATTGCGGGCAAGGCCTTCTGGAAAAGGATCAAGGGTCACCGATCCTTCCAGAACCGCTGGTTCAAGGCGGTGCGCAAAGCCCTGGAAAAGGAGGGGGTCTACCTGGTCGCCCTCCTGCGCATGACCCCCTTCATTCATTTCACGCTCGGAAACCTCTTCTATGGCAGCCTGTCCCTGAACTTCTGGAAGTACCTCGCCGCCAGCATGCTGGGCATGATTCCCGGGGCAACCGTCCTGGTCTATGCCGGGTACCTCGCGCAGAAATCCCTCAGCAAGGATGTGGACCTGAGTGGATGGCATGCCGCCCTGTTCATTCTCGGAGTGGCGGTATTTGCCGCGGTCTCGACCCTGGTCACCCGCAGGACACGGCAAATCCTGGAAGAGGAGGACTGACCGGCCCGGCCATTAGTCAACCGGCGCCAGGGATGCCTCATAAATGCTCTGGATCGAATGCTGGAGGGTGCTGGTGAAGTCTTCATCCGATTGCTGCGCCGTCAGTCCCTCCAGCAGCGCCCGTAAAAAACTGGCTACCAGGCCGCGATTATGGGCCAGGCGTTCGTTGGCCTCCTCCCGGTCGTAGCCCCCGGACAAGGCCACCACGCGCACGACCCGCGGATGCTCGATGCAGGGCCGATGGAAATCCGGCTTCTCCGGAAGCGTCAATTTCAGCATCACCCGGTGGTCCCGGGGCAGCTGGTCCAGCTGCCTGAGGAGGTTTTCGCGCAGCAGCACCTCGCATTCCACCTTCTGCCGGGAATGGATGTCCACCTCTGGCTCGATGATCGGGACCAGCCCGGCCTCGCAGATCTGCCTGGCCAGACGGAACTGCTGCCCGGCAATGGATCCGATTCCGACCACGTCCGGCTCGCGGATGACGGATCGCATCTTGGTCCCGAAGACGCCGGCTTCCCGCGCCTCGGCCAGGATGTCATCCAGTCCCTCGATTTCCTTCATCAGCTGCACGCCGGAATCCTCTTCCCGCATGCCTTGGTCGATCTTGAGGAACGGGACGATTCCCTTCCGTTCCCACAGGTAGGTCGCGGTTGGCACATCCTCCACCTTGCGCCTGAGGGTCTCGATGAAGAGAATGGCCCCCAGGATGTGGTCCTCGTTGAAGACCGGGTTGGCGATGATCCGGGTCCGCATGGCGTGGACAAGGTCAAACATTTCCTCCTCGCTGTCGTATGCGTCCCTGGCGATGCCGTAGCCCTGCAGGGCCTTCGGAGTGGATCCTCCGCTCTGGTCAAGGGCCGCGATAAATCCCCGGCCTTCATGCATTCTCTGGTATTGTTCTTCCAATCTTTTCATGCCCGTTCTCCCACTTGGCGGTTGCCGGGCCGGTCGCAACACGCAACCGGTCCGCTGTCATTTCCCCCAACCTACACCATATCGGGATTGAATGCATGCAAACAGGCAGATTCCTGCCCACGCGCTGACAATATGCCGAACCCGTTTTTGCTTGAGGCTTTGGTACCCGCCCTTAACGAGTGGAACTCCAATCACAGCTCACCCATGAAGACCTCCCCTGCTGCACCTGTCTGGTCCTGGAATTCCCGTTTCCCCACATTCCTTAACCTGATATTCCTCCTCGGGCTTTGGATCCCGGGAAGCACATTCGCCGAACCGGCCGCGCGCGTGCTGGTCGAGCATGACGGGATTGCCTACTTCATGCGCCAGACCCCCGGCCGCCTCCAGCGCTACGACATCCGGAACCGGAGCTGGCTCAGCAGTATCAGCCTGCCAGACAACCCGACCGCCCTGGCCGCCGACGGGGACGGCTTTTATGTGGCCTATGGTGAGGAGATCTATCGCTACAACCCGTCCTTTGACGGGGAAATATTCCTCCGCAGCATTGACCAGGCGGCACACGAGCTCTTCACCGATGGCGACCTGCTCCTGGTCGATTCCTCCACGAGTACATATGGCCACTACACGACCATGGACAAGTTCTCGGGAGCGCTGGTCCAAAGCAAGTCGGAGTACATTGACAACACCCACGGAACGGTCCTTTCGCGAAGCCTTAACCGGATGATCGGCGTTTGCCAGGGGATCCTTCCGGCGGACCTGACGATGGTCACTTACGACGAGGACGGATACATCACCACCATTATCGACAGCCCCTATCATGGCGATTACCCCGTCGGAAGCCGTCTTTGGATTTCTCCCCGGGAAACCCGCATCGTGGACAGCACCGGAATCATGTACAACACCCTGGACCTGAGCTACGCCGTTGCCGTGGACGGCGACATTACTTCCGTTTCCTTCAATGAGGACCTGCCCATCATCCTGCGCGGGTCCCGGCTCCAGTCGTACAACAAGGCTTACCTGCCTGCCGGTGCTTACCAACTTCCAGCTCCGGCGGATGAAATCCTCGTCGAGGGCGAGGACGTGATTGTCTTCACCCATCCGGAATTCGAGGCGGAGGATGTCACCGCCCAGGTGATTCCCCTCTCCGAGCTCAACGCGCCGGATCCGAACGAACCCCTCTCACCGGAAGGCCTGCCCTACCAGCCGGATGCCGTCTTTGAGGACAATGGCACGGTGATCATGGTCGACTTTGAATCGGCCATGGTTTTCACCTGGTCGGTCGGGACGCGTTCCTATTCCGGCAGCTTCATTCTTCAGGGCAATCCCATCCTGGCGGCCTACAGCCGCGAATTGAACCGCTTGTACCTGA
>ENA-ORCW01000712-ORCW01000712.1-marine-metagenome-genome-assembly--contig:-NODE-712-length-13418-cov-2.979537_pt1 | contig 13418 bp, 2 predicted proteins | sample MGYA00237784_ERZ508517 | MGnify/ENA primary metagenome ERZ508517 (study PRJEB26187, sample SAMN06268979) | marine metagenome | isolation source: Tt ae E1 feedstock associated aerobic enrichment on... | reverse complement strand
CAGGCCGGCCCCCGTCTCGAGGTACTTCAGCCCGCGGCAAATCCCGCCGTACTGGTCCTGCCAGCCGCCCCCGCTGGTCAGCATCTGTTCCAGGACCAGGACCCGGTTGCCGATGGCAAAGGAATCCCAGCCCAGCTGGCAAAGGTCGTTCAGCACTCCCAGAAGGGTCGCCGCAAGGATGCTGCTGGTGCCCAGCCCGGACCCCTTCGGAACCGCACAAAGGAGGGAAATCTCCAGCCCGCCGCCGAAGCGGTCCAGCAGGGTCAGGAGGTCGTCGGGACACTTGCCTTGGTGGAACTCCGGGAGGAAGCCGCACAGGGCCAGCGCGGCCTTGGGAATGGCGAAACCGGAACCGATCTGGGCGTAGGAGCGCAGATCGTCATAGCTGAGCAGCTCCTCCGAATTCCCCAGGTCGATTGAGCGCAGCTTGATCCCCGGTTCCCGGCGGGGCCGGGCAAAGGCCTGGATGGGAGGCTGGCCATTCAACTCCACCGCGATGTTGACCACCTTGCCGCCGCTGAGGAAGCAATAAGGCGGCGTATCCGTCCAGCCACCGGCCAGGTCCAGCCGCACGGGACTGCGGCCCCAGACGATCTGGTCCTCCTGGCAATCCAGGACCGGCTCCACGGGATCCGCCCGGGCCGTCTCGATGAGCGCGGTCCGCAAGGCAGCAAAGGCCTCCGCCTCATCCGCCTCGTGGGGTTGACCGCACAGCATCTGCACTCGCGAGCGGAACATGGCATCGCGGACATGACGGAAGAGGTCCTCCTCCGCCCCCGGCCGCCGGTCCGGTAGCTCGATACGGTGCCGGACATATTTTTCCGCCAGGTCCTCCAGGTCGACCTGGTAAAAGACGCTGCGGCGCCCATGCCCGGCCAGGACCGGCAGGCTTCGCGCCAGGAAGGCCTCGCGCTGCTTGCGGATGGCCTGAAGGTCGGCCATGGAGCCGAGATACTCCGCGGAAACGCGCTCCATGGCGGCGTATTCCCGGGCAAACCGATCGTCACGGCCGCTGAGCAACCATTGTACCAGGGCCTCTTCCGGCAGCGATGCCGAAACGGGAAAAAGCGGGGCCTCCTGCAGGTCACAGGCCGGATCAATATCCAACTGCTCCAGGCTTAGTCCCCGGTCCGCCAGCCAGAGGGAGAAACTCTGCCCGCAGAACCGGGTCGTCTCCTTTCCAGCCGCGCCGCGGAAGGCATCGGCAATCCCGTAGAAGCGCAGGGCCCGCTTGCCGTCCGCCATGGGAACCACATCGAGACAAAGCCCTTCCGGCAGCTCCAGCGACCAGTCGTTTTCAGGAATGCCCGTAATGAGGTGACGCCGGTGCAGCCGCCAGGTTTCCGGGACATGGCTGTTCTCGATCCAGATCTCGTCCTGGGTGGCCCGAAGCAACCCTTTTCCCAACTCGCTGTTTTGCACAAAGAGGGAGGGATGCGGCTTGATGTTGAGGCTGCTCAGGCGCCGCTGGTCGATGACCCTATTCTGCAGTCGCAGGCAGGAACGGATCAGGTCCGGGCCGCTGCCGAAATGGTAGAACTCCCCACCCTCCAGCGGCACCACCGCCGTGCTCAATTCATTGATCTCCGGATCCTCCACCACCGGCTCCTTCCCCATGGCCGGCCCGAACTCCCCGTACAAGTCGTATTCCCCAATCGCAAACCCGTCCTTAGTCCTTAGTCTTTCGTCCTTAGTCCCGACCTTCGACCTTAAAACCTCCATCGCCCGTTCACTGAGCAGCCAGACGCCGATATCGAGCAGGAAGTAGTGGTCACGGCTGCAGCGGCGGATCTCGTCCAGGTCCGGCTTCTGCAGCATGAAGGAAAGCTCCCGGGTGTTGTTGCGCGGGGTGAAGAACACACCGTGCCGGGTGGCCTGCTCCGGCTCGCCCCACAGGCCCAGGCAGACCACGTCCGCCTCCGGCAGACGCTCCGGCAGGCGCTCCGCCCGCAAAAGAACATCCCCGCTCCCGATCAGCCAGCGACTCGATTCCGCGGCGGCGGCCAGAACATCCTCCAGAAAGGGGCGCTGCAGGTCCAGCAGGGCCTGGTCGATCCGCTGCCCCAGCGACCACCGGTAGACCGGAACCGGGATCAGGGCCTTGCCCTCCGCGGCATAAGCCGGCAAGCGCCGACTCTGCCCGCCGGCGTGCAAAATGATCCCCCGCTCCTTCCTGATCCAGTCCTCGAAGCTTCCTTCCGCCCCGGCCCCCCGCCAGGCCTCGCGCATCAAATGCAGCGTCCCCCCGCCGCTCCCCAGGCGCCGATCCACCGGATCATGGGCACAAAACCAGTCCTCCCAGCGCCGGCCGGTCAGTTCATGAAACACCTTGGCCACCGCCGGGGTCAGGCTGATCAACTTCTGCATGCGCCCAGTTCAAAAGCCACGTTAGCAAAACCGCAACCCTCAACCCTCATGCAAACCAAGGTAAGTTCCGCAACCAATAACCAGTAACCAGCAACCCGTAACCCGTTTCAAAATTAAGGGTATTGACAAGCCCCGCCGCACGGCTGCCTTTCCCTTACTTCAACTTTGTGGTGGCTGTAGCTCAGTTGGTTAGAGCATTCTGCTGGACAGCAGAATGGTTCCAGGGGAAGCCGTTAAAAACCTCTCCAACTCCACTAATAATAGGTACGGATGGAGGTAGCTTCACAAGGAGCAGTTGAAGTAAATGACCGTCGTGAAGACCTTCGTTTACATCCTTGGCTGCCTGGAAACCAAACGCGTTTACGTGGGCCAGACCAATCACCTTATCCATCGGGTTACGGCCCACCGAGCAGGGAAAACACGCACGACTCGTGAAAAACTGAAGCGTCCGGTGGTATTATATTGGGAGACTTGTCCCGATCGGGCACAAGCCATGCGCCGGGAACGCCAATTAAAACAGGGATCTGGAGCTAGATGGCGCAAGGACATGGAGCCGGAATGGTTTGCCGTTTTCCGCCAGTTTCACAATTAAGGGTATTGACAAGCCCCGCCGCACGGCTTCTTTTCCCATACTTCAACTTTGTGGTGGCTGTAGCTCAGTTGGTTAGAGCACTGGATTGTGGTTCCAGGGGTCGCCGGTTCAAGTCCGGTTAGCCACCCCAGTTTTTCCCAAGCCCGAAACCACAGCGCCCATAGGCAACATTTGAGCCCGGCAATCCACCCCGCCGGGCTTTTTCGTAAGTGGCTGTCAGCAAGAACTTACGCAATCCACGGCCAGAAGCGCTTTTTCTCAGTTTCAGAATCCGTCCAGACCGATTTTTGCAGTCAGCACGCTTATTCTAAATTTTTGCCCTCATTCTCTCAGAATCGTCTGAGAATCCACCGAGCTGGTGACGTGCCCCATATTCTAGACAGGGGCCAGTGCTAATTTCCGGTGGTTGGGTCGGGTCGGTTTTCTGTTGGGCATTCGCAGAACGGTTGTCGCCATACAATACTTCCTCAGGGGATGATAATTCGACCTTCTGGATTAAAGAAATTGTCGTATTCGTCGAGGTTCCAGCAATAGAAGCGTCCTGTGACATCTGCATCCGAAATGGTTAAGAATCCCAGAGTTGGATGGTAAAAATGTATGGATCGACCTGACTCGTCTCGTGTCAGGAAATATAACCATCCCCACTCAAGGTCATAAATCCATGGGAACTCAAGATGATAAATGAAACCCAACTGTGATGAAAACGAATACTCCGTGCTAAATCCGCTTAAACCATAAATCCATCCGATTGAATCGGGATTTTCAATCCATTGGCCCTCAATGATGTTCAATCTCTCACTATTCGAGAAATGGATGAAGTCATTAATCTTTTTCCTCCAATAGGCCTCCACCTTCCTGTCCAAATCAAGCTCGCAGTGAGCAACGCCCTCCATGAAGTCCACCAAAACTGAATATCCCATGAAAGAGTATGTCGATGCGCTGATGAATGCATTAGGATACAAGAAATCTGATGTCCCGATGGTGTAATTGAGTTCAGCCTGGCTCACGATTTCTGGTTTTTGGCTATTAAGCAGCGCCGAGGAATAGTATTGCATTCCATTAGCTAATCCAGCTGCTCCGCAGCCTAACAGGAAGGAACTTGGATAATCCGCACCATACCTGGGAAAGAATACACTATCATGAATCCAGGAGCCACCGGAAACACCTGCCCCCAGGTAGATATTTGTTAAGACATTGTAGTGCTCGGTCATATAGTCCAATACCGACTTAATTTGCTCCACGTTGGCGGCCTGATCTCCACCGCCCCGTCCGTCCCAGGGAAAGGCTCCTGGAATAAGAGGCGCCTCTGGGGCCTGTGGGGCGGCAAAAACCATGTCAAATTCATTAATTAGCTGGCGAACCTTGCTATCGGGAGAATTAAAAACATGATGGAAGCCCTCATCCCCATGGAGGTAATAGCACAGAATACTTGGCCGCCTGGGATCATATCCATCACCCACTATTATCGCTACAGGTTGACCGGATATAGTAACCTCATGAACTCCCGTTCCCAACCCTCCTGATCCATTACTCGAAGAACCATCCAAAATGAATGGTCCGGGTTGTTGTGTCACCTTAAAGACAATATCGTTCACAAGAATTTCAGCAATTCTCTCAACCGATGTACTGTTAGGAAGAACCATAAGTGAAAGATATCCGTCGAGTTCACCCTCAGCCGAAGAATTCAACTCGATCCAGTCGGGGATATCGGAAGCTGACCAATTCTCATTGGAATAGATTTCGAGGAAGATCCCGCCACCGGAAGAGCCCATTTCCGATTCATAACTTGAGAGATAGGTTTGCTCATTCGCTGGTTCCTGAAAGACTTTCACCAACTGGTCTGCGATGTAAATTTCACCCACGCGAAGTTCATCATTCAAGTTTGCAAACACGAATAACGAGACATCCTGAGATCCATTTCCCAATGGACGTGGTTCGATAATATTTATCCATGGTGTCGTGCTGTAAACGGGATAGAAGTTCGATCCTGCTGCATTGACAGGAATTGTCACCATCCCCTCTTCTCCACGCGCATTAACCGCCTCAGGAACAACGGGTGGGCTTGTGTCATCCGTACTATATGTAACCTTTAACGTGGAGCTTCCCCAAACAAACGCAGTATTCTCGGGTCCAGCGGTTACTCCAACAAATTCACCCGGGAGGGGAATTCTGTCCGTAACAACACCTGATGCATGATCCATAACCCATAACTCCGGAACCAGGGAACCTTCTCCCGGGTGTCCAAGCATGAGTAACTCGCCAGAGGCACCAACATCGGGAGAAAGATTATAGTGCATCGTCTCAATGACTCTGAATCCGGAAGGATCTTGTTTCCGGACCTTGGCCACGTATTTGCCTATGAATACATAGAATGTTTGCTCGTCATCCTTAGGAATTGTTGACCGCACATCCTGAACAATCTCCAGTTTTTCTGTTATTGTGTTAAAAGTAGAACTATCAGGATTGGTATCCAGCCGCTGCATGTCCCAATAAGCACTTACATACACTGATTTTTGATCTTCAGAGAGGGTCAACTCATGTACATTAATGTCTCCAATTGTGGAAATCACCTCCCTTGAATTCATATTAACAACAGTAATTCCCGAACTTGATCCCACATAGGCATAGCCAAACTTTGTGCAGACAATGTCGGTTGATTGATACAAAATGTTTTCGACAATCGCAATTACTTCGTACTGTGACGAACTCCCATCCTTTATATCGATTACGGTGGCTTTGCCATCTATCTGGCTGACCGCCCATAGTTCAGAATTATCGGAAGAAATAGAAATAGAATCTCCTTTCGCCTGGATTGTCGCTTCAACATTTCCTGTACTGGCCGAGAGCACGGTGATTGGACCGTACAGATTCGATACATAAAGCAAGTCAAACTCAGGTTCCCAAAGCAGGTCTCCGCTTGCGATCCCTCCACTAATTGGCGAAAGATGCTTTACTGACAATTGACCCGAATCGGATATTGAATAGAGGTGATAGGAGAAACTTTCCTCATACAAGATTTCATTAAAATTGTTTATTCCAAATTGAATTCCAACTTCGTCGACAACTTGGTCTGGTTGAGGAAGGCTAAAGGACACAGTGGTGGTTCCCGTTCCATTACCTATGGAACCAATCAATACACTTACATGTTCAACAATTTCGCCCAGTCGATATGGCACTGCTCTTGCAGAAAGATCCCCCGGATTTGTGGATACATAATCGAAAGTAACGCTGATCTCTTCACCAGGTGCTATTGTATTAATCGACGCCGGCGAACAGCGGATTCCATGTGCAACAAAGTGTGAATCGCTTCCATATCCAAAAGTCTTGAAAGCAAAATCAAAACTCGGGGCTGAACCGATAAACTCCAAGTTGGACAGTCCCTTTCTATACGCGTTGGGAATAGTACTGCCTTGCCAAAAATACCTATTTAGAGAATCAGAGGTGGATGCCAGTAATTCAATTCGATAAAGGTCCCCGACCACTAATGGAATTGCCGTTTCAAATACGAATCTTGGATTTCTGTTTTCAACCGGGCCCTGCAGGATGAACTCCCCCACTTGAGTCAATCCATCGACTTTGACAATCTTCATGGTGAGGTCGCCGGGTTCACCACTTTTCGACAAATATAACTCGACTTCCTTAAGGAATGGCAGATCCGGTACAAATTCCTGCCAACTGGGAAATTGATCAGAACTTCCAACTCCATACCCGTAATTAACATTCTCTTGAAACTGATCAATATACAAGGTGGGTTCAATTTCCGCGAAGAGAGTACAACAGGAAATCTTGGCCAAAGAAAAACAGATGCGAAAAAACTTGGTGAAAACATGATCAAAGGCCTTGTCCATAATGAACTCCAATCGTCGCGAAAGCGGATAGGTTATCAAGGGTACTGACGTATACCGATTTTCAAAACAAAAATCATTTGGATTTCTTAGCAATATAGGCCACCGGGCCGCGTTTGTGTTTTTGATTTGAGTTTTGGTGGCCCGGGCGGAAAGAACCCGAAGGCTTTTGGAGTAGGTGAATGGACTCCCGCAAATGAAGGCAATTGGCATCTAGCGAGTTGTTCTCGGTCATAGGTTGGATTTCTATTCAAAATTCATTCCTGAGGCTCCTCCGTAAGTTCCAGGGAGAGGAACCAGGCAATGGATTGCGGGTCGGATGGTGAGGGACTGCCTGTATCGGGTGGCCATGGAACTCCATGGGTGTAGATGGTGTAGGAACCCTCAACGATTGGCTCGGGATGGAGGGTGAAGGGAGCGGGAGTAATCCAGCTTTCCAATTCTTCACTCCAGACAATTTCATGCTGGATGCCGCCATGAGCGGTAAAATGGCGATACTGTGCCCAGAGAATCCCATCTTGGTGCCAGACCTTCAGTGGAGACACATAGTCAGCGACACGCACATTGGTTCCCAGGAAATACTCCTCGATTGTCGTCAAACCATCCTGTTCAAAGTCCGCTCCCTCACCCCAGACCGTTGCTTCCGTCTCCGGGTTCCCGTATTCCTCGGGAAACTCTCCGGCGACCCAAGCCTGGTAGGGCGATAGGGGAACCGATATGGTCGTCGAGGCATCCGCGAGGGTTGGAGGTTCCTCGACAAAGCCGACATTGTCCCTGGCAATGGAATAGAAAGCGACGGTATCCCAATCGTTGCCCGTGTAGTCCGCTTCGGTGAGCGTTGTGGCCAAAAGCCAGAGGGTGAACGGCTCGCCGTTGATGGAGGCATAGATGTCGTATGAGGCAATGCCAGATCCAAGACCATCGTCGCCAGACCAGGACACCGTGAAGGTTGTCGACGCCACTTCAGAAGGAAGTGGATCGACGGTGCTGGTGGGACCATCCGCGTCGATCGTGTTGAGGGCCTCCTTGGCCGGATCAGTCCCTTCAGACGGGTCCTGAACATTTACCTGATTCGTCGCGATCACCTCATTTGTATCGAACTTGATGAGCGCGATATTTCGGATTTCGGTGCCGGTTGGAAGACCGTCTCTTGGGCGAACAAGATAGGAGATGAATCCCTGGCCGCGTCCGGTGCCATCCTCAGGTGGGAGGAAGCCGATTTGGACAGGCGGAGGCAGCCCCAGGGTGGGATCCAGGGATTGGAACCTCGCAAAGACTTCGCCCGTCGCCAGGCGGATGCCCGCTTCGATATGCACTTCGAATTCCACACCGTTATACTCGACCTGTTCCACCGACTCAAAATACTGCGTTCCCGGCGGCACGAATATCATGTGGTCGCCGAATCCCAGGCCGGTCAGTTCGAAAGTTGTAGCGTCGAGGTTGTCGTTGAGCTTGTCGTCAATCGCGACGAATTTAGCGGGAGCCGTCGCGTCTGATTCATTCTCGAAGTTGACGCGGTAGGCGAACGTTCGGCCGGGTCGAATATAGCCTTCCACGCCGTATCCGGAGGGACCGATTTTTTCATTTGGATCCCAAGCCGTAAGGGCTCCAGGGTGTTGAGAATTGGCGTCTTCATTGGGCGGGGTAGGACCCTCGGAACCGTAATCTGGTGGGTCCCCTTGCCGCTGATAATCCCTTATCCAATCTTCACTACTTTGACAGGGAATATCCTCATGGATGTTAATAGTATAAGGATGACATACTCTGTTTTCAAGTCCACTCGGATCGATAAGTCCCATTGCGCGATTGAATACATACCGATAAAAGTTTAGATCTCCGGATGAGACTCCAATGGGATCGGTCGATGAAAACCTTCCAACGCTGGCTTGGTACTGCCGTGCCCGCATGTCGTAGAGGCCTGGTCCAAATACACCTTCGCCCACACCAAACTGACCGACGAAGGTGAAGGGATTTTCTGCCGTCGCGGATTCCGGACTTTCGGCTCCGTAAACCTGACTGGCACCAAAGGGTTCATAAATATATCCAAAGTCTTCACCGGAAGCCCGCAACCAGTCAGAGGTGCTTCCCAGCGCATCGAAGAGATAATACTCGTTCACGCCCGTGGAGGCGGAGGAGGCAATCAACCCGAACCCATGGTCATACCGGCGGACCAATTCCCCACTCGTGGCGTCATACTCACCCACAAGATTGCCTAATCCGATGGGATCGATGACAAGCTCACGTGCCTCGGGATGGCGGGACCCACTCCGCGATCGCTGCCCGAGTGCATCGTATTGCCATTCCCGGAAATCCGCACTCCAATCGCCAAAGGCCGTTTCCTCGACTTCGTGGACTGACAGGAGCATCCGGTTCTCGCTGTTGAAATGAAATTCCCATACGTCTCCGGAGGTGGCCTGACCAACCAGATTGCCGTCCAAATCGTAGGAATAGAGGGCCGTTGAATCCGGGCTGCTGACTTCGGTGTACTGATTGAGCGCGTTTGTCAGGTACGAAGTAACGACGCCGTCCCGAGTTTCAGTTTTTCGGTTACCTAAAGCATCGTAGGTGTAGGTAACAACCGTCCCGTTCGGACTACTCCATCCGGTCAATTGACCCAGGTCATCGTACGTGTAGCTCCAGGTGCCGGACAGGCCCATGGTGATTCGAGGATCCGTGGGTGAGAAAGCGGTGGTCATCGAGGTGCGTCTTCCCCGTGCATCGTAGGTGTAGGTGAACTGTGAAATTGTGGAATCATCTGAAGCCTGATTGTGCAGGTCGAGCAGCTGCCCCGCGGCGTCATACGCGTAGGTAGTGTAGCTGCCATCGCCCAAGGTTTTACTCTCGAGGCGCCCGGCAGGATCATAAGTATAAATCACCAGGTTGGCAGCCGACTCGTCGCTGATACGTTCGAGTCGCCCAACCGCATCGTAGTGGTAGTCCAAGCGATGGCCAGTATGGTCGGTCATCGATTCCCGTCTTCCACAGTCGCAGTAGGTGTATTCCAGCCACTGGCCGCCGGGATAGGTGATCCGATGCAGCCGGTCGACATCAGGCCCGCCGGGTGGATAGTAGGTCATGGTGATTGTTCCGGCCTCGTTGCTGGCCGAGATCAGGTTCCCCCGGGCATCGTATGCGTAGTCGGTCAGTGGAGCACCTGCATCCGGGAGTTGCTTGTCGTCGAAGAAGCCTTCCGCCGTGTAATTGTAGATGCTTTCCTGACTGCGGCGATTCTTCCAGGAAGACGGCAATCCATCCGCATCGTAGGCCCAACGCTCAATGGAATTATCCGGATAGGTGATCGACTTGAGGTTTCCAGCGGAATCGTAATCATAGTCGGTACGGTGTCCATTCGCATCTTGAAAAGCGGTCAGACGGGACAGCGCTTTCCCAAATTCAAAGTGCGTCTCCTCCCTCATTTGATCGGATACCCTCACTGCATTGCCTCGGGAATCATAATCGAATTCCGAGCTTAGCCCTGCTGGATCAGTGATCTTTATGAGATTGAATTCTGAATCGTAGGACAGGCGAGTGATATATCCAAGTGGATCATCAAGCCTCACCACAAGTCCACGATGATCGAAGTAAATCTTACTTGTTTCACCTAATGCGTTGCTTACCGAAATCTTCCCTTTGTCGTAAGAAAACGAAACTGGCTCAGCCCCCCCGTCGCGACTCATTAACACAAGCCTGCCCTGTGTATCGTAATCGAAATATCGATGGGTGCCTGCTGGGCTCGTGATGGAGCCCAAGGCGTGCAGACGCTGAATCTCCGGACCTTGGAGATAGGTATAGGAAGTTACTGTACCGTTGTAATAGGTGGCCGTCTCCAGGTGTTCCCCAGAAAAAACGTAGGAATATGTCGTCTGGCGCCCGATGGAATCGGTCACGGACTCGATCCTACCGGCAGCATCGTAGGCTATGTCCAGGAACTGGCCGCCCGAATGCGAGAGATGGGTCAGGTTCGACCCGGTGTAGCTGCAAGTAATGCGGTTTCCGTTTGTGTCTTCAATGTATTCGAGCAAGCCATCTGGCTGGTATCTCCATAGGAGACCGTCTTTCTCGCGTAATTGATAGGTGCCACCGCCGAGATCGCTGAGTGTTCCGTAGTCCCCAGTTTCGGCGAAAAATCCACCGCGAGAGTCGGGAATGAATTGGCGGCGTGAACCACTCGGTCCGGCAATGGTGACAATACCACTGGCTTCGACTTGAAGCGAGTGCTCCCAGTTGTGGGACCATCCCCGGCCCAAGGGACCGAGCCGGTAGCGCCCTGAGATCGTCGAGGGAAAGACACGTTCGAAGGAAAGCGGCAATCCACGCGCCGGCATCACTGCATCCGCTGAGGAGGAAAGATTCGGGAGGATAGGGAGGCCATCAGCCTGAGCCAGTGCGAAAGCGAGGAGTTCCCCAAGATCACTTACCTTGAGGCCAAAGCGTCCAAGATATGTGGAATTTTCAGCCAATATTTCAGCGTAGCCGCCCCAGGTAGGTCCTGCCTGTGTAACGAAATTTTCGAATACAGCATCCCAGGCCTCCGGGGAAAATCCGGTTGGCATCATTTGTTCCTTATAGGCAGGCCAATCGACTGTGCCATCGTTCGCTGGCGTGAATACGCCCAGATTGAAATCGACAATTGTTTGCGCATCGTCCCATGGCGGGGTCAACCCGACGTAATGGATCGGTATTTTCACAACCTCGCCTGGAAGCACAACGCCTGGAGACTTACCTGTCGCGAACATGGGAACGGTATCACTGAATTTTGGACCCGGCACCACCCCCCAGAATCCGGATAAAACGCTGGATTCATCTGTTGCCATGCGCGCCCCATGAGATCCTTCCAAAACCAGCAACGGCATGGTGATAGGAAGTTCTCCAACGTTCTCAAATTCGACCCAAAAAGCAGCATATGAATGGCGACCAACAACACTAGGAACGATCAGCCGAGCTTCGTACTTTTCCTCCCCACCCTCGGTCAATTCGAAAGCGTTCTCAATTTCCGCTGAATTGCCGGAATCAGTCACCCGGACACCGAAGATTCCGGCCGGAACGGTACCAGCGATGAAAATCGCCTCGATCTCTGTGAAACCAATTGTCGTGACCGAATCTGCCGGGAAGACGTTTTCAGCTGAGTCAAACAGCTCAACATGGGAATTTGGGCCAAATCCTGCGCCAAATACTGTTAGTCGGGCATCTGCAGCGTTTCCCTGCCCGCTGGGTGTGACATCGCTTACAATAATTGTTGCACTCTCTGCCCTGATTGTGAATGGCCCAGGTGTATTCACCACATCCCCGTAAGCCAGAATATACCAGGTGCCCGCTGTCGCTAGGGGAATCGTAAGAAAGGGATCGGGTCCAGTGACTTCATTTGAGCCGAAGTCGAAGATACCGCGTGTAGGAGGTTCACGGAATCTTACGTAAAGTTCGTTGAAGTTATCGATGCCTGAATCGTCGAGGAACACAAGCAGTGGAGTTGCTTCAGGAATCTCAACCCGGAAAAGTTGCGGATGCCCATTGCCCGCAAAAGACCCATCGAAAGTCGTGCCAATTTCAAGATCTGCAACCACAGTTTGTTCGATCATGAAGGAATAGGAGATGTCGTAATTCTCAACCGATCCCCGGGCAACGAGCGTGTAATTTCCGGACGAGGGAAGGTTGATGAGTCCTGAGTCCTCGCTGGTTCCATCGAATCCCACCCAGCCGTCTGGACCCATGAGATCGAAGACGATGCCAGGGCTGGTTGAATTGATGAAGTTGAATCTAATCTGCTGTGAGGCGGCGGCTGAAAATGTCCAGCGATCGACACCGTAAGGGGTTTCGACCCTCCCGACATAGGTGTGGTCGAAGACCAACGGAGCAATGTCGGGTGTCACATTCCATACTGTGACAGCGTAGCTACCGGTGTCCGCAGGCTGCGAAGGTGAGGCATGAACCTGTACCCGGTAGGTTCCATCGGCAGGAATCGTCACGTCGCTCAACAAGGTCTTTTCCCCCGCTATCACACTCGTTTCAGTTGCCAGAAGGTTATCATCGGAATCCATCAGAGTTACCTCCAAAGAGGCCAAGGCTGGAGCAGGAATAGCGACGCCGCTGCGTTCGATGACGACGGTAATGCTCGTTCCACCGCGTGCGAAAAAACTCCACTCATCGAGTTCGCCTGCTTCTGCAATGGAACCGAGTGTCTTTTCAGAGAGGTCTATCGGGCCACTATCGGGTATCTGCGTGATGGATCCGCCGATGATCGTACCTGAAATCTGCGCCAGACGGGTAAAAAGCTGCAAACCGTTGAGGTCGAGTGTAACATCCGCTGAAACTACGATCAGGTCCGTATACAATGCTTCAGGCTCCGCACCCGTGGAATTGTCCGAGAAGTCGACGAGTTGAATGTGATTGTTGGCACCCTCTAAATAAAGCAAGCTGTAGGCGAAATTGTTGTCAAATCCCGTATACACAGGGCCGAGATCGCCGCCCATTACTTCATATTGCATGGGCATCTCGGGCGTGCCATTACCGATTAAGTGTACTGCACCGCCGGGAGTAAAATTCGTTGAACTAGTTGATGTCCCCAAGACATTTCCGTGCAATTTTGTGACACCACTTTCCTGACTTTGAAGTGTCCC
>ENA-ORCW01000709-ORCW01000709.1-marine-metagenome-genome-assembly--contig:-NODE-709-length-13448-cov-3.820956_pt1 | contig 13448 bp, 6 predicted proteins | sample MGYA00237784_ERZ508517 | MGnify/ENA primary metagenome ERZ508517 (study PRJEB26187, sample SAMN06268979) | marine metagenome | isolation source: Tt ae E1 feedstock associated aerobic enrichment on... | reverse complement strand
GAGGGGACACGGGCGAAGCCCGTGGCACACACGGACATGCTTGCCTTCAAGGGCAAGCATGCCACCCGGATCGCCCCCTTTTTCATCCTCCGGGCCGACGCACCGTCATGACAACTCCGTGGTGGCCTCTTCCGCTCCCTGACGGTCGCGGCTCTGATTGGTTCGAGCTTCACTCCGGTGAGATGCCGGGACCAGTCCCGGCCTACGACCAGGATTGCTCAACGTGGTTGTCCTACATCGGCGCGATCCGTTGTGAGCCGACGTCGGTTGTCCGCATCACGTGCGCATTGAAGCTCTCCAGGATCAGCCGGTGTTTGATCTCCTGGTGCGCGGGGCTGTCCCACAGGTCGTTGAACTCCCACGGGTCTTCCTCGAGGTCGTACAGCTCACCCAGGTTGTGATCGTGGTACAGCGTGAGCTTGTACCGCCGGTCCCGGTGCATTGTCGCGAAGCTTCCCGTCCCGCCGGTGAAGTGAGGATCGAGTGCGTCGAAGTACTCGCTGCGCACGAAGTCTCGGAAATGGTCGGGCGGCGCGTCTCCCCGGCAGATGTCGAGCAGACTGCGGCCGTGCATCTCCGGAGGCCGTTCGACTCCAGCAAGCTCCAGCAGCGTCGCCGACATGTCGGTCAGTTCCACCAGTGCACCGCTGCGAAGTCCCTGCTGCAACCGGCCGGGCCAGCAGACGATCAGCGGCACCCGGACCAGCCCTTCGTAGAAGCGGCAGCCCTTGTACATCAGGCCGTGATCCCCCAGCGCCTCGCCGTGGTCGCTGGTGAAGATGATCACCGTGTTGTCCCGCTGCCCGGTCGCCTCGAGCATATCGAGGATCCGGGCGAACTGGTCGTCGATCTGGGCGATCATCGCGTAGTAGAGCGCCTGATTGCGGTGGGCGTCGTGCTCTTCGGGCGTGCGGATCTCGTCCTGAAAGTCGATCGCCGCCAGCTTCGCCTGATGGGCCAGATCGCTTTCCCGAAAGTACGGACCGGGCATCGCAGCCGGATCGAACCTGCGGGCGTACGAGGCGGGGGGAATGAACGGCGGATGCGGATCGTAGACGTTGATGTTCAGCAGCCAGGGCTGATCGTCCTGCCTGCGGGCATCGATGAACTCGATCGCACATTCGCTGGCCCAGGTGGTCTGATGGAGTTCGGTCGGCACCCGGTCTTCGCTGTTGCGCAAGGCATCGAGATCGCCGCCACGGGAACGGACCCACTCGGCATAGTGATGTCCTTCGGGCCAGTCGTCGCGGGGCGCGTGGCTGAACCGCCAGTAGGTGAATCCGTCGTCGATGCGGGGCTCGGTGCGCCGGCCGGAACTCTGCAGATGAAACTTGCCGATCATTCCGCAGGTGTAACCGGCATCGGCGATGCGGCGGGTGATGATCGGCGTGTCGGACGGGAACGATTCGTTGCCGTTGCGGGTGTTGTGGATGCGGGATGCGTACATCCCCGTCATGTAGCTGGAGCGGCTGGGCGTGCAGATCGGGCTCTGGCAGTAGGCATGCGTGAAGGCAACCCCTTCCTGGACAAGACGATCAATCGTCGGCGTGATGACGTGCGGATTGCCGAGTGCGGCGATCGTGTCGAACCGCTGCTGATCGGTGACATACCAGAGGATGTTGGGACGGTCGCTCATCGGGGACGACGTTCCTTGCCGGGGGAGCAAGTGGAAGAATTCCGGAGAGTCGAAGCTGACCGGCATTTTGCCATGGTTCCCGGCTCGGTCGCAACGGGAGTGATCCGGCACGTCAGCCGCTTTTCTGCCGGTCGGTCAGCAGTTAGGATGTGGTGCGATCCATCTTTCCCCGGACCCGGAGATACTCCCCGATGCGAATGATACCGATGAGTCTCTGCGTCGTCGTGGCGGCCGCGCTGGCCGTACCGGCTTCAGCAGAGGAGAACACGCTGTCCGAAGCCGAGAAGAAGGCCGGCTGGACGCTGCTCTTCGATGGCGAGACCAAAGAGGGCTGGCGCAACTTCAAGAAGGATTCGATCAGCGACGGCTGGGTCGTCAAGGACGGCGCCCTGGTCCGTGCCGCGGGTGGTGCCGGCGACATCATCACCGAAGGGAAGTACGACAACTTCGAACTCTCGCTGGAGTACAAGATCTCTCCGGAGGGGAACAGCGGCATCATGTTCCTCGTCACCGAGGATGCCGATCGTCCCTGGCACACCGGACCGGAGATTCAGGTCCAGGACAATGTGGACGGACACGACCCGCAGAAGGCGGGCTGGCTGTACCAGCTCTACAAGCCCCGCACCGATCCTGCGACCGGCGATCCGGCCGATGCGACCCGTCCGGTCGGCGAGTGGAACCAGGTGCAACTGCGGGTGACCGAGTCCGGCTGCGAGATCAACGTCAACGGTGTTCGCTACGCGCAGTTCAAACTGGGAAGTGACGACTGGAACCGCCGCGTCGCCCAAAGCAAGTTTGCGAACCTCGAAGGGTTCGGCAAGGCGGACGAGGGGCACATCTGCCTGCAGGATCACGGCGACGAGGTCGCGTACCGCAACATCAAGATCCGCGAGCTGGGGCCGAGTGGTGAAGCGCCGGAACCGATCGACGGCACGCTGGCGCTCAAGCCGGTTCTTGCCTACCCGAACCTCGAGTGGGCCGACTGGGAACCGCTGGACGACCGTGGACGTCCGGAACAGTTTCGTGCCATCGTGCTGACGCATGCCGGGGACGATTCCGGACGCGTGTTCGTGGCCGAGCAGCGCGGCCGGATCTATGTCTTCGACAACTCGCCGGACGTGACCGACTCGAAGGTGTTCATCGATCTCGAAGATCGCGTGAGCTACCAGGACAAGCAGAATGAAGAGGGCCTGCTGGGACTGGCGTTCCATCCGCGGTACAAGGAGAACGGCGAGTTCTTCGTCTACTACACGACGAAGGCGAAGCCGAACACCTCGATCATCTCGCGGTTCCGCGTCGATCCCTCCGATGCCGACAAGGCCCTGCCGGACTCCGAAGAAGTCATCATGGAGATCAAGCAGCCGTTCTGGAATCACAACGGCGGCACGATCGGTTTCGGTCCGGACGGGTATCTGTACATCGGCCTGGGTGACGGCGGCAGTGCCAACGATCCCTACGACAACGCCCAGAATCTCGAAACACTGCTGGGCTCGATTCTCCGCATCGATGTCGATCGCAAGGAGAACGGTAACAACTACGCGATCCCCGGGGACAACCCCTTCACTCACGGCGAGAAGGAGCGTCCGGAGATCTTCGCCTACGGTCTGCGGAACGTCTGGCGGCTCGGCTTCGATCGCGAAACGGGTCACCTCTGGGCGGCCGACGTCGGCCAGAACCTGTGGGAAGAGATCAACATCGTCACCAACGGGGGCAACTACGGCTGGAACCGTCGTGAAGGGACGCATCCATTCGGCAACAGGGTGCCCGCTGCCGACGCGAACCTGATCGATCCGGTCTGGGAGTACGACCACCAGGTTGGCAAGTCGATCACCGGCGGGTTCGTTTACCGCGGCAAGAAGCTGCCTGAGCTGTACGGCAAGTATGTCTATGCCGACTACGTTTCCGGCAAGATCTGGGCCCTCGACTACGACGAGGAGAAGAAGGAAGTCGTCTCCAACATGGCGATTCCGAGCCCCAAGATGCCGATCGTTTCGTTCGGTGAAGATGCCGAGGGTGAAATCTACTTCCTGATGGTCACGCCGAACGGCAAGAGCGTCTACACGTTCGAGAAGGAGTAGTCGCCCGGCCCGGTGCCGTGTGATTGCTGATGGAACAGCAAACGGGCGGCCCGCTTCGGCAGGTCGCCCGTTTTCATTGCGCGCATCATTCTGAGGACTCGATCAGCCGGTCCGTCACCGGACCACTCGTCCGCGATGTGGCACCTGTCGGGCAACGACTTCCAGTCGCCTGCCGTGACACACCCTGTCGACCTCCGAGACTTGCTCAACGGGGTTCGGTGACGATCTGCTCGGCGGATGCCGGGATGATGCGACCGGTTTCGCCCGGGAACATCTGGTTGGCGACACTGTCCCGCATGGCCTGAAGCATCTCGACCTGGTGCAGGCCGTCGTTGCTGGCCAGCGTGGCGTCGGCAACCACAAAGGACTCGCCGACCCGTTCGAGCCGCACCCGAGCCAGATATTCGCCGTCAGACAGTTCGACGATCGCCCGCTCACTATCGACGTGCAGCTTCTGGATCGGAGCGGTCAGCTGCCGGACGACCGGCCATCCGATTTCGGGCACGTTCGACACCTGTGCCCAGATCATCCGACGCATGCCGTTGCTTGACGTCTTGCGCAGTGTCTCGAGGTCGTTGTTGTACAGTCCCCAGGCGAACTGGTAGACGGGGATCATCACCGTCAGGTTCTGCTTGAGGGAGTTGGGACGTCCCAGGACCGGAAGAAGGACGTCATCGACGACGATGCGGCCCCGGCTCGTCCGCAGCACATAGGTGAGCAGTCGGGTTCCCTGGCGGACGGTGACTTCGGTGACCGGCTCGCTGTAGCTGGTGGAGAGGATTTCGGGACGGGCGTCCTCGATCTCGTCCATCGGAAGGAACTCGAGGATCTTGTCGTCGGCCCGCCGCCAGACCTTGTCGCTGAAATCTGTCGACGACAGGTACTCGAGCTGTGTCCGATTACGCTCTGACAGGGCGGTTGCGTAGACGTCGACGATTGCTTCGGCCATGAAGACCGATGCGAGCGATTTGACGTGTTCGCCACCATCTTCGTAGATCGTCACTCCGTCGATGTGGAAGTTGGCATCACGTTCGACGGTGGTGTCGTCTTCGGCGAGCGGAGCCACCAGGCTCAGCATGTAGGTGTCTTCTTCGTGTGCGAGCATCACGTCGGCACGGTTGCTGTGCGGACGGTACTCATACTTCGCCTGCAGCAGTGTTTCGGTCGGGATGGGAACCGCGGAGAGGTCGGCGACGCTCAGGACATTTTCGTACAGCTGCGACGAGGTGACGTCGCCCAGACGCGAGCGGTCTGCGCTTCCGTAACCTTCGAGGAATGCCGCGCACTGTGTCAGCAGTCGGGCCAGCTTGCGGGCCGATGTCAGCGCTTCGCTCTCGCGGGGGGACTCGATCGCGGCGTCGTTGACCTGCCACTGTCCGTCGATCTGCGAGAGTTCGAGCAGCAGCTTTCCGCCGGACCGGGGAATCACGACGATCGCCCGTTCGTCGGCCATACGGGCTTCGGGGCGGAAGGAGCGGCTGCGTCCGGTGTCGCCGATCTGCTCGGCGAGCTGACCGAGCCAGGCGTCCGGGAGGTGGCTGAGGGCATCGCGAAACTCGTCGGTGGTGACTGCGAGAATGGCGTCGCGCTGTCCCGATTCCCACGCGTTCATGATTTCCCGCACGCTCAGGAGCAGGTCCATCTGTTCGCTGACCGAACGGCTGACGCCATCTTCGTCGTTGTTGCGACGCTGCGTCACGATGATGTCGTTGACGAGCCAGCCCCGTCCGTCCGGCGAGCGAACCAGTTCGAAGTCGAGCGGCACCTTGCGATCGCCGATTTCGACGTGCACGAGGCGTTCTTCGTCGCTCGGTTTCTCAACCTCAACGACTTTCGCCTTCCCCTTGGGCAGGCGGAGGACCTTGAGGTCGTCGGCCGCTTCGGGAAGGCGGAGGGCCCGGTCAGCAAATTTTGCCGAACTCTGGTCGCGGAGAGTCGCGATGTCCCGCTCGACCAGGCTCTCCTGGAACTGGTTGACGACCCGGGAGGTTGCGAAATTCGTGCAGCCGGAGCCAGCCACCGCGAGAGCGGCGAGAAGGACCGTGGCGGGAAAGGCACGCCACATGGAGAACGCTCCTGTACACCCAAACTGGTGACGCATTGGGATCTTCCGTCGGTCTGTCCTTGCCGGCCCGAGTCTGGCAGCGACGGCAAATGACGCACTGCGAACCGGAACCTGAGCGGCAGGCGGGGGGGACGGTCGAATGTGATTTCGGGGGAAACGAGAGAGGGAGCCGGTTTGTGGCACATCCCCCGGCAGAGGTCAAGACGGGATTGGCCGTACCGGGAGCCTCAAAGGGGCGATCTGTCGAAAGTCCAGACGGCGTGCGATAGGATACTGCCGAGTCTTCGTTCTCTCCTTTCCGATTTCAGACAATTCCATTCGGGAGTTTCCGGCTATGCCGTCGCCACGCTCGATGCTCCGCTGGTTCGCTGGTGTGTCTCTTCTGCTGCTCGTCAGTCTTTCCCCGGCCGGTGCCGAGGAGTCCCTGCGTGATCGCCTCAAGGACGAGCATGCATTCGGCAGTGACTGGTGGATCTACAACGACATGGCCGAGGCACTCGCTGCGGCCCGGGAGCAGAACAAGCCGCTGTTCGTGACGTTCCGCTGTGTCCCCTGCGAGGACTGCAAGGCGTTCGATGCCGAGGTTGCCAGCGGAAGCGACGTGATTGCGAAACTCGCCAGCGAGAAGTTCATCCCGATTCGCCAGGTCGAGATGAAGGGCGTTGACCTGTCGCAGTTCCAGTTCGACTACGATCTGAACTGGGCGGCAATGTTCATCAATGCCGACGGGACCGTCTATGCCCGCTACGGAACACAGAGTGCCGAAGGGGCCGATGCCTACAACTCCATCGCAGGGCTCAAGACGACGATGGAGCGGGTGCTCGAACTGCACGCGAACTATCCGGGAAACGCGGACCAATTGAAGGACAAGCGGGGGGCAGACAAGCCGTACCGGACGGCTCTCGAAATGCCGGGGCTGCGGAACAAGGATCGCTACCGTCAGCTCACGTCGCGAGCAAACTGTGTTCACTGTCACAACATCCACGACGCCGAGAACTTTGAACTGCAGAAGTCGGATGACTTCTCGCACGCGATGCTCTGGCGGTATCCCCTTCCCGACAACATCGGACTGAAGATCGACGCGAAGAACGGCCGTCAGATCCGCGAGGTTGTCGCGGGGTCTCCCGCGGCCGCTGCAGGGCTCGAGCCGGGCGAAGAGGTGCTGCTGATGAACGGCCAGGCAATCACCTCGATCGCCGACATGCAGTGGGTGCTGCACAATCTGCCGCATGAAGAGACCGAGGTCCGCGTGACCGGCAGCCGCAGCGGCGAGAAGGTGCTGGCTCTGAAGACCGGCTGGAAGAAGTCGGACATCTCGTGGCGGGGATCGCTGTGGTCCCTTTCTCCGCTCCTGCGGGTCTGGACGCCGGCGATCGAGGAAGAGAAGCGGGCCGAGCTGGGACTGGAAGACGGTGCCGGCGCGTTCGAGGCCCGCTGGATCAACAATGGTCAACCGGGCGGAAAGGCTGCTCTCAAAGGTGGCCTGCGCAAGGGAGACATCATCGTTGCCATCGATGGCAAGCCGCTGCCGGAAACGACGCCGCATTTTCAGCTCCACATCAAGATGAACTACAAGGTGGGGGATCAGCTTCCACTGACGGTCATTCGCAACGGCAAGCGTCGAGAACTGCGAATCCCCCTCGTCGAGTAGGAGAGTGACCGGTCGGCCGAGTCCTCCGGGGCGACCAGGGCGGATTCGTCGAAACTGTTGCCGGGAAACGGCTTTGCGGTGAGAGAGTGCTCCGGTATACAATTGCGGCTGCCCGACGCTCGCTGGGCGGCCGCATTGTCCGTTGAAGGGACGGGCCTGTTCCCGTAATCCGATGCAGTGGGTCTCCGGTTGCGAGGCCGTTGCAGGCTGCAGGGGACTGCCGACGTCCCGCCGGAGTGACGTCCGGCCTGGAGTGTCACTCGTCCGATCAGGAGCCGCGTCCATGACGTCATCCGGCGTTTCGAAGCTGCCCGGGAATCTGCTGGAGAATCTGTCCCGACTTGACTGGCGAATCCGGCTGCTGGCGGCAACGAGTGGTCTGGGCCTGGTGGTTGTGGTGCTGCTGGCCGGTCTCGGGCTGGGCATGGCTGGCGACCTGCTGTTCGACCTTTCGGTCGGGACGCGGCTGGTCTGGCTGCTCGGCGTCCTGCTGGCCGCGGGGACGCTGTTCGCGTTGACGGTGGTTCGTCCGCTCGTGCGCCATCTCTCGGAGGTGGAACTGGCTGCGGCAGTCGAAGCCGTTCATCCCGAGTTGCAGGAGCGGGTCACCTCGGCGGTGGAGCTGGCGGCTGAGGACGTTCCCCAGTCGGAGTTCATGCAGACGCACGTCTTTCGCGAGGCGGCGACGCGTCTGGAAAGTCTCGACGTCACCGACATTGCCGATACAACGCGGGCCTTTCGGTTCACGTGCTCGGCGGTCGTGCTGCTGCTGACATTTCTCGCTCCGTTTGTACTCCTCCCCGATGTGTATTCGGCGATGGTTGGCCGGGCGGTGACGCCCTGGCGAAACATCGCCCGCGTCACGAATCTGTACTTCGAAATTGCAGATGCGGACCGGACCGTCGCGCGGGGAAGTGACATGACCGTGGCGGCTGCTCCCCGTTGGCGAAGTGGGAGCGGGCAGCTTCCGGAATCGGTCTGGCTGGAGTGGGAAACCGCTGCCGGGGCGACCGACAGCCGCCGGATGGACTGGTCGCCCGACTCCGAAACCTACGCGGCGACGCTGCGCAACGTCCAGCAGCCGTTCTCCTATCTGGTCGAAGGAGACGGCGCCAGAACGCGACGGTTTGAGGTCAATGTCGTCGACGCTCCTGCGATCGAAGCGGTCCAGCTGCGGATCGCTCCCCCCGGCTACGTCGGGACGGCCGCGGAGACGATCGATGGCGCCGTCGGCGAGATCCGTGTCTTCGAAAGCAGCCGGTTGACGTTCGATCTGAAGTTCAACAAGCCGGTTGTGGCCGGCCAGTTCGTCTGGACGCCTGCGCCATCGCCTGCGGTGAACGCTCCGGTGGATGGTCCTGACGAGGTGGAAGCGCCCCTTACGCCCGAACCGGTACTGCTGGCGATCGGCGAGGACGGACGATCTGCACGCTACGAACTGACTGCGAACGAGAGTGGAACCTTCGAGTTCCGGGTGACCGACGAGCACGGGCTGGGCAACATGGACGAGCCGTTGCGGGTTCTCATTGTCACGCCCGACGAACCTCCCCAGGTCGCCTTCGAGATTGAGGGGAACGCCGTCCCTGCCCGACCGGATGACACCGTGTCTCTGCCGGTCTTCGCGTCGGACGATGTCGGCGTTGCCACGCTCGAACTGCATTACATGCTGCTGCAGGACCCGTCCGTTCAGGGCGTCGTGCCGGCTGACCCGGCGGTGCTGGGAGGGGACAGCGTCGAGCACACCTTCCGGCTGGATCTGGAGAGCCTGCGTGTCAGTGACGGTTCGATCGTTGCTGTTCGAGCGCGCGCAACCGACGAACGTCCGGTTCCCGGCCCGAATGAATCCTGGACGCCCGAACTCCTCATTACGATCTCTGCCGACGCCGACCCGTACGGTGCCGAGCAGCTGGCCCGCGAACAGGCGGCTCAGCGCGAGGGACTGCGGGCATTGCAGGATGAAGTGGCGCGGAACCGTGATGCTCTGGAGAAGCTCCGTGAAGAAGCGGAAGCGGATCGCCGGCAGCAGCTGGAGTTTGACAAGGACGAGCAGCTTGCCGAGCTGGCTCAGAAGGAGCGTGAACTCGCAGAGCGGGCCCGTCAACTGGCGGCGCAGCTGGGAGAGAGTCCGCTGACCGAGCAGCTTGGCAGGCAGCTCCAGCAGATGGGGCGGGAGAGGTTGCCCCAAGCCGCCAGTCAGGTCCAGCAGGCGACCAATGCCGAGTTGGCTCAGAAGGAGCAGATGCTCGAGACGGCGACGGAGCAGCTGGCGGACGTGGAGTCGGGTCTGGATGAAGTGCTCGAGGACTTCGAAACACTGGCGCAGCTGCAGCAGGATCTGCTCGAACTGACCCGTCTGGCCCAGCAGGCCGAGCAGCTGGCCGAATCGGTTGCGGATCTCGAAGAACGGATGCAGCCCGCCAACGATGCCGCGAATGCCGTTCAGCCACCGACTGCGGCCGAGACGGAACAGTTGCTTGGCGAGCAACAGCGGCTCGAGGACGGGCTCGACGATCTGCTGGAGCGGCGACCGGAACTGGTGGATGCCGCGCGCGACTTTCAGATGAAGCAGCTCGAGGCGTTGTCCGAGCTGGCCGAGCGGCTCGAAGGGGCCGAGCGGGCCCTGGCGGAGTCGATTGATCCGGGGAGTGAGACGGATGCTCCGATGCTCGCCAATGCTGATCAGCCCGAAACAGCGATGCCGCAGACACCGGACGGGGAGAACACGCCCTCAGGTGATTCAGACAGTCCGATGGCTTCCGAGACGATGAAGCCGGGAGAGATGGCGGCAGCGGACAATGCGCCGCCGGATGCCTCACCTGCTTCGAGCCCCGATTCGGAAACCGATCTTGCTGCGTCAAGTCCTCCCGCTCCCCCCTTGCCTGCACAGGAGAACGCAGGGGAAGAGTCCGGCGAGGCTTCGGATGCAGCGCCCCCGGCAGCGGACGCACTTGCACAGGCTCCCATGCCTCAAGGGGCAGAACCACTGTCGCAGCAGGGCGAGAAACCGGGAGAGAAGGCGATGCCTGCCCCGCAGGCAGCCGAATCTGCTGGTGAGGCGGGGGCCGAAGACTCTGGTGCGTCCCGACCGAATGCGGCGGAGGAGCCGGCCGATTCGCCTGCTGAAGGCGAACAAATGCCGGGTCAGCCGATGCCGGGTCAGCCGATGGCCTCTGAAGATCAGCCCGCTTTGGCGTCCGACGACTCACCGGAGTCCGGGATGCCCCCGGCCGCACCGGAGGCTGATGCGGGTGAGCGACGGGCCGCGGAGGAGCAACTCGAGCAGCTCAGTCAGCAACAGCGTCAGGTCGCGCAGGACGCCACCCGGCTGACGTTTGATGTGGCGCGGCAGACCGGAGCCCAGTCGGAGCAGACCAACGCGGCACGTCAGTTTGCTGAGTCCACTGTTGCCGCTGCCGAACAGCTCGAGAACGGTCTGCTCGACCAGGCCGTTGAGCAGGCCAGGCAGGCGGCCCGTCAGGGTGAGCAGGCACAGGAGCCGCTGCGCGATCAGCCGGGATCGGAGGAGTTGGCACAGCGTCTGAACGAGCTGCAGCAGCAGGAGGCCGATCTGGCGCAGGCGATGCAGGAGTTCGCGAAGTCCGCCGAGCAGCAGCAGCTGGCGCAGGAACGGGGCCAGGAGAATCTTCAGCAGCGGGCAGAGGAACTGGCCGCGCAGCTTCAGGAGGTCTCCCGCACGCTCGCCGACAAACCGATCTCGATGGAAAACACCTCGCTGCGAACCAGCGAATGCAGCAAGTGCGCCGGGCAGGCCGCGTCGAAGATGGGGAATGCGAAGGCGAGTCTGCAGCAACAGGACCGTGCTGGTGCACGCAAGGCGGCCGAGTCAGCAGCCGACGCGCTCCAGGAGGCGCGGAAGCAGGCGCAACAGGTTGCTGCCGAACAGGCCAGCCAACCGCAGTCACCCGTACCGGCTCCGGTGGGGCAACAGGTGACGTCCGCCTCGCGTGATCTCCGTGATGCCGGCGAGTTGCTGGCGGCGATGCTGGAGACGGCCGGACAGCAGCCGGGATCGGAATCCCCAATGGGTGAGCCGTCACAGTCCGAGTCGGGAGACATGTCGGGCGAAGGAGAGCAGCCGTCCGGTCAGCCGGGCCAGCAGGAAGGCGGGCCCAAACCGGGAGATCAACCGCCGGGAGCCTCCGATCGTCTGAGACAGGTCGCCCAATCACTGCAGCAGGCGGCCCGGCAGCTGAACCTGCAGGCCGGGATGCAGCCGTCGCAGCAGCCGGGTGAGTCCCCCTCGGAAGAGTCCGGGGCACCGTCGACGGCTCCGAGTGGCCAGCCGACCGAATTCGGCACACAGGAGACATTGCGACTGGCCGATCTGGAAGCGCATCTGGAGCAGATGACCTCCCGTAACTGGGGGGAACTGCCCGGGACGCTGAAGACCGAGATTCTGCAGTCGTCGCGCAAGCGGCCTCGCGGCGACTATGCCCGCCTGATTCGGTTGTATTTTGAATCGATCTCGCGTGCCGAGGCGACGCGGGAACGCAGCCGGGGCGGTTCGGAACGCGAATCGACAACGGACGGTGAGTGAGATGAAGAATCTTTGCGAACGCCGGCCGTGCAGGATCTGGCGGGGATTGTGCCTTCTGGTGGTAGTCGGCGGGAGTCTGCTGTCGGCCCCGTCATCCGCCAGAGCGCAGGTGACGGAAGAAGACCAGGCGGTCGATGCGGCCATCACCAGGGCGATCGCCTTCCTGGCCTCCGAGCAGCAGCCGTCCGGTGCGTGGCGGACTGACTCGTTCGGCGAGTCGACCGCCGCGACCTCTCTGGCGGTCATGTCGTTTCTGGCGGCGGGGTATCTACCTGGCGAACCTCCATACGGCGAGCAGATCGAGCGGGGCATTCAGTGGGTGCTTCAGCACCAGGAAGCGAATGGAATGCTGGTGCATCGGCGCAGCCACGGGCCGATGTACAGTCACGGAATCAGTGCGCTGATGCTTGCAGAAGTGGTGGGAATGGTCGATCGGTCGGACGCGGTCGCAGTCCGGTCCGGGCTCGAACGGAGTATCCGGCTGATTCTCGAGTCGCAGGCGGTCGCCAAGGACGTGAGACATGCCGGTGGCTGGCGGTATCAGACCGGCAGTCGCGACAGCGATCTGAGTGTGACCGGCTGGCAGCTGCTGGCACTGCGGGCTGCCAAGGACGTTGGCTGTGACGTTCCCGCTGAGGCGATCGATCGTGCGGTCGCCTATGTGAAGCGTTGCAGCGTTCGCGACAATCGGGGGTTCGGGTATCAGCCGGGCAGCGGACAGACGCCGACCCTGACCGGCACAGGGATCACCTGTCTGGAAGTGTGCGGCGTTCATGACTCGCCGGAAGCGGTCGGCGGTGCCGAGTGGTTGCTGGATCATCCGCTCACGCTCAAGACAAACTACTTCTACTACGGTGCCTACTACTCGGGAGTGGGGATGTTCAAGATGGGGGGGCGGTATGCGCGGGCCAGCCGCGACAACCTCGTCGACCTTCTGCTTCCGACCCAGGAACCGGACGGGAGCTGGCGGGCCCGACAGGGAAGCGAGCGGGGCGCGGGACGGATTTACGCGACCAGCATGGCCGTGCTCGCCCTGGCGGTCGAGTACCGGTACCTGCCGATCTACCAGCGCTGAGGTTGTCTCAGACACGCATCGGCGGGGAAAGACGGTGCGTTACATCAGCCGCGCTTGATTTCCCTGCAGGCTTCCCCGAGAATTCAGCGGCCAGCGCGGATTCCGGTTCAGGGATCTGCCCGACAGTTCTGACGCCCATTTCGAGACAAGACGCTCTCCATGCTAATCGAACGCGCCGAGCAGCTGAAACGGGAGTTGACTGACAAATACGTGGTCGTTTTTGACAACGTCGCCGAGCTGCGGCGGTTTGTCGGTCTGACGGGACGAGTCAAGACGGTCAACATGAATGGCCGGGCCCTGGTCGAGTTTGACGGACCGGTCGATATCGGCTGGTACGACATCGACCCGACGTACCTGCGGGTCGTCGACGAGCTCCTGGTAGCCG
>ENA-ORCW01000708-ORCW01000708.1-marine-metagenome-genome-assembly--contig:-NODE-708-length-13490-cov-3.532394_pt1 | contig 13490 bp, 12 predicted proteins | sample MGYA00237784_ERZ508517 | MGnify/ENA primary metagenome ERZ508517 (study PRJEB26187, sample SAMN06268979) | marine metagenome | isolation source: Tt ae E1 feedstock associated aerobic enrichment on... | reverse complement strand
CGCGGCACCGAAATTTGACGGATTCATCACACTGCGAAGAATCGTCTGTTTTTTGACACGCAAAAACGTTAGGAAACCGGCATGGAACAGAATATCGCGCCGGAAACGAGCAGCTCCGAAAACACTGGCGACGCATCCGTGATGCGCCCCGCCGACAAGAAGGTTTTCGTCAAAACCTATGGCTGCCAGATGAATGTCTACGATTCGCAGCGCATGTCCGATGCGCTGGCGGCGGATGGTTATGCTCCGACTGATCAGATCGAAGAGGCGGACCTCGTTCTCCTCAACACCTGCCATATTCGCGAGAAGGCGGCGGAAAAGGTGTATTCCGAGCTTGGCCGCATTCGCCAGCTCAAGGAAGAGCGCAGCCAGGCCGGCCGCGAAACGGTGATTGGCGTGGCCGGATGCGTGGCACAGGCCGAGGGGCAGGAGATCCTGCGCCGTGCGCCTGCCGTGGATCTGGTGATCGGGCCGCAGACCTATCATCGCCTGCCCAAGGTGGTGAAGCGCGCGCTTGGCGGCGAAAAGATCGTCGAGACCGAATACGCCATCGAAGACAAGTTCGAGCATTTGCCGCAGCCGCAGAAGCGCGCAGTGCGCAATCGCGGCGTGACGGCGTTCCTCACCGTGCAGGAAGGTTGCGACAAGTTCTGCACCTTCTGCGTGGTGCCCTATACGCGCGGTTCGGAAATCTCCCGGCCCGTAGCGCAAATCGTCGCCGAGGCGAAGCGCCTTGCCGAAGGCGGTGTGCGCGAGGTGACGCTGCTTGGCCAGAACGTCAATGCCTGGCATGGCGAAGGCGCAGATGGGCGCGAATGGGGCCTTGGCGAACTCCTGTTCCGGCTGTCCGAGATACCGGGCCTCGACCGGCTGCGCTACACGACCAGCCATCCGCGCGACATGGACGACGCGCTGATCGCGGCGCATCGCGACCTGCCGAAGCTGATGCCCTATCTGCACCTGCCGGTGCAGTCCGGTTCCGACCGCATCCTCAAGGCGATGAACCGCAAGCATACGGGTGACGATTATCGCCGGCTGATCGACCGCATCCGCGAAGCGCGCCCCGATATCGCCATGTCGGGCGATTTCATCGTCGGTTTCCCCGGCGAGACCGATCAGGATTTCGAGGACACGATGCAGCTCGTGCGCGACGTGACCTATGCGCAGGCCTTCTCGTTCAAATATTCGCCGCGTCCGGGCACGCCGGGAGCGGATCTGGGCGATCAGGTGCCCGAAGCGGTAAAGAATGAACGGCTTCAGGCTTTGCAGGCCCTTCTTACTGAGCAGCAACATGCCTTTGTAAAAAGCCTTGTCGGCAGGGAAATGGATGTGCTTCTCGAGAAGCCCGGTCGCCAGCCGGGACAGCGTGTCGGCCGATCACCCTGGCTCCAGCCTGTGATTGTTGATGAAAAAGCCGGCGAAATCGGTGACATTATTCATGTTCGAATCACGCAGGCAGGCCCCAACAGCCTGTTTGCAGAACCGGTGTCGTAAAGGAGAGGCGTTTGACCGCCAGCACTGAGTTGATGAACCTGCCCTCCGGGGCGTCGGACATGGCACATATCGTGCTGACCTTCGATGACAACAAGCTGGCCAGTGCCCTCTACGGGCCATTCGACGAGAATCTGGCCCAGATCGAGCAGCGGCTCGGTGTCGACATCCGCTCGAAGGGCAATCAGCTTACCGTCAAAGGAGAGAGCGTGGCCGCCGCGCAGGCACGCCGCGCGCTCGATTATCTATACGATCTCCTGCAGAAGGGAACGGAGCTTGCTCCCTCCGATGTGGATGGCGCCGTGCGACTGGCCATCGCCGCCGATGAACAGCTCACCTTTCCGACCATGGAGAGCAAGGGAAAGCTCGCCGCCGCGCAGATTTCCACGCGCAAGCGTACCGTGCATGCGCGTTCGGCAAATCAGGATGCCTATATGCGGGCGCTGGAGCGCGCAGAATTGGTGTTCGGCATCGGTCCCGCCGGTACGGGCAAGACTTTTCTCGCGGTGGCCTATGCCGCCATGCTGCTGGAGCGTGGCGTGGTGGACCGCATCATTTTGTCGCGCCCGGCGGTTGAGGCCGGTGAGCGGCTGGGCTTTCTGCCGGGTGATATGCGTGAAAAGGTCGACCCCTATCTGCGCCCGCTCTATGACGCGCTTTACGATATGATTCCGGCGGAGAAGGTGGAGCGTGCACTGGCGGCCGATGTGATCGAGATCGCGCCATTGGCTTTTATGCGCGGCCGTACACTTGCCAATTCGGTGGTTATCCTCGATGAGGCGCAGAACACCACGCCGATGCAGATGAAGATGTTTCTGACGCGGCTTGGCGAGAATGCGCGCATGATCGTCACCGGCGACCCAAGCCAGATCGACTTGCCGCCCAATACCAAGTCGGGTCTCGTCGAGGCGCTCGAGGTTCTGGGCGATGTGCCGGGAATCGTCACGGTTCGCTTCGACGAGAAGGATGTCGTGCGCCATCCGTTGGTGGCAGCGATTGTCAAGGCCTACGACAGAAAGGCACGGGGCTGACCCGCGCGGGCTGATGGGTGGATTTCTTTCTTCCGGCGGTAAGCCGGCGATCGATATCGAAATTGCCGTCGAATCCGGCGGTTGGGCTTCGGAGACGGCGCTTCTGACGCTGGCGGAACGCGCCATCGGGGCGGTGGTTTCCATGATTGCGCTCGAATCTCAGCAGGGCGGCGCAGTCAGTCTGCTCTTTACGGATGACACCGCAATCCAGGTGTTGAACCGCGAATGGCGCGGCAAGGACAAAGCGACCAATGTGCTTTCCTTTCCGGCGCCTGAAATGATCGTGCCAGGGGCGGAACTGCCACCTCTCGGCGATATCATTCTCGCCTTCGAGACCATTGCGCGGGAAGCTGTGGATGAGCGAAAGCCTTTCGATCATCACCTGACGCACCTGATCGTTCACGGTTTCCTGCATATTCTGGGGTATGATCACGAAACTGATGGTGAAGCGGAAGAGATGGAAGATCTGGAGCGCAAAGTGCTGCAAACACTTGCCATTCACGATCCCTATGCCTAACTGAAGGGCTCAATCGAACAAACGGCCATGACAGAGAACACGATGATCGCGACGGGCGAGGTGTCCGGAGGCGAGACGAAATCCCCCGAGGAGGGGGAAGAGGGGTCTAGTAGGCCTCCTCAGCGAAGCCCCGGCAATCGCCTGTCCCTCTGGGAGAGATTGATGGCGGTGATCGGCATCAGAAACGGCTCCTCGCTTCGCGAGGATCTGGCGGATGCGCTGGACGAGCAGACCCACGATACAGCGGCTTTCTCGCCCGGCGAACGGGCGATGCTCAAGAACATTCTGCGTTTGCGCGAACTGCGTGTCGAGGATGTGATGGTGCCGCGCGCCGATATCGAGGCCGTGGATCTGAACACCACGCTGGGTGACCTTTTAAATGCTTTCGAGAAGTCCGGCCATTCGCGCATGCCCGTTTATGGCGAAACGCTGGACGACCCGCGCGGCATGGTGCACATTCGCGATGTCGTGAGCCACATTACGAAGACCGCCAGGGCGAAGAAGGGCCGCAGTCGTAAAGCGCCTGAACCCTCCGCGTTCGATCTCGGAAAGGTCGATCTCGACCGGACCATCGGCGACCTTAATCTTCCACGCTCCATCCTTTTCGTGCCCCCGTCCATGCTCGCGTCGGATTTGATGGCGCACATGCAGGCGTCCCGCACGCAGATGGCACTCGTCATTGACGAGTATGGAGGCACAGACGGTCTGGTCTCGCTGGAAGACATCGTTGAAATGGTGGTTGGCGACATTGAGGACGAGCACGACGATGACGCTCCCATGATCGAGCAAATCGGCGAGGACGCCTTCCTGGTGGACGCAAAAGCGGAAATCGAGGACGTCGCGGAAGTGATCGGCGAGGATTTTCACGCCGAAGAGCACTCCGAAGATGTCGATACAATCGGCGGCGTTATCTTCAATGTTCTGGGCCGCGTCCCGGCGCGTGGTGAGGTGGTGCAGGCGATTCCGGGTTTCGAATTTCAGGTTCTGGACGCCGATCCGCGTCGCGTTAAACGCGTGCGCATCGTTCACAACCGGGTGTCGGAGCGTCGCAGGCGCTCGGCACGCATAGGCGACAATTTGTAGCGCTCCGCTCGCAGTAGGCGCGAACTTCCCATCGGTTGCGCATGACAGTTTGCAGAGACGGTTTCAAACCTTCGCAAACTGCTGATACTGCTTGTCGAGTGATTCGGGCTTTGCGGATGGGTGAATGGAAAGCCTCGCCGGACGGATGATATTGCTGAGCGGATGGCGACGATCACTCGTCGCTTTCTTGGCCGGAGGCCTTGCTGCGTTCGCACAGCCGCCATTCGACTTTTTTGCAGCATGTTTTGTGGCGTTTCCCGTTCTCGTCTGGCTTCTGGACGGTGCGGTGGGAGATGGTCGCGGTCTGCGCGCGCTCGCGCTTCCGGCCTTCAAAACCGGTTGGTGGTTCGGGTTCGGCTATTTTTTGCTCGGATTGTGGTGGATCGGCAATGCGTTGCTGGTCGATGCCGATAATTTTGCCTGGGCTTTGCCGTTCGCGGTGCTCGGACTTCCAGCTTTATTGGCTGTTTTTTACGGTTTCGCGGCACTTCTGGCGCGACTTCTCTGGTCCGACGGGATTATGAGAATCGTCGCTCTTGCCTTTGCTTTCGGTGTAATCGAATGGATTAGGAGCATACTCTTTACGGGGTTTCCGTGGAGTGCAATCGGCTATGCGGCAATGCCGACATCGCTTAGCATGCAGTCGGCTAATATATTCGGCCTAACCGGTATGAATATCCTTGCCGTTTTTGTGTTTTCAATGCCAGCTTTGTTGGGTACGCGTCGGCACCTCATTCTGGGCGCTATACTTTCGATTGGACTTGTCGCCGCGCAATTTACTTACGGTTATCTGAGGCTTTCAAATGTGAGCGACGCCGGAGAGGGGATCCCCATCCGCATCGTTCAGCCGTCTATTCTTCAGACGGAAAAATGGGATGCTGCTGAGCAAACCCGCATTTTCAACACTCTTCTCGACCTTACGCGCAGGCCTGTCATCGACGATGCCCATAAGCCGAAATTAATCGTTTGGCCGGAGACAGCGGTGCCATTCCTGTTCACCGATCGTCCCGAGGCGCTGGTGCAATTGGGTGAGGTTCTGGATGACGACCAGATGCTGATCACCGGTGCGGTTCGCGCCGAGGCCGGAGATGGTTTGACGGCAACCCGTTATTACAACTCTGTCGTTGCGATCGGGCCGGACGGTTCCATCGTCGATGCCGTCGACAAGGTTCACCTCGTCCCCTTTGGCGAATACGTGCCGTTTTCTAACCTTTTGAATAAACTAGGAATTGAAGAGATGGTGCAGTCGGTGGGGCCCTTCACCGCAGGCGGGGTGCGCCATCCGATTTCGGTGACATCCGACATGCGAGCCCTGCCATTCGTGTGCTACGAGATTATTTTCCCATGGCTGGTTTCGCAGGCGGCCGAGCAGTCCGATGTTCTGCTCAACGTTACCAATGATGCCTGGTTCGGTGTGTCGCCGGGACCTTATCAACATTTTCGTCAGGCGCGGCTGCGCGCTGTTGAAAACGGCCTTCCGCTGGTTCGGGCGGCGAACTCCGGCATATCGGCGGTGGTCGATTCTTCCGGCAGGGTTATCAACGCATTCGACCTGAATGTCGTGGGGAGTATGGACGTCGTCCTGCCGATTGAAAAAAGGGAGAAATTTTATTTTACAAATCCGGGAACCAACGGACTGATTGTTGCGTTGGGATTCGGGGTGGTGCTTCTTGGAACAAGTATTGTTCAACGCTTGAGAGCGAATTGACATTGCCCCGTTCGGCTACGCATAGTGTGTAAGCCGACTACATGTGAACTCGATTTGACAGGCTTGGGGCTCTGGGAGGTCGATGACGTAGATCGGTGAATGGCAACCCCGTGCCGGATGGCGAGGGAATATATGAACAATAATAAGAAAAAACCGAATCCGATCGACATACATGTTGGCGGTCGGATCAGGCTAAGAAGAAACATGCTTGGCATGAGCCAGGAAAAGCTTGGTGAAAGCCTGGGCATAACTTTCCAGCAAATACAGAAGTACGAGAAGGGTACAAACCGCGTCGGCGCCAGCCGGCTGCAAGCAATCGCTTCGGTGCTGAGTGCGCCGGTATCGTTCTTCTTCGAGGGCGCACCGGGTGAAGACGCCGACGCCGGAAGGGGGATGGCGGAGGAGGGCGCCGATTTTGTCGTCGATTTTCTCAACAGCAGCGAAGGCGTTCAATTGAACCGGGCCTTCGCAAAGATCTCAGATCCGAAGGTTCGCCGGCGGATCATTGATCTGGTCAAAGTGCTGGCGGCCGAAAGTCAGGATTGAAGGCTTTCGGTTCATGCAACCGATCAAGTCGTCTTTCGAGCGCAGCAGATCAGCGGGGGATGGAAATTCCGTTCCCCGTTTTGCGTTGCGGGGCAACTGTTGTGCTTGACCTTCGCAGTGGAGCTTGGCTAACAGGGAGGCGCCTGTTGCCGACAAGTTGATCGGCTTCTTCTCAGAGGGGATACCCGTGGCGCGCAAAAACTATCTCTTTACAAGTGAATCCGTTTCCGAAGGCCATCCCGACAAGGTCTGCGATCGCATCTCAGATGAGATCGTCGATCTGGTTTATCGGGAAGCCAAGAAATCCGGCATGGACCCATGGAAAGTTCGCGTAGCGTGCGAAACGCTGGCGACGACCAATCGGGTCGTGATCGCCGGTGAAGTCCGTGTTCCCGAGAGCCTGCTCAAACGAGACAAGCAAAGCGGCGAGTTCGTTAAGGATTCAAAGGGCAACCCGCTCATCAATCCGTCGCGCTTCCGTTCGGCAGCGCGCCGCGCGATCCGCGCCATCGGTTATGAACAGGACGGCTTTCACTGGAGAACTGTGAAGATCGATGTGCTCTTGCACGGGCAGTCCCCCGACATCGGGCAGGGCGTGGACAACGCGGCCGACCGCCAGGGCGAAGAAGGTGCAGGCGATCAGGGCATCATGTTCGGATATGCCTGCCGTGAGACGCCGGACCTGATGCCGGCACCTATCTACTATTCGCACAAAATTCTTCAATTGCTCGCAGATGCGCGCAAATCGGGTGAAGGTGATGCTGCCAATCTTGGTCCGGATGCCAAGGCGCAGGTCACAGTGCGCTATGTGGATGGTAAGCCTTCGGAGGTAACCGAGATCGTTCTGTCGACACAGCACCTCGACGTTTCCTGGGACAGCAGGAAGGTGCGGGCGGTCGTTGAGCCTTATATTCACGAGGCGCTTTTGTCCGGTGGCATCAAGGTGTCGTCCGATTGCAACTGGTACATCAACCCGACCGGCAAGTTCGTCATTGGCGGACCGGATGGGGATGCCGGACTGACGGGACGCAAGATCATCGTCGATACCTATGGCGGTGCGGCGCCCCACGGCGGCGGCGCATTCTCCGGCAAGGATACGACCAAGGTGGACCGGTCTGCCGCCTATGCGGCACGCTATCTGGCGAAGAATGTCGTCTCCGCCAATCTCGCAGAGCGTTGTACAATCCAGCTTTCATACGCCATCGGTGTCGCCCAGCCATTGTCGGTTTATGTGGACCTGCATGGCACCGGCCGCGTCTCCGAGGAAGAAGTGGAGATCGCAATCCGCGAGGTCATGGACCTGTCGCCGAGCGGCATTCGCCGTCACCTCGATCTTAACCGTGCGATCTATGCGAAGACCGCCGCCTATGGTCACTTCGGTCGCAAGGCAAGCCGCGACGGTTCGTTCTCCTGGGAGCGCACCGATCTGGTGAAAGCGCTCAAACAGGCAGTTGCAAAAGCCGCGTAAGCGCGGCTTTGCCAATACCGGAAAGTCTCATGGCTGAAGAACGGCGCAAACGGGCTACAGAAGCCTTCTTCGGCCGTCGTCACGGAAAGCGTCTGCGTCCCAGGCAGACTGCGGCGCTTACCGCGCTTCTCGATAAGGCGCTCGTGTCGCTTGATCAAAGGCCGACCGATCTCACGGTGCTGTTTCCCGAACCTGTCGAGGAGGTGAGGCTCGAGATCGGTTTCGGGGGCGGTGAACACTTGCTCAATGGGCTTGCCCGTCACCCGCGGGTCGGGTTCATCGGCGTTGAACCCTTCGTCAACGGTATGGCCAAACTGGCTGCCGCTGTCGAAGAGAGTGGAGGTGTACCGGCGAATTTGCGGGTTTACGATGACGATGCGACGGCACTTCTGGACTGGTTGCCGGAGGCCTCGATCGACGGGATAGATCTGCTCTATCCGGATCCCTGGCCCAAAAAGAAGCATTGGAAGCGGCGTTTCGTGAACCGTATGAATCTCGACCGGTTCGCGCGTGTGCTGAAGTCTGGCGGCCGGTTTCGTTTCGCCTCGGACATCGACACTTATGTCGACTGGACGCTGCTGAAATGCGATGTGCATTCGGCGTTTCGATGGCAGGCGCAGAGCGCTGACGATTGGCGTCGGCCCTATGACGGCTGGCCAGGCACCCGCTACGAAGCGAAGGCGATCCGTGAAGGGCGGACCCCGGCTTATCTGACTTTCCTGCGGGTTTAGCCTGCGGCCCTATTCGCCGCGCATACCGTAGAACTGCTCCGGATCGATGCCGAGCCGGCGCAGATCTGCATCTTGTGCGCGGCGGCGATTTCGCACTGCAGCGGAGACGGCAACCGCGCTTTCGATTACGCTGAAAAACGTGCCAATTCCTGTCACGAATTTACGGGCAGACATAGTTCATCCTTTCATTGTGCGTTGCAGCATAGATTAAGGAAGCCGTGGACCAAATAGAAGCGGCGTTCGAGCAGGGCAGCCATGCAATTTTGTGCGGCGCAACATTTCGTGCGCCGAGGGGCATGACGCTTTGGCTTTTGCTGAGGCGCTCTTGAAAAGCGCTGTCATGTCGGCTATATCCCGCTCAAATTCTTGGTCGCTATGACGGAGAGTGGGTCCCGCCGGTCCCGCTCTTTTTTGTTAGATGCGGCCGTTCCGGAGGTCGGATGACGGCAATTTCACACGACAGGAATGGCGATGATCGGCTCATCCGCGAGAGCGGAATCGAGGCGCGTGTTGCTGCGATTATCATTCCTGTCCTTGGCGCCGTCGGATACCGACTGGTGCGCGTTCGCATGACCGCACAGGATGGCGCAACCCTGCAGATCATGGCCGAGCGGTCCGATGGCAGCATGACCGTCGAGGATTGTGAGGAGGTCAGTCGGGCGCTTTCACCCGTCCTCGATGTCGAGGATCCGATCGATACTGCCTATCAGCTTGAGATTTCGTCGCCTGGCATCGACCGTCCGCTGGTACGTAAGGCGGATTTCGCCGCGGCCGCCGGACATCTGGTCAAGATCGAGACCGCTATTTTGCTCGAGGGCCGCAAGCGTTTCCGCGGGTTTGTCGTTGAAAGCGACGAAGAGACCGTGACGATCGAACCGGAAACCGTCGAGGAGGACGGGGACGAAGATGTTCTCTACGGAATTCCCTTTGAGGCGATCGCCGAAGCACGGCTTGTTCTTACCGATGAGCTTGTGCGCGATGCCTTGAAGCAGGACAAGGAAGAGCGTCGCGAGCGCAAGCGCAATCGCCGCCCTTCCGCATCGGAAAGGGCCGCCCAGCGGTCTGTAAAACAAAACGCAACTGAGCCGGCCGGGGATGAAGACTCCGGAACCCACACTGAAGGAGAGTGACATGGCAGTCAGTGCGAACAGGCTGGAGCTTCTCCAGATCGCCGACGCGGTGGCCCGCGAGAAGTCCATCGACAAGCAGATCGTCATCGCCGCCATGGCCGACGCAATCCAGAAGGCCGCGCGGTCGCGCTACGGTCAGGAGACCAATATTCGCGCCGACATCAATCCGCAGACGGGTGAGATGAAGCTGCAGCGTCTGATGGAGGTGGTCGAGAACGTCGAAGAGCCAGCCCGCGAGATCTCCATGAAGGATGCGCGCACGCGCAATCCGGACGCCCAGCCCGGCGATTTTCTCGCCGAGCAGCTTCCGCCCATGGATTTCGGCCGCATCGCCGCACAGTCCGCCAAGCAGGTGATTGTGCAGAAGGTGCGCGAGGCCGAGCGCGACCGTCAGTATGATGAATACAAGGACCGTATCGGAGAGATCGTCAACGGCACCGTCAAGCGCGTCGAATACGGCAATGTCATTGTCGATCTGGGGCGCGGCGAGGCGATCATCCGCCGCGACGAGCTGATCCCCCGCGAAATCTTCAAATATGGCGACCGTGTTCGCGCCTATGTTTATGACGTGCGGCGCGAGCAGCGCGGTCCGCAGATTTTCCTGTCGCGCACGCATCCGCAGTTCATGGCGAAGCTCTTCACGATGGAAGTGCCGGAAATCTATGACGGCATCATCGAGATCCGCTCGGTGGCCCGCGACCCGGGTTCGCGTGCCAAGATCGCGGTCATCAGCCACGATTCCTCCATCGATCCGGTCGGCGCCTGTGTCGGCATGCGCGGCAGCCGCGTTCAGGCGGTTGTCGGTGAACTTCAGGGCGAGAAGATCGACATCATACCGTGGAACGAGAACGCCGCTTCCTTCATCGTCAATGCGCTTCAGCCGGCCGAGGTCGCCAAGGTGGTGCTCGATGAAGATGCCGAGCGCATCGAGGTGGTGGTTCCGGATGACCAGCTTTCGCTGGCCATCGGCCGGCGCGGCCAGAATGTGCGCCTTGCCTCGCAACTTACGGGCTGGGACATCGACATCCTGACGGAGGAGGAGGAATCGAGCCGCCGCCAGAAGGAATTCACCGAGCGGTCAGCGCTGTTCATGGAAGCTCTCAACGTCGATGAGATGGTAGGGCAGGTGCTGGCTTCGGAAGGTTTTACCAGCGTCGATGAAGTCGCTTACGTGGAGCCGGGCGAAATCGCGTCCATCGACGGTTTCGACGAAGAAACCGCCGAAGAAATTCAGATGCGCGCGCGCGAGTATCTCGAGCGTATTGAGGCGGAGTTCGACGCGAAGCGTCAGGAACTCGGCGTCGAGGATGAACTGCGCGAAATTCCTGGCATTACCACTGCTATGATGGTCGCGGTCGGCGAGGACGATGTGAAAACCATCGAGGATTTTGCCGGTTATGCGATCGACGATCTGGTCGGCTGGAAGGAGCGCAAGGACGGCGAGACGGTTTTCGAGCCGGGCGTCCTGTCCAAATTTGACGTATCGCGTGCAGAAGCCGAGCAGATGGTGGTTGCAGCGCGTCTCAAGATGGGTTGGATCACCGAGGAGGATCTCGCGGCCGAAGCTGAAGCCGATGAAACCGAGGACGGCGCAGAAGCTGCTGAGGATGCGCAGGCGCCCGAGGCTGCCGAAGGCGCAGAAGCCTGATATGGGCATTGGCATTGCGGAGCGCGCGAAAGTCCCCGTGACGCGTGAGAAGCGCCCCGCGATCCTGTTTTTGACGCATCCCTGCGGAGCTGTGCGATGACGCCCGGCAGCAGGATGTTCTGGAGATATCGTGGACGATATGAACGATCGCACATGCATTGTCTCGCGCACGGCGCGACCCGCGGAGGACCTGATCCGGTTCGTCGCGGGACCGGACGGTATGGTCGTTCCAGATCTCAAGCGCAATCTTCCAGGGCGCGGGTGCTGGGTTACCGCTGATCGGATTCACGTCGACAAAGCGGCGGAAAAGAACCTTTTCGCCCGGGCCCTGAAAACCTCGGTCAAGCCGCCCGAGAATCTTGGCGCGCTGGTCGACGAATTGCTCTCAAAAGCCGCACTTGGCGCTCTTGGGCTTGCGCGCAAGGCCGGAGCCGTGGCATTGGGTGCGGCGAAAGTCGAGGCATCTGTGCGCAGCGGCAAAGCGTATGGCGTGTTGCATGCGCGGGAAGCTTCGCAGGATGGGATACGCAAAATCACGGCCGCGCGATATGCAGTGGTGCATCTGGGCGGACCGACTATACCCGCTTACAAACTTTTTTCCGAAGAAGAAATGAGTTTGGCATTGGGGGCTACAAATGTGATACATGCTGCCGTGTTCGGGCGGGACGCGGGCAAGGCGGCGCTGAAACGCGTTAGGACGCTCGATACTTTTCGAGGCGAATGCGCGGATAAACCGGCAGCGGTTGCAGTGGGCACCGCAGAGGATGTGGAATGACGGATACGAAAACCGGTGACGACAAGACGCTGAGCGTCGACAAGAAGAAGACGCTGACGCTGAAGCGGCCCTCCGTCGAGCAGGGCACGGTGCGCCAGAACTTCTCGCATGGACGCTCCAAGTCTGTCGTTGTCGAGACGAAGAAACGCAAGTTCTCACGGCCTGACGAACGCGCCGAGACGGCGCCTGCGCCCGCGCCGGCACCCGCTGAAGCCAAGCCGAAGCCTGCTGCACCCAAGCCGGCCCCGCAGCGTCAGCGTGAGCGCCCGCGTCCGGCCCAGAGCGGCAATCGCTCCGGCGTCGTTCTCAACGAGCTTTCCAAAGACGAACTCGATGCGCGCAGGCGCGCCCTGCAGGATTCGAAGGTGCGTGAGGCGGAAGAGCGTAAGCGTGCCGCCGAAGAGGCGAAGCGTCGCGCAGAGGAAGACGAGCGCCGAGAGCGTGAGCGTGAAGAGTCCGCACGTCGTCAGGCGGAGGAAGACGCGCGACTGAAGGCCGAGGCCGAAGCGCGCCGCCAGGCAGAGGAAGACGCGCGTCGTCGCACGCCGCCGGCTGCGGAGGTGAAGTCCGAGCCGGATGTGGAAGAGGACGGTCGGTCGAAGGGTAAAGGTGCACCCGTTAAGCGAGCGGCACCCAAAACCGAGGCACCGCGCCCGGCTGCCAAGCCGCGCGGAGACGATCAGCGCCGCCGCGGGAAGCTCACGCTCAATCGCGCACTTTCCGACGATGGTGAAACGCGTGGGCGTTCGCTGTCCTCGATGCGCCGCCGCCAGGAGAAGTTCAAACGTGCTCAGCATCAGGAGCCGCGTGAGAAAATTTCCCGCGAGGTGGTTCTGCCTGAGACGATCACCATTCAGGAACTCGCGCAACGCATGACCGAGCGTGCCGTGGACGTGATCAAGTTCTTTATGAAGCAGGGGCAGATGCTCAAGCCCGGCGATGTCATCGACGCGGATACCGCGGAGCTGGTGGCTGAAGAGTTTGGTCACACCGTTAAGCGCGTCGCCGAATCCGATGTCGAGGAAGGTCTGTTCGACGTTACCGACAAAGCCGAGGACCTGAAGTCGCGTCCACCTGTCGTGACGATCATGGGTCACGTCGACCACGGCAAGACCTCGCTGCTCGATGCCATCCGCCACGCCAATGTCGTGTCCGGCGAAGCCGGCGGCATTACCCAGCATATCGGTGCCTATCAGGTCGAGCAGAACGGACAGACGATCACCTTCATCGACACGCCGGGCCACGCTGCCTTCACGGCGATGCGCGCGCGCGGCGCCGAAGCGACCGACATTGCCATTCTGGTGGTGGCGGCCGACGACAGCGTCATGCCGCAGACGATCGAGTCCATCAATCACATCAAGG
>ENA-ORCW01000707-ORCW01000707.1-marine-metagenome-genome-assembly--contig:-NODE-707-length-13531-cov-2.786012_pt1 | contig 13531 bp, 8 predicted proteins | sample MGYA00237784_ERZ508517 | MGnify/ENA primary metagenome ERZ508517 (study PRJEB26187, sample SAMN06268979) | marine metagenome | isolation source: Tt ae E1 feedstock associated aerobic enrichment on... | reverse complement strand
GGCACCGCGCCGGTGTCGGAGGCCACCAAGCCGTGCAGGACCGCCTTGGGCCGGGCCAGCGTGAACCGGTTGCCGTCTGTCTCCAGCCGGGCCTGGGCGTCGGCGTTGTCCGGGTAGAAGCGGGCCTCGACAACCTGCGGCCGGTAACGGAGCTGTATCTGGTCGATCACGACAAAAATGTCCGGCTTGGCGAAAATGACCGTCCGCAGCACCTGGTGCGCATGGTAATTGTAGGGGATGTAGGCCGCGGTGGCGTCGCTGGTCCACCAGAGCCGGTCACCCTTGTCGACGTACTGCAGGATGTTGGCGTAGGACTGGCTGTCATTGGTGCCTTCCAGCCCCTCGACGTAGTGCTGTCCCTTGCCGTCGATGAGGATCGAGTTGTGTCCGGCCGTCTGGCGCATCAGCCATCCCGGATTGCGCCGGTCGTAGGAGGCGCCGAAGTGGTCGTTGAGGAGGCGTTCCCCGTGGCGCTTGTAGATGATGTGGTTGCGGTCGGCATGCTCGTGATTGGCGGGGGCCCCGCTCTTGAAGGCCATGACCGCGTCGTCCGGCTCCCAGCCGGAGCGGGTGATGATCCAGTTCAGGTCGTTGCGCCAGTTCAGCAGCTCCTTGCGCGGCGGCTCGGCCGGTGCGTCGGGCTTGTACCAGAGGAAATCGTAGATCCAGTCCGGCTTGCCGGCCTCCCTGGCGGCGTAGCCGGCCATCGGGTTGCCGGTGTAGTCCCCGATCAGGGAAATGGCCCCGGGGAAGACGCTCTCCCGCGAGTCGCTGAAGTTGACCACGTCGGGCCGGCCGTCGGGCCGCTTGCCCAGTTGCATGGTCATGATGTAGTCGAGGATGCCGTCCATGTTGACCTCCCGGGTCCAGTCCACATCCCCGACCAGGGCCCGGTGGGCGTTGATGAAGGGGAGGGTGGTCCGCAGGCTGTATCCGAGGTAGCTGATTCCCTCGAAGTAGCTGCCGTCCGGGCTGAAGAGGGTGAGAAAGCGCCGGGTGCTGGCCACGGCCGCTTCCAGCCACAAGTCGGCCCGGGGATCGAGTCCCTGCAGCGCCAGGGCGCCGAGGCCGAGAGCGCCGGTGGGGGCCGCCCGGAGGTTGTTGGCCCCGAGGATCATGGGCCAGCGTTCCATGGTGATGTCATAGTATCCGGCGTGCCGCTCGTCGAAGTCCCAGCCCTTGACGGTGTCCGGGTGCTCCATGTCGTAGATCGTGTTGTAACAGGTCTGGCAGCCCTTGTCGCCAATGGCCTTGACAAGACGTTTATCCAGTTCGGCGTCAATGGCCTCTCCCAGGACTTCCCGGGCGAAGAGCAGTCGCACCGTGGCGAAGGAGGAACGCTGAATGCCCAGCACCACGGTTTCCCCGTCCCGGAAGTAATCCCAGTTCGGGACCTTGATGATGCGGTCTATGGCTTCCAGGATGGAGGTTTCCCGTTCAGCGGAAGGATCGGCCAGTTGGACGAGGCTGCTGTGGGCAAGTTCCCGCAGGGCCTTGATAAAGTCGCGGATGATATCCCCGGAGGCATCAAACTCGTCCAGAGCCTGGCCCAGGGCCTGTAGCGGCGAGGCTGCCCATTCGTTGTAAATGGGGGCCAGCAGGGGCGTCCGGGTATTGGCCCGGATCCGGGCCAGTTCCTTCGGGTCGAAGAAGATACGGCGTCCGGCGCTGCTGCCGGAAGTGGAAGCCAGGCCCATGATGGGGCTCAGGCCGGAGTAGAGGAGGGAGGCGCCGGTCAGGCGGAGCAGTTCACGTCGGGTCATTGGGATTTTCCTGTTGAGGGTGAAGGTGGATTCGGTGGTAGCGGCGGACCGAGGCCAGGATGGCCAGGCCGATGACCACGGCCAGCAGGCCGGTCAGCAGGTTCAGCCAGCCGCCGTCATGCCAGGTGGGCACGGACAGGACCAGCTGGAAGGCGCCCAGGCCCAGGGTCAGGATCGCCGTCAGGCGGTAGGCCTGCAGGCCTTCCGGACGGATCTTGTCATCAGCATTTGAATACGCGGGTGTGCGCAGATCCTTCTCGAGGGACTCGATCCGCTCCTTGAAGGCGCCGCTGCGCTTGTTCCAGAAGGCGGACAGCAAGAGGACCGAGGCGGCGGAAACGAACCCGAGGATGCCGTTCAGTTCGTAGCGGGTCAGGGTCATCCCGAACCACCGGGTCTCGATGTCGGCAAAGAGGATGCTCATGAAACTGACGGGATCGCCGCTCTTGACGGCGGCGGTGATCCCGATCGCGAAGATGGCCAGCATCCCGGCCACCACGGAGGCCATCGCTGACCACCATGGTGTCCGGGTGAACAACAAACCAATGAACACGGGCACGAAAAGGGTGATCTTGTAGAGGGACTCGGCCTTGATGTAGACATCGAAGGCACCGCCGTAGCGCTGCACGTTGAAGGCGATCCAGATGGCGATCACGCCCAAAAGGGCCACGAAGCCCTTGCCGACCCAGAGCTGGGTGCGCTCCTCCGGCTCGCGGCCCCGCAGGCGCTGGCTGAGCGGGACAAAGACATCCTTGGTCAGGACGGCGCCCAGCCAGTTGAACAGGGTGTCGGTGGAGCTCATGGTGGCGGCGAAAATGGCGGCCGTGAGAATGCCCAGCATGCCGTGGGGGAGCACGGCCAGGGCCAGGCTGACGAAGGAGGCCTCCTCGGGCTTGGCCAGCTGCGGCCAGAGCTCCTGGATATGCGGGAAGAGAATCGGCGTGGTGAGGATGGGGATGATCCACAACATGGGCAGGACAAAGGACATACCGCCGCACCAGAAGGCCATCTTGCGGGTGTCCCGCTCGTCGGAGATGCTGTAGTAGCGCTGGGCGATATGCCAGTTCACGTTGTAGCCGAAAATTATGTAGATGAACCAGGTCGGCCAGAAGAGCAGGGGCTTGCCGGGCAGGTCGATGGAGAAATACCCCTCCGGGGCCTCGCTGAAGAGGCGGCCCAGACCGTCCATGATATTCCCGTCGCCGAGGTGGGCGAAGGCCAGGGGGGTCATGACCACGGTGACCAGGATCACCACCAGGAACTGGATGGCATCGGTAACCATGACTGCCCACAATCCCCCGAGGGTGGTGTAGAAAACGATGACCAGGCCGGTGACCAGCATCATCAACTGGAACCCGGTGCAGGTGAAGAGCCCGAAGTCGAAGATCCGGGAATCGATCCCCATCGCGGTGGAGGTGAAGATGCACAGGGTGTAGATCATGATCCCCAGCACGAGGGTGTTGGGGACAATGGCCAGGAGGGTGTAGAAATAGGTCGTACCCTGCGAGTAGCGACGGGTCAGGAACTGCAGGGGGGTGTTCAGCCGGGTCCGCCGCCAGAGCGGTCCGAAGATCCAGGCCCCGACCAGGTAGGCGGGGAGGGCGAAGCTGAAGAGGAGAATGGCGCCCCCGCCGTTGTTGTAGGTGATCCCCGAGGCCCCGACAAACATGAAGGCGGAAAAGCCCGAGATGAAAAGGGACAGCATGGAGAGCTTCCAGGGAATGTGGCCGCCCCCCTTGAAGTAATCCTGGGTGCGCTTGTTGAAACGCGCCACGTAGAAACCGACGGCCAGGACTGCCAGCATGTAGCAGCCGAGTACCATGAAATCGAGATTGTTGAGATAGCTGAGTTCGGGCATCAAAACCGTTCCGGAGTGGGCCCGGATGGAGTTCCCGGACCTTGTCCATGGAAAGGCAAATGGCTCCCGGTGAGGACTCCCGGCTGGCTTTATGGTAAACTCCCGCCGCCGGTCCGTTGACCGTAAAGCGCATTCCCGGGTGACGCCCGGTCGCCCGGTGTTCCATCATGATGCATGCCTGCTATTTCACGCTTCCTTTCCTGCGCCCTGCTGGTCCTGCTGAGCGCGCTTTCCCTGAAGGCCGGATCCGGGGATCTGTCCGGCTCATGGGCCATCGACCGGGAGGCCGGCACGGCCATTGATCCGTGGAGCCGGATCCTGCTCGAGATCCGGGTCGACGGGAAGAACATCCACATCGGACGTACCTTCAGCACCGGCCGGCGGACCACCAGTCAGGAGTACACGCTGCAGGCCGGCAAGACGGTGGAGGTCCCGGTCCAGTGGTGGCCCGGAAACCGCCACATCGGCGCCTACATCGGCGGCGACAGGAAGGAGCGCATCCATTCCGAATGGGCGGATGACGGACGGACCCTGCTCCTCGATTCCCACTACATCCTCAGCACCTCCCAGGGCGAGACACCCGTCCGCAGCCATTTCGAGTACCGGCTCTCCCGGGACGGATCGACCCTGACCGTCATCGAGCTGCGCTCCTCCCGCAACAAGCCGGTGGTCCATGTTTTCCGCCGCGGCTGAGCGATCCGAGACCCGATCCCGATAGCGATTTCGATACCGATGAGTGAAATATTTAGTCATAGAAGCATTAGCTCCAGCAATCCAATGAGACTTTCCATGAAACACATCAGCCTGCTCCTTTCCCTGATTCTGTTGCCGCTGGCGGCGATAGCCGGCAAGCCGGCCTTCCTGATGGAATTCGACAACCGCTGGGACCTGTCCGACGGCGTTCCGGAGAAGGCCCTGCTGATCAGCCTGCAGGGAGTCGTCAACAAGGACGGGCCGGAGCTATACTTTGTCTACCCGCCGAGCTGGCCGTGGAAGATCACCCCGGCCATGCGGGATTTCTTCACCGCGCGGCACGGATTCGAATTCACGGAACTCGATGATACGGCCGAGGCCCTGGAGGTGCTGGGTGACCAGGCCAGCGGCTACGTGGTCTGGGACAAGGAAGTGCGGACCTCCCTGATCGTCGCCTTCACCGTGGCCGGCCTGGAGAATGCCGTTGTCGTGAACGAGGATCTGATCCCAATGGCCGAGGCGGTGGGATTGAAGATGGTGGAGGACCTGCGGGGGGATTTCCGGGGGATGACCGACGCGGAGATCTACCGGGATGCCTATGACCTCTACTGGGACCGCTGCAGCCGGGATATCATCATCTGGATGGGCGGAGCAGCCGGCAAGCGCATGGAGCCCGGCTTGGCTGATTACGGCATCTACAGGGGGGCCTTCTTCTGTGACTTGTCCGCCAATCCCGACGATCCGGAGGAGCTGGCGCTGACCCGCAAAGTGCTGAGCGAACAGAACCCGCAGAGCGTGGTCATGGGTTGGCATTCCTACGGGAAGGACACCGAGGGACAGCTGACCAGTCTGGTCTCCAGCTACAGACTGAAGATGGAGGGCCTGAACAGCCTGCCCAACATCAGCTTCCATACCCAGGTTCCCTTCACCGACGACTTCCGGTTCAGGAACCACCACAACGTCAAACCGGACGAGCGGGTGGTGCCGGAGGCCAAGGTCTACATCTCCCTGATCCAGACCGACAGCATCGGCATCGGGGCCTGGACCAAGCCCGGGCGCGGTCGCATTCCCTATGCCTGGCAGGTCTCGATGAACTGGACCTGGATCGCACCGTGCAGCATCCAGTACTTCACCGAGTCGGCCACCCCCAACGACTACTTCATCGGCGGGCTCTCCGGCCCGGGCTACATGTATCCCAAGCCGATCCCGGAGGAGGATTTCTGGCCGCTGATGAAGGAGGCCAACCGGCTCATGGACCTCCTCGACCTGCGGGTCATGGAAATCATGGATTATTCCGAGGGGAACCGGCATGTCGGCAACACCGACCTGGACCGGGATGTAGTGGATCGTTACTACAAGGCTTTCCCGGATGTCATCGGCTTCATCAACGGCTACGGCTCGGCCCGAACCTTCGACCTGCGTGACAACCGCCCGATGATTTCCTATGACTACTACCTCGGCCTGAGGCGTCCCGTTGACGAGGCCGTGGCCGACCTCAGGGAGCTGATCTACCTGAATCCGGAGCGCCCGTACTTCCTCCTGGTCCATGTCCGTGAATCGACCACCATCGACCGGGTGGCGGAGATCCTGGAGGGTCTGGGGGACGAGGCCGAAGTGGTGCCGCTGGATGTCTTCCTCAAGATGGCGGCCGAGAAACCGACCTTCCGGAAGCGCTACCTGCAGCCGGAGGATCCCAAGGACTTTAATCCTTATTGAGCGAATTCGGTACCGTACGGAGACACGGAGGCGTAATGGCGTGTTTCGGATTAATTATTCTCGCACGGAGACACGGAGGCACAATGGCGTGTTTCTGATTAATTATTCTCGCACGGAGACACGGAGGCACGGAGATGGTTCGTCTCGGGAAATTGTGGCAGACCGGGCTGGTGGTGCCAGCAATGAAACGACCGAAGGTCGGATTCCATACCAGCCCAGCCCGAATCCCGCGGAAGCGGGAGCAGGGCTGGGTAATTGATCAAAGAGCCGCCCAAGGGCTGAAAGCCCGACACCATTATGGGATCGGGCCTTCAGCCCTCGCACTCCTTGTCGATAGGCCACCCCGACCTGCGGTCGGGGCTGGTATAAAACCGGGCCGTTGGCCCTGTGGACTGGTATTAAACCGGGACGTTGGCCCTGTGGACTGGTATAAAACCGGGCCGTTGGCCCTCTGGGCATTTCCACAAAATTACACGATAGCCCAATATTGTAGCTCTCTCAGTGCCTCCGTGGCTCCGTGCGAGAATCAATCCCTACACCGGCAGGCCCCGCAGCAGGGCATTCAACGCCTCGGCCATAGCCTGGCCGTATTCCACATCCGGCTGGCGGCCGAAGATGAAGCGTGACTTGGAGGCTTCGTCGAGCTCCCACTGCACCATGCCATCCGCGGAAACCGTGGCGGAAATCGGATCCAGCCGCCACGGCCAGATGTCGAGACCGGAGGCTGCCTCCGGCCTGACGAAGCGCCAGCCGTCCGGGGTCTTGGCGAGGATGCGTCCGGCCGCCATGACCAATGAGGCCGTGGACCACATGTTCCGCTCGCCCTCCAGGACGGACTCCCATTCCGCCCCGTTGCCCATGTCGTCGAGGGCGCGTATAAAGTCCGCCCGGGGGCTGCCGGAGAAGCCATAGGCAAACCAGGCCCGCAGGCTTTGAGGAAGGTCATGGAAAAGTTCCTCGTGCGACACCTTCCAGTAGGTGCCGCGCTCGTGCCGGCGGACAAAGGCGCTTTTCTCCGTCCCACAGGGATACCAGTGGACCGGCAAACCGCTTTGCCAGAGTCCCACGAAGGCGTGCCGGTCGAGTCCCACGTTCCACTCGGTCTTGGGACCGCCGGTGGAACCGGCATTGAGGACCACGGCCCGGGTTTTCCGGCGCATCAATTCCGGTTCGCGGTTGAAGGCGGCGGTGATGACCCGGGCGGAACCAACCACCGTGATGACCACCGGCTCGGGACTGGCGTCGAGGATCTCCAGCAGCATCCGGATCCCGGCCTGTTCCCGGTCCGGCAGGTCCCGGGCGGTGTCGGTGGGACTGGCCAGGGCCCGGGTCGGTCCGGCGGCAACGGGAATGCTCCGTCCGAGGAGATAGCCCAGCTGCACGACCGGGATAAAGCCCGGATCCCGCCGGATATCGAAGCCCTCGGGCGCCGATTCAAGGAACCGGGCCGAGACATCAAGGACCACCCCCCGGAGGTCGAATTCATCCAGTGCGGCCACCGTGGCCAGGTCGATCTGGTCGTCCGGATCCTGGGGCGGATGGTACAGGTCCGTGGTGTGGACGAGGGGGATCTTGCCCTTGCCGGGACGGGGGCCCGGCGAGCCTTTCCCCATGATGGGAGCGAACATGACCGCAGCGGCGCCGAGGCAGGTCTTGAGCAGATCCCGCCGGGTGGAGGGGGCGGTGCCGGGCTTGCTGTCCATGATGGGGTCTGTTGGGTCAGGCAAAGTCGATCCTGACTTCGGCAGCCTTGTTGATTTGCAGGGTGGCGTCAACATAGCGGCTGGCGCGAACGGATTCCTCGGAGAATTCAATCGGTCCGCCGGGACCGGTGACCGCCCTGGCCCGGGCTCCTTCCGGCAGCAGGAGATGCAGGGCGACGGTTGATCCCGGGGCCTCGATCTGCAGGCGGATCGAGTCCGCCCGCTCCTCATAGGCGTAACCGGCTGAGACCCCGGAGACTTCGTAACCGGCCCTTGCCTCGGCCGAGGTCACGCCGGCCGCCGCCCAGCGCGGGCAGAGGCGAACCGAGTCCAGCTGCCGGCCCTTGTCCTGGATGCCGACCAGCCCTTCAAGGAAACCGTAGAGCATGGCGGAGGAACCCCATCCGTCGGTCGGCATGGCATCCGGACTGGTGCTGTTCTCGACGGAGGAAGCGGTGCCGTCCGGGAAGTACCAGAGGTAGGTTTCCCCCTTTTCGCTGATCATGGCGCTGTACTGGCGGAGGGTTTCCACTCCCTGTTGCTCGAAGCCGTTTTCCAGGTAGGCCCGGGCCAGCTCGCCGCCGACCAGGGGCATGATGCCGCCGTTGCAATAGGCCCCGGGAACCATCTTTTCCTCGCCGAAGACGCCGGCCGGGAAAGGGGGATCGATGGAGAACCATTCGGCAAAGGCGCCCGTGGACTGTTTGCGGGAACGGTACTCCTCAAGAATCGACACCGCCTGGGCCCGGCTGCACACCCCGCGGTTGATGTTCATGGCGTTGGAGAAGCTCAACTGACGATCCTCCTCCAGGCCCGGAATCCGTCCAGGCTTCTCCTTCACGAAATGCGTGTAGAAGCGTCCGTTCCAGCAAAGCTGGTTCATCCGCTGGCGCAGGCCTTCGGACAATCCGGCCCAGTGGATGGCCCGGTCCGGCTTGCCGAGACGGGTGCAGATGCGGGCCAGCAGGCGGCAGGCCTCGTAGTATCCGCTGTTGTCCCCGTGCATGATGCCCCAGATGGTGTTTTCATCGATCTGGAACTGCAGCCAGTCGTGGCTGCCGGCGGTATAGGCGAAATCCCATGAGTCGATGGTGTAGGCCCGCTTGACCAGCTGGTTCTGTTCATCCCATCGGTGTGGATGGCTCAAGGCGTACTGCAGGGCACGCTCGAGGGCGGGGAGATGCTGCTCGATCCAGGCATCGTCGCCGCCGGCCTGCCAGGCCAGGTAGGCTGCCTTGACGAAGCGGTACTCGACATCGGCTTCCACCGGAACGCGCACGTACTTGATCCAGTTCTCCCTTTCCGTCGGGGCATGGAGAGGCTGGTTGGAAAAGAAGTCGAAGATGCGGCCATTGGCGGCCTGGGTGTCGGCGAAATGGCTCACCGCGGAGGTCAGGTCCGTTTCAAAGTACCTGAAGCCGCGCATCATGTCGCTGTGGTCCCTCAACCAGATGGCGGGACAATCCGGCGAGCGGTAGCCGTGGATGGCCTGTCCGTCGATATTGAGGTCCATGGTGTCCTTTTCAAGGAAGGAGCGAATGCGTGGATACAGTTCGTCGAATTCAGGTCTGCCGGTGGAAACGAAAGTGAGTTCTGCCATAATGGATTTCTGAAAATATCAGGACATTCTTTGAAGTGGAATCAAGGGGCCAGGTCGAACGTGAATTGGATTTTACGGTATATCGCCATGACCGGTTGTCCGACCGCTTGAGCGTTGTAAAGTTCCCAGTATTCACATTTACTGCATCCCACCCCTTACCCTGACACCAACGTGCACATTTTCGGACTCCATTTCCTCGATCTCCTGGTTCTCCTGGCCTATCTCGGCATCATCCTCTGGATTGGCAAAAAGGCCGGGGAGCAGAACAACGACACGGAGGATTACTTCCTGGCCGGGCGTTCCCTGGGGAAGTTCTACCAGTTCTTCCTGAATTTCGGGGCCTCCACCAATGCCGACCAGGCCGTGGCCGTGACCCGCGAGACCTACCGCCAGGGCGTGGGCGGCATGTGGATCCAGTTCCTGGTCCTGTTCATCACCCCCTTTTACTGGTTTACCGCGCTCTGGTTCCGCCGCTGCCGGCTGACCACCATCGGGGATTATTTTTCCGAGCGTTTCCAGAGTCCCTTCCTCGGCGGGAGCTACGCCGCCTTCACCCTGGTGATGGCCTTCATCGGCGGCGGGGTCGGCTACATGGTGGCGGCCAAGACCATGATGGCCCTGACCCCCAAGCCCTTCGAGGCCTTGACCCATGAGGAACAGGTCACCGTGCAGGAATTCGAGGAGTACCAGCAACTGGCCAGCCTGACTTTCCTGGAGCGATCCCCGCAGGATGCGGCGCGCTACGATGTCCTCCGCCAGAAGAATCTCCGCGGCGAACTGAAGTCCTTTTATTCCTACACCAATCCGGTCGTTTTCTACCTCATCTACGGGTTTGTGGTGGCGGCCTACACGATCATGGGCGGCTTCCGGGCGGCCGCCATCACGGATGCCATCCAGGGGATCCTGATCATCACTTTTTCCGTCATCCTGATCCCGCTGGGTTTATACAAGCTGGGGGGCTTCTCGGGCCTGCACGCGGCGGTCCCGGACTTCAACTTTGAACTCTTCGGCTCGGTCTCGCTGAGCGAATACGCCTGGTACACGATCCTGGCCATGTTCCTGTCCAACCTGGTGGCCATTGTCGCGGTGGCCCAGGGGATGCAGACGGCCGGGTCGGCGACCAACGAGAGCGTGGCCCGCTTCGGCATCATCGGGGGGATGTTCTTCAAGCGCTTCCTGATGTTGTTCTGGGTCCTGGCCGGGCTGATCGCCCTTGGCCTCTACGCCGGCAAACTGCACGATCCGGACTTGGCCTGGGGAGTCATGAGCCGCGACCTGCTGGTGCCCGGGGCCATCGGCCTGATGCTGGTGGGGATCCTGGCCGCCAACATGTCCACCCTGGACGCCGGTTCGGTTTCCAACTCGGCCCTCTTCATCCGCAACATCTACCAGCCGCTGGTTCCGGACAAGACCGAGATGCACTACCTCTGGGTGGGGCGCCTGACCATCGCCGTGACCCTGCTGGGCGGGATCGGGGCGGCCATTTACATCAACAACCTCCTCGAGCTCTTCAAGTATTTCATCACCATTCCGGCCATTTTCGGGGCGCCCATCTGGCTGGGCTTTATCTGGCGCCGGCTGACCAAGCTGGCGGTCCTCATCGAGGTGGTCATCTGCTTCAGCATTTTCGCCATCATCCCCAACCTTTTCCAGGGGCTTGATTCGGTCCGCACCAACGAGGCTTTCCTGGCCCAGACGGAGGCCTACACCCACAGCTACAAGGCCCCGGCCACGGCCGAGGATGTCCAGCTGGGACGGGCCGCGGAAGTGGGGGACTCCATCATGAAGGAGGTCCGGGTGGAGCCCAAGGGGATCTTCTTCGAGAAGGTGGCCCGGGTGAATCCCGATGATCCGGAATCCCAGCTGGTCGGCTTTGGCCGTTTCGAGGCGGAGATCTGGGTCATGAGCTGGCTGGGCATCGACTTTACCCAGTTCAAGAAGTCCCAGCTGGTCGCGGCCCGTTTCTTCTTCACGGCCATCTTCCCCTTTGTCCTGCTTTTCCTGATCTCCTTTGTCACCCGGGCCGCCGACCGGAAGCATCTGGACTACTTCTTCGCCAAGATCTTCACTCCCGTCCAGCCGACCCAACTTGAGGACGAGCAGGCCATCGCCCGTGTGGCGGAAGATCCCGGGCTGATCCGGCACCGGAAGCTCTTTCCCGATTCCAACTGGGAAATCGCCCGCCCCTTGCGGCTCGACGTCCTCGGCTTCGGCGGAAGCTGGCTGATCGTGGCCCTGGTGATTCTCCTGCTCTGGGGAATGGTTTCGCTGGGAGCCTGATCAGGCCTTGGCCATGGCGGGTTTCAGCTGGGCGCTGGCCCCATCGACCCACTTGCCGCGAATCAGGGTAACGGCCGGATTGTCGGTCGGCCCGAGGGCCTCGTTGGCCAGCTTGGCCTTGAGGATGTCAATCGCCGTGGCCCCGATCTTGCGGTAGCCGATGTGCACCCGGGCAATCCCGTCGAGGTCCTCCCAGGCCGGTCCGAGGGCGGCAAAGCTGATGTCCTTGGGGATTTTAAGACCGCTCTCAAGCAGCCACCGGTAATGGTCCTGGTTCGAGCTGTAGACGACCTCCGGATGGTATTTATCGACCCATTTGAGCAGGTCGTCCCGGCTGATCGACTCCTTCAGCAGGGGCGGAATACGATCTCGCTTGGGAATGCCCTGCTGGTACCAGGCCAGGTAGCAGTAATTCAGGTGGTTGGACTGCTCGTCCTCGGCGTTGGTGGTGCAGAACCCGATCCGCTTGAAGCCCTTTTCTGTCAGGGTGGAGATGCCCACGTGCATGGCCTGGTAGAAATGCGGATGAACCTGGTTGAAGCCGAGCTTGGCCGCCACCGCGCAGGTGGCAACGCCCATGAACTCGTCCTGGGGCAGGGAAAAGACGTCCCTCAGGTCCTCCACTGGAAGGACCACCACGCCGCGGATGCCCCGGGTCTCGAGGATCTGGACCATCCGCTCAACCCGCATGCCAGGGGCGTGCAGCCAGAAATCCTCCGTCTTGAAGCCCAGTTCCCGCGCCCGGGTGATGGCCCCTTCACGAATCCGCAGGGCCTCGGCCCCGAATTCCTTGAGGGGACGCCGCTTGCCGTTGAGGAGGGCGATGACCGGTTCCTCCTTGCTGATGTCCCGCTTGCGCAGGTAACCCATCAACTGGGTCAGGTTGGGATCCGGGGTGTAGCCCTGGCGGGCCGCGATCTTTTTGATCCGTTCCCGTGTCTCGGGCGCCACCCGGGGATGGTCGCGCAGGGCCATGGAGACGGTCATCCTGCTGACGCCGGCTTCTTCGGCGATTGTTTTGCAGGAAGGGCGTTTGGAAGGCATTGTCAGAGAAAAGGTTAGGGTAGTGTCTGGTCTTGGTCCGGATAACGGACTTCTCCTAATAAAGCTCCCGCCATGCTTTAGCGTCAAGGGGAAAGCCGCGGTGCCCGATCCGCCGGCTGGAATGCCAATCAGGCTTCCAGGTCGACGGGCCGCCCCTTGAGGTGCGACTCCCGCACAGCCTCCACGGCTTTCGTCCCCTGCAGGGCCAGCTCCGGGGTGACCGGGAAAGGCTCCCCGTCGAGCAGGCAACGGGCAATGTCCCGGTAAATGTCGGCCTCGTCCCCGAAGAGCTTCCCCTCCAGGGGGTAGCTTTCCTCGGTCACCTCCGACGGGTGGTCCGGATCGGCCTGGCGAAGGATGACGCGTTCCGCATCGGCGAGGATGGCCCCCCTGGTCCCCTGGACCAGGAAGGAAGGGAGCGGAAAAAGGGATTCGGTAAACTCGGCCACGCCGCGGACACCGTTGGTGAATTCAAAAAGGGCCAGGAAATTGTCCTCCGCGTCCCCGGGATTGATGGCCTGCAGGAGCTGGCCGTGAGCCCGGGCCAGCGGCGCCCCGGCCAGGTCCAGGATGGGCTGGATGATGTGCATGCCCCAGTTGAGGAGGTAGCCCCCGCCAAAGCGGAGCTCCGTCTGCCAGTCGGTGCGGCGGCGGAAGTCGGTGTAATACCGCCGGATGAGGAAGACCTCGCCGATCCGGTCCCGGTCCATGAGGGAACGGACCCTCCTGTAGTCAGGCGCCCAATACATCGGAATCCAGGGAAAGAGTTGCTTCCCGCTGTCCTCCCGGGCGGCGATCATCCGCCTGGCTTCCCCAGTGTCGAGCGCCCAGGGTTTGGTGACCAGCGTGTTCACCCCGGCACCCAGGCAATCGC
>ENA-ORCW01000705-ORCW01000705.1-marine-metagenome-genome-assembly--contig:-NODE-705-length-13641-cov-3.135358_pt1 | contig 13641 bp, 13 predicted proteins | sample MGYA00237784_ERZ508517 | MGnify/ENA primary metagenome ERZ508517 (study PRJEB26187, sample SAMN06268979) | marine metagenome | isolation source: Tt ae E1 feedstock associated aerobic enrichment on... | reverse complement strand
AAGGCGGCCATCGCCTTTTCCGTCTACCCGGTCTCGGTCGAGCAGCTCATGGCCATCGCCGACGCCAAGCAGATCATGGCCCCCAAGAGTACCTGGTTCGAACCAAAGCTCCGCAGCGGATTCTTCATCCATACGTTTTAGTTGTTGGACTAAGGACGAAGGACGAAGGACAAAGGACGAAGGACAAAGGACTAAGGACAAAGGTCTAAGGACTAAGGACGAAAGACTAAGGACAAAAGACTAAGGACGAAGGACAAGGGACGAAGGACAAAAGACTAAGGACAAAGGTCTAAGGACTAAGGACGAAAGACTAAGGACAAAAGACTAAGGACGAAGGACAAGGGACGAAGGACAAAAGACTAAGGACAAAGGTCTAAGGACGAAAGACTAAGGACAAGGGTCTAAGGACAAAGGTCTAAGGACGAAAGACTAAGGACGAAGGACGAAAGACTAAGGACAAGGGTCTAAGGACAAAGGTTGGAGGGCGAAGGTTGGAGGACTAGGGACGCCGCCGGCCTCGAAGAGGCCAGATGATAGAGCGAAGGGCTGTTCCGCGAAGCGGAACCGCCCTGGAAACTGCGGCCATCAAATATATTAAGCCCTGAAAGGGCGACATAACACGCAAAATCCCATCCGCCGCGCGTAGCCGGGAACATGTCGCCCCGTTGGGGCTCCCAAATTCATATGATGTCCCGTATTCCAGGGTTGCGGCCCTCTCCCCCGACAAGTCGGGGGATCGGTCCTTAACCCTTCGCTTTAGCATGTGGCCTCTTCAAGGCCGGACCGGCGATCGTGACCTCATCACGGCCGGACCGGTAATTGTGGCCTTTTCACGGCCGGACCTGTGATTGTGACCCCATCACGGCCGGCGCGATCTCGGAGAGATCGAACAGGGTAGCCGCGGGTCGAGGCACGTCCCGCAGGAGCGGGACGGGGGAGACCCGGGGAATCCGGTCCCCATCAAAATTCCCGACCCCGGAGGGGTCGCAGACCCCTACTCCAGCTCCAGGATGACCAGCAACGGCCCGTCGCCGCCCCGCGGGCCTCCGATTACCGCCGGGGTCCCCTTGCGGAGCTGGATCCTGGTGTGGACCAGGCGCTTGTTGCCGCGCATCCAGGTCACTTCGGCGATGATGGCCGGTCCGTCCTGGGAGCCGGCCTTCACGAGGAGGGTCTGTCCGCCGGGCAGACTGGCACTTCCCTCGCCGGGGACGTCCAGCTGGATGCCTTTGCGGGCCACCTGGCGGTAGGTGTTGAAGTTGAGCAGCTGCTGCAGGTTGCCGGCGTAGGGCTTGAGGCTGCCCTCGACCCCCTGGCCGGAATTGTCCGCCTGGACCAGGATGACCTGCACCCGCTCGGCGGCGTGGACGGACGGTGCCCAGCCGATGGCCGTGACGAAAACGAGGAGGATTGGAAAGTACCGTATTAGCTTATTCATGACAGTTCCTGGCTCAGGATGGATTGAAGTTTTTGACGGGCGGCATGCAGGCGGGACATCACGGTTCCGGGTCGGATGTTCAAGGTTTCGGCAATTTCAGCATAACTGTAGTCCTCGTACTCGCGGAGGACAAGCACTGTCCGCTGCTCCTCGGGGAGTTCGTTGACGGCCGCCTCAATGAGGTTCCCCAGCTCGCGGGCCCGGGCCTCCGCGTCCGGCTGGGAGCGGGGGGCGGTGCGGGATACCGGGGATTCCCGGGCCGCGTCGCTGGGATTGTCGCCGGAGGTGCTGAAAAGGCTCATGAAGCGGCTCCGGAGACGTTTCCGGCGGCGCAGGGCATCGAGGGCGCAGTTGATCGCGATCCGGTGCACCCAGGTCGCGTATTGGGACTGGAAATTGAACTTATCCCGGTTCTCCCAGGCCTTGATGAAGGCGTCCTGCGCCACTTCGTCGGCCTCCGCCTCGCTGCCCATCATCCCCCAGACGGTGCGATGGACGCGGGGATGGAGATCGCGAAACAGTCGCCCGAAAGCCACCCGGTCGCCGGCACAGGCGGCCCGAACAAGGGCCTCCGGCTGGCTGGGGTCAGCTTTTCCTTCACCACTCTCCATTGATGCCCAGAGAATTTCGAGGCAGTAGCGGAGTGTCAAGTGATGGAAACCCACCCGGCGCTTTCCAAATTGACCTTCCACCTTTGTCCTTCGACTTTAGTCCTTAGTCCAAAAATGAAGATCTGGATCATCAATCCCTTCGACGAGCTGCCCGGCGACACCGATGTGCGCCACCGCTACTGGTCCCTCGCAGAGACGCTGGCCTGCCCTGAGCCTGTCGAAGGGGCGGAGAAGGGCCATGACGTCACCTGGTGGTCCTCCGACTTCTCCCACCGGTCCAAATCGAGGCGCGATTTGGGGACAAAGGACGAAGGACGAAGGACAAAGGTTGAAGGAACTGATGGGAATGGGTCTTTAGTCTTTTGTCCTTCGTCCTTAGTCCATAACCCTTCGTCCTTTGTCCTGCGACTCATCCCCACCCCTCCCTACCAGCGCAATGTCTCCCTGGCCCGCTGGCGGAGCCACCAGGCCTTCGCGCGCAACTTCCGCAAAACGGCATTGGAAGAGATAGAATCTGGAAAGCTGCCCCCGCCGGACCGGATCATCGTCTCCCTGCCGCCGCTGGGGACCGCCGACGCCGCCTTCGCGATCCGGAAACGCCACGGCGGCGAGGTGGTCCTGGACATCATGGATGCCTGGCCGGAAACCTTTTACCGCGTCCTGCCGGGCTTCCTCGGACCGCTCCTGCTCTGGCCGATGCAACAGACTGCCGTCCGCGCCTGCCGCCTGGCCGACCGGATCTCCGCGGTCTCCCAGGTCTATATCGACCTGGCCCGCTCCCGCGCCCCGGACAAGCCGACCCACCTGTGCTATCATGGGATTGATTTGGACGAAGGACTAAGGACTAAGGACGAAGGACAAAGGACTAAGGACGAAGGATCGAACTCGGAACCTTCCTTAGTCTTTAGTCCTTCGTCTTTAGTCCTCACCTACATCGGCTCGCTGGAGCGGTCCTACGACCTGGAGACGGCCATCATGGCCATCCGGTACCTGGAGAAGGACGGATTTTATCCGGAATTCCACATTGCCGGGGCGGGCTCGCAGGAGGCCGGTCTCAAGGAATTGGCGGACAAGTTGTGGCCGGAAGAGGCGGAATGCCCCGTCCACTTTCACGGACTCCTGGACAGGGAGGGGCTCCAGGCGCTCTTGGCCAGGTCCTCCATCGGCCTGATCCCGATGCGCCAGGATTCGCATGTGGGGCTCCCCTACAAGCTGGCCGACTACTGCGCCGCGGGGCTGGCCGTGGTCTTCTCCCTGGACGGCGAGTGCCGTCGGCTCCTGGAGACAAAAAAGGCCGGGTCCTTCTACAACCCGGCCAACGTGCTTGATCTGAGCGCTGTCCTGAAAACTTACCTACAAAAGCCGCCCCGTGTCCGGGAGGAAGGGGCCAATGCTAGGCGCCTGGCGGAGGAATTGTTTGACCGGTCCATCACCTATCCGCAACTGGCGGAGTTTGTTGTTGGGGATTGAGCACATCCTGGACCGCCCCGGCAAACTTGCGTCCAATCGAGGCCCAATCAAATTCCTCGCGGATCCAGCGGCTCCCTTTGGCGGCCCGGGCCATGCGCTCCTCCTCCGGAATGGCCAGGACCTCGCCCAGCTTCTCATGGAGCGGTTCCATGCCCGGCTCGGTGATCCATATCCCCAGATCTTCCGGGTTGAGGCCGCCGCGCCGGGCGTACTCGGACCATGGGGTCTTGGTTGTGGTCAGTACCGGAACGCCCGAAGCAAGGGCTTCCCCGACCACGATGCCGAAGTTTTCCGAATAGCTGGGGAGGACAAACAGCCCGGCGCTCCGGTACAGGTCCCACTTGTCGGTGTCGGTAACCGCGCCCCTGATACGAATCCGGTCGTGATTAGGCTGTTGAGCAGCGCAATTCTCGCAAGCCCTGCGATGCCGGCCATCGTCGTTGCCGGCTAAGAACAGGTTCCAACCCGGGATGTCCAATTTTCCATAGGCCCGGATCAGGTCGAGGATTCCCTTCTTCGGGTGAAGCCGGGACAGGAACAGGATCTGCTTCGAGTTCCCTGAAGCACTTGCCTCTCCCGTCACCTTCACGCCATTCGGGACCACAAGGATTCTCGGGCAGGCGGGTCCCAGGGCCTTCCGGATGAAACCGGCCTCAAGTTCGGCAGTGGCATGGATGGCCGTGGCGTTGAGCAGGTCGTTTTTGGCGTAAGTCCACCAGGCCAACCGTTTCTTCCATCGGCGGTGGTTCAGCGCCCAGGGATCCAGCATGCTGCGGGTGGAGACGATATAGGGTATGCCGCGATCACAAGCTTCCTGAGCCACGAAATGATTGAGCGAGTTCCAGACCCCGGCATGGTAGAGGACCGTGTCCGTCGGTGCGGAGTCCAGAAGGCGGACCAGCTCCTCTTCAACCCCCTTGAATCCATCGGCGTAGTGAAGATCGACCTCTTTCAGGCCGTCAATCGTGGACAAGGTATCCTCGCGGGCCCGCGGGGCCAATAATCTCACCCGGTTCCCGACCGCCACACCCGCTGCCAGGGCCGGCACGGAACGGGCGATGCCGCCAAGGTCACGATCGATTGTCGAGGCGATAAAGATGAAGTTCATGGAACTGGTCATCCGGAGGCCTCCCCTATCAGGCGATTGAAGTAGCGGTCATGCTGCCTGCCGATATGCTCCCAGGAATAGGCGACGGGTACTTCCGTCTCCGTTTGATCCCCGGCCTCCCTGATAACGCGGATGCAATCCTCGAGCTTGGCCCCGGTCAGCGGAGGTTCGAAGAGACGGAATGTGGCCGTCGGGAAATCATCCGCGATTTCCCGGAAAGCGGACGTCCCCGGGGCAATTACGGAATTGCCGCAGGACAGGGCCTGGAAAATGACCCCGGAGTTGAGGGTCCGCGAGTACGGAATCACCACCGCATCGGCCTTCTGTTGCAGCTGCGCCAGCTCGTCTTCCGAAAGGAATCCCAGCCGCAGCTCCAATCCGGCAACTTCCCCGGCTTTTCGCACCAGGAACCGGCGCAGTCCGCGGTCCTGGCATCTTCCGGCGATGGTCAATGCGGCCAGTCCCTGCGGAAGGTTCTCGAAGGCCGTGACCAGCGACGGGATCTCCTTGTAGGTGCGCAGCTGGCCGATGAGGATCATGTGGAACGGGGAAGGTCCGCCGGAGGCCTCCGGCTCATTTTTGTCGCGGATTGTTGGGTACAAACCGTGCCTGATGATCTCGTGCGGCAGATCCCGCATGCCGGGCAGGCCGTCGACCAGTTCCCGCGTGGTCCGGTTCAGCCCGATCCATCCGTCCAGTTTCGGAAGGAACCGCCTCCAGAACCAGTCTTCCAGGCGGGGATGCAGGTTTTCGTGGGATCGGATGTTGTGGACGGTCCAGATGATTTTCGCCCCGCGGAGGCGGTACAGCTTCAGGACCCAAAGGAGCAGGTTGGCCCGGAAGACCGACTTCAACAGGCTGCGGTGCATGAAAAACCCGTCCGGCCAGTGGAGGTGCACGATGTCCGGCCGGACCATCCGCCGGAGCCCCGTATCGAGGTCCAGCACGCGCCAGCCCAGCTGCTGCAGCTGCTCGTACAGGAGGGCCTGGTAGGCGTTGGTCCTCCGGTTCTTGAAAGCAGGATAGGCGACGATGGTCCTCATTCGATTGACCAAGGAACTTGTCTTCCAGTCAGGTGCTGCAGTTCCTTCGTGTCCTCGCGATAAAACTCCCGCAGGACGGACCGCTCCCGCTCGCTCACCGGGATCTCGAAGCGTCTCCAGCCGGAACCCAGGCGGGGATTCAGCTTCCGCAACAGTCGTGCCAATAAAGGCGTCCGGTATTTCAAACGGAGCAGGAAATGGCTATCCCCCGGATTGCGGACCTGTTCGATTCTGGAAGGCGCAAAATCATCGCGGACCCCGATAAAGCGGTAGAGTTCACGGATCGCGTGTAGTGATTTTCCGGACACAGCCTCCTCATGGAAAATAATGTGGAATTGTTCCAGGGCGAAGCACTCCAGCCAGGCCCGAAAAGTACGACCGTACTCCCCCATGGAGCGTATACCAAGGCGGTGCCAGACCGCTTCAAACTTTTGCCCGGGTGCAATCCGGCCAGCGCGAATCTGGTGGTAATAGGCGGAAATTGCCCGCGCCACCGGGTCCCGAAGAATGACGATCAGGTGAATATCCGGGTAGAGTCCACGTATCCGCTGCGGGATGTCGGGCAGCTGGCCGCTTTCGGCAGCCTCCTCATCCGTTGCCGGGATCCAGAAGTAGTTCGGGGTGAATTCGCCACGGGCCCGGAGCCCCGACCCCGCCGGAAACTGCTCCTCATACCATTCCTTTCCCCTGGCAAACCGGTCTGCCTTGTCGAAGAAGTGAAGCTCCTTATGCGCCGGCGTCCCCACCTCCGGATGCGCCCCGAGGTTGCTTTCCAACCAGGTGGTCCCGCATTTCTGGGCGCCGATGACGAGGAAGGTGGGTGCGGTCATGGATTCAGGAAGTAACGGGTCAGGGTGTCCTGGAAGGATTCCTCGGAGTTGTCATGCAGGTAGGCCTTTACTCCGTCCGGATCCTGGCTGGGTAGGCCATCCATGGACTCCATCAGAACAGCCCTCCACGAGGCCGGGTTACCCGGGTCGAAGACATGTCCCAGGCGGTAGCGCTTCACCAGGGCTCCCAGCAAGCCCTGCCGGGCGGCGAGGACAGGCTTCCCCGAACGGGCGCCATGGCCCAGGAATCCGCTCGAGCCCCAGACGTTCTCATACGGCAGCAGGATGTAGTCGACCGCCTCAAGGTAGTCGGCCAGCTGCTGATCGGTTAATTTTTCCACCCGAGGCATCAGTCGGCCTTCAGAGACCATCCCTGAATGGGAATCCAGAAGCTTCTCCAGGCGCGGCTTGAAATTCGGCAGTGCCTCGCCGGCGATTAGCAGGCGGGCCTCCGGTTGAAAGTCGCTGAAGGCCGTGATGGCGGATTCCATCCCCTTCCCTTCGCGCAGGGCTCCGAAGAGACCAAAAACGGTTTTCTCCTCCGAAATGCCCAGGTCGCGACGCAGCTCCGCACGCGGTGCGGATGGGGAAGGCAATTCCGGAACCGGATCCGCCAGGGACTCCACGCCGAGGGGAATCCTGGTCTGCCGGGTCAGGAATGCAGCAGTGGCCGGGTCGTTGAGAATGAACAGCTTTTCCAGTCCGCATTGGCGGACCATCCGGTTCATTCGCAAAATCTCCAGCAGGCCCTTCATGCGCTTCTTCAACCCTCCCCCATGCACCCAGGCCGCGCTCTGCGGACTGAACCAGATGCCGGAGACGCGCATCCCCGGAAGGGACGTCTGCAGGAGGGGCTGCAGGTAGGTGTTCATTCGGGGGAGGAAGATGTGATTGAGTGATTTATTCCGGCGTACAAGATTGTTCAACTGGGCAGCGGGATTCTTCCCCAGTTCCTGAATGGACTGGACGCGACCCGTTTCGCTGACTGAAAGTGATTCGACCAAGCCCTCGTCGACATAAAACGTGCAGTTGCCTCCTCCGCCGGCCACTTCAAACAACAACCGTAAAAACTGCGGATGGTGGCCTGTCGATGAGGGATCGAGGACGACAATTGGTTTTTGGGTCATGTCCAATGCTTTGAGGAGGAACGACCCTCGCGTAGCAATTGCCCGAATACCCGGTAGAGGAAGATCGGTGAATCCAGATTCCGGCGCCAGAGCCGACGTGGCTCCTGCATCAGCCGGTAAATGGAAATCATTCCGAAGCGCTGGACCCACTTTGGTGGCAGCTTGACCCGGCCGGTGAAGAAATCAAAGACCCCGCCGACGGGACCAATCAGGTTTACATTCAGTCGATGCCGGTTCTGATGAGCCCATTTCTCCTGCTTAGGAGCCCCAAGACCTATCCAAAGAATGTCGGCCCCTGCGTTATTTACCCTCTCAACTATTTCTTGGTTATCATCTTCAGAAAATACCTTTCGAAATGGTGGTGCATAACTACCGACGAAATGAAGATTTGGAAATTCCTTCACAAAACGTTGCTTCAGTACGGCTAGGTTCTCCTCGCTCGAACCGAGAAAAAACATGCGTGTGCCCGCAATCTCAAGATTCAAGGTTGCGCACAAGGCCGGGAATATATCCGGACCGCATACGCGCTCGGGAACACCGGCATTGAGGATCCTGGATGCGATGACAATTCCGGTACCGTCGGGAGTAATCATGTCCGCATCAGAAATGGACTTCGAGAAGTCGGGATCCCGCCCAGCCACCATCAGGGAATGTGGATTCACACAGGCAAAATAACGCGTTGCCGAAGATGGCTCCCTCGACCACTGACAAAGCAGGGCGATGCTCTCATCGAAAGTGAGGGTCGAGAACTTGTAACCAGTTATGGGAGAGGAAAGGCGAATATCCATATGCTCAGTCAAGTGGGCTGCATTCAACGCCAGTCATTAGTCTCTTCGTACCCATATTCAATCAAAGTGCTTCCACACTCCTTCTTGAAGAGATCGATGATTTCCTCATCGAAGTGGTTCCGCCAGTCACCAATACGCCCTTTGCGAAATGTTCTTGAATGGGGTGTAATTGCTGAACGGATTATCGACGCCATCTCCGCCTCATCTGCCTTGATCCTGACAAAATCAAACATTTTCCGGATTTCTTCAATCTGGACGGCCTCGCTTCCGCCCCCAAAGCTGCCGATCAAGTTCTCAAACCGGACCACCAGGCAGTTCGGCTCAGTCATCCATCCCTTGAATTGTTCGGCATGGTCTGCAAGGCTCCGGGAGGCTTCCATCCCGCCCAGCTCAGTGGATTCGACACCCAAAATTGCTGCTTTAAGCCGTTCCTTGTCATCTTTCAGGGACTGGAAATAGCTGTGCAACCGGTGGCTTGGATCCTTGTAGGTGATGTAAAAGAAATTGGAGACAGCCATGTCCCGCAGATCACGCAAAATAAACACCATTTTTTGGTCGGATTCCTCAAGATAACGTGAAAACCATTCGGACCAGTAGGAGTGTAAAGTAATCAGCTGGCCAGGTTTCTGGCTCCTTAATTGGGCATCGAAGTATTTGTAGGAATCATCCAGGTGATAGCTCCAATCCCTTACGAAAAGAGGATGGCAATTGAAAATCGACTTCAACAGGTTGGTTCCCGCCTTTGGAAAACTATTGGCCAGAACCTTGCGGCCCTTGCTTTTGGCATTCTTGGATGCAGCGCTCAAGGGTACCACATTCCTTGCGATTCGATATTGAACCAGTTTCATCAACTTTCGCTGGTTCGGGAACAACCTGAGGCGCTTTGCGGTGTCAGTAAAACTCAAGATAACGAAACTGGGTTTACATTAAGCTTCCAGATTCAGCGAAGCCTCGTGGACCTTGATTTCTTCTTTACTGAACCTGGGGGAAATGAATTTGGCAGGAACACCTCCCACGATGGCGTACTCCTCCACATCCTTGGCAACTACTGCCCCGGCGGCGACGATCGAACCATTACCGATCCTGATACCGGCAATGATAATGGCCCCATGGCCGATCCATACATCATTCCCCACAATTGTCGGCAAATCTTCCCCCCGTCCGGAATCCCATACACTCTTCCCTACAATGTCGATCCGGTGGTCATGCCTGCCGACAAAGGACACGTTCCGGGCAATCAGGACGTGATTACCGACCATCAGGTCGCTCTCGATCACGCATCCTCTGCCGAACTGGACATTGTGCCCGAGCTCAATCCGCCTGCCTGGGCTGTTAACCACCAGGTCAAATGGGGCACGGAGAAATCCCTTTCGCTTTACCCACGGATACCGGAGACCGAACCAGATGCAGGACCTGAAGTAATTTATAAAGCACCTGATGAAATTGGAAATGCTTCCAGCGTCGTGTTTCACCTATCGGGATTGAAGCTTCCTGGACAGCCACCTGAACCTGTTCATGAGCGACTTGCTATACATGGTATCCTCCAGGGTTATATCGTAGTCAGAAAACGGTGAACTGGAATCCGGGGTTCTTGAGAACTGTGAGATGTCCCCCACCGGCCTGTTCATGAACGGTGAGGAAGCCGTGTTGGTCGCTGCATCTCCGGATCCCAGGTTGGATATCAGGTTTGCGCCCGGTACGACTGCCAATCCGTTGTTCACCCAACAGGTCAGCATCCACCTGTAGAACCAGCTTTGAATCTCGCCGCTGTAGGTCTTATCTAAGATATGCCGCCAGTACAGCCGGGCTCGTGGATTGGGAAACAGCCGGTTGAACTCCGGACTCTTTCTCAGGGTGAGCCACTCATCACGCTCAACCAACAGCTTTCTCCAGGCGCGTGCCCATGTCGCCCAGCCCCAGCAGTTATGGTACCGGCAAAAGAAATACCGCAGCCGGTCAGTGTTCAATAGGGGAAACAAGTTGGTCCCGGAAACCGAATAGATGTCTTCAGCATCTGCAAACCGGTCCAGCATCTCATCGGTAAAGTCGATAAACCCGGGCCCCGGCAGGCAATCGTCCTCCAGTATGATTGCCTGCTCCGTTTGCTCAAATACCCAATTCAGTCCCGACTTGATTCTCTTGTATACTCCCAGGTTCGTATCGGAAGTTAATTTGTGTAATATGAACCGTTGCTTAAGCGAATCCAACTGCTCAAGGACCAATCGGACATTTTCTACATCATCAGGCCTGTTTGGCCGGGGTCCATCAATTATCGCGAAAATTGTTCTACCGGAATATTCATGAAGTGTCTCCAGTTGGCGCTGAAGAAGATCAGGTCGGTTAAAGGCGATCAGGACTATTGGATTGGGCATCTTCGGAATGACAGGCTTTGCAGAATACGAAACCGATCTGATCACTAATTGAACAGTCTAGGGAAAAGCATTTCCAAATAGATTCTCATCATGCTGTACCACCAGAATCCCCTTCCTTTGACTTTTTGAAAATTCCGTAATTCCTTGGCAGTAATGCGTTTAGGGTCTTGGAAGGATTTCCAGCGTTGCGTCAGGGAGCGGTTCGCATCACGCCATGCCGGTATCCCGTTGCGGGGGCATTCGGCAACGTATCCAGCTGTTAACCATACCGGAATCGACTTTTGCCTGGCCCGGAATCCGTAATCAAAATCACCGAAACTGTGCCGGTACTCTGGGCTGAGATTTCCAAGTTGCCTGAATGCATTGCGAGAAACCAGCACTACATTGCCATTGAACGTTTGGACAGATTGGGGTGATCCCGAAGGTGAAATGATCCTTTTGTCCATCCTCCCTCCATAGGTTGCAATTTTTTCGCCAGTGGAGCTCCCCGACACGAAGCATGCACCGACTACAATACCGGCTGTTCCGATATCATTCAATTGACTATCCAGTGTTCCGCTCAGCTGCTTGATGGCATCCGGCTCCAGATTTGAATCGTCATTAAGCCATAGGTATGCATCAAAATCCTCCCGACTGGCCTCCTCCCAACAGCGTCTCATTCCCTGATTCCAGTACAATGTGCCGTCTCCCCTTATTACATTTACGGTTGGGAATCTGGTATGGACGGCTAGAGCGGTTCCATCGGTTGAACCGTCGTCAACAAGAAACACACTTATCTCCGTTTTTTCTGGCAGTTTTTGGGAAAAGAGGTTCTCCAGACAGGCCAGCGTGCAGGCTTTCCTGTTGTGAACTGTCATTAACACACCAATCCTCATGGACAATCTGGCAATCGGCTGGAGTTTCCATCTATCCCTTCTCCACCGAAAATTGAATCATATGGGAGGAAATTACCCGCTCCATATTTCTCTGCCAACTGAGCGCCCATTCGATAGAACCGCTTCCGCTCAGCAGCCATTTTTTCCAATGTCCGGCACCGGATTTCGTCCGGAGAAATCGTCAACTTGAGGGCATTTTGAACTGCAATCCTAACCCTATGGCGACTGGGTTGAGCGACAATCCAGAAATCCTCGTCATAATACTTGAACCGTCCCCCGCGCGACTTCGTGGAGACAACAGGTAATCCGCAGAGCTGATACTCCATCGAGGCCCACATGGCACCTTCTCTTCTGGAAAGGGCCAATCCACATCTACTCTGATTGTAGAGATGTCTGACCTCCGGGGATCCAAGAAAGCTTCGGTTGAAGCTAACGTGGCTCAATCCCGGATACTCCTGATGCAAGTCGTAAACATTTGTACCAACTTTATAGGTAACCACAAACAAGCTTCGCAATTCCTCGACCAGATGCAATCGTTTGAACGGGGCCAGGGCAGCGGCATAAACCGCATCGAAAAGTTTCTGCGGCTTGGCCTCCTCGACAAAGAACTTATGCTCGTTGCAAAGCATATTCTGGTTGGCGTAAATGGCGGAGATACCGCAGGAGCGAAGATACGCCCATTCGCTTAGCTCGTTTGTGCAGACTATCAGCTTATATATGCTCTTGCGCTGATTTGTATGGAATCTTCTGGCCCACTTCCAGAAGTTCTTTGCCCAGACATTGCCCGGTAAAAAATAGAAAACCACCTTGAGCCCACTGAAGGTGTCCAACTTTTCCAACGCACCAAATGAGCACATTCCTATCGTTCGCCCACTATCGAGAAAGTATATCCTATTGTATTTCATCGATCCTTGTCTCCCTCAGGCATTCGATTCAGGAAAAACGATGCAAATCCGCGTGGATAGGGTAATTGGATTTCAACTTTCTAACGTGGTCCGGCTGGGTTGATTCTGGCCCCTGCCATAATGTCCGCAGCTTCCGGCTGTTTAGCCAGCCTTGTGAAGGAGGGCGTTGGCGGCATAAATCTCGAGCGTTGCCGGTTGTAGTTAATCGCTAGGCCTATCAGGACAAAAAGTAGTAAACCTCCCGAATTGTTCATCGGGTAGTCCCCAATCACGAATCCGCAAATCCCGAAGGTGAGCAGGAACGGCTGCAGGACGTCATGCATCGCGGTACCCTTCGGCCACTGAATCTGGATATTCCTGTAAACAAGGAGATGAATATAAAAGAAGATAAGGGGACCGATGACCAGCCCATAGACTCGCAACAGCCAGAGGAATCCATGGTGCGGTCCGTTCAGCCAGAGGAATCCCTTGAGCGGTCCTACTGTGAGCGTAAAGTGACCGGATGGATCCGGAAGGACTGTGACCACGCCGATTGGGTTAAATGAATAGTCCATCGCACTTTTCCAGAGCATGGATCGCTCAGCAAGGAATTTGGCGGTCACCATTTCCTTGATTTCCATCAAGTTAAACTCCGACAAGTCTCCAATTCCGGATGTATCACGGTCCTTGGTGATTCTTTGGTAAATCTCTCTCATGTCGTAGTCGTAATTGAAGAATTGGGGACTGATCGCCAGACCGATGGTAAAGATGGGGACGATCCAATACAACTTGGGCATCTTTTGAAGAATCGGAAGTCCAACGAAAATGCTCAGGACGGATACCAAGATCATGACTTTCGTCCAATACGTGGAGAAAAGGAACATGAAGGCAATTGCACAGGCAATGACGACAGCCAGAACTGTCAGAAAAGCACTTCGGCTTTTGAAAAAATGCCAGACCAACGGAATCCCGATCATGGCAAAGACAAACATGGCTCGACCCGCCCGAACATCCAGTTGTGGGAGGACCATGAAAACCGAGTAGAATGCCAACAGAATGAAAATGGATTTTCCGTAAACATCCAGTTCAGCGGGA